>JABAOD010027705.1_pt4 | contig 10266 bp, 12 predicted proteins | sample 7062151 | NCBI WGS metagenome assembly JABAOD01 (sample SAMN14538626, study PRJNA623070) | marine sediment metagenome | biome: marine biome [ENVO:00000428]; feature: marine pelagic biome [ENVO:01000023]; material: deep marine sediment [ENVO:00002113] | place: India: Gulf of Khambhat ... | reverse complement strand
GGGGTCGAGGTCTCCCAACAGCAGATGTTCTCCTGCTCCGCCAACACGCTGAGCAGCATCACCGACGCCATCAAGGAGAAGGGGCTGACCAGGGCCGTCGTGGCCGCCTGTTCGCCCAAGACCCACGCGCCCACCTTCATGAAGGCGTGCGCTCGCGCGGGGTTGAACCCCTACCTGCTTGAGATGGCCAACATCCGCAACCAGAACTCCTGGGTCCACAAGAAGGAGCCAGAGGAGGCCACGGAGAAGGCCAAGGACATGGTCAGGATGGCTGTGGAGAAGGCCAAGCTCCTGAAGCCCCTGACGAAGATTCGGCAGAAGGTGACTCGTCGGGCGCTGGTCGTTGGGGGAGGGGTGGCGGGGATGAGTGCCGCCACCGCCCTTGCGGAGCAGGGCTTTGAGACCCACCTCGTCGAGCGGGAGCTCCATCTGGGTGGCCAGGTGGCCAACCTTAGCTACGTGTCCGGTGTGGACACTCCCGCGAAGCGGCTGCTCGGGGAGAAGAAGCGAGAACTCTCCCGCGCTGGCGTCAAGGTGCACCTCGGCACGGAAATCGAGGTCGTGAGCGGTTACATCGGCAACTTCCACGTGACCCTCACCAACGGGGAGGATCTCGACGTCGGCGGCATCGTGATGGCCACCGGATCCAAGCCTCACGTCCCGGAGGTCTACGGATATGGTCAGGACCCACGCGTGATGACCAATCTCGACCTCGAGCGTGTCATGCCCGACGTCGAGGCCGACAAGGTCACCTTCCTGGGCTGCATCGGCTCCCGCCAGGGTAAGAAAGGGTGCTCCCGGTACTGCTGTCAGTCCATGATACAGCAGGCCCTCCACCTGAGGAAGATGGGCAGGCGTGTCAGGATCGTTACGAAAGACGTCAGGACCTACAACCGGCACGCCGAGGAGCTATACGAAGAGGCCTCCCGGTGGGGCGTCCAGTTCTTCCGGATCTCCGACGAGGAGCCGACGGAGGAGCAGGTGGAGTGGGACGACGGCCGCGTCGTCTTCTACGACAACCTGTCGGGCGAGAAGATCGCCGTTCCCACAGACCTCCTCGTGATGGCGGTCGGCCTCGAACCCTCATCCGGTGGCGCCGTGACGAAGCAGCTGAAGCTCGCCGTCGGGGAAGACGGCTTCCTATTGGAGAGCCACCCGAAGCTGGGGCCTGTGGAGGCAGCGGTCCAGGGGGTCTACCTTGCAGGGGCCTGTCAGAGTCCCAAGGAGGTCGGGGAGTCCATCTCCCAGGGCCTGGGGGCCGCCTCCAAGGCCTCCGTCCTCCTGGCTCGAGACGAGGTGGAGAAGGAGCCCCTGACGGCCATCGTGGACCCGGAGATCTGCACCGGCTGCACCCTGTGTGCCAAGGTGTGTCCCTACAGAGCCATCATCGCGGAGGTGAAGGAGCCGGCCGTGGTTGTGGAGGCGGCCTGCACCGGGTGCGGCACCTGTGCGGCGGCGTGCCCGGTGGACGCCATCACCATGCCTGGCTTCACGGACGAGCAGATCCTGGCCCAGATCGACGCCGCCACGGAGGTGAACCCGGAGGACAAGGCCGTGGTCTTCGCCTGCAACTGGTGTTCCTATGCCGGGGCGGACCAGGCGGGAATCGCCAAGTTCCAATACCCCCCGTCCTCCCGCATCATCCGGACCATGTGTTCCGGACGCATCTCGGAGAAGTTCGTCCTCCGGGCGTTCGAGCGGAAGGCCGGAGCCGTATTCGTCAGCGGCTGCCACCTGGGCGACTGCCACTACCTGACGGCCAACTACGAGACGGAGAAGCGGTTTCACCGGTGGAAGAAGAAGGTGGAGGCCAAGGGCTTCGACCCGGAGAAGCTGGACTTGGGCTGGTTCACCGCGGCCGAGGGGAAGCTGTTCGCCGCGAGCATGACGAAGGTCCACGAGAGGATCCGGGAGCTCCAGGCGATGGGGGCCAAGGCGGAGGCGAAGGAGGGAGCGGCATGACGGCCGGGGCCGTCGTGCAGCTCGACGACGCCCTCTGGGAGAGGGTCTACGAGCTCACCGCGGGGGCCATGAACCCCTGTTTCCAGTGCGGCACCTGCAGCGCCACGTGCCCCCTCCTCTCCCAGCTCGCTCGCCCCTTCTCCGCCAGGAAGATCCTGCGCCGGGCCCAGCTGGGCCGGGAGGACGGGATGCAGGACGTGTGGATGTGCAGCGCGTGCCGGTCCTGCGAGGTTCGCTGCCCGCGGGACGTCCACATCGTGGAGGCCATCATGGGTCTCCGTTCCCTGGCCTTCCAGGCGGGGGAGGTGCCCCCCGAGATGCACCGCCTCCTCTGGAGCACGCTGGAGGAGGGGAACCCCTGGAGCGGTCCGCGCTCCGAGCGGGCCAAGTGGTCCGAGGGCCTGAAGCTGCGGAACGCCGCCGACGGCGTGGACGTCCTGCTCTACGTGGGCTGCGCCGCATCCTACGACCCCCGGCTCCAGACGGTGGCCCGAAACACGGCCCGCATCCTCGGCAAGGCGGGGGTCCGCTTCGGGGTCCTGGGGGCGCGAGAGAAATGCTGCGGCGATGCGGTGCGGGTCACCGGCGAGCGGGGGTACCTGGAGAGGCTCATCGAGGAGAACGTGCAGAGCTTCGCGGAGACGGGGGCCTCCACCATCGTCGCCGTTTCGCCCCACTGCTTCGACATGTTCCGCAACCTCTATCCGCGGTACGGCCTGCATGCGGAGGTGCTCCACTACACCGAGTACCTGGAGCGGATGCTGGACTCCGGGGCCTTGAAGCTCCCCCGGATGAAGAAGTCCCGGGTGGCGTACCATGACCCGTGCTATCTGGGCCGCTTCAATGGGGTCTTCGAGCNNTGGCCACCTCCTGCCCCTACTGCATCCAGAACTTCGAGGACAGCGCCCGCAGGATGGAGGGACCGAGGGTTGTGGACGTGATGGAGCTCATGATCCGTCCCGAGAGGAGGCGATAGCCTGCCCGGGGACGTCCAGCCCGACCTTTACAAGGGACTCTGGGTGTACCTGGAGCAGGAGGAGGGAGAGCTCCTCCCCGTGGGGCTGGAGCTCCTGGGCAAGGGGCGAGAGCTGGCGGACGAGATGGGCGAGACCCTCACCGCCGTCGTGCTGGGACGCGACATCGGCGCCCTTGGCGACGAGGCCATCCGCCGGGGGGCGGACGAGGCCCTCCTGGCCGACCATCCGCTGCTGGAGGGCTACACGAGCGACGGCTACACCAAGGTGATGGCGGACCTGGTGGACGCCCGGAAGCCCAACGTGCTCCTCATCGGCGCCACTTACGACGGGCGGGACCTTGCGGGGCGCCTGGCAGTGCGTCTCCGCACGGGCCTGACGGCCCACGCGACCCGACTGGAGGTGGATCGAGCGTCGGGCCTCCTGCTTTCGGCCGTGCCGGGGTTCGGCGGCAGCATCCTGGCGGTCATCAAGACGGAGTTCGGACGGCCCCAGATGTCCACCGTGAGCGCCGGCATCTTCGCCCCCTTGGAGCCCGATGAGAAATGGGAGGGCAAGGTGGAGCGGGTCGAGGTGAATCTGACCCCCGCCCANNCTGACCCCCGCCCACATCCGCCAGAGGGTCCTGGAGCGGGAGATCGTTCCCGTGGAGGACATCGGGTCGGCGGAGCGGGTGGTCGTGGCCGGCATGGGGACCGGCGGCGACCTGAAGCTTACGAAGGAGTTGGCCCAGGCCCTGGAGGCCTCCCTCGGCGTGACGCGGCCGCTGGTCGACATCGGCGCCGCCCCTCGGGAGAAGCAGGTGGGCTCCACGGGCGTCTCCCTGAGGTCGAAGCTGGTGTTTGTCCTGGGGGCGAGCGGGGCCAGCCACTTCGTCGCCGGGTTGCGTGATGCGGGCACCGTCGTGGCGGTGAACGTGGACGGGGATGCTCCCATCTTCGACGAGGCTGACGTGTGCCTCGTGGGGGACCTGAACGAGATCCTCCCGCGGCTCCTCGAGGAGCTCGAGAAGGGGAAGGTGGTGATGGCGTGAGCCTGGACATCGTCGTCTGCCTGAAGGTCGTCCCCAAGGCGGAGGAGGTCAGGCTCGATCCCGAGACCAAGACCCTGGACCGGGCCGGGGCGGAGAACGTCCTCAATCCGCCGGACAAGAACGCCCTGGAGGCGGCGGTGCGGCTGAAGAGCATCTACGGGGGGACAATCACCCTCCTCTCCATGGGTCCGCCCCTGTTCAAGGAGTTCCTGGAGCTGTGCCTCGGCATGGGGGCGGACCGGGCGGTCCTGCTGAGCGATCGTGCCTTCGCCGGGGCCGATACGTACCCCACGTCCCTGACGCTCGCCCGGGGCATCCAGAAGCTCGGCGCGTGCGATCTCGTCATCTGCGGGGAGGAGTCCGCGGACGCGAGCACGGCCCAGGTGCCCCCGGGCCTCGCCGAGTGGCTGGACATGCCTCTGCTCTCCTTTGTGGACGAGGTGTCCGTGGAGGGCACGACGGTGAAGGCCCGCAGGGCCATGGGGTCCTCTTACGAGGTCGTCGCCACCCCGATGCCCGCCGTCCTCTCTGTGGTGGTGGGCTCCAACGAGCCCCGCTTTCCCGACTTCGAGAGGGTGGAGGAGGCGGCCAGGTCGGGGTGGTCCAAGGTCTGGACCGCGGCGGATCTGTCGCTGGAGGAGGAGGAGATTGGCCTCAAGGGATCCTACACCATCGTCCACGAGCTGGTGGAGGGGGAGCCCGTGGAACGGAAGCGGGAGTTCCTGACGGGGAGCGCTGAGGCGCAGGCCAGGGCCCTGGCGAAGGCCCTGGAGCCGTTTCTGAAGGCCTAGCCTCGTCCGCCCAGGGGGACGATCTTCCCCGCAACCCATCCGCCGATTCCGGCGACGACGAGGCCCACGATGCCGGCCGCGAACGCCACAGCGATGAGCACCAGAGCGGCGGCGGTCCCGATGAGGGGGACCAGCGTCTCGAGCCCCTCCGCCTGGCCCGCCACACCCGCGACCCCCACCAGGAGGATGACGGCAAGGGCCATGATGGGCGCAAAGAAGACCAGGAAGCCGACCACCGCGCCTCGGCCGCCCTTCCGGGTGATGGCTCCGCCGAGGAAGGCGGCCCCCACGGCGATCAGGAGGACATCGGTGGCGGAGTACGCGCGCGGCGCGAAGACGAAGAAGTAGTACAGGATGGCCCCGGAGACGACGAACCCCAGCAGCCAGAAGAGGCCGCCGCCCTTGGGCGTGCTGTAGACCGTCCTTAAGGATAGGGTGTACGCCGTTGCACCCCCCGCCGCGGCGGGGGCGGGATCTGGGTGGACCACCTCAGCAGNNGGCGGGTCGGGAGACGGTCGTAATGGACGGGGCGTACGTGGAGGCGGTCCCCCTGCCCGCGGTCTGGCGGACGGGAGTGACGTGGACGACGTCCGGAGAGGGGGTGCCGTCCCCTACCTCGCCATCGGGGTCCTCAAGCGTGCCATCACCTCCTCGAGCTTCTTGCGGGAAAAGCGGTCGTCGGTGAGTTTCTCCAGGACCCCTTGGCTGATGAAGAACACCTCGGGGCGGTTCCAGAGCTCCATGTACGGCACGACGAGCAGGCGTACAAAGGTCCCTGCCTCGTGAGCCATCGCCTCCACCTCCGCTCCCAGTCGCTTGCCCGACTTGAACAGCTTCCCCAGGGGCAGGTTTCCGACGAGGTACGACTTGAGCTTCCCGCCCCACACCGCCTTGAGGAATCCCCGTTCGTGCGTTCCGCCGGACTCGAGGATCTTGAAGTCCGACGCTTCCAAGGCTCGCGTCAGCAACCCTACGGCCGCTTCCACTCCCAAGTCATCCAGGATGAACTCCTGGAGGGCACCTTTGGCCAAGGCATCGCCACCCGTCCGTTGCCTTGACGGCTCTTCTACCTTCGTTTCTGGTTATCAGGATCAAGAACCAACGGTCGCTGAGACCGAAACCCTAAAGCGCGGCGGCCGATGCAAAGGACGGATGGCCGAATTCAGGCGGTGTCCGCTCTGCGGCGCGTCCGTCAAGATGGAGAACCTCGAGCGCCATGCCACGCGGGCCCATCCCGGGCGGAAGGTGGATTTCGGCCTCTCCGAGGAGGAGAAGGAGCGCGTCCGGCCGGCCCGCCGCCGTCCGACTCTCGGTCGGCGCGAAAAGCTCGTCTACCCCCTGGCAGCCTTGGCGGTCGTCGCGGTCCTCGTGGTGGTCGCCTTTGTGGCCCTCTCCCCCCCTTCTGGGCCGGAGGGGCCCGCTCCGGACTTCGTCCTTCCCGGCGACGGCGGGGGGACGGTCCACCTGGCGGACCTTCGAGGGCAGGTGGTCCTTCTGGACTTCATGGACACGGACTGCGGAGGATGCCAGAGCGAAACGGCCAACGTTCTTGTTCCGCTCCACGCCGCCTACGGGAATCGGGTCACCTTCCTCTCCGTGGATGTGGGCTTCATTGGCGCCCCGGATACGATGGCGGACATTGCGGAATTCAAATCCACTTACGGGTCCACGTGGACCTACCTCCTGGATGACGGGTCCGCCGCCGACCGCTACAGCGTAACCAGAACCCCGACCATCTTCGTTCTGAAGGCGGACCTTACGATCCAGGGGGGTCCCTACGTGGCCGCCTCGTACGAGGCCCTGGCTGGAGCCCTTGATGCAGCCCTGGGGAGTTGACCTTGCGAGGGTTTGGAGGACGCGCGTTTCTGCTCCTGGCACTGGCTGGGCTGGGCCTCAGCGGCTACCTGACGGTCCTGAGCGTTGTGCGGGCTGACCTCTCCTTTTGCGAACCGTACCCCTTTCTCTCGTGTGAAGCCGTCATCTACAGCTCCTACGCCCGGATCCTCGGTGTCCCCGTAGCCCTGGTCGGAGCCGGCGGCTTCGCGGGGCTCTTCCTCTTGGGGTATGGGAACCTGACCGCCGCAGATGCTGGAAGGCGACTTCCCATGGGGATGGTCATCCTCTCCCTCCTGGGCCTCGCGTTCGGCTCGTACCTCACGTACGTGGAGCTCGCGATCCTCCGTTCCCTCTGCATCCTCTGTTTCGCCAGCTTCTTGCTGATCCTGCCGCTGCTGGGACTGAGCCTGCTGGAGCTTCGGGCATCCCGCAGGGCCCCATGAGGGGGCTGGCCATCCTTTAATAGCGGGGGCGGCATGACGCCGTTATGCGGGGCATCGAAGCCGTCCTGGCGAACAAGAAGAAGTCCCCCATCACACGCGTCGAGCCTTCGACCCTCCACGTCTCCCGATTCAGTGCATGCGTCGCCTTCTACCGCCGGGCCGTGGGGCTCATGCTCCGCCGCCAGGTGGCCGGCGAGGCGGAGTTCGACGTGGCGGGCTCTACGTTCACGCTCCGGGAGGCTCCGGCCTCCAGGGCCCCCGCTCCCCGGGCCGTCCGGGTGGTGACCCGGGACCTGGAGCGCGTCCAAGCCTCCGTTGAGTCAACCGGCGCCACCGTCGCGGAGGGCCCCCAGAGGCGTGCCGGAGATACGGGAGAGGTCCTCCTGGCCGTGGTCGAGGACCCCGACGGAAACCGCGTCACCCTGGCGCAGCCCCTGTAGCGCCCTACGCCGCGTGGCCGATGGCCTCCTGCGCGGAGGCGAAGCCGCGGGCTGCCAACTCCTCGTCCAGCTCTCGCACCAGGTGGCGAACCACCAGTGGACCCCTCATGATGAGGGCGGTCAGGACCTCCACGGCCCGGGCCCCCGCCTCCAGGAGTTCACACGCGTCCCGCCCCCCCAAGACGCCTCCCACCCCCACGATGGACACCTTCTCCCCCCACTCCGCGGTGAAGTCCGCAACGGCCGTGCGGACCAGGGGGAAGAGGGGGCGACCGCTGAGCCCCCCCCTTCCGATGCCGAGGTCCGCCTCCTCCACCGGCAGGGTGTTGCAGAGCACGACGTTCCCCAACCCGCGGCGCACGGCCCGACTCCCCATCTCCAGCGCCCTCTCCCGTCCCCGCTCCGTTGCGTACGGCGACAGCTTCAGGAAGACGGGCCCCGGGAGGGAGGCCAGGTGCTCCAGAAGCGCCTCGTAGGCGTCCAGGTCGTCCTCAAAGGTGCGCCCGGTCTCCGTGTTGGGGCAACTTAGGTTCACCTCCCACCCCGCGCCCAGCCAGGCCAGTTCCGCGAACGCCCGATCCATCTCTCGGATGCTCTCCCCTACGACGCTTAGCAGGAGGGGCACGTCCGGCTGCCTGTCGAGCAAGCGAGATCGGACGTACGGGGCCCCCTTGGACGGGAGGCCCATGGCGTTCACGAGGGCCTCCTCCTTCACCCGTCGCGTAAACCACGGGCGCGGGTTCCCGGGGTGGAATTCCGCCCGGACGGAGCCCACCACGAGGAAGCCGAAGCCCAACCCCGCCATGGCCGGAGTCAGGTCCCCGTGCTTGTCGAAACCCGCCGCCAGGCCGAAGGGGTTGCGAACGTCGATGCCCGCCACGCTGGTGTTCATGGGGAGGCGGGAGGTCCATGAAGCGCCCCCCCCGCCCCACAGTCCGCGGCGGAAGGCCCATTGCGAGAGTTCGTGGACCAGATCCGGGGGAAGGGCGAAGAGGAAGGGCCGGAGGACCCCGTAGAGGTCCATCTGTCTGCCCATGGACCTCCCGCGTAAAAGCCTTCCCAGGCTACTGGACCACCGTCATGGGGTAGCGGCTGCGGAACGTCTCCTCCTCCGCGAAGCGCTCGAGCCGGAAGGGCGTCAGGTCCAGGGCTTCGTACCGCCCGTGAACGATGCGCTCCGCCAGCGCTTTTCCCACGGCTGGGCTGAACTTGAAGCCGTGGCCGCTGTAGCCGGCGGACAGGTACAGGCCTTCAGGCGACGCGACGGGGCCCACGATGGGGTGGAGATCCGGCGTCGCGCCGTCCACCCCCACCCATCCCCGCACGAAGCGGGCCTCCTCCATCTCCGGCCAGCGGAGGGCCAGGCGTCGGGAGATATCCGTCACGAAGTCGAAGGAGACGCCCTCGGGAAGGGCGTCGGGGTCCCACGTGCCCTGGGTCTCCTCGTCGGTGCCCACGAGCAGCGTGCCCCCACGCTCCGGTCTCCAGTAGGTCCCGGTGGTCATGTCGAAGGCCATGGGTGTCCCTCGAACGTCCCGGGGCGGGCGGAGGACTCCGAGGGAGAGGAGGGCGGGCTCCACCGGCAGGTCGACGCCTGCGGTGGCTGCCAGGGAACGGGCCCACGGACCGGCCGCGAGGACGACCGTCCGGGCCTCCACGTCTCCCCGCTCGGTGTGGAGCCCAGCGACCCGCCCGTCCCGCACCCGGATGGCCTCGACCTCCGTCTCCGTGTACACCTTCCCACCCCGCCGCTTGGCCGCCGCGGCGTAGGCAGCGTTGAGCTGGTAGGCGTCGCCGTACCCCGCGTCTTGCTCCACGGCCGCCAGGACGATGCCTTCCGGGTTGAGGAAGGGGTAGATCTTGCCCGTATCCTCGGGGACCCGGAGCTCGACGTCCACACCCTGGGCCCGATGCATGGCCACGTTCTCCCGCAGGGCCCCCTCGTGCTCCGGCCCCGCCAGGAGAAGCAGGGGGTGCTGCCGGAAGTCGACCTCCATGCCCAGCTCGCCCGGGAGCTCCCGCAGCAAGCGGACGCTCGCCTTGACGATGCGCACGCAGATGGCGTTGGAGTAGTGGTGACGGACGAAGGAGGCCGACCGGCCCGTGGCCCCCGCCCCGATTCCCCCTTTGTCGAAGACCGCGACCTCCCCTCCCCCCTCCTGGAGGAGGTGGTAGGCCAGGCTGGCGCCGTGCACGCCCGCCCCCACGATGGCGATGTCGACGCTGGCGAGCAAGGGGCCGGGACCGGGCGGCGGCTGCATAATCCTTTGCCCCCGCCGCATGGCAGCGTTGAAGGAAACGCTTTTACGCTCGGCCCTCGCTGTTTCCTTCGATCCCATGAGCGTCAAGCCTTCGGAGGAGGACGTCCGACGGCTCCGGAAGGAGAAGGACGCCTTCTTCCGGGAGTCGCCTCACAGTCCCATCCCCATCGCAGAGCGGAGCGCCTTCCAGGGTCTGCGCTACTTCCCCTTTGCTGCGGACTTCGCCTACGAGGTGGAGCTCCAGGAGCTCGAGGATCCGGAGGAGGTGGTCATGGCCACGAGCGCTACCGGGGAGGAGGCCCTGTACCACAGGGTGGGCTACTTCGAGTTCGAGGTGGAGGGCTCCCCGCAGCGCCTCTACGCGTACCGCAGCGCCCACGAGCACGAGCACGGGCGTCCCTCCCTCTTCCTCCCGTTTCGCGACGCGAGCTCCGGAAAGGACAGCTACGGGGCGGGGCGATACCTGGACCTGGAGGTTAGCCCCTCCGGGCGCTACGTCCTGGACTTCAACCTGGCCTACAACCGC
>JABAOD010005761.1_pt3 | contig 10266 bp, 11 predicted proteins | sample 7062151 | NCBI WGS metagenome assembly JABAOD01 (sample SAMN14538626, study PRJNA623070) | marine sediment metagenome | biome: marine biome [ENVO:00000428]; feature: marine pelagic biome [ENVO:01000023]; material: deep marine sediment [ENVO:00002113] | place: India: Gulf of Khambhat ... | reverse complement strand
CCTTTCCCGCATGCTGAAGGGGCCATGGGGGCAGGCGGAGGTGGATTGGCAGAAACTGGAGGATACCGTTCGCGTGGCCCTTCGGTTTCTCGACAACGTCGTCGACATGAGCAGTTTCCCCCTCGACGAGATCACGCGAATGGTCCAGGGCAATCGCAAGGTGGGCCTCGGAGTCATGGGTTGGGCCGACGCGCTGGTTCAGCTGCGGATCTCTTACGAATCTGAGGAAGCCCTGCGATTGGCACGTCAGGTCATGGAGTTCATCCGTCGGACGGCGGACGAGGAGTCGAGGACGATCGGCGAGGCGCGCGCGTCATTCCCGAACATCGAAAGGAGCGTCTACAAGCCGCCGATGCGCAACGCTACCCGGACCACAATCGCGCCCACTGGCACGATCAGCCTATTGGCGGACTGCTCCAGTGGCATTGAGCCCCTCTACGCCATCACCTACGTGAAGCGTGTGGCCGAAGGAGAGACTCTCCTGGCCGTCAATCCCCACTTCCGCCGGTACGCTGAGGAAGAAGGGTTCTACTCGGAGGATCTGATGAAGAGGGTCGCGAAAAGGCATTCGATACGTGACCTCGAGGAGATTCCCGCAACAGCCCGAAGGATCTTCATGACCTCCCATGACGTGACCCCCGAGGCCCACGTGCAGATCCAGTCTGCCTTCCAGGAGTTTGTTGACAACGCCGTGTCCAAGACGATCAACCTCAGGAGGAGTGCCAAGACGGAGGATGTGCGGCAGGCTTTCACACTGGCTTGGCAACTGAACTGCAAGGGAATCACGGTCTATCGGGAGGGGAGCAAGCGGGAGCAGCCCCTAAGCCTCCCTGAGTCGTCGCCTAAGGAGACGTGCCCCGACTGCGGGGCCGTCCTGGGAACGGCGGAAGGGAGCATCGTGTGCGTTCGTTGCGGCTACAGCAATCTGGACTGACTCAGAATCTCCCCGTCACGTATTTCATCAAGGATTCGAAGAAGAGTCTCCCGTCGCCCTGCGGGGTGTTGCCACCGCGGGTCCAGTCGGGATGCAGGTGCCGGTGGAAGGATCTCTCGGGGTGCGGCATGAGACCCACAACGTTCCCCTCCGGATTGCAGATCCCGGCGATATTGTCGATGCTCCCATTCGGATTCCAGGGGTAGCCTGCGTAGTGTCCCTCTGGATCGACGTATCGGAACAAGACCTGGTCCCCTTCCAAGAGCGACTCCAGCATCCTTTCTTCCTCCCCTTGTGGGAACGTCAGCTTCCCCTCGCTGTGAGCAGAGGGAGCGAGCATCACCGACCCTCGTTCGAAGAGGGCCAGGGGCTCGCAGACGTGCCCGTTTTCGAACTTCAGGAGGGTGGGCCGGCACTCATAGCGGGCGGAATCGTTCGTCGCCAGGACAGCCTGAGGCACGTCACTGATGCCTCCGAGGGCGGGCAAGAGGCCCAGCTCCACGAGGACTTGGTAGCCGTTGCATATGCCGACGACGGGCTTCCCTTCGTCCACGAATGCCACGATATCGCCCAGAAGGCGGCTCTTCACGCGGGCAGCCCAGATGGCACCCCCGCGGACGTAGTCGCCAGAGGAGAAACCGCCAGGGAACACAAGGACGTGGTAATCCTCCAGGTTCCTCCGCATGTCTTGGGGCACGTCTCGCACTAACTGGTTGAGATGGACCCTCTCCGGGTCTGCTCCCAGAGCCTCGAAGGCCCAGTGGGTCTCGTCCTCGCAGTTTGTCCCCTCGATGAGGAGAATACAGACTTTGACGTCCTGGTCTCTCAGCGACCTACCCCCCTCGTTTCATCCACCCACTCGCCTCGGCAGGGTTGACACCCAGGTGTCCCTCATCTTCTCCACAGGGAGACTGAGAGATCTTTCGCCCGCCCTGATGACGAGTTCCGATCCCCCAACCTCACCCATCCGCTTCAGCTGGATTCCGTCGAAGGCCTTCTCGAATCTGGTCTCGGTCCGACGCGGAACCTCCACGAGCCATCTCGTGTTGGACTCGGAGAACAAGTACAGGTCGGGGCGCACGTTTCCCGCGTTCACCGTTACCGTGGCTCCCATATCACCTCCCATGCACATCTCTGCCAGAGCTACACCCAGGCCCCCGTGAGAGAGATCGTGACAGGCTCGAATGAGCCCTTGGTCGATGGCGCTCAGGAGGGCGTCCACCGAACCCTTCAACGAGGCGACGTTCACATCTGGGACCACCCCGCCCTCCCCTCCGACGAGTCTGTAGTACTCGCTCCCGCCCAGCTCCTTTGTCGTCTTGCCGACGAGGTAGAGCCTGGATCCTCGTGCCTTGAGGTCGGAGGTTACGCACTTCCTTAGGTCTGGCACGATGCCGATTCCGAGGATGACTGGGGTGGGGGGAACGGGAGACTGAGGCGTCTCATTGTAGAAGCTGACGTTCCCTGACGGAATCGGTAGATCCATGGCCGCCGCGACCGTCCCCACGCCGCGAACAGCCTCCCGGAAGAATCCCAGACGGTCAGGACGCTCGGGATTACCGAAGTTCATGCAATCACTCAAGGCATGAGGCCTGGCGCCAACAGCCGCAAGGTTCCGGCAGACCTCGTCCACGGCGGAGGCACCGCCTCTGTAGGGATGCAGGCGGGTATACTGTGGAGTGGATGCGGTGGCGATAGCCAGGCCGCGCCAGGATTCCTCCAACGGCTTCAGCACAGCGGCATCTCCATGACATTGCTTGCCCAGGACCCCCTGGAGGGGCTTGATGACCGTCGACGCCTTCACCTCGTGATCGTACTGTCGGATCACCAGCTCCTTGCTGGCAACGTTGGGGCTGGACAGGAGACTCATCAAGGCCGCCCCATAGTCCGTCGGCTCCGGGGGGACCACCTCCTTCCTCTCCTCAAGGCCGAGATCCGTCCGGAAGGGGCGGCAGTATTCCGGTCCCTGGGTGTAGAAGTCGAGGTCCATCTCGAGAACCTTCTCGCCTTGGTAGAAGACTCTCGCCACCTTCTCCTCGATGACGTGACCCACGGTCGTCGCCAGCACGTCGTAGAGGTCGAAGATGCGGAGCACCTTCTCCACGTTGTCAGGGTGGACCGCGAGCATCATGCGCTCTTGGGACTCGCTCACCCAGATCTCCCACGGGGAGAGCCCCTCCTCTTTCAGCGGGACGTCGTCGAGGTGAACCTCGGCTCCGAATCCGCCGGCGAGGGCCATTTCCCCCACAACACAGCTCAGACCGCCGCCGCCCAGATCCTTCATCCCGTTGACCAACCCCTCCTCGACGGCCTGCAGGCAAGCGTGCATGAGGGGCTCCTTGGTGATGGGGTCTCCCAGCTGCACGGCCCCCGCGCGCCACTCCTCCCACATCTCTTCGGTGAGCTCGAGGGATGCGAAAGTGACGCCGTGAATGCCGTCCCTTCCCGTCCGGCCCCCCGCCAAGATGAACACATCCTCGGGACCGCTCACCGCGTTGCGCTGGATGTGGGCCTTTGGGGCGATGCCCACGCACCCCACGTTGACGATGATGTTGCCGAGGTAGCCCTCGTCGTAGAAGATGGACCCGGCCACCGTGGGAACTCCCACCCGGTTGCCGTAGTCGCGAATCCCTGCCACCACACCGGACATGAGGTACATCGGGTGCTTCACCCCCTCTGGCAGCCTCTCATGGGCGTAGTCCAGGGGCCCGAAGTGGAGGGGATCGACCAGGGCGACGGGCTTCGCGCCCATGCACAGAACGTCACGGAGGATGCCTCCGATGCCCGTTGCGGCGCCCCCATAGGGCTCCACCGCGCTGGGGTGATTATGGCTCTCGATTCTCAGGGCGATGGCGTGATCCCTATCAAACTCAACGACCCCCGCGTCCCCCTTCATCAGAACCTGCGGTGCCTCGATGCTGAAGATGAACTCCCGGAGGAAGAACTTGGAGGACTTGTAGCAGCAGTGCTCGGACCAGGCTTGGGCCAGGGACTGGAGCTCGACGTCGGTGGGCCTTCGTCCCAACTGGCGGAAGTAGTCCTGAATCTTCTTCATCTCCTCCAGGTTGAGGGCCAGGCCCAGCTCCTTGCTGATCTTGGGCAGGTCGGTGTCGGAAGCCTCCAAAAGCTCGATGGAGTGGAGGGGAAAGGGGACGTCCTCCCTTCGGTAGATCTCTCCCAAGCCAACTCCTCGATTCAATAATGGGGCTGCCTAATTAACCTTAGGCGGGCTTTGTTCGTCTAATTTGCCGGGCGGTCTCATCCGTATGCCCAATCCCCGGGTGACTCTGGGCTTCTACTCGCTGGCGAATGGGGCTCCTACGGGGTCTGCCGGCGAGGAATGATTGGTACTCCTGCTCATAGATGTCATTGGCTAGTCGGGCGTGGGGCTGAGTCGTTGCGACGGATTCATGCCCCGGTGTCCGGCGATGGCATCCAAGGAAACTCCTCGCTTCCTGGCTTGCGTGCTGTCCGTGTGTCCTAGCAAGTACGAGATACTCGCTTGACGCCCCTTGCCTTGACTGCCAGTCAGCGCCCAAATTCTCAGAACCTCAGGAAAATGCCAAGGAGGAAGAGGGCCACGGGCAGCATAACCATTCCCATCACGGCAATAACAGTCTCCGGATTGAACGGCCAAACACGCAATTCCTTGACCTCACGATAACTTTCGAGGGCCAACAACACCTCTAGGTCTCGCTCCAGCTCACTCGTCGTTCCACTTTCAAAGCCGCCAAGCCTTTGCCGCAACCGGCTCCCAAGGCTCCCAAGCAGCCGCTCTCTAGCGTCTCGTGCAAGCCGATGCACGGGAAGGACGGTTGTCAGGAATGTCAGAAGGATTACCATCATGATTGCGCCAATGGCAAGGGCTGAAGTGAGGGCTATGTACGGCAACTGAAACGTCCTGAGACGATCGAAGAAGAAGGGAATGTACAGAGAACCACTGGAGATAAAGAGACTTACCCTGATGGAAAGCTTACCGATTGTGCCGAACCCTCCGAATCCATCTGGATCAAAGACATCCACACTCACGTCCATGATGCAAATCCTCCGCATGAAGCCATACATTGAGACTGTCACGTGAATGCCAATCCCCCATGCCAACACCATGGGGATGGCCAGAACGGCCACCATGATGATTGTAAGAAGGGTATGCTCGGCTAGCATTCCACCGATCAGCGCGAGGAGGGCTAGATAGAACACGAGCGCATAAACTAGGTAGTTCTTAGATTTGAGGAGTCTCAGTTTCATCTCATCAAATGCATCCCGTTCGTGATCGCTTGACAACTTGTCTCGAAACCTGTCGCTGAAGGAATCGATGGCAAATTCAAACGCGTCGATCAGGAGTGCACTTAATGCGAGCGCAAGGGAGCCTAGGACGATTTCCCAGCTGTCGAACAACATGTCCCCTGTTGCCAGGCCGAATATGATCGGAATGCCGAAGGCTATCGAGCCGAATGTCGCCAGACTGAGAGTGATTCTAGAGCGCAGGCTGGTCGTACCCAGGATCTTGCACAGTCGAGTCACAATCTTCGTGAAGAAGTAATAGTCATTTTCGAAGGTTGCCAGTGCATCCCTTTCAGGCGCAACTCCAGACCTGTCGTTCGAAGAGCCGTCCCCCACAAAGCGGGATTATTCTGACGTCTTAAAGCTTTGAGCTATGACAATTTCATCGGAGCAGCCCAGGGTCATCCAACGAACGTGAAGTAGCCTTTGCCCAGCTCCCCGAACCTGCTCGATCGACAACAAGGGAGACAGAGTCGTGCAGAAGGGACCCGTTGAGAAGTTCAGCCCTTCGAGAGACTTCGCCGCCGTAGCCAAGGCTTGGGAGATGTGCTCCTGGGTTGTCTAGCGATTCATTTGAATCTGGCCATGCTGAGGATGAGAGAGAAGCGGAAAAGGGGGCGGATTTCCGACGCCCCTTGGGACGAGATGGACCTTCTAAAGGAGGGTGAGTAGCGAAGCTATCGGCTCACGCCGTCAACTGAAGGAGCTGGATGGAGTAATCGTGTATTACAGGATTGGCGAGGAGCCGGCGGCACATGTCCTCCACGAGGTCGTAGGCCTTTCCCTCGTCCTCGAGATCGAGCTCCACCTCGAAGACCTTGATGGATTTGACGCTGGAGGTCTGGTTGAAGCCCAGAAGATTGAGGGCCTTCAACGTGTTCTCTCCCTCAGGATCAGCGACACCCTTCTTGAGCCGAACCTCCACCCTCGCCGTCACCATGGTCGTCCTCACCTCTCCTTACTATTTATGGGATTCCACGGACAGACGGTCACGCCGAGGCGGTGCGACGATGGCCTCCTCGAGTCATCTCACGACGTAACACGTAGGACTGAATCAGGAGATCCACGGCGACCCCCACGTCCTCCGTCCGCGTGATGTGGAACTTCGACTGGAACCAGCCCCAGCCCTGCGTTGGCGGCGATGGCAACGCGACACCGTCCGCCCCAGTCAAGGAGGCAACGGGCGGAAGGATGAAGGCCTCCACGTTGTGCCGGTGAGGCCGCACTTCCGCAAAGACCCTCCGCAGGTCTCTGCTCTTGAAGGAGACCCAACCCGTCATGGCCTTCGTCTCGAGCCGATCCCCCGCTTCAGTCAGACGCGCCCCGACCCTTGCCTTGAGGGCGCGAAGCAGCGTCTTCCCTCCTGCCTTGGGCCCAGCCTTCTGCCTAGGGGGACCCACTGACACCCTCCTTCTGGAAGATCAGCAAGTACTTGAAGCCCCGGAGGAGGAAATTCGCCCTGCGGGACCAGTGTTCCCACGAGGGATTGAGGGAGTGGTCGTTGCGGCGGGCGACAGCGACGACGTCGACGGGTCGGAACAGCCTGCCGAGGATCGCGAACAAGGTGAACGCCACCGGGGTGAATCGGGATCTCCGATACTGATCGCTGATCAGCCAGGCAGTGTACCCGCCAGGACGGAGGACCCGATCCACCTCCACGGCGATCAGACCCAGCTCCTCATAGAAGCGGCTGTTGTCACTCGGGATGGCTCCAAGGCAACGCGGGTCATCGGAATACTGCAGGTTGTCGCCGTACGGGGGATCTAGGAAGACCAGTTGGGCGAACTCGTCTGGAAGGGGCATCTCATGGGCATTAGCGAGGTGGATGTCAAGCCGTCGTGGTGCCAGATCGAAACCCACCGCCCGTCGTCCCAGGCGACGCGCAACATCCACTGAAGTCCCGCTGCCCGCCATCGGATCCACGATCCAGTCTCCCTTCTGTGTGAACCGGAGAACGAGATTCCAAACGAGTCCTGCGGGCGTAACGCCTCGGAAAGATTGGTCCCCGAAGGACTCGCCCGGGGGACTCTGATAGGGGAAGTCCCAGAGCGTCGTCGTCTGGAGGGAAAGCCTTTCGATGGTCTCGCGGAGGAGCGGATCCATGGCTGCCGGGCTATGGGTTAGCTCAATCGTATATAACCGCAGCACGGGGAGGTGGACGAAAGTGTTCCCAAGCCGCGCAGTTAAGTATTAGGGCCACGTGCCTTTGCGCGCCCTCGGACCAGCGAGGCGGCGGGGGCGGTGCGGGGAGGTGTCTTCCGTGAGGCTCAGGACGGACAGAAGCTACTTCGTTCTTCTCGTGGCCTTCCTCGGCGGCATCGGCATTATCGACACCGCGATCCTGAATCCCGCGATCGCATCCTACGCCACGGCTCTGGGTGCCGATCTGTTCCAGGCCAGTTTCATCGCGGGTCTCTACTCCTTGGTGGCCATTCCCGCGAGCCTCGCCATGGGCCTAACGATCGATGTCATTGGGAGACGGCGCGCCCTGATCATCGGTCTCGGGTTCACAGCCCTGTGGATCTACGGCTACTCCATCGCCGCCAATCCGCTCCAGCTCATGCTGTTTCGAATCACCCACTCCTTGAGCGGCTCCTTGGTCTTCCCGGCGAGCATCGCGATGATCGTCGATGCGACGAGACAGAAGATGGGGCGCAGCATCGGACTCTTCTGGGTGGTCATCGGGAGCGTCATTCTCATCGGCTCGGGCATTTCCGCCACCCTGGTCACCACCCTCGGCTTCCGCTCGATGTTTGTCCTCATCGCGGTCATCTCGCTGGCGGGTCTGGCCCTCGCGCTCTATGTCCCCGAGACGGCCCGCGACCGGGTCATGCCGAGAGTATCGGTGGGGATCATCGCCTCATCCCTCCGATGGCTCTCCGTGGCCTACGTCTCCATCTTCTCGCTCTACTTTGCCTTCGGGGCCATCGTGGGATCCCTACCCCTGGTCTTCATCCAAGGGGGGGCCAGCGAGGAGGCCGCCGCTCTGAGCACGGCGATCTATATCATTCTTGCCACCGCCATCTCGCTTCCGGTTTTCTACTTAGTAGGCCGACTCATGGAGCGGTTGGGTCCCTTCCGAATGTTGCTCACAGGCATTTCCCTGGCGGCCCTTTCCCAGGCCATCATGGTTGTCGCGATCGGTCCACCCCTCCTCTACGTCAGCGCCGCCGCCTTGGGAGGAGCGATCGCCTTGGTCTACGTCGCCTCCACGGCGCTAGCGGCCCTGCCGAGGGCGCGGGGGGCGTCGATCGGGCTCCACCAGACCGCGAACATTGCCGGCGTGGCGGCGGGGGCACCCCTTTCGGGCCTGGTGCTCCAGTCTCTGGGTGGGCTCGCTCCGTTCACCTTGACAGCCCTGGTCCAGGTCGTCACCCTCACATTCATCATGGCCTCCCGGAAGGCTACGAAGAGGGCAGAACTTCAGGTACTGGAAACTCCCGGGCAACCCCTCTATCCAGATGTCGCCCGGGGGAGACGATAGCCGTTTCGACCGCCGGCGACCGGCTTAGGGAATGATCCTCAGCTCCTTTCCCGCCTTCTCGAAGGCCCCTAGGGCTTCGTCTAGGTCCTCCCGCGTCAAGGCCGCGTTCATGATGGTCCGTATTCGAGCCTTGTCCCGGGCCACCATGGGAAAAACGATGGGAAGGGCGAAGATCCCCATTCCATAGAGCTTCTCGCTGAGCTGCTTCGCCACGGCACTTTCCCCCACGATGACCGGCGTGATAGGGGTCTCGCTGATGCCCGTGTCAAAGCCCAAGGACTGCAACTGCTCCTTGAAGTAGCGGGTGTTCTCCCACAGCGTCTCGACCCACTGCGGTTCCGTCTCGAGGACGTCGATGGCGGCGATGCATGCGGCCGTAACCGCCGGAGAGTGAGAAGCGGACAAGAGCCAGGTCCTCGACTTGTTCAGGGCGAAGAGCTTCAGGTCCTCGCTCCCCGCGACGTAGCCTCCCTGCACGCCGAAGGCCTTGGAGAAGGTGCCCATCTCGACGTCCACCCGACCCTCCACGTTGAAGTGAGAGGCGATGCCTCGGCCTCCGTCCCCCAGGACCCCCTCACCATGAGCGTCGTCGACGTAGGTCATGGCCCCGTACTCCTCCGCCAGCTCCACGATTTCGCCAACGGGTGAGATATCGCCGTCCATGCTGAAGACGCCGTCGAAGGCGATCAGCACTCTGCGGTAACCCTCCTTCTGGGCCTCCTTCAGGTCCCGCTCCAAGTCGGCCATATCGCAGTGCTTGTAGATCATCCGGTCGGCCTTGGTCAGGCGGACGCCGTCGATGATGCTCCCGTGATTCAGCTCATCGCTGATCACGACATCGCCCTTCGCCACCAGCTGCGGGATGAGTCCGGAGTTGGCCGTGAAGCCCGCCGAGTAGACCAGGGCCGCCTCCAAGCCCTTGAAACGGGCGATCCGCTCCTCCAGCTCTTCGTGGAGCTTCATGTTCCCCGCGATCGGACGGACCGACCCGGAGCCCGCGCCGTAATCGTCAATGGCCTGCTTCGCGGCCTCCCTCAGCTTCGGGTGGTTGGTCAAGTTGAGGTAGTTGTTGGAGCAGAGCATGATCAGCTGCTGACCGTCCACGACACTGTGTGGCGCCGATGAGGTCTCCAGCATTCGCAGCTTCCAGTCCAGGCTGTTCTCGACCAGCTTGTTGTACTCTTCCCTCATGAATGCCGTTGGTCCTCCCATTCCATCCCTCCTACTCCATATACAGGACGACTTTCCCACAGTTTCCGGACTCCATCACCTCGATGGCCTCCAGGAACTCCTCGAAGGGAAACCGATGGGTGATGATAGGCTTGAGGTTGAGCTTGCCCGACGTCAGCAAGCCGGCCATGCGGTACCAGTCGGCGTACATCCTCCTGCCGTGGATGCCGTAGAGCTGGATTCCCTTGGTCACCATGTCGGAGGAGACGTCGACGACGAAGGGATCGGCGTAGATGCCCAATACGTGCATCCCCCCACCTGGCCGGAGAATCTTCAGTCCCTGATTGAAGGCGTGGGGACTGCCCGACATCTCCAGGACGTGGTCCACGCCGCG
>JABAOD010006945.1_pt9 | contig 10270 bp, 9 predicted proteins | sample 7062151 | NCBI WGS metagenome assembly JABAOD01 (sample SAMN14538626, study PRJNA623070) | marine sediment metagenome | biome: marine biome [ENVO:00000428]; feature: marine pelagic biome [ENVO:01000023]; material: deep marine sediment [ENVO:00002113] | place: India: Gulf of Khambhat ... | reverse complement strand
CGAGTAGCTCATGCCCTCGGTGCCCATCGAGATGCCGTCGGACACGCCGATGGTGTTGAAGCGCATTCCCACCATGCCCGCGGCCACAACGCCCTCTTTGACCCGAGCAGCGAGCTGATCGAGGTGCATGTTGCAGGAATTCCCCTCGTACCAGACCGAGGCGATGCCGACTTGCGCCTTGTCCATGTCGTCGGGCGTCAGGCCGGTGGCATAGAGCATCGCCTGGCTGGCGCCTTGCGATGCGGGCTGGGTGATGCGGCGGCTGGTGCGGTTGAGGCCTTCGGTCATCACCGCATCGTACGCACCGTCACCGGCCCGGAATGAGCCTGATCTCGATGCGGGCGTTCTCAGGGAACGCGATGCGCGCCAACGATCGAAGATCCTCAGCATCCACTTCGTCCACCAGGGCGTAACGGTCAGTCAGCTCGGTCACTGCCTCCCCTGGATGGAACCAGGTGAAGAGCAGCGTCTCGGCCAGCTGCGGGTTGTTGAACAGCTCGTAGGCACGCCGGACCTGCTCCTGAGCGGTGCTCAGCTGCTCTTCGGTGGGCCCCTCGGTTCGAAGCTCGTCGAGGACCGACAGCACCGCACCCGAGATCTCCTCCAGCCGGTCCGGGTCTCCCGTGACCTGGATGAAGGACTCGGCGAACGGGTCGGGTTCGAGCTGCAGGTCGATGTTCGCCGATGGCGAGTACGACGCAGACAGCTCTTCCCGAATGCGGTCTCGCAGTCGGGCGTTGAGTACCTGGGACAGCACATCAGCCACCACTCGATCCCGGGCGTCGCTGACCAGCTCGTTGGTGAAGGCCATGATCAACTGTCCCTGGGGATCCTGACCCGCCTCGATGGTGGTGACCTGGATCGTTCTCGGGGGCAGTGGCTGATTGTCGACGAACGACTCCGTGATCCCGTTGCTCGGCAAGGTGCCCAAGTACCGGGCGGCGAGATCGCTCATTGCATCGAGGTCGAAGTCCCCGACGATTGCGAAGACGAAGTCTGAGGCATCTGCGAAACGCTCCTTGAAGAGTTGAAGCGCGCGCCGGGTCTCGAAGTCGTCGAGCTGGTCAGGGGTGGGGACGGCGAAGTAACGGGGATCGTCTCCGTAGTAGGACTGCATCAGTGCCATCGTCACGAGCAGTTGGGGTACGTCTTCAGGCGACTCTGCGAAGGGTCTCTGTTCCTCGATCACCGATGCCACCGCCGCCTCGTCGGCACGGGGTGCGGTCATGTAGAGGTGCACGAGCTGAAGCAGCGTCTCAGCGTCCTCAGACGAGGAACCACCGAAGAACCCCTCACTCACCTCATCGACAAACGGGTCGACACCGGCGAAACGATCGCTCAGCAGTCGCTCGAGCTGCACCTGGTTGGCTGCCCCGACGCCACTACGGACGACGATCTCCGGAATGAGTGACATCTCCGGCAGATCCTCTATCTCGACCACCGAGGTTCCCCCGAGACTCTGGGCGCTCAAGACGAGTGAGTTGTCGGCGATGTCCGTTGGCCACAGTCGCACAGTGACGCCGTTCTCGTAGACGATGGTCACGAAGCCGAAGTCTCGGTCTGCTGTCTCCGAGACGATGCGAGCGGGTTCCGGGCGAGACATCAACTCGTCCAGATCCGCGCCCGCGTCGACTCGGGGAACGATCTCGGCACTCAGAGCTCTGTCGATGGCCTCGAGCACAGCCTCTCTTGTCGGAACAGCCGAGCCCTCCGGACCCACCACGAGCACCAGAGGTGCCGAAGAGACGATGTCGCTGAAGGCGTCCTCGACATCGATCAAACTGATGGACTCCGCCAGCTCGAGACTGATCCGATAGCGGTCTTCTGCACCGGGAATGGGGGAGCCGGCCAAGAAGTGGGCGACCAGGTCGTCGGCAAGAGTCGTGTCCTGCGCCGTGCTCTGTGAGAGTCGGGCTTGCTCGGCGATCGTGATGAACTCGGCGAGAGCACGATCCAACTCGGACTGGTCGAAACCGAACTCTCCGATCCGAGTGGCCTCCTCGATGACCCACTCGACGGATGTGATCAGATCGGGAGGCCGGGCATCCACCGCCACGCCGGTGACACCGAATGCGCGGACGTAGCCGAAGTCGAGCCCCGAGGCGTTGAAGAACGGCGCCACGCCCCGAGCGGCGTCCTCATCGAACCGAGTCGTGAACATGGACACGGCGATCTGGCGCAAGACCGCCGATCGCAGATCATCGATCGTCTCCGCAGGCGTGGACTGCGTGAGCCAGACGATCTGTGCGAATGCCGAGGGGCTCTCTGGATCCGCCAGGGTTGCCGCCCGCGGGTCGTCCGCAGCCGAGAATTCGAAGCCGGGCCGATCCGGAGCGACCGGCGGATCCACCAACTCCGCGAATCGTTCGACGATCAGGTCCTCCATCTGGTTGACGTCGAAGTCCCCCACCGCGACGACGGCCATGAGACTCGGGCGGTACCAGTCGTCATAGAAACGATCGAGGGCCTGGGATGTCGTGGACCGAATGGAGTCGGCAGATCCGATCGGAAGTCGGTTCTCATACGGCGTACCGGTGATCACCAGGTCGTTGAAGAGGTTGCCGATTCGTCCCTGGGCGCCCTGGTCGCGGAGCCTCCACTCGTCGAGCACCACACCGATTTCAGCGTCGACTTCTTCCGGATCGATCGTGGCCCGCGCCGCCCATTCGACCAAGACGTCGACGGCGAGCTCCAGAACGTCGTCATCGTCGGTCGGGACGCCCAGCTGGTAGACGGTCTCATCGAAGTTGGTATACGCATTGATGTCCGGGCCGAAGCGCGGACCAAACGACTCGAGCACAGCTGTGAGCTCGTTGCGAGGAAATCGCTCCGTGCCGTTGAACATCATGTGCTCGAGGAAGTGAGCTCCCCCCAGCTGATCCTCGGCCTCCAACACCGAGCCGGCGTTGACGGCCAAGCGGAGTTCGGCTCGTTGGCCGGGCGAATCGTTGAACCGGATGAAGTAGTTGAGACCGTTGGCGAGTACGCCGATGCGAACGTCCGGATCGACGGGAATGGGCTCAGACAGCCAGGGATTGGTCGGCCGAGGCGAGTCGCCACCGGGCGGATCGAATGCCTCCGTGACCGTGGTTGTTGTCGTGGTCGTCGTGTCAGCGGTGCGGGTGCACGCAGCAGCCACGACCATCAGCAGGCACAGAAGCCACACCACGCGTAACCACCGAGCGGTCATCACGGCACCTTACGGTTGCTTCAGCGCAACGGTTCGAGCCAGTAGACGTCCACGTTGTAGGTCAGTTCGAAACGATCCGCACCTCGCCCGAAGTGGGCGTCGAGCACAGCATCGACTTCCTCGGTGATGAGCGCTCGTCCCTCGTCCGAGAGTGCAGCCACGTGACTCACAGACAGGAACCTGTCATGTACTCCGGCCCGGTCGAGATTCTGCAGTGACCGGAACCGGCGATGGTGAGCCGGACCGAAACCGGGTACGTCGTTGGTGACCGGATTCTCGTGGGTGCGCCAGGGGGCTCGCTTTTCGACGTTGTCCATGATCGTCCACAGCTCGTCCATGAAGACCTGCGATCGCTCCCTGGCGTTCCAGATGAGCCCGAGACGGCCATGCGGACCCAGGACGCGTCGAAACTCTGCTGCCGCAGCAGCCTTGTCGAACCAATGCATGGCCTGGCCGACGGTGATGCCGGCCAACGAGGAGTCGGCCAACGGCAGTCGCTCGGCGACCGCTTGGACCACCGTCGGACGGAGTCCGATCAGAGGCCCGAACATGGTGTCGAGCGGCTCGACCGGGATCACCTGGAGTCCCCGGTCTCTGAGGGGTCGAGTGAGTTTGCCGGTGCCGGCTGCCACATCCGCAATGAGATCACCGGGAACGAGACCCATTTCGTCGACCAACCACTCGACGGCGTCCGGCGAGTATGTCGGCCGTCCTCGCTCGTAGCGGGCGGCGTCGGAGAAGCCCTCGGCTGCGACGGGATGAACCATGCACTCACGCTAGGCCCTGGGCGGCGAGCAGGTCTCGTCTCTTGCGGAGCGAACTGCGGACGCGACGGCGATCTGTCTGATCTGTTCCCCCCATATACGATATATGATTCATGCTTTACTATTTGTGTAATTGAAAGCTATAATTGCGTCACACGTATCAAAATGAGGTGAGTTCCCGCATGATGCTGACCGCTCCGCGCTCGGACACCCAGCCCGACCCGACCCGTTCCGCCCGCGCCCCCCGATCCCCGATCCCGGTGACCGTTGCGCACGGAGACGGCATCGGACCGGAGATCATGGAGGCCACCCTCCGGGTCCTCGATGCGGCAGGCGCTGCGCTGAGCATCGAGACGATCGACATCGGTGAGCGCATGTACCTGAACGGTCACACGTCGGGGATCGCCCCAGAGGCATGGGAGTCGATCCGACGCACCGGCGTGCTGCTGAAGGGCCCGATCACCACTCCCCTGGGCGGCGGCTACAAGAGCCTCAACGTGACGATTCGCAAGACACTCAACCTCTTCGCCAACGTCAGGCCCTCGAAGTCCTATGCGCCATTCGTGGCCTCGTCGCACCCCGGCATGAATCTCGTCATCGTGCGAGAGAACGAAGAAGACCTCTATGCAGGCATCGAGCATCAGCAGACACCCGAGGTGACCCAAGTCCTGAAGCTCATCACTCGGCCCGGCTCCGAGCGAATCATCCGGTACGCCTTCGAGTACGCCCGGGCCTACGGGCGCCGCAAGGTGACCTGCATGACCAAGGACAACATCATGAAGCTCACCGACGGGCTCTTCCACCGAGTGTTCGAGGAGGTGGCGCTCGAGTACCCCGAGATCGAGAGTGACCACATGATCATCGACATCGGAGCCGCCCGCCTGGCAGCCCAGCCGGAGCAGTTCGATGTCATCGTCACCCTCAATCTCTACGGCGACATCCTGTCCGACATCGCTTCACAGCTCGCCGGTTCGGTTGGGCTCGCAGGCTCCTCCAACATCGGCGACGACGTGGCGATGTTCGAGGCTGTGCACGGTTCGGCGCCTGACATCGCCGGTCGAAATGTGGCGAATCCGTCCGGCTTGCTGTGGGCAGCGACGCAGATGCTCGTCCACGTCGGCGAAGCGGCGACGGCCGAGACGATCAAGAATGCCTGGCTGTCGACGCTGGAGAGCGGCATCCACACAGCCGACATCTACCGGGAGGGCCTGAGCGAACGCCGGGTCGGGACCGACGCGTTCACCGACGCGATCATCGAACGACTCGGTCGACGTCCGCGCCGGCTCACCCCGGTGGAGTATCGAGCCGGCGGCATCAGCGTGCAGCCGACCGCCCTCGAACCCAAGAGGAAGGAACTGCTCGGGGTGGACGTGTTCCTCGACTGGTCCGAGCACCACCGGATGCCCGACGTTCTCGCCGAAGGGCTGAGTGCGGCGGCCCCGCTCGGGTGGCGGCTCGAGATGATCACCAACCGAGGAGTCAAGGTGTATCCGGACGGTCTCCCGGAGACCTACCGCACCGATCACTGGCGCTGCCGCTTCGTCTACGAATCGAGCCGGGCTGGGTTCTCCAACGTGCTCGACTTGCTCGGAGGTCTGAACCGGGGTGGTTTCGACGTCATCAAGACCGAACACCTCTATGCCTTCGACGGAACCCCGGCCTTCTCGTTGGGCCAGGGACAGTGACTGGTCGGCCACCTGGGTGAGGGATTCATCCGGGGAAGCCGGCAGCGTCCAGAGCCTGAGAGATCTCTGAACGGACTTCTTTCACGGTCTCGAGCTCGAGGCGGGAAGCGAGCGCTTCGGTGGCGGCCTCGCCACCGATTCTCGCCAGCGCCCATGCGGCGTGACGACGCAACAGCGCCGAGGAATGATGTAGGAAGTCGGNNTTCCCGTGTTGCCCAATGCCACGAGCGCGTTGCGTCTCAGGTAGCGGACATCCCGGCGCGGCACGTAGAAGTGGGCAAACCGGGCAAGGAGATCCTCGTCGCTCGCTGCGAGCACCTCTGCCAATTCAGGGCCGAGCGCCGCATGACCCTCTGCGTCGAGCCTCTGCCCGGGCGGGCACACCACCAGGCATTCGTCGCAGCCGTACAGCCGGTCGCCGACAGCTTCTCTCAGCTCGATCGGGATCGTTCCCGGCATTTGGAGCACCGCCGCCAGACACCGTCGTGCATCGAGCCGGCCGGGGGTGTCCAGGGCACCAGTGGGGCAAGCCGGCACGCACGCTCGACACGTGCCGCAATCTCGGACCATGGCGGAATTCGCCGCAACTGCTGCGTCTGTGACAACCGATCCGAACAGCATCCACGGTCCGTACCGAGGGGCGATCACCATTGTGCTCTTCCCCCACCACCCGAGCCCGGCTCGGACGGCGGCCGCTCGATCGACAAGACGATTGTCGTCGCACAGAACCGCCGCCTGGAACCCGGCGGCTTCGAGGCCCGTGGCGATGACATCGAGCGCGGCCCGCAGCGGGACGTAGTGGTCCTGGGTGGCAAACCGGGCGACCCGTCCCCTCCCGGTCTCCGGTGCCGGCCGGCCGCAGTCGGGAACGTACGACCTTCCCGCCACGATGAGTGACTCGGCCCACGGGAAGCTGGTGCGCACGTCGGTCGAGGTCCTCGGATCGGCGAACGTGAACCTCAGCCCTGCATGGGCACCGACCGCGACCTGCTCCTCGATCGAGAGCCTGACCTCGTGGAATGGTTCGGCGCCACAGCTGCCGAGCACATCGATGTCGAGTTGCTCGACGTCGAGATCGGACAGATCGAAGCGAAGGCCCGGCACCTGGTGGAGTCTGGTCGACCGGCCCTCCAGTTGACACCCCCATCGAACAAGCGAGGCGAGACCGACGCTTCCCCATCCGGCCTCGCCCCGCTGCCCGCGACTCTCTCTGGGGCGAGAGTCAGCCCCCGACCGCCCGTTCGGGAGGGTCGTCATCTCGACGAGACACGAGCCGCAACGTCGGCACGAGACCTTCGGTGGCCAGATTGGCCAGAGCCGCAGACTCGGACGAATCGATCTCGAGCGGCCCGGATGTGGCCAAGATGAACGTGACCACGCAGTCGTCACAGGCGGAGCTGTGCTGCATGGCGCAATCGTCACAGTCGATGAGCATCCGATCCTCCTGTCGCCACGTGCGTCATGTGGTCACCGTACGAAACCGGTGTGACAGAATCCGCTTTCGCATCCCGGACGCCGCATCCTGCGCGCGTCCGGCTTCAGTTGAAGCCGTCGATTCCCGACAGGGGCCTGGTCACGAAGCGGAGGCCGAACCCGGCGATGAGAGGCTGTCCGGCAGCGATGGCATCCCGGACGTAAGCGAGTTCGAGCGAGGCGGCGTGGTGTTCGACGCTCACCCACACCTCGGTGATCCAGAGGACGTCGTCGTTCTCGACGTCGTCGGCCACCACGTAGCTGAGACAGCCGGGCATGTGTCGGGCCATACCCGACAAGATCGCAGCGAGCTCTGCCCGCTTTCCTGGGATTGCTTCGATCTGTCCGATCAGGCCGTACATCGAGAGCGGAGCTCACGTCTTCGTCGATCAGCCCTCACCTGCGTGCTCCGAGTCCACATCGACTTCGTTCTCATCGCCGACCTCACGAGCGGCCGGCTGCTCGTCTGTGACCGGATCTGAACGTGAGGTCACAGCTGCGACCCGGCCGCGACGCGTGATCAACCACCAAGCCAAGACGACCGGGATCGCAATCAGTGCCAGTACCGGCAGCAGGAACACGCCGGCCCAGATGGCGAAGTCCGCCAGATTCTCGAGCACGTCGACCAGGGATGCCAGCGATTCCCGCAGCTTTCGCATCGGATTCCAGGAGTCGTCGGTGATTTCGACCTCGGCCGGAGTGGGAACGATCGTGATCCGAAGAGTGGCCAGGTCGACTTGGTCGTCGAACGCCTGCCGTTGTCCGACCAGCTGCTCGATCTCCAGCCGGACGGATTGGAGCCGATCGAACACCAACAGCAGATCCGTGGCTTCCGGATCGGTCACGTCGCGCACCTCGGTCAAGAGGATGAGCAGTTCGGACTCCAACGTCTCGAGGTTCCTGAGACGGGCCTCGATGTCCAGATACTGAGCGGTGACATCGCTCGAGCCCAACTGACGGGACAGCACCTCGTCGACCAGAGATCCGATGGCGGCCATCGTGGCAGACAGGCTCCCGGATGGAAGCCGCAGCGTCACATCGATTCGGGGAGGGTCCTCGCCGACGGTTCTCTGCAAGTCGCTGGATGCCACAAAACCACCGGCTCCCTCCACGAGCTGCACGATCTCTTGGAGCACAGCCTCCGGATCGGCATCTTGCACGACGAGGGAGGCTTGGCGGATGATCTTGCGGCCGGCGAGCACATCACCAGCGGCTCCGGCGCCGATTTCGTCTTGATCAGAACCGGACGGAACCGTGGTCGTCGCGGCATCGACGCCGACGCGAGTCGCCCCTTCCGTATCAGCGATGACTGACTCAGCTGCAGTGTCGCCGGTGCAGGCAGTCACCACGAGGCCGAGAAGCACGACCCACAACGTTGTTCGCCTCATGATCGTCTCGCTTTCCCCGGCCTTCAGACCGGTCTCCACTGAGACGCCCGACTCGAATGGATCGGTTCCTAACGACCCAAGAACTCGACGACAGCTTCACTCCAGATCGCCACCGCCCCCTCGGTCTCGGCATCGAGTCGCACCTCACCGTCGGAGGACACCACGACTGCGCCGGCACCGTGCACCGCGGCAAGTCGAACCACCTCGGCGTCGGCATCGCTGACGAAGGTCACCTCGATGCCTGGGGCAGCCTGGATGGAGTCACCCACCGGAGCGCCAGTGTCGAACACGATGACCGCCCGGAAGGGACCCAGGCACTGCCGACGGAGGCGTCCGAATGCTTCACCGATCTCCAGCCGGAGCTGCGGGTCGGTGAAGCGGAGCGGGTCGAGACGGTGGGCGAGATTGTGGCCGTCGACGATCCACACCTGCGGAACACCCGACGTCAGCAGCCACTCGACGGCGTCCTCGCGGTCCGGCGCCACTCCCACCGGCAAAGCCAACCGCATCGCTCGGTCATGCGCCGACTGGACCGGCTCGTGATGCTGTTGAGCTCGAATCAGAAGGTCGTCCATGGATCGAGCGAGCGACAGACGATCCGACCCCACCGCAGGTCGCGCCACGCCAGAGTCGAGGGTGTCGTCGCGCTTGCGCCGCTGGACTCGCAGGACGGTCAACTCTTCCTGCAATGCCGCCAGGTGGTCTACAAGCTCCTGCCGCAACGCCTCACTGCGCCGCAACGCCGCTTCCATCTCAGCAGCGCGCCGGGAGGCGGCCTTGCCCGCCTGTTTGATGTCGCGACGCGAGGCGGCGATGCGGGCTTCAGCGTCCACCTCGGCTTGTTGGGCTCGTTTGAGCGCTTCGCGCGCCTTGGCACGCGCCGCCTTCAGGTCACGCTCCAACTCCTGCACCCGACGCCGCTCACGACCTGCGCTGCGATTCTCGAGTTGCGAGCGATGCTCCGCCACCTCTTCCTCGAACTCTTGTCTCCAGCCTTGCGGGCGTTTCAGGAACAGGACACTGGCCCGGGCCGCCGCATCGTCCAGTTGCTCGGCGGCCTCGGCCCGCACCGTCGCGTCTGTGTCCATCTCATTCAGCAATCGACGCGCCATGGGAGGCGGCAGGGAACGGCTCGATGAGGCTGCCACCGCCCGCAACCTGGCCGGGATGTCGCGCTCCTCACGCTCTCGAAGCGCCGCCCGGCCGGCCTCGACCGCATCGAGCAGAAGGCGAATTGGAAGCTCGTCTGACACATCCGCATGATGACACGTTGACAAGCGGCGACGGATTGCGCATACTCCCGCCCGCAATGGCCGCACTGCTCGTACTTGCATAGACCGCACACGTCACAGCCCGACGTGTGTGCTGCAGAGCCTCCCCCTGGGGAGGTTTTTTCGTACCCATCTCCTGAGGACCGACATGAGTGACGACTCCCACGAACGAATGACCGGAGCTGAAGCCACTATCCGATCCCTCGAGCACGAGGGTGTCGATGTCGTCTTCGGCGTGCCGGGCGGGGCGATCCTGCCATCCGCCACATCCTCGCCCGTCACGAACAGGGCGCCGGGCACATGGCCGAGGGCTACGCCTGGGCAACGGGTCGGGTGGGCGTGTGCATCGCCACCTCGGGCCCCGGCGCCACCAATCTCGTCACACCCTTGGCGGACGCACTGATGGATTCGGTCCCGATGGTGGCGATCACTGGCCAGGTGCCGACATCGGCCGTCGGCAATGACGCGTTCCAAGAGGCGTACACGACCGGCATCACGA
>JABAOD010001950.1_pt1 | contig 10274 bp, 7 predicted proteins | sample 7062151 | NCBI WGS metagenome assembly JABAOD01 (sample SAMN14538626, study PRJNA623070) | marine sediment metagenome | biome: marine biome [ENVO:00000428]; feature: marine pelagic biome [ENVO:01000023]; material: deep marine sediment [ENVO:00002113] | place: India: Gulf of Khambhat ... | reverse complement strand
GCCATCTGGTCGTAGCCCATCGCACCGGCCACGCGCCGTCCGTTGATCAGAAACGTGGGGGTGCTGTCGATCCCGAGCTGCCGGGCCCGGAGCTGGCTACGCATCACCACCTCCCGGTACTTCTGCGCGTCGACACAGTCGACCAGCGCCTTGCCGTCGATGCCGAGCGCGTCCGCGTACTGGCGAAACTTGCCTTTCATGTCACGCTCTGCGCCCCATTCACGCATGCGGCCGAACAGCACCTTCTGCATCGCCCAGAACGCGTTTTGGTCTCCCGCACAGCGCGCCGCCTCGGCTCCCAGCTGTGATGCCCCGGGGTGCAGCGGAAAGTCGTAGAACACGAAGCGCGCCTTTCCCGTGTCCACGTAATTCTCCATGATCTGCGGAATCGTGAGCGTCGCGACCATGCCGCAGTACGGGCATTGATAGTCCGCGTACTCTTCGATCAGCACGGGAGCGTCGGGCGATCCCCGTGAGACCCCAACGTCTTCCGAGACCAGCTCTGCCTCGTTGATGTTGGGCATCGCCGTCTCGCCGAACGTCGCGGCGCTCGAAGGCCTCTCACGCAGCGTCACGTAGCCGATCAGGCCCAATCCCACCAGTGCGATAACCGCTAATATCCCATAGAACGTCGACTGCGAACTGGCCATCTAGGAACGTCTCCTTCAATTCAGTGTGTCGGACTCGCTCACTCGAACTGCACGATCTGATCGAGCTGCCCGGTCAGCAGCAGGTACACGAGGGCCGCGACCACCAGCAGACCGATAAAATACAGTGTCACCCTCAGCGGCCGCGGCAGCAAGCGCCTTCTCTCGCCTCCCAGCCGCGTCAGCTTCGGCAGGAACACCGTTTGCCAGATGTTCACCACCTCTCGGCTGAAACTCGCCCAGCCCGTCGCGTACGCCTGGTCCAGCTCGCGCAGGCTTCCATGCCAGGAGTCGTAGGCTTCCTGCAGCTCTGCTCTGCCCGAGCTTACGGTGGACGCCAGCGCCGCCGACCTCTGCGACACCTCGCTCGTCGCGCTCTCGATCTCGGCCACCGTACGCGTCAACCGCTGCCGGAGGCCCACGACCTCTTTCTGCGAGGGCATGAACTTCCGCCGAGCCTTCCGCCAGGGGAGCCGCCGGTTCGCCGCGATGCGCCGCGTCTGCCGCTCGTAGGCGCGAACCGTCGCGTCGGCCGCCACCCCCACGCTCTCGCGCAGATCGTCCCAAACCCGGCGCCCGTCCAGCGCCTCCGCCGCCGCGACCACGTCGGTGGCGGCGGCCGCCTGGCGCTTCGCCCGCAGCAGCGGCCCGTCGTAAATATTGCGCAGATCCCTGAGATGTTCCTCCAGGAAGCCGACGGGCAGCAGCGACGACATCTGCAGCCGGTCGATCGCGGCACCCAAAGGCCGGTCGGAGCCGGTTCCCATCGCGCCCAACGACGCTTCGAACTCCGGGATGGTGAAGCGCCGCGTCAGGTCGCGTCGCTCGCCCAGCTCCGCAGCGGCCGCAGGCGGCGTTCCCGCTGGCGCCGGCGCCGCCGGTCGATCAGCGTGGGCGGCGGACCGGGTTTGGGCCTCGCTGACGCCGAGCACGGCGCTGGAATGGCGGGCGGCCAGACCCCGAATCGTCTGGATCTGGGCATCGGTGAGGTAAAGCACCTCGAGCTGCGTCGGCCCCGATCCGATCCGTACGACACGCCCGAACTTCGCCCGCGTCACGTCAACCTTGGTGATGCGGTCCCAGGGAGTGAGAAAGTGGCGGCCGCCGCGCTCGAATACATGGAGCGCCGAATCGGTGACCACCGCGAGCGCCATCCCCTTGAATCTTTCCATCTCGACCAGCCCCGACATCGCGACCGGTGTCGCGAAGACGACGCGCTCGCCCTCCAACGCCTCGCGGTCGCTCAGAGCCAGGTGATCGAGGTCGGCCCGCCCACGCAGCTCCGCTGCCAGCGTGGCGAGCCCCTCGTGGCTGCCGCGGAGCGCCATCGCTACCTGCGTTCCGATGACCAGGAGGATCGAGCCGCGCAGCGCGACCCCGAGCAGCGTCGAGTAGGGAATGTGGTGCTTGTCGACATAGATGCCCTCCTGCGCGGCCAGCACCTTGGCACTGCGCACGGCGCCGACCCCTTCGATCACGACATCGAAGCTACCCTCGTAACTCATCGCCCCCGCCCCGATTCGCCGTTCGCTTCGAGTCCGCCACTTTGCCCGACCTCAGGATGTAGTCGACGACCTGCCCGGTATCGCTGAAATCTCGGAACACCGCATCGGCACCCGCCGCCTCCAGCTCGGCTACGCCATGCCGGCCTGTGGCCACGGCCACCGCGGTGGCACTCACCGCCCGAGCGCAGGCGATGTCCTCCGGGGTGTCACCCACGACCACCACCGCTGGGGCCTCACCCGGGCCCGACGCGGCCCGACAACGCTCCACCGCGATACGAGCGATCTCGGCGCGCACCTCCGAGTCCGAACCGAATGCCCCCACATCAAACCGGCTGTTCACACCCGCCGCCTCCAGCTTGAGCCGGGCGGCCGGCTCGATGTTGCCGGTCAACAGTCCCAGTCTCACCTCCGGCCGGCGCTCGAGGGCGGCCAGCAGCTCCTTCACGCCCGGCAGCAAGACGATGCGGCCCCGCGCCCGCCGATCGTCCAGCTCACGCTCGAGAGCCTCCAGGTAGATCGGCCAGACCGACGGCAGGTTCCGACGGACCTCCGCCTCCTCGATTCCGCCAACGGTCAGCAACTCGACGACGATCTGCGGGTCGGTCTTGCCGTGAAAATTGTATCCGGTCAGCGGACCCGTCGTTCCGTACGTCAGCTCGAGCGCCTGGTGCAGGGCCGCCCGCCCCGCCCCATCGGTCGATAGCAGCGTGCCGTCTATATCAAAGAATACCCTGAGAATGATCTCTGTGACCCCTTTTCAGACCACCCCATCTTCACTCGCTCGACCAGCCCGATGGGTTAATCTGACCCCAGATCACTCCCGTCGCCAGACTGCGCGCCTCCCACGGCCCGCTCGATCGACTGGGACAACGCCAGCTCCGCACAAAGTCCCAGGCGGAGCAGACGCGCCGGGGTCATAGGCTCCGGACTCGCCGCCGTCGAACAGGCGAAGACGAGGTCGCCGTCGAACTGGGTGCAGGCTGGCGAGATACGCCGGCAGATGGCGTTCATCGCCTGCCTCGCCACCGCCTGCAAGTCGACACGGCTCAACGGGAGATCGGTCGCCACCACGCCGAGGGTGGTATTCGCGTTGAATCTAGCCTCCATGGTCGGCGGGATTCCGCGCTCGCGTATGTAGGCGGCCGTGTCGACGAACTTGCCCTTGTCGTCACGCGCACCCGCGATGATCTCTCCTTGAGCGTCGAGCACGTCGCCGAAGGCGTTGACCACCACCAGTGCACCGACCACGTGACCTTCGAGGTCCACCGCCCAGCTGCCCACCCCGCCCGGCATCGCGCCCCCGTAACCCAGAAGCTTCCCGACGCTCGCCCCGGTTCCCGCACCCACCCGTCCCTCGGCAACGGCAGCGCGGCTCGCCGCTTCACAGGCAGCACGACCCATCGCCGCGTCCGGTCGCCGGTCCGAACGCCCGACACCCAGGTCGAAGATCACCGCGCTGGGCACGATCGCCACGCGGCCGCCAGCGGTCTGGAAGCCGCGGCCCCGCTCTTCGAGCCAGCCGGCGACGCCGTCGGCCGCAGCGAGCCCATAGGCCGAACCGCCGGTCAACAGGATCGCGTCGGCACGGTCCGCCAGGTGATTGGGAGACAACGAATCGAGCTGTCGCGTTCCGCTGGCCCCGCCGCGGACGCTTACGGCGGCCCGAAACGGCCCGAGCACGACCGTGCAGCCCGTCGCAGCCTCCCCATCGCTCGCCTGCCCTACGGCGAGATCGGGTACGGCGGACAGGGTGCGATGGCTGAGCGGCGGGGATCTCATCGTTGGGTTAGAGGCGGAGTCGAACAGCGCGTCTCCGGCGGCGGCCACCGGTGCTCAGGCGGGTTCCCGTCCGGAGCCTTTCGGGGCCGCGTTGTCCTTTTCCTTTCGGGCATGGTAGGAGATCACGCGGTTGCGGCCGGCGGCCTTTGCCCGGTAGAGCGCCTGATCGGCACGGTCGATCAGGTCTTCCGGGTTGGCCACATTGGCCCCCGGATATCCGACCACGCCGCCGCTGACCGTCAGCTTCAGGGTGCTGCCCCGAAGCTCGAACTCTCGCTGGCTGACGCCGATACGGATGCGCTCCGCCAGCTGGAAACTGCCGTGCGGGCTCGTCTCCGGCAACACGAGCAGGAACTCATCGCCGCCGTACCGGCCCACGAAGTCGGCGGTCCGAAGCGAACGCTGCAGAACCTCCCCGACCGAGCGCAACGCTGCATCACCCGTCGTGTGCCCGTACGTGTCGTTCAAGTTCTTGAAATCGTCGATGTCGAACATGACGAGCCCGAGCAGCCTGTTGTACCGGGAAGCGCGCTCGAGTTCATTCGCGAGTCTCTCCATCAGATAGCGTCGCGACAGACAGCCAGTCAGCTCGTCGGTCTTCGCCTGCGTCTCCAGCTGCTCCTGCTGTGACAGCACGGTTTCGAACATCGCCGCGCGATTCAACGAGCGCACCGTCCCTTGCACGATCGCCGACGTGAGCTTGACCGACTCTTCGTCGAGACCGCGCTCATCCATGTTCGAGCGTAGAAAGAAGACGCCGGACCGACCTTGATCGAAGTTGAAGGGGATCGCGACGATCGACTGAACGTCGACGTCGATCTTCTCGGTCTCCCACAGCGGTCGTATCTGCTCGAAAAGCGTCGATTGCTTCAGATCCTTCACCAAGACCGGCGCCCCGGTTTCGATCGCCTGCCGGATCTCGGGATACCGGCTCAGATCGAGGGTCAGCGCAGTGATGCTCGGATCGTCGTGGGCGGCCACAACCGTCCCGTGTATCCGGGCGTCGTCCACGAGGATCATCGAGCATCGGCGGATCGCAAACAGCCGGGATACCCGGCCCACGAGGATGTCGAAGATCTCCCCGCTCGAAAGGCTGGCCGTCACGTCGCGGATGATATCCAGCACGATCCCGCTCGTCTCGGCCTCGCGCCGCGCATCACGGATCAGCCGGCCTCGCTCGACGTGCGCCGCGATCCGGGCCAACAGTTCCTTGAGTTCGTAGGGCTTGCGGATGTAGTCGGTCACGCCAGCCCGGATCGCCGTCGACGCTTCGTCGCCCCCGGTTTGGCTGGATGTCATGATCAGCGGAATGTCGCGTGAGCCGACGCGCTGGCGGAAGCGACGAACGATCTCGACGGGGGCCATCTCCTTCACCGATTCGTCGATGATCACCAGGTCCGGGTGCTGACTCGCGGCAACGCTGATCAGCACGGTGCCGTCGCCGACGCCGCGCACCGCATACCCCTCTGCGGCCAGCGCGTCCTCCAGCCCCGCCAACGACTGGCTGCCATCGAGGCCGATCAGGATCGAACCCTTGTCGCTCATGCCGCCTCGACACCCGCGTATTCGACGACCCAGCCCGCCCAGCTCGCCGGATCAACGTTTCCGCCCGAGATGACGAAGGCGGTCGGGACCTCCGGGTCAGAAAGCCGCCCGGCCAACAGGGCGGCCACCGCCGCGGCACCGCTCGGTTCCACCAGCAGGTGAAACTTTTCCGCGCACCAAGCGAGTGCCCGGAGGATGTCGTCATCCTCCACGGTCACGACCTCGCTCACGAGCGCTTTGGCGTGCGCAAACGTCAGATCGCCGGGTCGCACGGGCTTGAGGCCATCGGCTACACTCGCCACCGAATCCAGCTCCACGGGTTGGCCGGCGGCGAGCGAGCGGCGCATCGAGTCCGCTCCGCTGGGCTCGACGCCGATGATTAGCGCGTCCGGAACCAGAGCCCGCACCGAGGCGGCGACGCCGGCCAGCAAGCCACCACCACCGACGGGGACCACCACGCGCCGAACCGCGGGCCAGTCCTCGACGATTTCCAGGCCGACCGTTCCCTGTCCGGCGATGATGTGGGGATGATCGAACGGTGGGACGATCGCCATACCCCGTTCACGCGCGATCGCCTCGGCGCGTCGTTTGCGCTCGACCGATGTCGTCCCCTCTTCCACGATCTCGGCGCCCAGCCGTCGAATGCCCTCGACCTTCACCCGAGGAGCGTCGGTCGGAACCACCACCAGCGCCGGCAGATCCAGCAACCGCGCCGCGTAAGCCACCGCCCGACCGTGGTTGCCGGACGAGTAGGTCAGCACACCGGCCCCGCGCTCCGCCTCACCCAGCCGCGCGATGAAATTGTACGCACCCCGCAGCTTGAAGGCGCCGCCCCTCTGGAGATTCTCGCATTTCAGTCGCAGTCCGCCCTCGCCCCCCGCTCCGGCCTCGTCTCCCGATAGGAGCGGCGTGCGTCGCACGACGCCGTGGATCCGAGCCGCGGCGGCACGAATGTCGTCGATCGTCACGATCGTTTGGGTCTCTCCAGATTTCACGTTCACCATGCCCAGGCGGGTTCTGCATCCGGCGGGGGGAGAAGAGATGACAGAGGTGAATCTCTTCGTGGGCCCTGTTCCAGTCAACGTCCGCCGCCCGGCCCGGCCGCTGCTGACGGCCAGGCCGGGCCTGGGGCGGCCTCTTTGGCCGAGCCCTGCCGTGGCTCGATGTCCTACGTCTCTGCCAACTCCTCTTCCTGTTTCTCGGAGACCACTCGCGTGACGTCAACCACCTGGTCACCCGTGTCCAGGTTGATCAGGCGCACACCTTGGGCGTTACGACCCGTCTCGCGTATCTCGGCGACTCGCTGGCGGTTGACGATCCCCTTGCGGGTGACCAGCACCAGCTCGTCCTCGTCCTGAACCTCCTTGATCGAGACGACGTTGCCCGTCTTCCGAGAGAGTCGAACGTTGATCACGCCTTTGCCACCGCGACGCTGCATTCGATACTGGCTGATCTGAGTCCGCTTGCCCATCCCCCTCTCGGTCACCACCAACAGCGCCGCCTGATCCTGGACGACAACCATGTCGACGACCTCATCACCGCGCGCCAAGACGATCCCCCGCACACCTCGCGCCGCACGCCCCATCTCGCGCACTTCGCTCTCGTGGAAACGGATCGCCTTGCCGCGGCGCGACGCCAGCACCACCTGGTCGTCACCGGTGGTGAGTCGTACGTCGATCAGCTCGTCACCGCCCACGATGTTGATCGCGTTGATGCCGCCCGAACGCACGTTGCTGTACGCGGCTAGCGCCGTCTTCTTCACCAGACCCTTGCGTGTCGCGAAGAGCAGGTAGCGGTCCTCGTCGAATTCGCGGACCGGCAGCATCGCCGCGATGCGATCGTCTTTGCTGATCCGGATGAGGTTGATGATCGGCCGGCCCCGCGCCGTCCGACTCGTCTGCGGCACCTGATGGACCTTGAGCCAGTGCACGCGTCCGTGCGCGGTGAAGAAGAGGATGTAGTCGTGCGTCGAGGCTATGAAGAGGTGCTCGACCCAGTCTTCCTCCTTGGTCGACATCCCGGACACGCCCCGGCCACCCCGCCGTTGGCGTCGATAGGTGTCCACGGGTATGCGTTTGATGTAGCCCTCGTGTGACACGGTGACGACCATCTCCTCCTCGGCGATCAGGTCTTCCAAGGAAAAGTCCTGAATCTCGCCGGCGAAGTGCGTACGACGGTCGTCGCCATACTTCTTGGCCAGCTCATCCAGCTCGCGCTTGATCAGCGTCATGCGCCGTTTGCGGGACGCGAGGAGCGATTTCAAGTCCTTGATCGTCGCACGAACTTCCGCGATCTCGGCGTTCAGCTTTTCGACCTCGAGCCCGGTGAGACGAGCCAAACGCATGTTCAGAATCGCTTCCGCCTGCTTGTCGCTCAGCTTGAAGCGCTGGCGCAGCTTCTTCGACGCGTCTTCCGGGTCTTTCGCCTTCTTGATGATCTCGACCACGGCGTCGATGTTATCGACCGCCTTCTTCAGGCCGAGAAGGATGTGCTCGCGGTCTTCGGCATTTTGAAGGTCGAACTTGCTGCGGCGAACCACGACCTCGTGGCGATGATCGACGAAGTGCTGGATCATCTCCTTGAGGTTCATGATCTTCGGCACGCCCTCGACGAGCGCGAGCATGATGGCGCCGAAAGTCGACTGCATCTGCGTGTGCTTGTAAAGCCGGTTGAGGACGATTTGTGAGACGGCGTCGCGCTTCAGTTCCACGACGATGCGCATGCCCTCGCGATCGCTCTCGTCGCGAAGATCCGATATCCCTTCCACCTTGCGCTCACGCGCCAGCTCGGCGATCTGCTCGATCAGGCGCGTCTTGTTCACCATGAAGGGGATCTCGGTGATGACGATCCGCTCATCGCCGCCGCGCTTCTCCTCGATCTCCGCCTTGGCACGGATCACGATCCGCCCCCGGCCCGTCTTGTACGCCTCGGTGACGCCCCGGCGGCCGTGCACGATCGCCCCCGTCGGAAAATCCGGACCCTTCACGAACTTCATCAGATCGGCGGGCGTCGCCTTCGGGTGGTCGATCAGATGTTTCGCCGCGTCGACGACCTCCCGCAGGTTGTGCGGCGGTATATTCGTCGCCATCCCCACCGCGATCCCCGACGACCCGTTCACCAGCAGATTCGGGAACCGGGTGGGCAGCACCGTGGGCTCCTGCAGGCGGTCATCGAAGTTCGGCGTGAAATCCACCGTCTGCTTCTCGATGTCCGCCAGCAGCTCGACGGCGATCGGGCCCAGCCGGACCTCCGTGTACCGGTACGCCGCCGCGCTGTCTCCGTCGATCGAACCGAAGTTGCCCTGCCCGTCCACCAGCGGGTAACGCAGAGAAAAATCCTGCACCATGCGCACGAGCGCGTCGTACACCGCCATGTCGCCGTGCGGGTGGTACTTGCCCAACACTTCACCGACCACGGTCGCGCTCTTCTTGTGGGGCCGGTTCGGCGCCATCCCCGCTTCGTTCATCGCGTACAGGATGCGGCGATGGACCGGCTTCAGCCCGTCGCGCACATCCGGCAGGGCGCGCTGGACGATCACGCTCATCGAGTAGTCGATGAACGACTCGCGCATCTCGTCTTCGAGAAAGCGCGCGACGACTTTTTCTTCGGTGTTCTTCTCAGCCATCTAACGACCTTGACCTGACTCGTTCGCAGAAACGGTCAACTGACCATCACAGCCCCCCACCCCGGCGGACTCACATCCGCCGAGGCGCGGAACCTCTATGACTCGAATCCGACTATTTGGTGAGCTCTGGATGCTTGCTGGGATAGTAGACCGCCAGCCCGACCAGCACCTTCCGCTGCTCCTGTTCGAGGTTGAGCTCGACACCACCTTCCGTGGTTCGCCGGATACCCTGGATCACCAGGGCATCCGCACCAAAGCCGGCGGCTCGGGCCCGCGCCTTGTCGATCAGGTCCTGGTCCGAGGCGCTCAGCGGCACGTCTTCTTCCAACCGCGACAGCACCTTGTAATCCTCAACCGGGAACGAGCCCGGCATGAAGATCTCGACCTCCTCGGGGGCGACCGGCGGCAGCGTGACACCGGCGCCGCAACCGGCGAGCGTGGAGAGGAACGCCACCGCGAACACGGGCAGGACGTATTTCATCTTACAATCCTTTAAGCTGGGTTAGGCTCACCGCGATCTGATTTCAAGCTATCCGATTTAGCTTTTAATTTAAACCCTCCGCCGGGCAGTTACCAGAGCATGGAAGGCCAACAAAGACAAAGGGTTACGCCACACATCTGTAGTCGCGTGGCTCTCGCATCCCCAGCTCGGCCAGCTGGGCCCGGATCAGCTCCCGCGCACCGTTCGACCCGACCGCCACCAGCAGATAGCCACCACCGGGATCACCGACCTCATGGGCGTCGCGGACCCGCGCGCTGTTGATGCGCTGGCCGATCTTCCGCGGGTCGATGTCGAAGAAATCGCGGACGTGAATCCCGTGCTCGGCCAAGGTGCGCGCGAACGCCTTCCCCACGCGACCCGCCCCCCAGATGTCAACGGACTCATGGCCGCTGAGGCGGCCACGGCGCAGGAAATGGATCTTGCAGCGGCGAAACGCGTCGGCCGAATAGCGAGGGTCGCGACGCGAGGCACGGCCGTCGCGCTCGCGCCAGTAATGGAGAACGCGGGGGACGTTGGCCATCTGCGCGCCGGCGGTGTGAAGCCGGAGGATGAGATCGTAGTCCTCGGGCCAGCCGTTGGCGCGGTAACCTCCGACGCGATCGAGCGCGGCGCGGCGGATCATCAGCGTCGGGTGGGCGATCGGGCATTCGACGAAGATGTCTAGCGCCAGG
>JABAOD010006875.1_pt1 | contig 10277 bp, 22 predicted proteins | sample 7062151 | NCBI WGS metagenome assembly JABAOD01 (sample SAMN14538626, study PRJNA623070) | marine sediment metagenome | biome: marine biome [ENVO:00000428]; feature: marine pelagic biome [ENVO:01000023]; material: deep marine sediment [ENVO:00002113] | place: India: Gulf of Khambhat ... | reverse complement strand
ATATTTGTTCTGCAATAGGGGTTCTAAACACGCTCATTCTTTTATCCTTATACTAGATATTTTATAGCTTTCTTAAGTAAAGCCACATCATCTTTAAAGCGACCTAAACCAGTATTACAATTAAGACAGAGTATACCCCGGATTTTACCTATCTTATGGCAATGATCGGTGTGCCAACCTGTTGAAGGTTCTTCTGTTGTTTCACATATAGCACATTTCCCACCTTGAGCTTCAAAAAGCCTTTTCCACTCCTCTAGAGATATTCCGTAGTTAGCCCTTAAATTATAACACCTATTAGTAGCTCTTCTCTTCTTAGAGTAATCCCTCTTGTATGATAACCACTCCTCCCCACGAGAAGCTCTGTTCTTTTTAGCTCTTAAGGCTAAGCAAGAGTTACACTCATAATTATAGTTTTTCTTGGATGAGGGATACCAATTATTATCACTTAGCACCTCTTCACAAGTTCTACAAACTCTCATACAAGATCAGAGAGGTCTACAGAGGGGTAGTCGGGATTTTTTACTATTTTTCCATCATCATCGTACTTGATGTATTTCTCTCCCTTTTCATCAAAGTGGTACATACGCCCCATGTTGTTATCATATACTCTCTCAAAAGCCTTGAAACGGTTCTTAGCAGGGATTTCCAAAGCAATAAGATCAATCATCTTTTGTGCATGTTCTAGCACAGAGTTAATGGTGTGGTGTTGCACGTTTGTTACGGTTTGTTCAAAGTCGCTAGTGAGTGTCTGCCCAAACCCACATACAACCCAACCTACATCACAAGCTTCCTTCAACATATTCTCTTTATCATTTTTACGAATCGCTTGAGCCAGTTCTTCTGTTTCCTCAATGATTAACTTTAACCAGAGGTTAGGGTCTGTAGAAGCATTAGAGGTTACCATATACTCCTTTACCATACCTCGGATATAGCTTACTTCATTCATCGTAGTACATCTCCAAATTAAGAAACCCTAGCTCCTCCAATATGTCTAGGGCTTCCCTTAGTGTTAGTTGGTTGTCTTCTAGAATCCTCTCTAAACCATAGTTCTCAAGAAGTTCCTCAATCTTGTCTTGTCTCATCTCCCATAAAACCTTGTCCCGTGGTCCCACCCTCTGATGAACTCCATCCACACAAAGTTATCTGTTGGGTCCGTGTTTTTCTTGAAGGCTTGTTTCTCCTCATCCCATAATCTAGGATCGTCATCTTTAAACCATTTAAGGCGACCAATAGACACAACTGATTTTGCATCCTTCATATATGGTCCCATACGTTTGGTGTGCATACTGTCAGCAGGCAGCAGCAACCAAGTAGGTTTAAGTGTCGGGAGATGTTCGAGAAGAGGTTGGAGTAATTTCCATGTGAATGGTGGGTTAGTTATGATGCAGTCACAATATCTAAGATCATCTTTGTATAAATCCGCAGCATCGATTCCGTAGATAACCCTACTCCTTGGTATAATATCGGAACTCCATTGACAAATTGCAACCCCTTTAAGTAAATTAATTAAGTCACCATGACCAGAACAAGGTTCAGCATAAGACTTTCCACCAACAAAAGGGATAAGGGGAGTTACGGCCCGTGGGTCAATCGTGGGCCATAAATCCTTTGGTGCCATATTTTTATAGTTTGTCCTTTTAGACACTCCTAAGCTCCTCTATGTTGATAGGTTTATAGTCTGTTTGTTCCACACAAACACAGATATGGTCTGGGCTAGGGGACTTATTTTGGTGGATATGACCATGAACATTCTTCATCTTAGTATTTTTAAACCTAGTTTCGGACAGAGTAGATTCATGAACAGGTACATGAGTAAGAAGTAATCCAAACTCGGTGAACTTTCTCCACATCATCACCTTTTGGAACAAACCTTTACCTACAAAATGTTTAGGGTCATCATGATTTCCAAGGATTAATCTTTTTCTACCGTAGAGCCTCCCTACCAATTTGTTAAGGTAATCCTCTTTATTTAACCCAAAAACCACATCTCCGAGATGATACACAATATCTGAGGGCTTAACTAAGGAGTTCCAGTTGTAGATCATCCTCTCATTCATTTCTTGAACATTTTCAAATTCCCTCACAGGTTTTCCCACTGAGTCTTTAAAGTTCAAAATATTCACATGATTGAAGTGAGTATCAGAAGTAACCCAAATATCCCTAGCCATAGTAGTTCGCCTTAATCTGCTCGATACTATAGAAGTGAGGTTCGAACATACCATTATTCACATCAGTTAGATGAACCACTCCGTGCCACCAGTCTCTGTTTGCTTGACCTGCCCAGCCCTCGTCGTGACCTTTGTAGCAACCCACCACCAAGCCGATACTACCCGCAGCATCTTTAAAGTACAGATTACGCTTATGAGAGTGGCCACATACAGAAGAACGGTGACGATTGTTGATGACGGTATAAGCATGGTGAGTACCAGAAGTAGCTGTACCAAAGTTACCGCTAGTAAAGAAGTGGCTGAAATCAACACCAGATTTATTAACGATTGCGGGGGCCCCCAACCAATATTCGTAGTATTCATCAAACCAGTAGTCCGTTTGAAGATGGGCAAAGGATACCCCGTGGTTCTTTCCCTCCATACGTGGGTTCTCTGCAAGGTATTTCTTGATCCTATTTTCATGGTTCCCCTCTATACCAATCCATGTTGGTTTACGCTTTTTGTGACGTTTAAAAGGTGCCCTCAAGCGCTCTTGGAAATCATTATAGGATTCAATATCCTCAGAGTATGATTGAGCCACTAGGGCTTTAGGGTTACGGGTATCATAAGAGTTAAGAGCTTTCATATCAGCCCCATCTCCTAAGTCCATAACCATGTCTGGCTTTAAGTCATAAATGAATTGACCTAACCAGTCTGCACGTTCATTACTAACCTCTGGGGTAGCATGTGCGCAGCTAAATACTAAGATATCAGTCATTTAACTTTACCCTATGTAGTTTATCTGGTAATTCCCCCTGTTCAAAGAGCCAATCATCATCAACATTATGAAACTCAAAGTTATCCAGACCTAGATGATAGATAATATTTTCAACAGGAACCTCATGATGTTGATACCGGAGTTCACCATCAATGTAGAGACCTTCCCAATCGTCCCCTCGGACTAATACAAATTTCTTCATCGTCTATTTTTCACCTTTCTTGGTTGGTAATGTTCGAAGAAGTATTCCGCATCGATGATTACCACAGGGTTTCTATGATTAGCCTTAGCAACAAGAACTGGTTGTGCACCTTTAGGGCAGTTGATATAGGCTTGATCTAAGTCTTTATAGAATGCCCAGTTAGCTCTTGATTTACACTCAAAGGACAGAGGAACCAGCTTTCTAGCTGCAGGAGATAACATAATGTCTTCTCCCCCTGCTCCCATAGAACGACTAACTACATCATCAGGTTCCAGACTCGGGTGACTGTTTAGGATCATCCTGACTGTCTTCTGTTGGAGTAGCCTTCCTTTTGCTTTCGCGCTTTGTGGCTTCATTCTTCACCTTCTTAAATTTACTTGAAGTTCTTCCTAGGGGGTCAAACAAACCATCCTCGGCAATAAACCCCTTCTTACCTTCCCTAATAACTACTTCGTACTCTTTACCTACAACATAGAATTGGGTGGCAGCACTAATGCACAGGAACTTATCACCAGTTACGCTTATTTCCATCAGGTCACCTCTACCTTCAACCTTCTTTTTGACTTGTTCATGTTACCTCCAAAACCTTTGGCTCATTTACAACCTCGGTAAGGAACCTAGGTCCACCACTATATAGGAAAGTACGAAGATCAGGGTGACACTCATTCTTATACTTACAGTATGAGCATTTGGTACCCAGCTTCATATTACCTGATTTACCATCTGGGACAATACCCCAATCAATACGGGCTGGTGGCTCATCTTCACAACACAAATCTTTCTTGCGCTGTACTTCTTCAACCTTACCCTTCATCTCCTCAGTCAGATCATAGATATCCAGACAAATTTTACCAAGCTGTTTATCCATAACAAGGAAAGCGGCTTTATTCTTTTCTGTAAGCCTAGGATCATCCTGTGAGCCGTATAGGTAAGAACTTAGCTGAGAGATATAACCAAAAGCATCAGCATCGTGTGCTGGAACCCATTGTTTCTTTCCTCCCCGTAGGGTTTTCTCATAGCCCTTAAGCCCATTGATTGCAAACTTATCAAAGCTAAAGGTTGCTGCAGATTTTACATCTACCATCCAACCATCAATGATAGCATCTCTATGTCCCACAAGACCCTCAATCTCTACCCTGTCCTGCATACCTTCAACAGTGTGACCTGCTGCCATACAAAGACCTAGTAGATGGCTCTCGATGATATCACCGAAGATGAATTTGTTGATTGCAAAAGGGGGAATTGGTTCAGGTGTGATCTTATGGTTAATATCATACCATAGTGCACGATCACAAGAGTTACCAAGGGAAGACATACGTAGAGTACGTCTAACCTTTCTGTCGGAAGTGAGTTGTCGAGTGAGTGATTTTTGGATATCATCTGCTACCCACTCAGCAATCTCAGGTGTCCATCCCTCTCCTGTTTTCAACACATGCTGGATATCGTCAACCAGTGTGTCAATTGTCTTCATTCAATGTTCCTTAACATAAATTGTGGTTTCTACAGCTTTAGGGTATACCTGAACCACGTGGGGGTCAAAATCAGTTTCTTGGTATTCTGTTGAACCTTCCTGCCAAGAAATCTTCCAGAACGTTCCATCAGGAAGATACTTAAAAACCCTTTCATAGAAGGTATCCCAACGGCTTTGGTCATAGATGTTTTTCTCTGTAACACCTTTAAAATCTTCATGATCTTCCCACAGGACCTCTTGGCAAAAATCCTTATCTTTCAAGAGTTCTTTTGCTTTACTCATCTTTGTCTACCTTGTAGTTTGTATAGGGATTCTAGGATAGCCAGTGCAGCCTCTCTAGACTTCTTACCGGGATCAGTCCTATCAACCACCTTAGTCATGAAGATGATTTGTTCATCAATAGTCATCGTTCTAAATCCTTTAGCCTGTGTAGTGATTCAATAACCTCTTGGTAGACATAATACGTAGGATCATTCTTCTTCGTATTAGCCTTAAGAGCCTTTAGAGCGGTGATTTGATCATGCAGGGTCATGTCTTATATTCTTTGACCACATAACCAGTATCAACAGTAAATGTCGCATCCCAACCAAAGGAAGCCCTAAAGAATTTAACAAAAGCCTCCATTACATCATCAGTGTTACCTTCCCCTTGAAAGGAGACCTCTACGGCCTCCCCTGCTTCATTGTAATAAGAGAAGATGAAAAACTCTAAACCATCCATTAGAAACGCTCCCCATCTGGATTATACTCAACATGGTTAACAATACCAAGTTTCTCTAGCCGCACTGTCGCACTAGGGTCGTTATGCTCACCATAGATAGACAGTTTCATCTTGACCTCAGTACCATTGCCCAAGGCTCCATCATCCTCATAAGACCACGGCTCACCACGTTTATCTTCTGACCAATGGACAATCTCAGGTGCACCACCGAAGTTATGCTCAATAAGTTCCCCTGTGTCTCGGTCTGTAATTTCCTTAATATCTTTGTTCTTACGTTTGATAATGAAGAAATCACCAACACCAAAGTCTGAATTACCAGATTGGCGGCGAGGTTTATCAGAGTTATAAACTTCCTCAGAGAGACCAGCTTTCCATAGCTTATCCCATTCCGCTTCATCTTTAGGGTAGAATGCTACTTTATACATCCCATCCACCTTATCCAATGCCTTCTGTACTCGTGGGTTAGAAGACTTAAGGTCACGGTTTTCAGGGAAGACCATAGCCCACTCTACAAAACCATCTACCTGTATCCATTTAGTTCCTGCCATATTTTATCCTCTCATCTCTGCTTGGATTTTTTGTAGTTTCTCGATAAGTTCGCTAACATCATTCTTATCAAAAGCCGAAGCACACCTACTTCTAGGGTTAGCCCCAATTACAAGATGTACAATAGATTCACTTGCCTCAAATTCATAATTAAAATAGGCCTCACAATCTAAAGAGACACTTGTGGGATTTTTCATAGTCATTAGTGAACCTCCGCGTAATTCTGTCCAAATTTCATATCAATACCAAGCTCTACGTTCAATGTAATGTCCCGATTCGTTTGGTCAATAGCTAATTTCATAATCTCCTCTGTCTGTTGCATATTTGTCACAGGTCCTGCAGTTTCATCGTGGAATTGCATAGAGCCTTTGTAGCCCCTCGCCATACACCTAGCCAGCCAGCTATCGAATAGGTAAACCCCTGTAGACTGGTTAAGTGTAGAAAACCTATCTTTGTCGTATCTAAGCTCATGATAGAAGCCACTGACAGGGTTCTTAAGCCAGACATACCCATGTGACTCCTTGGTAAACTGTTCTTCTGCTACCTTCTTGACAGCCCAGTTACGTTCCCAATAAGCTGTTAGTAGGGCTCCTGCCTCCTTACGGCTCATACCTGTATCACGAGATAGTTTAGGAACACCAACACCATAAACAGCAGAGTAGTTTACAGGTTTGAACTTCTTACGAATCTCATGAATACGTTTACCTTCTTCTGTGCTTTCACCGTGTTCTACATAATAGAAGTATTCTTCTCTGGTGATAGCACCAGCTTTAACCGCAAGGTCTAGGTGTTCATCAAATCCGGGTTCGCTCATCTCCTCTGCATAGTCGGGGTCATGTGGGTAAATATAGTGTCTCTTTGTTGTTGATTCGAGAGAGACCATATCTGCACCCACCATAGTACCTCCGACTGGTGCAAGGAGTGAACTTCTGATTTCCTTACCCCAAGCCTTACCAACACCCGGAAGGTTTACAAGTGGCTTCTTGTGTCTAAAACGTAAAGTGTTAGTGAAACCCCCTACCTGTGCCTTAAGATACCACTCACCATCTTCCCCTTGCACAGCTTTCTCTAAGAATGCCTTAAAGATACCCTTACGGTGCTGAATGACAGTGAGGCCATCTAGGTGGATCAGATCAGGATTGTCATCGATTAAATCAACAACACAAGGAGAAAGCTCACCATCCTTACGGACCTGTGGGATTCTTCTTTCTGACCCATCATCATTCTTCTTATAATCAAATACCCTAGGCTTCCACCCTAAAGTCTCTAACCAAGCTTTAACCTGTTGAGGAGACCCCGGATTAGGTTCCTCCCACTTGTCATGGTCCTTTACAGGGTCTGAGTGTGTAGGAGGTAATTTAAGCCTACGAAGCCTGTTGAACCAACGCTCACCAGCTACACTAAGAGTACCATCCTTCTTGTGGGTATTCTTAGGTTTATGACAAGTCTTAAGCTTCTCTACCTTTGGCATTAGACTAGAGAGGACTTCAATCTTTTCTTTTTCTTGTTCCTCAAGTTTAGCGAGTGATTCTTTCACCAAGGGCATGTCCAACCTCTGCCCAAGCATCTCCTGAACTCTGATGCAATCCATCTTGAACTGCATGTACTTGAGGAACCTCGTCAGATCGTTTGAGAACACCTACCATCTCCCCTTTCATTAATCTTAATTCTGATAAACATAAAGAATCTATATCCCACAGCTTCCCCGCCCCTTCCCACATTACATTTGCGTACATGCATTGTTCCTCGGTAGGTCCAGTTTTCATATCTACTACATCATCAACAGTAAAACCTTGAAAATAGAACTCAGCCATATAGACTCTCCAAGTCTTTTAACTCCTTTTCCCAGAGCATCCAGTTGATAAGTACATCACGCTCACAGCGCTCTTTCATAAGAGACCATTCACCTTTCTTCCACTCATCATCCTTAACCTCTACTTTAGGGAAACCAAACTCCTCACCCCAATCAGCTAGACCATGCCTAGGACGTTTAGGGTAGAGGTAGTCTGATAGAGCCCATGTATCAATCTTAAGACCTTTGTACTTGTAGCCATAGAGCTTCTCAAATACAGGGAAGTCATGCAAGGAGGCAAAGTGACAGCCAGCTTCATTATGTTGATCCAACACTTTTAGGAACTCTTGAGGATCAGGTGTAGAATGGAACTCTTTACCATCCTCAGTCCATGAGCAAATCCATAGTTGTGTTGTGTCATCAAGCAGACCATCACCTTCTGTATCAAAAATAATCATCGTCTATCATTAGGGTGTACTTGCCCTACACTAGGTTTAACAGGTGCATCAGGTAAATGCATCCAATGTGTTACCATATCTGGATGGACTACCATCACTGATTCATCTTGATCATACCAACCTTCATTCCAATCCCCAACATCTTTCCAATAAGCAATCCAGTGGGTCATGTCTTTAGTTGGGAAAAGATCACAAGGCGCATAGAGTAAAACCCATGTACCATCCTTTGGTACTGTTTCAATAGGTTGCCAATTCATATTACTCCCTCCTAGAATGGAATTTCATCTTCGATATCAGGTTTTGTGGACTTTTTACTATTTTTTGGTGTTTTTGGTTCCACAATAACTGTTGGGTTTAGCATATAAGAACTTAGATCAAACTCTAAGAAACCTGCTGGACCAGAACCATTGCCTGTACGGTTCTTACGACCAACAAATACTCCCATCTTATTACGCTCATGAATATCCTCGGCATCTGGATCACGTCTTAGGAGGATTTCATAAGCTGCCCCCTGTACAATACTGGCACAGTACTTGGCCTCTCCCTCTTTGTTAGCATGAGCAATGATGACGATACCTACATTAAGTTCTGCTGCAAGACGTTTCAATTTATTTGTCAAGTCAGTGAGTAGGCTCTCCTTCTCAGAAGTATTGGCCGCAGAGATGAAGTCTTGTATAGGTTCAATGAAGATATAATCAACCTCCATACCTTTAGCTAGGAACCTAACCTTATTGATAATCTCTTCTACACCATCCTCAACCTTTAGGCTAAACTGGTATAGTTGTCCTTTATCAGCAATATCCTTAAGAGACTTCTTGACCTCTTCCTCAATACCCTTCTCTTCAATCAAGTCTTTACGGGTTACGTTATTTTGGATATCATAAGATACCAGACCCAACATAGATCGTAGAGGAGTTTCTTCCCCATGACAAGTTGCGAGTTTGTAGTCCGTTTGACTTAGTGCTTGCCACTGTAGGTAACGGAAGAACTCAGTCTTACCAATACCTGTCTCAGCTAGAATGAGTGTCACTGCCCCTTTATGGATACCCAACATCTTCTTATCAAGCTCAGGTATATTTGTAGGGAAGTATTCATACTCTGGCGTGTCTTCATAAAGGCTGAGAAAGTCATCTGCAGTACAGAGGATATTATCCGGCTTAACCCTTTGAGCATTCCACCAAGCCTGTTTATACTCATGTACCTTTCCATCTTCAAGAAAGTCATTAGCATCTTTACGCTTACCATGATCTACCCTATAAGTCTTACTAGGGAACATGTAGTAAATCTTTTCTGCTAAAGTGTCTCCGGGGCCATCCTTATCAACAGATAGTACAATCTTGTCAAAACCCTCTAAGAACTTATTGGCCTCCTCCCAGAAAGCTTTACTAGGGGTGGCATTAGGTACAGACACAGTAGGCCAATTACCCATCATCTCAATAACACTTAGTCGGTCTTCTTCTCCTTCTGTGATAGTGATAGTCTTACCACCATTAGGGTAATCATCTTGACCATAGAACTTATCCATAACACCAGAAATCTTGACATCTTTCTTCTTACGTTTGGACTTATCCGGCTCAATCACCTTATGCTTTGTGGCTTTTGGGTACTGCCAGTGAACAGTCTCTTTACCATCATGTTCAGTAAAGTATGTCCCTGTTCTTTCCAGTACCTCTCTTGAGATGCCACGGTACTCATCTTTCATATATGGTTCTAACGACATACCTTCCTCGTATTTTTTACCCCCAAAGGCTTCACTCCAAGGTATCAGGGTTCTCCCATCATAACACAGGCCACCAAGTGTACTCGGTTTAGCCTCACAAACATAACATTTGAATAAGCCTGACTCGTCATTGTAGGAAAACCCATCTGAACTTGTACAGTCAATGCAGGGTTTATGCGTATGTTCAGTCATTTTTAGGTTTTTTCTTCAAATTGTCCTGTGTTTTGCTCCTAGGCTTGTATCCCTTACGTTTAGCATCTTGTGCCGCAAGTTTAGACATACCCGGAGAACCAGTGTAATCTTTAGTCCAAGTGTTTTTATTCATTCTTAACCCCTTTCTGGTATTAGATGTGTGTCAGAACCCCCACAGTCAAGGGATACCCCCTCAAAGGCTAGGGTTTGTGTCTTTTTTACAACAGGTGTGATCTTTTTCACACAATCAA
>JABAOD010004925.1_pt1 | contig 10278 bp, 10 predicted proteins | sample 7062151 | NCBI WGS metagenome assembly JABAOD01 (sample SAMN14538626, study PRJNA623070) | marine sediment metagenome | biome: marine biome [ENVO:00000428]; feature: marine pelagic biome [ENVO:01000023]; material: deep marine sediment [ENVO:00002113] | place: India: Gulf of Khambhat ... | reverse complement strand
CCGGAGCAGGGAACGCTTAGCACTGAGGAATTGGAAAAGGCCTATGAGGACGAAGGGGTGATGGTCAATTCTGGTCCCTTCAACGGGTTGCTTAGCCCGGAGGGGCGCGAGGCAGTGGTCCAGTATCTGGAGGAGCAGGGGATCGGCAAACAGGCGGTAAACTATCGGCTGCGGGACTGGGGGATCTCCCGACAACGGTACTGGGGGACGCCGATCCCGATTCTCTATTGTGAGCAATGCGGAGCCGTCCCGGTTTCTGACACGGACCTGCCGGTCGTCCTCCCGCACGATGTGGAGATTACCCTGAAGGGGGGGTCCCCCCTCGCCAGGGTCGACCGCTTCGTGAATGTGGACTGTCCGACGTGCCAGGGCCCGGCCCGGCGCGAGACCGACACCATGGACACCTTCGTCGATTCCTCCTGGTACTTCCTCCGCTTCTGCAGCCCGCAGGCACAGGATCAGGCCGTGGAAAAGACCAAGGTGGCCTACTGGATGCCGGTCGACCAGTATATCGGGGGGATCGAACATGCCGTCTTGCACCTCCTATACGCGCGGTTCTTCACCAAGGTGATCCGTGATCTGGGNNGCAGGGAATGGTCTGCAAGGAAACCTACCGGTGTCCCACCCATGGGTACCGCTTCCCCCAAGAGATAGACTCGCAAGGTCGCTGTACCGAGTGTGCTCAGGCGGTCGAGGTCGGCCGGACCGAGAAGATGTCCAAATCACGGCGGAATGTGGTTGATCCGGACGACCTCCTCAATCGATATGGCGCGGATACTGCCCGTCTCTTCTCCCTCTTTGCTGCGCCCCCGGAGAAAGACCTGGAATGGTCCGACAAGGGGGTCGAAGGAGCCTTCCGGTTCCTGAACCGAATCTATCGTCTCGTCGATGGGTGGGCGGAGATGCTGTGCCAGCCGGGTGCAGTCATTCCCTTTACCGCCCTCACGATCGGTCGGGCCGTGTACCAAAAGGTTCATCTCACCATCATGAAAGTAACCGAGGACCTGGACCGGGATTTTCACTTCAACACAGCTATCGCCGCCCTCATGGAGCTCACAAATGCCTTGGGACAATTTGAGCTGCGTGACGATCCAGAAGGGGAGGCGGAATGGCGCTTTGTGGCCTGCTTTGCCGTGAGGACGCTGCTCATTCTTCTGGCCCCCTTTGCCCCCCATCTTGTTGAGGAACTTTGGGAGCGCCTCGGATATCGCCGGAGTGTCTTTGAAGAACCGTGGCCTACTTATGACGTCGAGGTGATTCAGCGTGAGGAACTCTTGGTGGTGATCACGGTGAACGGCAAACTCCGGAGCCGGGTTTTCCTCCCCGCCCATGCCGGAGACGATGATCTCCGAACGGCCGCCCTCCAGGACAGCCGGGTCCAGACGTGGCTCCAGGGAAAACAGGTCAAGCGGGTTGTGGTGGTTCCCAAAAAGCTTGTCAACATCGTGACCGACCAATAGCAACCGTCAGCAATCAGCTGTCAGCAGTCGGCATGAAGCTAAGAGGAATCTGGCAGTCAGTGATCACCATTGAGTTTCAGTGTCGTACGGCTGGCTTCGCATTCGTCCTGATAGCGGAGTACTGGTCTTGAGATATGACGGCGGACAGCTGACAACCCAAAAANNAGATATGACGGCGGACGGCTGACAGTCCAAAGATGGGGCATCGTGAAGAAGAACGTGGCATGGATCGGGCTCTTCCTTCTCGGAATGCTTGTCGGGGCCTGCGGCTATACTGGCCAGGTCAACCTTCCCAATGATCTCAAGCGAATCCATTTGGACATCAGCAATACCGGAGCCTTTCGGCCCGGCGTGGAGACCGATTTCACACAGGCCCTGGCCCGACGCATCCTGAGAGCGGGAGGACGGGTCGTAGAAACCCAGGATCAGGCGGACGTCACGATGAAGGGGACCATCACCAACCTCCAAAATAACCCGGTGGCCTTCGATGCAAAGGATATCGCCCAACGATTCCGCGTTGTGGTTGTCCTCGACCTGGAAGTAATCCAGCGGAAGGACAGGCTAGAACTGGCAAAAGAACAGGTCCAGGGAGAGGCGTATTATTCGGCCCCGTCCGGGGTGACTGGAACCCAAGCGGCCGCAGATGCTGCCATTCGCCGGGCCCTTCGTGACCTCGCTGACCAGGTTGTGGCAAGGGTGGTGGAACCCTTCTGAGGGACGACACTGTTTGATCCAATCCTCCAAGCCGTGAACCGAGGCCAGATGGCGCCGGTGTATCTCCTCCTCGGTGAGGAGGTGCTGCTCCGCGATGAGTTTCTCTCCCGCCTTCTGAGGGCTCTGCTGCCACCCGGGATGGAGACCCTCAACCTGGACACCCTCCGGGGAAGTGAGGCAGCGGGTGCGGATGTTGCTACACGCTGCCGTACGGTTCCGGCCTTTTCCCCCCGGCGAGTCGTGTTGCTGAAAGAGGTGGAACGCCTCCATGCGGACGCGTGGGAAGCCATTCTTGCCTACCTCGAACACCCATCCCCCAGCACGTGCCTCATCTGTGTCGCTGACAAACTGGACCATGCGAACCGCGGGCTACAGCGCATAAACGAGGTGGGGAAGGTCCTGTGGTTTGCCCCCCCGCGAACTGAAGAAGAGCGGCAACGATGGTGTCAACGATGGATGCGGGAACGGGCCAGGCAGCAGGGGAAATCATTGACCCCCGAAGCGGAGATGCTCCTCCTTACCCTTCAAGGTCCGGATCTTCTCCGCCTCACCCAAGAATTGGACAAAGTCTGTCTCTTTGTAGGGGACCGACCGCAGATCGACCTTGAGGCGGTAGAGGCCCTAGTCGGGCAAGGGCGAGTCCGGGGGATTTTTGAGCTCACCCGAGCGGTCAGCCGTCGGGACGTGGGAGGAGCCTTGTTCTGCCTCCGGCAGCTCATGGAAAGGGGAGAAGAGCCGCTGGGAATTCTCGGGATGCTGGCGCGTCAGGTTCGTCTGCTCCTGCAAGCCAAGGAACTCCTCGCCGAGTCTCGCCCTCCCTCCGAGATTAGCCGGCTGCTGGGAATCCCACGCGTGTTTCTTTCGGAGATCCTGGAGGGAGCCAAGGTCTCGTCCGTCGATGGGCTGGAGCAAGGGCTGGTGCGCCTTCTCACTCTAGATCGGGCGCTCAAATCGTGGGGAAGGGGCCAACCCCTCTGCCTCGAGTTGGCCGTTGTGGATCTCTGCTCAGAAGGGAAGAGTCAGGCTGCACTCCCGCGAGCTCGCAACTGATGAGCAAGTCGGGACTTGTAACGGGCCGCCGTTCGGGAATGGATGATCCCCTTGGAGGCGGTCTTGTCGATAATGGCTACTGCCGCCCGGTACGCCGCCATGGCCGCGTCCTGATTCCCCATTGCTACCGCTTGACGCACTTTCTTTACATTGGTCCGGAGGCGACTCTTGGCTGCTCGATTCCGTGCGTTTCGTTTGTTCGCCTGACGTAGGCGCTTCACCGCCGATTTGGTGTTAGGCATCGTTTTCTCCTGTAGGACGTTGGGCAGACACCTTATAGGGGAATCTTCCCCGCATGTCAAGCACTTTTGACCCCAAACCCTCCACGCAGCAATTGGCCGCTGCCGCCTCGGTGGTGAGTGGGGCCACGTTTGTCAGCCGGGTCCTGGGTTACGTCCGAGATATGCTCATTGCCCATGGGTTCGGGGCGGGCCTCATGGCGGACGCCTTTTTTGTGGCCTTCCGCATCCCCAACATGGCCCGAGAACTTCTCGGGGAGGGGGCCCTCTCCGCTGCCTTCATTCCGGTGTTTACAGAGACGCTCACCAAGCAGGGACGGCCCTCGGCCTTCCGCGTGGCTGCTTCCGCCTTCAGGGCATTGGTCGTTATTCTGGTCGTTGTGTGCGCGCTCGGAATCTGGGCTGCACCGGGCCTCGTCCAGCTTATCGCACCCGGCTGGGAGGTGCCGGAGAAGGTGACCCTCACCATCGTGCTGACCCGGATGATGTTTCCGTACCTTTTCTTCATAGGGCTCACGGCGCTCATGATGGGGATTTTGAACTCCCTAGGTCACTTTGCCACTCCCGCCCTCTCCCCAGCCATCCTCAACATGTCCATCATTTTAAGTCTTCTCTTTGTGGCACCTCACCTTGAACAACCTGTATTTGCATTGGCTTACGGGGTTATAGTTGGAGGATTACTTCAGCTTCTGTCACAGCTGCCACCTGCCGTCCGACGAGGGGTCACTCTTCTCAGAGGGGGGAGATGGATGGACCCTGTTCTCGCGCGGATTGGCAGATTAATGGGTCCCGGTGTAGCAGGACTCGCAACGACCCAGCTCAATCTCTTTATTACGACCGTGCTGGCCACGTTTCTCGTTGAGGGGTCGGTCTCGTCCCTCTATTACGCCTTCCGTCTTATCCACCTCCCGATTGGCCTCATTGGGGTGGCGGTGGCCACGGCCGCCTTTCCTGCCATGGCCGCCGCTGCTGCACAGCGCTCCCCCGAGGAGCTGAAAAAGACCCTGGTTTTTGCCCTTCGCATCGCCCTCTTCTTGACCATCCCGGCCCTGGTTGGCCTTGTGATCTTTCGAAAAACCATTATACATCTCCTGTTTGAGCGAGGGGCCTTTACCCCCCTAGCCACCATCGCCACCGCCCAAGTCCTGCTGGGATACTGTGTCGGACTCTGTTTTTTTGTCGCAAACCGGGTGCTCATACCAGCCTTTCATGCTTTTCAGGACACGGCGACCCCGGTCAAAGCGGGCGCCATCGCCGTCGCGAGCAACATTGTGTTCAGCATCCTGCTGATGCATCCGCTACAGGCGGCAGGACTCGCCGTTGCGACGTCCCTCGCCTCCGTCATCAATTTCTCCCTCCTGATGGTTTTCCTCCGAAAGTATCTCGGCTCCTTGCGGTGTGACGTTCTGGGGAGACCCCTCCAAAAGGCTGGCATTGCCGGGCTTTGCATGGCCGGGACCCTCTACGCTCTCGAGGGCCTGCTGCCGGCTATAGACGGTTATGGATTTTTCCTAGAGCTTGCCGGCTTTATGGGGGAACTCGCCTTGGGGACGGGTGTTTTTATGGGTATCGCCGCCTTTTTGCGCTGTGAGGAGGTACGACTGCTGGGGGGGCTTCTTCAGGCACGGTTGGGCAGAAAAGGCTGATATTTTTGTTGACAGGCAAGGTGGAAAGGGGCTATTCTTCGCGATACACCTCATCTATATCTGAGCGTTATAAGAGCGGCGACACTCCAATTCCTTTGTTTCCACACGTGGCGTCTATCGCTACGGTGAGTCTATATCGAGGGGAGACCTATGATTATCGGCGCAGGTAGTTCTGGGCTCGAGAAGCATGTGGGAAACTTTGCGTTGATCGAAACCCTCCGGCAATGGGGGATTACCCATTATAGCGGGGTCAATGGGGGAGGGGTCATCCACGTCACGAAGTATTTAGAGCCACTCACCCATCCTTCACAGATCGCGGATGGCGTCCCCCGCTTTCTCACCATGGGGGAATATGCCTCTGGCTTTATGCCCCTGGGGTATTACCTTGCCTCTGGGCGAGTTGCCTGCTCGATCACCACGACGGGCGCGGCCACGAAGCTCGGCTCGAGTGGGATCACCGACGCTAAGCTGCACAACATCCCTGCGGTCTATATCATCGCCCTGAATTCCGTGATGTCGATCGGAAACGCCCCCTTGCAGGACGTCTCGCAGTACGGCATGAACATTGTCCCCCAGCTACAAGCCGAGTTGGGAGATGGTTGCATTGTCATCGACAATATCAACCGGCTCGAACGGGACCTCGACAAAGCCCAACAGATTCTTCACGATTGGCGACCGGTGGCCATCGCGTTCCATCCTGACATCCTGTCGAAGGAAGTTGAGGTCCATGTCCCGAAGAGGCAATGGCCGCGTACCCTCAACACTCAGGACGTGGAGGCTTTCCTCGAGCAGTTCCCGGCGATGGCGAAGGGGCGCCGGGTGATTATTTACGTGGGTGAAGAAGCAGCCTTCTGTCCGAACATTGAGGAGCTGAGTACGCAGTTGGCTGAACTCCTCCAAGCCCCGACCATCTGGTCTGTCAATGGGGCTAACGCCGTCTCGCCCAAGAATCCCTATAGTTACGGGTACATTCTGTTTGGGGGCAATGACAAGGCAATGGAGCTGTGGCGGAGCATCAATCAGGACGATATCGTGATCACCCTCGGCTTCTGCCCGGGGGAGTACTCGATCAATCTGGAAAAATTTCGGGCGAAGTGTACCTGGCACTTTGGGGCATACCCGTATGGCTACGGCCAAGTGAACGGGGATTTCCGGCATCGGTGTAAGGGAGATTACCGGCAAGTCCGTGGAGATGTCAGTCTGGCGCTAGAAGCGATCCTTCCCCGACTGAAGGCCATGGGCGTCGAGAAGGACAGGCCGAAGATCGAGCGGCTGGACAATCTGAACTTCCGAGAGGTTTGGCGGGATGTCCGAGAGGACTGTGTGGACTTCATGTCTTTCTACGAGGAGTTGCCGAAATACTGGCAACCACACAGTATCGGGTTCGACGATGTGTGTGTTTCGTATAAGGATCGGCAATATGTTACGCAGCGGCCGCACCCAAATATCAAATTCTGGACCACGCATCATGGCTCCGCGATGGGCGGGGCATTTGGAATGGGCGTTGGCGCCAAGCTGGCCGACCCTACGCTGCACACCTTTATGTTCTGCGGGGATGGATGCTGGCGACTCTTTGGTGGGTGTCTCGCCGACGCGGCCAACCTCGACCTCCGCGTGTTCATTATCAACAACGGGACATACGGGATTGTCGACAAGGGACTTGAGATCATTATCCCGACCGTCGAAAAGCCGCGCTACCACTCCAAGCTGCCGAGTATCGATTTCGTGGCGGCGGCGAAGGCCCACGGCTGGGACGGCTTTTACCTGAAGCCGGACCTCAGCAATCTGAAAGAGATCATGGATGCCTGCTACACACCGACCGGCAAATCGTTACTGGTTGATGTTCCCGTGGATACCGAACAAGTAGTCGGTCTGAACGCCCGGCTGCTGAACCTGACGACGCAAGCCTATTTGTAGGATTTTGCTTTTTGACTGAATACTGAATGCAGTTGGACTGATAGCGCGAACGCTGACGGCAGGAGGGGGGGACGATCGTGAAGATGACCGGATCGGAGATGTTATTGAAGTCTCTCGTGGAGGAAGGGGTGACCACGATCTTTGGCATCCCGGGGGGAGCGATCCTCCACACCTACGACGTCCTTAAGGACTATCCCATTAAGCACATTCTGTGCCGTCATGAACAGGTAGCAACCCATGCTGCCGAGGGATATTACAAGTCCACGGGGAGGGTGGGGACGGTCATGGTCACCTCGGGTCCAGGGGCGACCAATTGTGTGACGGCAATCACCGATGCCCTGATGGACTCGATGGCGATTGTGGTTCTGACCGGGCAGGTCCCCACGGCCGTCATGGGCTGTGATGCCTTTCAAGAGGCCGATGTGGTCGGAACAACCAGGGCCTGTACGAAACACAATTTCTTGGCCCTGAAAACCGAGGATATCCCCCGCATCATCAAAGAGGCGTATTATATCGCCCGTTCTGGTCGGCCGGGCCCGGTCCTCGTCGATCTACCCAAGGACTCCATTATGGGGCGTGGCACATTTCGGGGGTACCCTAAAGACGTGGCCATCCGGGGCTACAATCCCCAGCTCTTTGGTCACCCCGGCCAGATCAAAAAAGCAGCAGAGCTTATCGCTCACGCCAAGCGGCCCGTGATTTACGGGGGCGGGGGTATTGTGCACGCGGACGCCGCGGAGGAATTTCGCGAGCTCGTCGACATCACCCAGATCCCCACCACGCTCACCCTCATGGGGCTCGGGGCACTTCCCAGCGACCACCCGCTCTGGCTCGGGATGCTCGGTATGCACGGGACCTACTGGGCCAACATGTCCATGGTCAACTGCGATTTGATGATCGCTATCGGTTCGCGCTTTGATGACCGCATCACGGGGAAGCTTTCCGAGTTTGCGAAGCAGTGCAGGATTATCCACGTGGATATTGATCCGACGTCTATCCGGAAGAACGTCAAGGTGGACGTGCCGGTTGTCGGCGACGTGAAGTACGTCCTTCAAGAACTTAACAAGGAACTTCGCAAATTGGGGCGGAATTGGGCCGCAGAATTCGAAGACTGGTACAGGCAAATTGAGGCTTCGAGAAAACAGCATCCCCTCCGATATGAGCAGCGGGAAGGCGTGATCAAGCCTCAGTATGCTATCGACATGATCCTTCGCCTCACGGAGGAGTATGATCCGATTGTCTCTACCGGCGTGGGCCAGCATCAGATGTGGGCAGCCCAGTTCTACCGAGGCCGCAACCCTCGCGGCTGGCTCACATCGGGTGGCCTGGGGACGATGGGATACGGCTTCCCTGCCGCCCTGGGAGGCCAGGCGGCTTTCCCCGACCGTTTGGTCCTGAACATCGACGGCGACGGCAGCTTCCAGATGACCATGCAAGACCTCTGTACCCTCGTCGAGTATGACCTGCCGGTCAAGACGTTTATCATCAACAACAAATTCCTGGGCATGGTGCGCCAGTGGCAGCAGCTCTTCTACGGCCGTCGGTACTCCGAGGTAGATCTCGGCCGCCAACCCGATTTTGTGAAACTAGCCGAGGCGTACGGCGTGGCCGGGATCCGGATTGAGCGGCCGGAGGAGGTCAAGGCAGGGATTGAGAAAGCGATCAACACCCCCGGTCCTGTCGTCGTTGATATGGTGGTGGACCGGGAGGAAAACTGTTTTCCCATGATCCCCGCGGGGGCGGCCATCAAGGACATCATCGATATCGGAGAACCCATTCCCGACAAGCTGTTCCAGGGCTGGCGTTAAGGAAGCTACCCGCGCCAGCTGTCGCTACCCTCCACAGAACGTAGTTTTTCCGAGAACGGACGAGCGGGGGCCGGCCGGATCGTTCGACGAGGAGAGAATCAATGAAGGATGAGACCCCACCACGTCGACATATTCTGACCCTCCTGGTGGAAAACCGAATCGGTGTCTTGGCCAGAATCGCTGGGCTGATCGCGTCCAAGGGCTATAACATCAATAGTGTTTCCGTCGGGGAGACGATGGACAATTCGTTGTCCCGGATCACCCTCGTGGTCCACGGGGATGACTGGGTCATGGAGCAGGTGGTCAAACAGCTGAATCGGCTGATCGATGTGGTCAAGGTAGTGGATCTCACCGAGGAGGACTTCGTCGAGCGAGAAATGATCCTGGTTCGGGTGAACGCCGAGGCTCCCAACCGGGCGGAGATCCTCCGGATCGCAGACATCTTCCGGGCCAAGGTCGTCGATGTCACCCACCGGAGCTTTACCGTGGAGGCAAGCGGCGACGAAGATAAGATGCAGGCGCTCCTGGAACTTTTGCGTCCGTTTGGGATTCAGGAGTTTGTGCGGACGGGTCGGATCGCCATCGCACGGGCGAGCAAGGCCATCCCCAAGAAGGCTGAGCGGGCGGCGGGCAACAACGAGAAGGTTGAAAAGAAGTCCACAGCGGTTGCCAAGTAACGGAAAGCGAGGGGACGCAGATGGCTAAGCTCTATTACGACAAAGATGCGGATCTCTCTCTCCTCAAGGGAAAGACGATTGCCATCATCGGTTACGGCAGCCAGGGTCATGCCCACGCCCTCAATCTGAAAGATGCAGGCCTCGATGTCGTCGTGGGTCTCTATCAGGGCTCGAAATCGGGGGACAAGGCCAAGGCAGACGGGCTGAAAGTTCTGACCGTGGACGAGGCCGCTTCGACGGCCCAAATCATCATGACCCTGATCCCTGATCAACACCAGCGGCAGGTCTATCTCGCGTCCATTCAGCAGGGCTTGACACCTGGCAAGACATTGATGTTCGCCCACGGTTTCAACATCCATTTCCACCAAGTCGTGCCCCCAAAAGATGTAGACGTCTCCATGGTAGCCCCCAAGGCGCCGGGCCACATGATGCGGCAAGTGTATACGGAGGGATCCGGCGTCCCCGCTCTGTTGGCTATCCATCAAGACACCTCGGGGAAGGCAAAGGAGATGGCTTTGGCGTACGCCAAGGGCGTTGGATGTACCCGTGCGGGGGTCCTCGAGACCACCTTCCGCGAGGAGACCGAAACCGATCTGTTCGGGGAACAGACCGTCCTGTGTGGTGGTATCTCAGCCTTGATCAAGACCGCGTATGAAACACTGGTGGAGGCAGGATACCAACCAGAGCTCGCCTATTTTGAATGCCTCCATGAGGTCAAGCTGATTGTCGATCTCTTTTACCAAGGCGGCCTGGCCTACATGCGGTAC
>JABAOD010018572.1_pt1 | contig 10288 bp, 7 predicted proteins | sample 7062151 | NCBI WGS metagenome assembly JABAOD01 (sample SAMN14538626, study PRJNA623070) | marine sediment metagenome | biome: marine biome [ENVO:00000428]; feature: marine pelagic biome [ENVO:01000023]; material: deep marine sediment [ENVO:00002113] | place: India: Gulf of Khambhat ... | reverse complement strand
GGCATCCAGTCGCACGTCGGCGGCGAGGCCAGGCTTCAGGTCGAAGTCGGGGTCGCCGGTGATCTGCACTTTGACCCGATAGACCAGCTTCACCCGCTCCTCCGTCGTCTGCACGTTCCGCGGCGTGAACTCCGCCTCGCTGGCGATGAAGACGACCTTGCCCTCGTAGCGGCGGCCGGGATCGGCATCGGCCGTGATCGCCGCCGTCTGGCCGAGGGAAAGCCGTCCCACCTCATCCTCACGAACGTAGATCCGCACCCAGCGGTCATCCGGGTTCATGACGCTGAGCACCGGCGCTCCCGCAGGCACGCTCTCACCAGGCTCGCGATGGCGCACGTTCACCACGCCGGCGAAGGGCGCCCGGATCACGGCGTAGTCGAGGGCGGCGTCGATCTGCGCCACCGTCGCCTCGGCCTGCGCCAGGGCCGCGCGCTGGGCCGCGATCCGCTCCTGGCGCGGACCCGTCTGCAGGATCTGCAACGCTTCCTGAGCGCTCTCGTACTCGGCCACGGCTAGCTCGTAGGCCGTCTCGTGCTTGTCCAGCAGCTCGCGGCTTACCGCGCCACCCTCATACAGGTTGCGCGTGCGCTCGAGGTCGCGGCGCGCATCGTTCACCCGCTGCTCGGCAGCACGCAGCGCCGCCCGGCCCTGGGCGACCTCCTCGGCCCGGAAGCCGCGCTCCAACTCGGCCAATACGGCTTTCGCCGCTTCTGCTTGCGCCAACGCGCCGCGTCGCCGGGCCTGCAACTCCGTGCGGTCCAGCCAGGCCAGCTCGGTGCCGGCCTCCACCGCATCGCCCTCGCGCACCGCGATCCGCTCGATGCGGCCCGGCACCTGGAAGCCGAGATCGGCTTCCGTCGCCTCCACCGTTCCCGACGCCACAATCGCGCGCCCATCCCCATCACGAAGCAGAAGGAAGGCGATCGCCGCGCCGACGACCACCAGAATCACGACTACGATGGCGATCCGCCGAGCGTTCTTCATCGCGCGATCTCCAGGTTGCGATCGAGCCACGCCGCATCGAGCTCACCCACGACCCGGGCCAGCTCCACGTGGGCGGCGATCTCCGCGTGCCGTGCCTCGACGAGCGCCGACCGCACGCGCAACAGTTCCGCTTCCGCACGCAGGTAGTCGGTCTGGGTGCCGGCGCCCGCCTGCAACGACAACTGCTCGATCCGAACCACCTCGGTTTGGGCCTCGACCGCCCGAGCCACCGCCGACACCAGGGCCCGTGCTTCCAGCGTCGCGCTCAACGCCCGATCCACGGCCTCTTCCACGCCCAGCTCCGCGAGACGCAACTCCTCCCGCGCCCGCCGCTCGCCGGCCCCGGCACTGCTCACGGCGCTGATCCGCGCTCCGCCCGTGAACAGCGGATAGGAGAAGCTCACGCCCGCCTGCCACTCCGCCGTACCCCCGCCAGCGCTGCTGCCGAAGCCCAGATAGGCGCCGACGAGATCGAGCCGCGGCAGCCAGGCCGCCTTGGCCAGCCGGCGCGCCGCCTCCGAAGCCCGGACACTCTGCCGCGCTCGCTCCAATTCCGGGTTGCCACCCCGGGCGCGTCCGGCGAGCGCCTCGCGCTCCAGGGGCGGCCGCCCCCCCACCAACCGAACGGGTAGCAACCTCCCGGCGCGAGCCGCGCCCGCCGGCAGGCCAACGAGGCGCGCTAGCTCGCGCTCCCCCAGATCGAGGCGCGCCGCAGCGGCCACCCGATCGGCCTCGGCCCCGGCGAGGGCGGCGTCCAGCCGCAGAAGCTCCACCTGTGCGGCGCGGCCCTGTCCCAACAGCTGATCCACCCGACGGCGCTCAGCCACCAGAGTTGCGATACGGAGGTCCTGGGCGTCCAAGATGCCGCGCGCCGTCAGCACCTCCAGATAGGCGCGCGTGACGCGAGCCGTCAGGCTCATCTCGGCAGCGCGGCGACTCGCTACCGCACCCTCCGCCTCGGCCCGGGCGCCTCTCACCCGGGCGCCGCGCGCCCCGCCATCGAAGAGCGTCCAGGCTAGCGTCAGATCACCGCGTAACAGCGTCTCGTCGAATTCGGGGATCGCGTCGATGTCGAAGCGGTGGAGCGGGGCGACGAGCATCGGCTCCTCGAACGTAGTCAGCGAGGCCGTGGAGCTGAGGCGCGGCCAGCGCTCGGCCGTGCTCTGCCCCACCGCCGCCGCGGCCGCCGCCTCGCCATGGCGGGCCGCACGCACGCCGGGATAGTTCTCCTGAGCCAGGGCGACGGCCCCGGACAGCGTAAGCGACGGGAGCTCCTCGATCTCCTGGGCGATTAGCGATGGGGCCACACCCCAGGCCGCCAAGTACAGCGCGAAGAGCGTACCGCCGATGACCGAAAGACGTGATGGTCTCATTGCCGAGACTCCTCAGGCGCCGCCAGCCCCGCCCGCACGAAGGCGACCACGCTCTCCACCAACCGCGCACGCGTGCCGGGCTCAGCCGGGTCGATGGCCACCCCTTCCTGCAGCGCCCGTCGCGCCATGGTCAGCCAGATCGGCTGGGCCCCGATGCTCAGGGCCATGAGCCGCGGGTCGCCGGGCCGGATCGAGCCGTCCTCCTGCCCCTCGCGGATCACGGACGCGAGAATCGCCAGGTTGCCCTGCAGGGTGCGGAGCGCCGCCTCGGGCATCGGTCGCGAGCTGGCCAGTTGCTGCATCATGAGCCGCGGCAGCTCCGGGTGCCGCTCCAGGTAATCGAAGAACGCCCGCACGACTCGCTCGACCCGCTCGAGCGGAGCGCCGGGCTGGGCAGCCGCTGTGGCCAGATGCTCACCGGATGGCTCGGCGACCGTAGCGAATACCGCCTCGTAGAGCGCCTGCTTGGAGCCGAAGTGGTAGGTGACGGCCCCGAGGTTGACCCCGGCGCGCCGGGTGATGGCGCGGACGGAGGCGCCGTCGTAGCCGTGGCGAGAGAAGAGGTCGCGGGCGGCGGCGATGAGCGCGGTGACGGTGGGCGGGGTATCATTCATACGTATGTGTTCCTTCATACGTTCGTATGATACCCCGCCGCCCCCCACCTGTCAACCCAGCGACCAGTCCGGCCAGTTTAGCCACGGCGCTAGACGCCCTGCGCCCTCCGCCATCGCCATGCCCGGCCTGGAAGACGCGTCATCAGGGCTTTGCCGCGTCGCCCGGAGCGTCGATATTTTTCTTCCCGGGGAATGATCACTATGCGCCTGCCTACCCAAGCGTCGAGGTGCCACCGTGACACGCCCGCTCTGCTTCGTCCTAATGCCGTTCGGCAAGAAGCCTGATCCCTCCGGGTCGTTGGTCGATTTCGACGTCGTCTATCGCGAGATGATCCGCCCGGCGATCGAGGACGCTGACCTGGAGCCGGTGCGCGCCGACGAGGAGGTCGCCGGCGGCGTGATCCACAAGGCGATGTTCGAGCGCCTGCTGCTCTCCGATTACGCGGTGGCGGATCTCACCACCGCGAACGCGAATGTCTTCTATCAGCTAGGAATCCGGCATGCGGCGCGCCCCTGGAGCACCGTGCTCATCTTCTCGGAGAGCACCCGGTTGCCGTTTGACGTGGCGCCCATGCGGGCGCTTGCCTATGGTCTCACGCCCGCCGGCACCCCCGCGGATGCGGAGGCGGCGCGAAAAGACCTGGCCGACCGGCTGCGTGAAGCGCGTCGGGCCATGACTGACAGCCCCCTGTTCAAACTTCTCGACGGTCTCAGGCCGCCGAACATCGCGCGTCTGAGCACAAACGTCTTTCGCGATCGAGTCCGCAACTCCGAGAAGACCAAGGAGCGGCTCGCCGAGGCTCGGCGCGAGGGAGCTGACGCGTTACGAGCTATCGAGGCCGAGCTGACGCCGATCAGCGAAGCGGAGGCGGGCGTCGTGGTCGATCTCTTTCTCTCTTACCGGGATGTCGAGGCCTGGGACGACATGATTGCGCTGGTGGACAAGATGTCACCCCCGCTGGCGGAAGCCGTGATGGTGCAGGAACAACTCGCGTTGGCGCTGAACCGGGCTGACCGTGGCGCCGATGCCGAGCAAGTCTTGCAGAGGCTTCTGGAGCGGCGTGGCCCCAGCAGCGAGACCTACGTGATCCTCGGGCGCGTTTACAAGGATCGCTGGAAGGCGGCGTTGCAGAGCGGGGACAAGCGACGGGCGCGCGGCCTGCTGGCCCTCGCGACCGATGCATACCTGAAGGGCTTCGAGGCGGACTGGCGCGAGCCATCCGCCGGCGTCAGCGCCGTCACGCTGATGGAGCTTTCCGAGCCGCCTGACCCGCGGCGCGAGAAGATCCTCCCAGTAGTCACCTACTCGATGGAGCAGCGCATCGCCGCCGGCGAGCCCGATTACTGGGACCATGCCACGCGGCTCGAGCTGGCCGTGCTCGCGAAAGATCGGCAGGCTGCGGAGTCAGCCCTCTCAGAAGCGCTCGCTCAACTGCCGAGAGATTGGCAGTCCAAGTCGACGGCCGGCAACCTCGAACTGATTCGCGCAGCGCGCTCGCGGCGTGGCGAGGCTGTGGATTGGGCTGCGGAAATGGAGGGCGCGTTGCGCGGCGAGTGATTTAGGGTGAACGACGCTTCCCCTCACTGGCGAAACCACCCCTTCGCCGATACAGCAAGCGAGAGCACGGGCCGGGCAAGCAGGGCGGAGCGTGAAGGTTTATCGCCGAGGATTAGGCACCCTATGGCTCGAGTGGCTGGATCGCCTGTACCTCTTCCCTGACTATACCCACTGCCGGTGCTCCCGCGACAGCAACGCCTCGACCTCGCCGACGTAGCCGGCCAGTGAGGCCTGGAAATCCTCGCTCGCCAAGTCGGCCAACGGTGCTGTAAAAGAGCCCTCAGCTACAGCTCCATGTGCTGCTCAAGGTCGAGCGGCGAGATGTAAAGACGGAACCTCTCGTAGTCCGCCAGCTTGGTCTCGAGCAGCTTGTTGAGCACGTCCTCGCCAAGCGTCTTGGCGAGCAGCTCGCTGCTCTCCGCGACGCGGATCGCCTCGTACAGGTCGTGCGGCAGCGCCTGGACGCCGAGCCGCTCCCGCTCCACGGCGGTGAGCTCGTACAGGTCCCGCGTCATCGGCTCCGCCAGCGGCAGCTTTCGCTCGAAGCCGTCGAGGCCGGCGGCGAGCATCACGGCGAAGGCGAGGTACGGGTTGCAGGCGGCGTCGGGGAAGCGCAGCTCGATCCGCGTCGCCAGCTCCTTGCCCGGCTTGTACATCGGAACGCGAATCATCGCCGAGCGGTTGCGCTCGGCCCAGGCGATGTAGACCGGCGCCTCGAAGCCGACGACCAGCCGCTTGTAGGAGTTGTACCACTGGTTGGTGACCAAAGCCATCTCGCGCGCGTGGTCGAGCACGCCCGCCAGGAATTGCTTGGCGGTATCCGACAGGTGGTACTTGTCAGTTTTCGAGAAGAAGGTGTTGGTCTTGCCATCCTTGAAGAGCGAGAGGTGCGTGTGCATGCCGCTGCCGTTGTCGCCGAACAGCGGCTTCGGCATGAAGGTGGCGTGCACGCCGTTGCGCCGCGCGATCTCCTTGACGATCCACTTGTGGGTCTGGAGCGCGTCGGCCATGCGCAGCGCTTCCTGGTACTTCAGGTCGATCTCGTGCTGGCTGGGCCCCACCTCGTGGTGCATGTACTCCACCGGGATCTTCATCGCCTCCAGGGCGAAGACCGTCGCCTCGCGCAGGTCGTCGCCCATGTCCACCGGGACCATGTCGAAGTAGCCGGCCTTGTCGATGATCGTGGGCCGCTCGACGTCGGCGAAGTAGTAGTATTCAGCCTCGGGACCGATGTTCATCGTCTTGAAGCCGTGGTCCGGCAAGCGCGCCAGGGCCCGCCTGAGAATCTCGCGCGGGTCACTGGCATAGGGAGTCCCGTCGGGGTTGCGGATCTCGGCGAACATGCAGATCGCCCGGGAACCGCCGACCCGGAAGGGGACCACCTGCGCGGTGGAGGCGATGGGGAACGCCACCATGTCGCTTTCCTGGATCCGCTGGTACCCCTCGATCGACGATCCGTCGAACCCCATGCCTTCCTCGAACGCGCCCTCCAGCTCGGCCGGTGCGACGGCAAAGGATTTCAAGAAGCCGAGGATGTCGGTGAACCAGAGCCGGATCGAAGTGACGCCGTGCTCCTTGCAGTACTTCACCACGTCGGCGGGGCTATCGAGGTCGAGCCCGTTGCGGCAGTCCAACTCGTTCACGTACGACTCCATCTGTTCCCGGAACCGCTCGACCCGCGCGAGGAAATCATTCATTTGCATGGGGTTACACCTCCAACACTCCTGGGGTAATAGGCTGCGAAACAGGAAAACAGGCGGCGGCCGGCCGGCACGCTGGCCCGAATCTACACGGCGAGTTGCAAGATGCGAGCCCCCGGCCACCCCTCGCGCCCGGCGATCCTCTGCGACGCCGGCTCCGCTGACCACTACTCGAGCGCAATGCTCTTGAGGGACAGTCGCGGTCCGCCATGCGTCTGGATCAGAGTGGTCGACCACTAGGACGCCGCACGTCTTAACAGCAGCCCTCCCGCGATGCTCGAGATCAGAGAACCGGCAAGGATCCCGAGCTTGGCGAGCGAGAGCAGCGGCGTCGCATCGAAGGCCAGATTCGCGATGAACAGCGACATCGTGAAACCGATGCCGGCCAGACAGCCGACGCCAATAAGCTGGCGCCATGAGACCCCGCTCGGCAGCGCGGCGAGATTGACGCGTACGAGCGACCAGCTAGCCAGTGCGACGCCTAGAGGCTTCCCGATGACCAGTCCGGCGACGATCCCGAGCGTGATCGGCTCGGTCATCGAGCCCATTACGTCTCCGCCCAGCGCAACGCCGGCGTTCGCCAGGGCGAAGATCGGCATGATAGCGTAGCTCACCCACGGGTGAAGCGAGTGTTCCAGCCGCTGCAAGGGCGACTCGACCTCTCGACTGGCGAACTCCAGGCTCTGCAGGGCAGCCCGCTGGCGCGCATCCGCCAAGATCGGTGCCCCGGAAGCGCTGGCCCCCTCGAACTCACCGAGGTACTCGCGGGCTCGGTTGAGGAATCGCGCCGCGTCGATCCGGGTTCGAGCCGGGATCGTCATCGCCGCCAGCACGCCGGCAACCGTGGCGTGCACACCGGACTTGAGGAACGCGAACCACATGCAAACGCCGAGGAGCAAGTAGATGAGCGGGCTTCTGGCTCCAGCGAAATTGGCCAGCACCATCAGCAGCAGAAAGGCACCGGCAACGATCAGCGCCACCCAGGCGAGATCGGCGGTGTAAAAAAGCGCGATTACGAGCACGGCACCGATGTCGTCCACAATGGCGACCGCGGTGAGGAAAACCTTGAGCGCCACGGGAACGCCCCGTCCGAGAAGCGTCAGTATTCCCAGCGCGAACGCGATGTCCGTCGCCATCGGGACACCCCAGCCGGGCGAACCCACTTTGCCGGCGTTGAAGAAGGCGTAGATGGCCGCCGGCACCAGCATACCACCCACCGCAGCCCCGGCCGGCAGCGCCGCCTTGCGCGGCTCAGCCAGCTCGCCAACCAGAGCTTCCCGCTTGATCTCGAGCCCCACCACGAAGAAGAAGACAGCCATCAAGCCGTCGTTGATCCACAGGACGAGCGGCTTCGAAAGCGCCAAGCCCCCCAACCCGATGCTCAGCTTGGTGCTCCAGATCTCGAAGTAGAGCGTCGCCCAGGGTGAGTTCGCCCAGACCAACGCCATCACGGCGGCGACGAGCAAGATGATACCGCCAGACGCTTCGGCGCTGACAAAACGTTGAAACGGAAGCACCAGATGTTCGATCGGCTTCCCGAAAGCTCGACCCTGCGGCTTGTGCGGGCTCATTGGCGTCTGGCTCGTCTCCGGACGTTTAGGGACTCACTAAGGACGGGGACTGACGAAGGTCGTTACCGACTGCGCAGTCAGCCCGACTCGCACGACAAAGAGGTCCTGCTTGTACCAGATGTTATAGTAATCCTGGCCGACGTAGAGATTCACGAAAAACCCCAGCGCCTCGGCGGCCTTGATCGAGGAGATCCAGGTGAGCGACAGCCCGAGCCGCTCGAGGCTGAAATAGGGCTCCCCCTGGAATGTCGGATCGAGGATGTAGAAATACTCGGCGCGCGCGATGAACGGTAGCTCCAGCCAAGCGAGTATCGGCAGGACACCGCGGCGCTGACCCGACAGCAGCAGCCGGTACCGCCCATACTGGTTAGGTCCCTCCGAATCACGCAGCTCGCGGTTCTCGTTGAAGGGAATGTGGATGCGCAGGCCGTAACGAAGCCACGTGGCCTTCAAGGGTCCGGCTTGCCCATAGGCCCGGTGATACAGAAGCTCGAAGTAGTTGGTCGAGAAGCTTCCATCCAGCGTGTTCGGTTCGTCGGTCTCCAGCGTCAGGAAAGGACCGGACTGGCCGTTGGAATGATGATTGTAACTGATCGAAAGGAAATCGATGCGGTCGGCTGGCTCGCTGGCCTGCGAGCCCCAAAAGAACCAGGTGATGCGTGGGTTAAAGCTGGGCGTTCTGATCGGCGCGGACCCCGTGGAATCGTTGAACATGCGAAAGAGCACCTTCGGTGTGGCCACGATACCGTGCGTCCGCCAGGCCAGCGCGAAATGCGGAACGATCGAAGCCTCGAACAAGAGAGGCTGAATGTTGCCCGCACCTCCCAGAACGGTGATGTAGCTGGGCTCGAGCTGCGCTTTCACAAGCTCGTAGCGAGCGGACGCCTGTCTGAGGGTCGGTTGCGTGGAGTCCTGCGCCACCCTGGAGCTGACAGCCGCGAAGATGACCTGATTCGATGACCCGATGAGAAAAAGAATCGCCGTCAGGCAACTCACGCGATGCGACGACCAGCGGTTCACGGTTATCTTCGCTCTTCCTTCCCAAGCGGCACGTGCCTTGGCCGGCAAGTCGCCACGGTTGCCCACCCGACCGTGGTTACCCCCTACCGATCAGATGACGGTTCCCTAGCCGCACGTTTACGAGCCCCGCGGCTCGCGCCGCCGCTTCCGCCTCCCGGGCGTGCCGCCCCGAGGTGTAGGGCAGATCGCCCATGCAGAAGGCAGGCGCGAAGGCGAGTAAGGCGTAGGGGATCGCCGGATCAATGCCGGCGATGAACTCGGCGATCTTCCGCACTTGATCCGCCTCTACATACCCGGGTACGAGCAGCGTGCTCGCCACGACCAGTGGCGGCTCGGGGCGCTCGCGACAGCGCTCGGCGGCCCGGGCGAAATTCGACAGGGTCCGCCGGTTGGAGACTCCGGTCAGGCCGCGGTGGATTTCGTCGTCGAAGGCTTTGAGGTCGAACTTGATGCAGCCACCGCTCTCGAGGGAATAGCGCACGGCCGCGTCGAGCAGCTTCGGGTGCATCATGCCGGCGGTCTCCCAGCAGACACGCACGCCACGCTCCGCCAGCCGCTTCGAGGTGGCGAGCGCGTGGGGCAACTGTGATGCGGGATCCCCGCCAAAGAAACAGACGCAGAATGTGCGCGAGTTCGCCGCCGTGGCGAGCTCCTCAGCGCTCACGGTGGCGCTACGTGTCGGCGACACGCGGCGAAAGTGCCAGTTCTGGCAAAACAGGCAGTTGGCGGTGCAGCTGCAGTAGAAGACGGCCAGGTTGTGGCACCCGGGGTGCTTGTGGCCCCCGCACACCCAATCGGCCACGCAGTTGGTGGGAAGCGGATCGCGGTACCACTCGAGCAGGCCGCGAGCCGGCGTCCCCGCCAGATGGACCAGCTTCCCTCCCCTGACCATGCGCAGCCCACAGAACCCGCGCTCGCCTTCGCCGATCACGCACTCGTTGTAGCAGAGCGCGCATTTCACACCGCCCGGATGGCGCGGGGGTCTTACCGGAAGGTCGAATGCGCGTCGCGAATCGGCGTGCGTGGCTTCCGCGCGCTGGCGCACGGCGTCAAACCCGGAGCGCAGGCAGGAGTAGCAGAGGCCCAGCGCTTCAGAGACGGGCCGTTCGCCAGTACCACAAGTCGGGCAGCGAGTCACGCCCATAGCCTACATTACCCCCGGCAACGCCTGCCGCTCCACCTCAGCGTGCCCCCGCAGCCTGCTCCTCCTCGCGGGCCAGCGCCGCGAGCGCTTTCTCCATTCTCGACTCCAGGTTCCGCTTCCGTTGCCGGTGAATCTGCGTCGGCGGGTAGAGGCTGCCCTGCCGCACTCCCGCTCCGTTGAAGACGCCGGCGAGCCGATACACGTCCCGGCGCAGCCCACGGACCTGCCGGGCCAGCGCCGCGGCCGAGTCGGCGCGAGCCGCGAGGTTGTCGGCCTCGCCAGCCTCCTTGGCGGCGGAATCCCGCGCGGCGGTTACTGCGCGAC
>JABAOD010001449.1_pt1 | contig 10288 bp, 12 predicted proteins | sample 7062151 | NCBI WGS metagenome assembly JABAOD01 (sample SAMN14538626, study PRJNA623070) | marine sediment metagenome | biome: marine biome [ENVO:00000428]; feature: marine pelagic biome [ENVO:01000023]; material: deep marine sediment [ENVO:00002113] | place: India: Gulf of Khambhat ... | reverse complement strand
CCGTTCCGAGGCGGCCGCCTACGCGGCCCGGGCGGCCGCCGAGCGCGCCAAGCGCTATCCGCCCGAGACCTGGGAAGAGCCATGATCGTCGTCGCCGGCGTGGACGACTCGTCGCACGGCGAGGCTGCCGCCCGTCGTGCGGTGCGCTACGCCGAGCGGGTCGGCGCCGAGCTCCACGCGGCGCACGTCGCCCACGTGCCGGTCTCGATGCTGGCGGCGCTGGCGAGCGTGCCGACTCCGGTCACCGACTTCACGTCCGCCCAGCGCCGCGCCGTATGGGATCGCATCGGCCCCATCCTGGACGGAGCCGCCATCGAGGTGCAGCGCGTCGACCTGGACGGTTACCCTCCGGACACGCTCGTCGAATACTGCGACCAGGTGGGCGCCGACCTTCTCGTGGTGGGCTCCCGGGGCCGCGGTGAGCTGGCGGCGCTGCTGCTGGGCAGCACCAGCCACCGCGTGTTGCACCTGGCGAAGTGCGACGTGCTCGTAGCCAGAGCGGAGGTGGAGCAGTGAGGGTCATCGATGTCATGACCGTGGACGTTGTGGCCGTGCGGCCGACGACGCCGCTGAAAGAAGCAGCGCGGCTCATGGTGCAGGCGCGGGTCAGCGGCCTCCCGGTCACCGACGACACCGGGAAGCTCCTCGGGATCATCTCCGAAGGCGACTTCCTGCATCGCGAGGTCGCCAGGGAGCGGCCCCGGCGCCACGGCCTGCTCGACGCTCTGCTCGGCGGCGACCACAGCCTCGCCGAGGCAGAGCTGGTGGGGGAGGCGATGTCGGAGCGGGTGGTCACCGTGCCCCCCGACGCCCTCCTGGCCGAGGCAGCGCGAATCATGGCAACGCAGGACGTCAAGCGGCTGCCGGTGATCGATCCGGACGGGATCGTCTTGGGGGTGATCAGCAGGGCGGACATCGTGGCGGCCTTCACCCGTCCCGACGAGCTCATCGAGGACGAGATCCGCGAAGACGTGGTGCGGCGGGTGCTCTTCATCGACCCCGATACCCTCGACCTCACGGTGGAAGAGGGAGTGGTGACCCTCGAAGGCGAGATGCCAACCCGCAGCGAGGCGCGGCTCCTCGAGGAGATGACCCGCCGCCTCGACGGCGTCGTGTCGGTGACCAGCAAGCTGCGCTGGCGCGTGGACGACACCCGCGTCGACACCCGCCCGCCTCTCTCCCAGGCGTGACGCCGCAGGGCGCTTCCCTCCAGATCGCACAGCGCACCTGGCCGGGAACGGCGCCTCCTGTGCTGTTCGTCCATGCCACCGGCTTCTGCAAGGAGACCTGGGGTCCGGTCGTCGAGGAGCTGCGGGCGATCGGGGCCACCAATACGGCGGTTGCGATCGACCAGCCGGGGCACGGCGACACCCCGCCCCCACCGGGTCCGCCGTACGACTGGTGGTCGCTCGGCGCGGCAGTTCGCGCCGTCGCCGCGGACCTCACGAGCAAGATCGCCCTCGGCGTGGGTCATTCGTCCGGCGCGGCGGCGCTGGTGATGGCCGAGGTGGAGGAGCCGGGCCGGTTCGGGGCCTTGCTGCTGGTGGAGCCGATCGTCTTCCCTCCCCCGTACCGGCGTGCCGGGGACAACCCGCTCAGCGCCATTGCCGCCCGGCGACGCGAGTCGTTCGGCTCCCGTGCNNCTTCCGGGGCAAGGGGCCGTTCGCCGGCTGGGACGAGCGGGCGCTGCGCGCCTACGTCGACGGCTGCCTCGAGGCTCGCGGCGGCCGCTGGGCGCTGAAATGCCGCCCCGAGGATGAGGCCGAGTTCTACCGCTCGGCCGGCACCCACGCCGTGTGGGAGAGGCTGCCGGAGTTGGCGCGGCTGCCCGCCGTCATCGTCGCCGCCGAGCATTCGGACTCCCATCCCGCCGACTTCGCAGCCGCCCAGGCAGACCGGGCCGGCGCGACGCTGGTCATCGTCGGCGGCGCGTCGCACCTCGTGCCCATGGAACGCCCCGACGTCGTGGCGGGGCTGGTGGCGGAGATGCTGGAAGGCGGCGTGCCGGCAGGGTCCCGGTAGCATGCCGGGCGTGCTGATCCCCTCCTCCGCGCTGTCCGCAGCCGAGCGAGCCCTCCGCGGCGTGTCACCCGAGCTGCGCGTGGTGACGGTGAACTGCGACGTCGATCCACTCTCGCTGGTGCGAAGCGGGTCGGCCGGGTTCGGCCGGGCCGCATACTTCGGGATGCCGGGGGGCGTGGAGATGGGCGGGGTGGGGATGGCCTGGCGCGCCAAGTCGTCAGGGCCGGACCGGCTCCGGATCCTGTCGGGGCACCTGCGGCAGGCGGCGCTGCCGCCGGCGGCCCGTCTGTTCACCGGGTTCTCCTTCGCTCCCGAAGGCCCGCGCGGGGCCGCCTGGGAGGGATTCCCGGCCGCCGTCGCCGTGCTCCCGGCTGTGACCGTCGTGCGGAGGCCTTCCGGATCGAGTCTCATGCTGGCGGTGCCCGCCGGTGCCCATCCCGGCGACTTGATCGCAACACTGGCGTCGCTCGACGAGCCGCCGCCTCCGCGCCTCGGAGACGGTGCCGACGTGACCATCGAATCGCGGCCGCCGCCGGCCACGTGGCGGGAGTCGGTGGGCGAGGCCGTCGCCGCGATCAGGAGCGACGTCTTGCGCAAAGTCGTCCTGACCAGGGAGGTGGTGATCACCTCCGAGGGTGCGGCGCAGCCGTTCGGCTTGCTCGCCCACCTGAGAGTCCGTCATCCCCAGTGCTATGCCTTCGGGTGGCAGGAAGGCGCCGCCGTGCTCGTGGGTGCCACGCCCGAGCTGCTGGTGGGGCGGACGGGGGCGGCGGTGCGCTCCCACCCCCTGGCCGGCTCCGCCCCGCGCGGCGAGGGCGACGACGACGACTTGCTGGGCCGCCAGCTGATGGTCAGCGGCAAGAACCGCGACGAGCACCGGCTGGTGGTCGAGGACATCGCAGCTCGCCTCAGGCCGCTGACCGTGGCGCTGTCGGTCGCTGCCGAGCCGTCGCTGCGGAGACTCTCCAACGTGCAGCACCTGTCGACGGAGATCTCGGGCCGGTTGGCGATGCCTCGCACCGTGCTGGAACTCGCCGGCGAGCTGCATCCCACGCCGGCCGTCGGCGGTACCCCGCGGGGCGACGCGCTCGCCTTCATCGAGAAGATCGAGACGTACGACCGCGGCTGGTACACCGGTGGTGTCGGGTGGTGCGACCCGACGGGGGATGGGGAGGTGGCGGTGGCGCTCCGCTGCGCCCTCGTGCGAGCCGGCGCAGCTCATCTCTACGCAGGGGCGGGGATCGTCGCCGGCTCCGATCCCGAGGCCGAGCTGGTCGAGACCCGGCTCAAGCTGCGCCCGTTGCTCGACCTCCTGGCCGTCAGCTAGCTCGCTACGCTGCCTCCGTCGGGGAACCGCTCCGGGAGGAACCCATGCCCCGCATCCTGCTCGCCGTGGTCGTCGCGACGCTCGTCGCCGGCGCCTGCGGAGACAGCGGCACCGACGAACAGGCGCTGGAGAGCGCCCTCAAGGCCGAGATACTCGAGAGAGCCGCCGAGTCCGGAGCAACTCCGATCAGCGACCAGGAGGCGACGTGCGTCGCCGCGGGCGCGGTGGAGGAACTGGGCGCCGACGGGCTCCTCGGCCTCGGCATCACCACCTCGGGAGCGGACTCGGAACGGCCGTTCGCGGCCGCCACGGACGAGCAGGTCGAAACCATCACGGACGTCTACCTCGCGTGCCTCGACATCCGCCAGCTCATGCTCAACGAGATCAGCGGTGACGTCAGCACCGAGTCGGCCGAGTGTGTCGCCGACCGGGTCGCCGCGGGCGACTTCCTGCGCCCCGTCATCGCCGGCAGCCTGCGCGGCGAGACGGTGGAGTTCGGAGACGACCCCGAGCTCTCGGAGGCGTTCGTGGGGATCGTCGTGGAGTGCCTGACTGCGGAGGAGCTCGTCGACCTGAGCAACCAGTGACGGTGGGGCCGCGGCGGTGATTCCCTTCTACGGAGCAACTCATCCCGAGCTGTTCGCACTCGAGCGACGGTCGATGGACCCCTCCGGCAAGGTGGCCGCGGCCGTCGGCAGGCGCCTCCCGGCCCGCGGCACCGTCCTCGATGTGGGCGCCGGGGACGGCCACATCGCCAGGCGGCTCACCACCCGCTCCCGGCGGGTGGTACCCGTCGAGCCGGCGCTCGGGATGATCGCCCAGGGCGGGCCCCTGCCGTGGGTGCGCGCCGACGCCGAGCGCCTGCCTTTCGCCCCGGGCTCGCTGGACGCCGCCTATGCGACGTGGGCGTACTTCTTTCCCGACCACCACGACATCACGCCGGGACTGGCCGAGCTGCACCGGGTGGTCAGACCGGGCGGGCCGCTCCTCGTCGCAGACAACGTCGGAGGGGACGAGTTCACGGCGCTGGCTGCGCCGCCGATCGCGGCCGACCCCGAGGTCTGGGCCGCGCACGGCTTCGAGTGCGAGGTGGTCGAGACGGCGTTCGTGTTCGCGGACATCACTGAGGCGCGTCTGCTGCTGGGGCACTTCTTCGGCGAGCGGGGCCGGGCCCGGGCCGCGCTCCGGCTCAGCTTCCGGGTGGGCGTGTTCGCAGCCCGCAGTCGCGGGCCGGGCACCTAGTTCTTGCGCTCGAGCACGACGACGGGGATCACGCGGTCGGTGTTGCGCTCGTACTCGGCGAACTGCGGGTAGGCGGATTTGTGCCGTTCCCAGATGCGCTCGCGCTCCTCGCCCGCAGCGACGCGCGCCACCACCGGCACCTCGCTCGTGCCGACTTCGACCATTGTCTCGGGGTTGGCGAGCAGGTTGTGGAACCAGTCGGGATGGGTCGGCGCCCCCGCCTTCGACGCGAAGACGGCGAACCCGCCCTCGACCGGCCGGTGCATGAGCGGGTTGACGCGTGCCTGGCCGGTCTTCCGCCCCACCGTGTGGAGCAGCAGCAGGGGCGCCCCCTCGAACATGCCGCCTACTCGCCCCTCGTTGGCTCGGAACTCCTCGATGATCTCCGCATTCCAGTCGGTCATCGCTCCATCCTCGCTCGCTCCTGGTTGGCAACCTCCTTGCGAGGCGGCGTGTTCCCGGCGTGTGGTTGCGGCTCAGCGCACCGCCCTGCCGATGGCCTCCTGGAGGCGGTGGTGAACGGCGACGTTGCGGTGACGATCGGTGCGCACGACAACCACCCGTACCCCGGTGGGCGGCGCCGCTACCGCCGCTCGCAGCGCAGCTTCCTCGGCCACCGCCTGGGCGGGGACGCCGACGCCGCGAGCGGCAGCGACCAGGTCGGTGCCATGCGGCGTCGCGAACAGTCGCTCGAAGGCGGGCAGGTCGGCCTGTGGCAAGAAATGGAAGATCCCGCCCCCGTCGTTGTCGACAACGACCACGGTGGCGTCGACACCAAGGCGGGCGGCGGCGGCCAGGGCGGTGAGATCGTGGAGGAACGACAGGTCGCCGGCGAGCAGGTACGTCGGCCCGCGGCCGGCCACCGCCCAGCCGAAGCCGGAGGACAGGAAGCCGTCGATGCCGTTGAGGCCCCGGTTGGCGACGACCCGAAGGGCTCGGTCGAGGCGGGGAAGCACGGTGTCCACGTCCCGCACCGGCATCGACGAAGCCGCCCACACGGTGGACCCGGAGGGGACGGCTGCCAAGACGGCTGCCGCCACCCCGGGCTCCGTCGGGAACGGCTCGGCCGCGACGGCCGCAGCCAGCAGCGACGCGGCGCGGTCGTCGAGGGCCCGCCACGACGGCGCCCAATCGTCTGGCGCCCGGCTCCCGATGGCCTTGGCGAGCGCCGCGGCGGTGATGACCGGATCGGCGCGTACGACGTGCGATGCCGTGGCGTACGGGTCCCGCCAGCCGGCCGGGTCCACGAGCAGCTGCGGAACGCCGCGGTGGTCGGCCAGCCAGCGGAAGACCGGCTTGGCCGTGGGCAGGGCACCGAAGCGCAGCACGACCTCGGGCCGCAACGCGTCGAGCGCACCGGCCGCGGCGAGCGGCCCCCCAACTGCGACGACGTTGCCGAGATCGTGGGTCCCGGCTCGTACGCCAGAGAGCGCGTCTGCGAAGATCGGGAAGCCGCCGGCGGCGGCCAGCTCGGCAACGGCCGCGGGCAGGGCCGGGTCGTCCTGAGGTCCGCAGACGACCAGGGTCCGCCGCCCCGATACCCGGTCTGCGAGGGCGGACAGGGATGCATCGTCGAGGTGCAGGGCGCCGGGGGTGTAGCGGGGGTACACGAGCAGCCCGGGGTCGGGAGCGTCGCCGGGGACGGCCGCGGGGCTCAGTGGGTCGCGGAACCGGAAGTTGACGTGCACCGGGCCGGCCGGGGTGTCGACGGCGGCCGCCCACGCTCGCCCGGCCAGCGCCGGGCCCGTGCGCACGAACTCCGGGTCGGGGACCGGCGCCCCGGCGTCGTGGAACCACTTCACCGCTTCGCCGAACAGCTTCACCTGATCCATCGTCTGCGGGGCGCCGGCGTCGCGGAGCTCGGGAGGGCGATCGGCGGTGAGGAGCAGGAGCGGCACGCGGGCCTGGCGGGCCTCGACCACTGCGGGATGGAGCTCGGCTGCCGCCGAACCCGAGGTGCACACCACGGCGACTGGGGTGCCGGTCGCTTTGGCCATGCCGAGTGCGAAGAAGGCCGACGAACGTTCGTCGAGATGGACCCAGTCGTTGATCGAGTCCTCGGCGGCGAAGCAAAGCGCCAGCGGCGTGGAGCGCGACCCCGGCGTGATGCACACATGCCGGAGGCCCAGGTCGGCGAGGGCCTTGACGAATGGGACCACGAAGGCGTAGTTGCGGTTGGTGTGCTCCAAGGCGGGGCCAGGTTACCGGGTGCCGGTTCCGGGGCCGGAAGAGAATCGGGTCGACCCGATCGGGCCGACCCGTGAATTCATGGCCTTGTTCCGGACGACCCGGCAACCATGCATGATCTGAGAGCTCAATCTCGGCCTGATCAGGGCCGTATGNNATCAGCCGCCGAGGAGCGCGCCGGCCGCCAGCAGAACGGCGAAGGCGAGGTGCAGGCGGGCGGTTCCCTCGAGTGCCGCTATCAAGGGCTCGCCGGCGGTCTCCGAGGCGACCGCCCGCACTGGCGACACGGCGAGCGGGGCCGCCGCCAGTGCGACCGCGGTCCCGCGCGGCGTGAGGCCGGCCAGCGCATAGGCGCCCACCAGCGCGAACGCACCGGTGATCAGCGCCGCGAACAGCAGACGGGCGTAGCGGCGCCCCAGCGCAACCGCCAGGGTGCGCTTGCCGACGGCCGCATCGGTGTCGAGGTCGCGCACGTTGTTGGCGACCAGGATCGCGGTCACCAAGAGCCCGATCGGCACCGCCAGCAGCCACGCCTCGGCAGGCGCCGACCGGTCATGGACGAAGCGCGTGCCGACGGTGGCCACCATTCCGAAGAACACGAAGACGAACAACTCGCCCAGCCCCCGGTAACCGTAGGCGGGGCCGCTCGTGTAGCCGAGGGCGGCGGCCACGGAGGCCGCCCCGATGACGACCACCACCCATCCGGCGATCCACGCCAGGTAGAGGCCGGCCGCTCCCGCCACCCCGAATGCGGCCCATACCCCGGCCCACATCTGGCGGGGGGTGAGGAGACCGGAGCCGACTGCCCTGGTGGGGCCGATTCGAGCTGCGCCGTCGGCGCCCCGGGCCGCGTCCGCGGCGTCGTTCGCGAAGTTGACCGCCACCTGGACTGCGAGAGCCGCCACGAGCGCCGCGACGAAAGCGTCGAATCGAAAGCCGTCGTCGCGCACGGCCAGAGCCGATCCGACGAGGACCGGCGCCACTGCCGCCCAGAGTGTCCGCGGCCGGGCCGCCAGCAGGTAGGCGGCCCGAGGAGGACGCGTCACCGCGACGGGGAAGTCGACCGGGCGCCGCTCAGAAGTGCCACGGGAAGCGGCGGTAGTCCTGGGCACGTTTCTCCAGGAAGGCGTCCCTTCCCTCCTGTGCCTCGTCCGTTCCATAGGCGAGGCGGGTTGCCTCGCCGGCGAAGATCTGCTGGCCGACGAGGCCGTCGTCGACCAGGTTGAACGCGAACTTGAGCATGCGCTGGGCGGTCGGGCTCTTGGCCACCACCTCACGCGCCCACTCCAGGGCGACGCGCTCGAGATCGTCATGGGGCACGACTGCGTTGACCATGCCCATCTCGTGAGCTTCCTGCGCCGAGTAGTCCCGGCCGAGGAAGAAGACCTCCCTGGCGCGCTTCTGGCCCACCTGGCGGGCCAGGTACGCGGAGCCGTAGCCGGCGTCGAAGCTGGCCACGTCGGCGTCGGTCTGCTTGAAGACGGCGTGCTCGCGGGACGCCAGGGTCAGATCGCAAACCACGTGGAGCGAGTGGCCGCCCCCCACCGCCCACCCCGGCACCACCGCGATCACCACCTTGGGCATGAAGCGGATCAGGCGTTGCACCTCGAGGATGTGCAGGCGTCCGAGTCGCGCCGAGTCGGCCACCAGGGGCTCGTCGCCCTCGTACTGGTATCCGTCTGCGCCCCGGATGCGCTGGTCTCCGCCCGAGCAGAACGCCCACCCGCCATCCTTCGGCGAGGGTCCGTTACCGGTGAGGAGGACACAGCCGACGTCGGGCGTCTGGCGGGCGTGGTCGAGTGCCCGGTACAACTCGTCGACGGTGTGGGGACGGAAGGCGTTGCGGACCTCGGGTCGGTCGATCGCCACCCGCACCACGCCGGAGTCCACCGCCCGGTGGTAGGTGACGTCGCTGAGGTCGAAACCGGCGACCGCCTTCCAGGCGGCCGGGTCGAAGATTGCGGAGACCATGGGGGAAGGCGCCTTCCGTGACCGGCCGATACTGTAGTGAGCCTGTATGACCGGACCCTCTCCGCGAGACTGGCTCCATGAGGCCGCCGCCACCGGTGGGGGGCGGGAAGCAGTGGCGGGCGACGTGCGCCTCACCTACGGCGAGCTCGCGGAACGGGCCCACGCTGCGGGCGTTCACCACGACTGGCCGGCCGGCGCCACCGTCCCGATACCGGTGCCCGGACCCGCGGCGGACGTGTTCTCCGGCCTGTGGGGCGCATGGCGGGCCCGGGCGGTGGCGGCGCCGCACGACCCCCGGAGGTTCCCCGGCGGGCTCGCCGCCGGCTACCACGGCGCCCACACCGTCGTGGTGACGTCGGGCACGACCGGCGTCCCGCGCGGTGTGATCCTCACCGAGGGCAACGTCGGAGCGGCGGTCGCCGCCTCGGCGGACCGGATCGGGAACGCCGGCGACGACCGCTGGCTGCTGGTGCTGCCGCTGTTCCACGTCGGCGGCCTCTCGGTGCTCTGGCGCTCGGCTGCCGCGGCCGGCACGGTGCTCGTCCACGACCGCTTCGACGCCGGCCGCACGGCGACGGCCCTGCGCTCGGGGGAGGCGACGATCGCCAGCTTGGTGCCGACCATGCTGCGGCGACTTCTGGCGGCCGACCCCGGCCCCTTCCCCGGCGAGCCGGTCGTGTTGCTGGGAGGGGCGCCGGCACCCGCCGCGCTCGTCGAGCAGGGCTTGGACGCCGGTCTCCGTGTGCTCGCCAGCTACGGCCTCACCGAGGCCTGCTCCCAGGTGACGACGGTCGTTCCCGGCGATGAGCGGCGTTCGCTGGGGACCACCGGGCCGCCGCTGCCCGGCATGCGGGTGCAGGTGGTTGCGGCCGGCCGCGCCGTGTCGCCCGGTACCGCAGGCCTGATCGAGATCGCGGGGCCGGCGGTGTCGCCCGGCTACGCCGGCGAGCCGCCGCGGGCGGGGCCCCTCCTGACCGCAGACATCGGCCGTTTCGACGACGCGGGAAGGCTGATGGTGCTCGGCCGGGCGGACGAAGTGGTCGTCACCGGCGGCGAGAACGTGCATCCAGCCGAAGTGGAGGCCCTTCTCTCCGGCTGCCCGGGCGTGGTAGAGGCCGCGGCCTTCGGCCTGCCCGACCCGGAGTGGGGCCAGCGGCTCGTGGCAGCGGTCGTGGCGTCCCCTGGCTTCGACGCCGCCGCCGCCGCCGCCTGGCTGCGGGCGCGGGCTCCCTCCTACTTGGTGCCGCGGGAGTGGCGCATCGTCGGGGAACTGCCCCGCAACGCCGCGGGGAAGGTCGATCGCACCGCTCTCGCCGGCGCCTAGCTGCGCAACCCGATCTGACGGAAGAACGCATCGGTCGACGGCTCTCTGCCGAGGAACGCCCGCAGCAGCTCGGCGGCGGGGCGGGAGCCGCCCGGCTCGAGGATCTCGTGCCGGTAGCGACGGCCGACTGCGGGACTGAGCACGCCTTCGTCCTCGAACACGGAGAACATGTCGTCGCCGTACACCTTCGACCACAGGTAGCCGTAGTAGCCGGC
>JABAOD010025066.1_pt1 | contig 10289 bp, 3 predicted proteins | sample 7062151 | NCBI WGS metagenome assembly JABAOD01 (sample SAMN14538626, study PRJNA623070) | marine sediment metagenome | biome: marine biome [ENVO:00000428]; feature: marine pelagic biome [ENVO:01000023]; material: deep marine sediment [ENVO:00002113] | place: India: Gulf of Khambhat ... | reverse complement strand
TAGGTGAAGGTGTCCTCGCCGAAGAAGTCGGCGTCGGGTTGGTAGCTGAACGAGCCGTCGGCGTTGAGGATGAGGGTTCCGTGGGAGGGCCCGGTGACCACCGAGGCGGTCGGGGGATCCTCGTCCGGGTGGGAGTCGTTGCCGAGCACCCCGGGGGCGGGGACGGCGAGCAGCTCGTCCTCGGGCACGGAGTACTGGTCATCGACGGCGGCGGGNNCACCGTCTGTGCCGACTCGTTGGCCGGTCCGGGGGAGATGGCGCTCGCCCAGCCCGCCACGGTGTGTGCCCCGGAGTCTTCGAGGACGCTCTGGTCGGGACCGGGGGTGAACGAGGGCGGGTCGTTGACCGGGTCGATGGTGATGGTGAACGACGCCGTGGCCGAGGTGTCGTCCCCGCCGTTGGCGGTGCCCCCGGAGTCGGTGAGGTAGACGTCGACGGTGGTGGCGCCGGCGGCGTCGGGGGCCGGGGTGAAGGTGAGGGTGCCGGTGGCGCTCACCTGGGGTGGGGCGGAGAACAGGGAGGGATCGGCGGCGATGGTGGTGAAGGCCACCGTCTGTGCCGACTCGTTGGCCGGTCCCGGGGAGATGGCGCTCGCCCAGCCGGCCACGGTGTGTGCCCCGGAGTCCTCGAGGACGCTCTGGTCGGGACCGGGGGTGAACGAGGGCGGGTCGTTGACCGGGTCGACGGTGATGGTGAAGCTCTGGGTGGGCGACTGGTTGTCGTTGGGGGCGGGGGCCCCGGGACCGGAGTCGGTGACGTAGACGTCGACGGTGGCCGAGCCGTTCTGGTCGGCCGCCGGGGTGAAGGTGAGGGTGCCGGCGGAGCTGACCGCCGGCTGGGCGGAGAACAGCGAGGGGTCGGTGGCGGTGACGGTGAAGGCGACCGTCTGCGCCGACTCGTTGCCCGGCCCCGCCGAGATGGCGGTGGCCCACCCGGCGATGCTCTGTGCCCCGGCGTCCTCGTCGACGGTCTGGTCGGCCCCCTTGGTGAACGACGGCTCGTCGTTGATGGCGTCGACGGTGATGGTGAAGATGTGAGTAATCGAGGTGTCGTCGTCGCCAGGAAGGACCACACCACCGTCGTCCCGCATCTCGACCTCGACGATGGCCGAGCCGTTGGCATCGTCGGCGGGCTCGAAGACCAGCTCGCCGTCGTTCTTCACGTCGGGCAGGGTTGCGAACAGTCCGGGGTTGCTGTTGGAGACGATCACGAAGTCGTCGACGCCCTGCGACGAGTTCTCATCGGCCGCCCCCATGTCGATACCCGTGGCCCACGCCGGATCGCTGTAGTTGCCGGAGTCCTCCCACACAGTGACAATTCCGGCGTCGGTGAACGAGGGCTCGTCGTTGACCGCGATGACGCTGATCGAGACCGTGGCCGGGATGGTGCTGCACAACGCCGACGTGTCACAGATGTTGTAGGTGAAGGAGTCGGCGCCATTCCAGTTCCCGAACGGCGTGTAGTCGATGATGCCGCTCCCATCGGTCCGTGGCACTGCTACGCCACCTACGGGCGGGGTGGCAATGGTCATCGAATCGACGTCGAGGTTGAGATCGACGTCGTTGGCGGCGGCCGGGATGGCTGCGGCACCGTCCTCGTAGATGTCCGGGTGCGTGTCGTCGTTGGCTGTCGGAGGACGGTTGGCGAGCGTGAAGTCGACGCCGCTGGGGTAGGCGGCAGTGCCGTACGCCACCCAAAGCGGATTGTGCTGGACCACCAGCCGCACCCGCAACATCCGGTTGGGGAGGATCGTTGCATCGAGGTGGCCGAGGTCGAGGGTCCGGAACACCCAGGTGGACGACCCCCCATTCCACTCATCGACGTGGAGCTCGCCCTCCAGCAGCAGGGTGCACGAGGTGCCGGTCAGATCGCAGTCGTGCACGTACCAAACGGGATGGACGTCGTCGTCATCGAAGAACTCGGCGCTGCTCCACAGGTTCAGCGTGACGGGTCCCTGAAGGTCGATCCCACTCGCCCCCGAGGGAAGCCCCCACTGGTGGTACTCGGTGGGATCCGTCGACGTCTCGTCACCGCCGGTGTCGATGGTGCGCCCGGGGAAAGTATCGGCGTCGTAGTCGGGCAGGGGGATGGCCGGCGGCGGCGTCGGCGTGAACAGCGATGTGTCCGGAGACAGCACGCCGGAACCCATGTAGTAGGTGGAGCTCACAACACCGTCGTCGACGGTGATGAAGACGGTGGCGCTCTGGGGCGGGGCGATGCCATCGCTCGCCGAGTAGGTGAACTCGTCGACGCCGACGAAGAGCGGATCGGGGGTGTAGGTGTACGAGCCGTCGGCGTTGAACACCAGGGCCGTGGAACCGCCGCTGATCGGACCCGACACCAGGGCCGCCGTCAACGGATCATCGTCGTAGTCGGTGTCGTTCCCGAGAACGCCCGGAGCCGGCTTCGAGAAGCCCACCCCTCGATCGGTCACCGCGGCGTCGTCGTTGGCCACCGGGGCGTCGTTGACCGGGGTGACGGTGATGGTGACGACTGCCGCATTCGAGGTGGCTCCGGCGGAGTCGTCCACCTCGTAGGTGAAGGTGGCGGTGCCGTTCCAGTTGAGGGCCGGGTTGAAGTCGAAGGTGCCGTCGCCGTTGTTGGTCAAGGTGCCGGCGCCGGCTGGAGCCAGCGGCGAGGCAATGGCAACGGTCGTGGCATCCGGGGTGCCGTCCTCGACGTCGCTGTCGTTGCCGACCACGTTGGCGGTGGTGAAGGTCACCGAGTCCTCTGGGGTGCTGAACCCGACGCCCGAGTCGTTGTTGGCCACCGGGGCGTCGTTGACCGGAGTGACGGTGATGGTGACGACTGCCGCATTCNNGACGGCGGTGACGGTGAGCGTGACGGTGGCGGTGTCCCAACCCCCGGCGCCGTCGCTGGCGGTGTAGGTGAACGAGTCGGTGCCAAAGAAATTCGGCTCGGGGGTGTAGGTGAAGCCTCCATCGACCGCGACGACAGCAGTGCCTTTGCCGGCCGGGACCGCCAGCGTTGCCGCCAAGAGATCCCCGTCCACGTCGCTGTCGTTACCCAGGACGCCGGGGGCCCCCTCGGCGAGAACTCCATCCTCGGCCACGTCGTAGGAGTCCTCGACGGCGTCGGGGGCGTCGTTGATCGGCGTTACGGCGACCGACGCCGTCACTGTGAAGAACCCGCCCCGCCCGTCCGTCACCACGTAGTTGAAGGTGTCGGCACCGTTGAAGTCGGCGGGCGGCGTGTACTCGAGACTGCCCGAGGCCACTGTCCCGCCCATCGCCGAGACCGCGTCGAAGGAGCTCAGTGTCACGGCGTCGCCGTCGGGGTCGGTGGCGCCCGCCACTGGGTCGAAGCTCACCATCGTGTCCTCGTCCGTGACGACGTTGGGGCCCGGCACCACCGGCGGGTCGTTGACGTCCGACACCGAGATCGTGACGGTTACCGCGGTGACGGCGCCACCGTCCGACACGCCGTAGGTGAAGGTGTCGGTCCCGAAGAAGTCGAGGGGTCCCGTGTAGTCCACGGTTCCGTCGCCGTTGTCGACGATCGATCCGTCGGCGTTCGAGGTGACAGGCGCCAGGAGCGTGAGGGGATCGCCCTCGACGTCGGATGCTCCCACCATGAGGTCGATGGTGACCGTGCCCTCCTCTTCTACCGCCACCGGACCGGGCCCCGGCACCACCGGAGCGTCGTTGACGGCGGTGATGGTCATGCGTACGACAGCGGTGCCGCATTCCCCGCCGTCGTCGCACACCCGGTAGGAGAAGGAGTCGGTGNNCCCGGACACGGGCACGGCGCTCCCCAGGGCGGGCGTGGTCGTGACGGCCAGCGTCGAGGGGTCGAGGAAGCCGTCGACATCCGTGTCGTTGGTCAGCACCGCCACCGTGGTTGAGGCGTCCTCGGGGGTGGTAGCGGCGTCGGCGATGACCGATGGCGGGTCGTTGACGGGCGTCACCGTGATCGTCACCTGGGCGGTGGCGCTCCCGCCATCCCGATCGCTCACGGAGTACGTGAAGGCGTCGGTGCCGGCGAAGTCCGGGGCCGGGGTATAGGTCACCCTGCCGCCGGTGACCGTCGCCGTGCCGTTGACCGGCGCCACCGTCAGCCGCAGGCTGGCGGGATCGAGGCGGCCCTCGGGATCGGCGTCGTTGGCCAGGACGTCGATGACCACCGACCCGTCCTCGGACACGGTGGCGGCGTCGGAGCCGGCCGTCGGCAGGTCGTTGACCTCACCGACCGTCACCGTGACGGTGGCCGATGCCGTGACCTCGTCACCGAGGACAAGGGCGTAGCCGAAGGAGTCCGAGCCGGCGAAGTCGGGGTTGGGGACGTAGCGAACAGTGCCGTCGGCATTGACGGACACCCGGCCGAAGGCCGGGTCCTGCGTAATGATCACTGCCGCCCCGTCGCGGACCTGGTCGTTAGCCAACACGCTGATCGACGTCGACCCGTCCTCCGGCACGAGGGCGGTGTCGGCGACGGCTGCCAGCTGCGGGGGCGGGGCTTCGACGACCGCGGCCGGAACCGGGGAGATGGGCTCGTCCGGGATGTCGAGCACGCCGGCGCCGACGATGCCGGCGGTAGCAGCGGTGGCCAACCCGGCCACCCCCACCGCGGTCCCGACCTGCTGGACGGCGCCCAGGAAGTTGAGGAACGGCATCTGGGCCAGCCACGACAGCGGGCCGGCGATCCAGCGCAGCCGGCCCACGGAGATGTTGAGGAAGGCTCGCACCACGTCGGGATCGAACTGGGCGCCGGCGTGGCGGGCCAGCTCCTCGCGGGCGGCGGCCGTCGTCATCGGCTTCTTGTACGAGCGGACGGTGGTCATGACGTCGTAGGCGTCGGCCACGTTGACGATCCGCCCGCCGTAGGAGATCTCCTCGCCCTTCTTGCCGGCGGGGTAGCCGTTGCCGTCGTAGCGCTCGTGGTGATCGACGATGGTGTCCCCCCACGGCCCCAGCCACTCCAGGAGGGGCTCGCAGATCTCCTGGCCGAAGACCGGGTGCTGCTTGATGGCCACCCACTCGTCGTCGTCGAGCTTGCCCGGCTTGTTCAGGATGTTGGTGTCGATCTTGAGCTTGCCGATGTCGTGCAGCAGCGACGCCCACCGCAGCTTGGCCCTGTCCTCTACGTCGATGTTGAGCTCCTCCGCCAGCATGTCGGCGTAGGCCCGCACCCGCTCGGCGTGGCCACGGGTCCGCGGGTCGTGGGTGTTGAGGGCGGTGGCCAGCTGCAGGATGAACTCGGTGGCCTCGGTCAGGTCGTCCCCCAGCTCGCCGGACTCGGCACGCCGCAGCTGCTCCTTCAGGTTCTTTACCGAGGATCCCGACTTCAGGGCCGTCTTGAAGCGCTTGGGCGCCTTGTCGGGGAAGATCATGGTGATCTGCATGAGCGCCGCCAGCGGCAGCATCTTGCGGGCGAGCTTGTCCACTGCGAAGAGCACCCCGGTGGAACACGCCAGGATGAGCACCCACCACCCGATGAGATGCCACGGGCTGGTGGGAGTGGGAAGGGTCTTCGACAGCCACAGCGATGTGCCGATCGAGGCCAGGATGGGGATCACGAACACGCTGGCGCGCAGCAGCCACGAGAGGACGGGGCGTCCTTCCCAGCGGTTGGTGGACGATGATGTATCGCCTGGCGGCATGTCGTGCTACCCCGGTGTCAAGCGCTTCCATCAGGCCATCGGCACGGCGCTGAGGGACCTTGACAAATAAGGCCGAGGAGACCTGGTGCCCCGTTGCCGGCTACGCCCGGGGCGAGACCTCCGCCACCCTCTCCACCAGCGCGAAAGAGCGCTCGGCGAAGCCGGGGGCGGCCGGGTCGAGGAGGTTGGCCATCACCTTGAGCACCGCCTCCATCGCCGGGCGCACCCGCATGCCCGCCCTGGTCAGGCCGCGCATGACGGCGGGGCGGCCGACCATTCGCATGAAGCGCCGCGCCACCCGGTTGTAGGCGGCGTACCGGTCCTCCAGCTCCTGGCCGTAGGCAGCCAGCAGCGTCGGGTCGGAGGCAGCGATGGCGCGCGAGATGTGGGAGGCCGCGATGCGTCCGGTCTCATATGCGTACTCGATGCCTTCCCCGGTGAAGGGGTTGACGGCACCGGCGGCATCTCCGACGAGCACCCAGTTGCGGCCGAACTTGGGGCCCACCGACAGCGACATCGGCAGCTTGCCGCCGCGAGGTGCTTCTACCTCGTCACCCACCTGCCAGTAGGCGGGGAGGTTCTCCAGCAAGAGCTCCATCAGGGTGCTGGTGTTGAGGTCCTTCCACCCCCGGAAGGTGCTCAACACGCCCACGCCGATGTTGACCGTTCCGTCGCCGAGTGGGAATAGCCACCCGTACCCGGCGACCGCCCTGCCCTCGTGATCGGGCATCCCGAGGTGCGACTCGAAGTACCGGTCGTCGGAGTTGGGGGTGGCGAAGTAGCCGCGGGCGGCCAGCCCGAACGGGTACGACCGGTCGCGCCACGTGCCCAGCGCGCGTCCGAAGCGCGACAGGGACCCGTCGGCCACGACAACGAAGTCCGGTGTCACCCGCTCGAGGCCACCATCGCCGACCAGGTCGACGCCCATCAGCGTCCCCGACTCCAGCACCGGTCGGGCCTCGGTTCCCTGACGGAACCTGGCCCCCTGGGCCTCGGCCAGCGCCACCACCTGGGCGTCGAGAGCGGACCGCCTGATCACTCCACCCCAGTTCGGGAAGATGCTGTGCTCGGGCCACGGCAGCTCCAGCATCAGGTCACCCGCGTACGCCCGCAGCCCGACGATGCGATGGAAGTCGGGGACGGAGAAGTCGAAGCCCATCTCCTGTAGCTGGAAGATGGAGCGGGGCGTCAGACCGTCGCCGCACGTCTTGGGGCGGGGAAAGGGCTGGCGATCGACCACCAGGACGTCGTGGCCGTCGCGAGCCAGCCAATGGGCGGCGGCGCTGCCACCCGGTCCGCCACCGACAACGAGGACGCTGGGAGAGCTCACTGCCGGAAGGCTAGAGAGAGGCCGGCGTCTACTCGGCGGGTGGGGGCGCCACGCAGTCGGCCTCGGCCTCGGCCACCGCCCGCCCCCCGAAGGCCACCCGTTCGTACAGCACCACGGCCGTCAGCTCCTCTGGGGTGAGGGCGGTCTCGAAACCGGGCATCACCGCTCCGCTGGCACCGACGGGTGTGGCGTTCGCTCCGTAGGTGGCGTCCGGCCAGCCGATCGTGCCCAGCCGGACCCACTCGACGTGCTCGGTACATCCGGGGAAGGTGGCGACGACGGCGCCCCCACTGAGCGGCGGGAACGCCCCCAGCCCCGCCCCGTCGGCTCCGTGGCAAGCCGAACACTGGCCGGCGTACAGCTCATCGCCGAGGCCGAAGAAGTCGATCTTCTCGACGCCGTAGGGAGAGCCGTCGCAGTTCTCGGCCTGGCCCGTCACCGGATCGATCGCCAGCTGAGCACCCACCCCGCACTCGACGCCGTTGGGGAAGAAGAGGGCGTACATGAGAGCAACGGCCGGGACGACCACGAACGAGGCGGCCAGCCACCGGGGAACGGATGGCGGGCGCGCCGGCTCGGGCTCGGGCTCGGGCTCGGGTGGAGCGGCCTGCTCCACGACCTCGACCTCAAGCGCCGGTTCCGGAGCCGCCGGAGCGGCGGCCGGTGTGGGGGCGGCCGGGGCCGGGGCTTCGGAAGCGGCCGCCGGGGCGGCTCCGGCCTCGATGGCCCCGCCCCCCGCCCAGGCAGAGAGCACGGCCTCGACTGCGACGCCCTCCGCCTGCGCCCGGGCGCGAGCCGATCTCTCGACCATGGTGGCGGGCCAGCCGGTGGTGGCCGCGATGGCGGCGATGAGATCCTGCATCAGTTGAGCGCTCCCAGGTACTCGGCGATGGCCAGGAGGTCGTCGGCCGACAGGTAGTCGTACGACGGCATGATCTGCCAGCCGTCCCCCGTGCCCTCCAGCTCGCCGCGGGGCGACCGCAGGCGCTCCAGGAGGACCCGGGTCGACGTCTCCCGTTGTCCGATGTGGGTGAGATCGGGGCCCACTCGTCGGTGACCCGCCAGCATCGGACTCTGAGCGGCGTAGTCGCCCGGCGCGCTCACTGCCCCCAGCCCGACGTCGGTGATGATGGGCCGGACCTGCTGGGTGTGGCAGTACATGCAACCTTCGCTCACGTACAGGTCGGCGCCGATGGCGGGCAGCGACCCGGCGGCGAACACCCGGGCCTCGCCCTGGAGAGTGGTCGTCTTGTTGGGGGTGTCGAGTGTTGGTACGAGGAACACCGAGACGGCGGCGAGCAGGAAGAGCGCCACCGCTCCCCGCACCAGTACCGGTCCCGCGATCGGGTCGGCGGGTTCGGGGGCATCGGGGTCGGGAGTGAAGGCCGCCGCCGGCTCCCCGGCCACCGCCTCAGTCAGGGCTCCCACGCCGAACAGGACCAGACCGACCGCCGCCACGACGACGCCGATGACGGCGACGGCGAGGAGGGCGGTAGACCCGGTGGCGAACAGCTCCCCCGACGACGCGGGAGAACCTTCGTTCACCGCTCCCACCCAGGTGATGCCCTGAGCCAGGCCATGGGCCAGCGATGCCCCGACGGCAACCGACGTCCCAACGGCGAGGGTCGCTCCCTCGGGACGCCATCCTTCCCGCCCCGAACGATGGGCCACCAGCGCCAGCAGCCAGCTACCGGCCACCCCCAGCAACGGGAGCAAGAGCAGCGCCTCTTCCCAGGCGGTGAAGCGGGTGAGGGAGCTAGGAGACCGCAGCGTGGCGATGAGGTTGAGGAGGACGAACACCCCCAGGAACGCAGTACCGGCCAGGAGGAAGCGTCGCTTCTCGACCCCGGCCAGCCACGACAGCAGGTCACTGATGAGGGCGAAAGCCGGGATGAGCAGCACGAACGAGAAGGCGACGGCGATGGTCTCCAGCCAGTCGGCCGCCGGCCCGAAGACGAGCATGCGGGGCGCCGTCCAGGCGGCGATGAAGGCCAGGCTCCAGAAGCCGAGGCGCGCCACCCGGGTGCCCTGGTGGCTTCCCCTGAGCTCACCGGCCACGAAGTAAGCGGCGCCGAGCGCCAGGCTCAGCAACGCCAGGGCGACGATCGACGTGACCCCGAAGGCGTTCTGCAGGGAGGAGTTCATACCCTCGAGCCCGGGAAAGGCTCCCGCCACGAATGCCAGCGGCAACCACAGCGCGCCGGCCACTGTGAACCACAGTGCCGGCTGATCGGACGAGCCGGTGACGGACCGCACCAGCACGAAGGCGGGCGCCCCCAGCCCGAGGAACAGGCCGACGTCGGCGATCAGCGGCAGCTCGAACAGCAGGTCTCCCTGGGAGTAGCCAGCGCCGATGGCGACGATCCCTCCCGCCACCGATGCCGCGGCGAGTGCCAGGCCACCTGCCGCCCACCGGGGATCCCACAACGGGGAGCCGGTGAGCCGGGGCACGACCCACAGCGCACCGCCCACGAGGCCGAGCGCCAGCCACCCGAAGACGATGGCGTTGAGCGCCATCGGCCGCACCCGCCCGTAGGTGAGGAAGGAGACGCCTTGCATGAGGTCGGGGAAGAGCAGCTGGAGAGCGTTCAGGGCGAGCAGCACGGCGCCGATCACGGCGAACGACTTGGAGGCCTGGAAGTAGCGAACCGCGACGGACCGCCCTGTTGTTGCCTCGATCTGGGTGCTCAAGCCTCGCGTTCCTTCCCTGCGAGAGCGCATTCTCACGCGTCGCCGGTGAGCAGTCAAAGCTCGCCTGCGGAGGATTTCACACGCGATGGTCATCCAATACAATGACCGCTCTCTAGGAGGGACCTGTTGGATCGCGCCCAGCTGCGACGCCTTGGGATCCTCGCCGTCATCGGCGGATCCGTCGTCTTCACGCTCGGCTTCATGGCGGCTCACTTCGTCGGCCTCCCAGAAACGAACTCCGTCGGCCAGGAGATCTACCCCCACGTCCCCCGCGGCTGGCAGTGGGAGATCGCTGCCAAGCTGGTGGCCCTGGGCGGCAGTCAGCTGCTCATGCTCGGGATCGTGATGGCGTGGTTGTGGGGACGGGAGATGACCTGGGCCCGCGCCAGCGTCGGGGCGCTCCTCTTCACCACCGAGACGCTCATCCTGCTGGCCATCATCCCCAACGAGTGGCTCATCCTCACCCAGGGTGAGTTCCAGTGGACCGCCCAGCGAGTCGCCTTCACGATCCCCAAGTGGCTCGTCCTCAACAACGACGTCTCCATCAGCTACGGGGCCATCAAGGACGCGGTGTCGGGCGGGTACAGCGCCGCCATCCTGGGAGCCATCCTCGTTGCCGCCTACCAGATCCAGGAGAGAGCCAAGCGC
>JABAOD010007794.1_pt1 | contig 10289 bp, 8 predicted proteins | sample 7062151 | NCBI WGS metagenome assembly JABAOD01 (sample SAMN14538626, study PRJNA623070) | marine sediment metagenome | biome: marine biome [ENVO:00000428]; feature: marine pelagic biome [ENVO:01000023]; material: deep marine sediment [ENVO:00002113] | place: India: Gulf of Khambhat ... | reverse complement strand
GACGCCGGTCCGTTGGCAGTTTCCGGAGGAAACTGCAGACGTGCCGCTTGCGGCACGCCTCGTCCTTGACGCATTGCACGAATGCGCCTGCGTCCTGCGTCCTTGCCATCGACGCTGCGAACCGGCTCCAGCCGGTTCGTCGGCAGTTTCCGGAGGAAACTGCAAACGTGCCGCTTGCGGCACGCCTCGCCCTGAACATCGCCAACGTCATGTGACAGGGCACTACCATCCCGGGTTCCCACGCCCGCTCACCTCTGGAACCGCGCCCATGCCCGTCGATTTCGACACCATCGTCAACCTCTCCAAGAAGCGCGGCTTCGTCTTCCAGTCGTCCGAGATCTACGGCGGTCTCCGCTCGGCCTACGACTACGGCCCGCTCGGGGTCGAGCTGCTGCGCAACGTCAAGGAGCAGTGGTGGCAGTCGATGGTGCGCATGCGCGACGACGTCGTCGGTCTCGACTCGGCCATCATCCAGTCGCCCCAGGTGTGGGAAGCCTCGGGTCATGTCTCCTCGTTCAGCGATCCTCTCGTCGAGTGCACCAACTGCAACACCCGGCATCGTCTCGACAAGCTCGAGGACCCGAGTCAGTGCCCGGTGTGTGGCAAACGGGACACGTTCACCGAGGCCAAGGACTTCAACCTCATGTTCGAGACGCACATGGGACCGGTCGACACCGACGAGAACAAGGTCTATCTGCGGCCGGAGACGGCCCAGGGCATCTTCATCAACTTCGAGAACGTGCGACGGACGAGCCGGCTCAAGCTGCCGTTCGGCATCGCCCAGATCGGCAAGTCGTTCCGCAACGAGATCACGCCGGGCCAGTTCGTGTTCCGCACCCGCGAGTTCGAGCAGATGGAGATGGAGTTCTTCTGCCGTCCCGAGGAGTCGCAGCAGTGGTTCGAGTACTGGCTCGAAGCTCGCAGGCAGTGGTACCTCGATCTGGGAATGAAGCCCGAGAGCCTGCGGCTCCGCGAGCACGAGAGCGACGAGCTGTCGCACTACTCGGCCGCCACGTACGACGTCGAGTACCACTTCCCGTGGGGGTGGGACGAGCTCGAGGGCATCGCCAACCGCACCGACTTCGATCTGCGGGCCCACGCCGAGGAATCGGGCAAGGACCTGCGCTACTACGACCAGGAGACCAACGAACGATTCTTCCCGCACGTCATCGAGCCCGCCGCCGGCGCCACCCGGACCACGTTCGCGTTCCTCCTCGATGCGTACAGCGAGGAGACCGTGGACGGGGAGGAGCGGATCGTGTTGCGTCTCGACAAGCGTCTCGCTCCGATCCAGGTGGCCGTGTTGCCGCTGTCGAAGAAGCCCGACCTCGTCGAGACCACGCAGAAGGTCGCCGACCTCATCAGGGAGGACTACGACATCGAGATCGACGTGACGCAGTCGATCGGGCGGCGCTATCGCCGCCAGGACGAGATCGGAACGCCGTACTGCGTGACGATCGACTTCGACACGCTCGACGATCAGCAGGTCACCGTGCGCGATCGCGACACGATGGCCCAGGATCGGATCGCCATCGACGCGCTCCCTGGTTACCTCGCCGAGAGGTTCTGAGCCCGATCGAGCTCGCTCCCGTCGCCGGGTGGTCGTCCTCCTACGTTCGGATGACGAGGGTCACCAGGGTCGAATGGCCTGTAATCTGGAGACCCCGTACGTCCGCGAAGTGGCGTACGGTGTTGCCACATCGGATGAGGAGGCCGGATGCAGGTCAGATCGCTGGTCGGCGGCACGGCGCGGCTGTGCGGACCGACAACCACACTTTCCGAAGCCGCTCGAGCCATGATCGCCGAAGGCACCGGTTCGCTGGGTGTCGTCGACGGCGGTCGGCTGGCGGGCATTCTCACGGAGCGCGATGTCTTGCGCGCCGTGGCGAAGGGAACCGACCTGGACGCTGCGCCGGTTGCGGCGTGGATGACGCCCGACCCGGACACCGTCGGTCCGGATGTCCCGGTGGAAGAGGTCGCCGAGTGGATGCTCGCGGCCGGGTATCGCCATGTCCCGGTCATGGAGGGCGGTGAGCTGCTCGGCATCGCGTCGATCAAGGACGTCCTCTGGGCAATGCACTCGGTCGCCACCGAAAAGGGCGTCTGACAAGCCCTCGTCGCCGAGCGCACGGGCGCGGCTCAACCCTCATGCCGGTCGCGGCCGGAGGTGCTCTTTCGCCTTGCGTCTGGAGGTGCTCTTTCGCCGTTTGGCCGACGGCGGTTCGTCCCCTCCGCTCGCGGAGGTCGGCCGGCGCGTTGGGGGGCGCTTCATTTCCCCTCCGCTGGCGGAGGGGTCGGCCGGCGCAGCCGGACGGGGGAGGTGGACCTGCGAGGCCGACGTGTGGTTGATCGGTTCGGCACTTGAGCGAGGGTCGGCGTCAGTCGTCGATGAGCTCGCCGTTGGCGACGTAGATGTTTCGCATCAAGGGGTCGACCTTGAGCAAGCGCCCCGTGAATGTGACGACGTCGTCGCGTTCGAGCGCGGTGCCGGCGGGGAACTGCACCACGGCGTCGATGGTCGAATTGCCGTAGAGGTCGTGCTGGACCTCGGCGACGGTGATCACGGCCTTGACGCCGGCCTCGGAACCGAAGTCGTAGTCGGTGGAGTAGTCGCGCACCGAGCGCACGACGCCTTGCCAGTCGACCTCCCGATGCTTGTAGCTGAGACGGAATCGCTCTGCGGTCTCGAAGCTGAGCTTCGTGCTGCCGAAGAGATCCTGGATGATCTCGTCGGTGGGGATGTCCGTCTCGGTGGCGTCCGCGCTCGGCTCGGACTGGATGGAGCTTGCTGAGACCTCGCGCCGCCAGCCTTCGACCTCCTCGTCCTCGGGGAGCTCGGCGGCGAGCATCTCGATCTCGGCCTCGGCCGCGGCGAGTTCGTCTGCGGCTGCACGCGCCTCGACCTCACCGAGGCGGGTCCGATAGTCGGTCGGCCGTTTCGTGCCGACCATCTCCAGCTCACGAGCGCTGCGTCCGAGATCTCCGGCCTGGCGATGAAACAGGGCCTCGTTCTCGTCGAGATGGTGGGTGTCGTCCTCGGCGAGCTGTTCGGCGACGGCCACGATCCGCTTCACACGGGTCACGAGACGATCGGCGCGTGACTCCGCGCCGCGATAGGTGGCCTCGACCGTCGTCTCGGTGGCGATCATCGAGCGGTTGGTGGCGGCGAAGCCGAGCAGCTCGACCCGCCGGCTCGGCGTGAGATACAAGGCCAGGGCGTTCGGATCGTCGGCCTTCACAATGAAGGACGAGTCGAAGCGGTGGTCGCCGATGGGCACGTCCTCGGCGCCGAAGAGCTTGGCGAAGCCGGAGAGCATGTGCTCACGGCTGATCCGGAACGGTCGGGTTCGCTGCGGGTAACGAACTGCGTAGACGGTGTAGACGTTGTTCTTGCCCTTGTTCACGGTGCGGACGTGAACGTCGATGGATCCGATCCGCCCCGTCAAGGTCGGGCGCGTGAAGATGCCTCCCGTGAGGGCGGTCAGACCCAGGCGACGTGCCGCGCTCTCCCAACTGGTCGCCACAGCCCGGCTGTGGGCGGCCGCCATGGCGAAGATGATTCCGCCGAAGACGATGAAGAACACGAAACCCATGGCAGGGGAGTGTACGAGGTGGCGGGTCGCCCGGGAGCCCGAACCGTTGCGACGCGCCCCGCGATGAGGCAGGGCGCGTCCCCCCCGGGTCACGGTATGTGGACCGAGAAGTGGATGTCGGCGCACTCGCCGACCGCCTGGGGGATGGCCGGAGGTGTCAGGAAGACGTCGCACCCTCCCGCGTAGGAGCCGGTCTGCACGTCGACCATTCCGGGTATGGCCGGGCCATGGCTCCGAGCCACGAGATGGATCTCGGCGCCGACACTGTCCTTCAGGATCGGGCCATCGCCGAAGATGATCTCGTCCACGTCGCCGCCGGCCTGCACCGCCGCCTTCATGAAGGCGCGACCCTTGGCATCGCTCACGGCCCCGGCTGCGTAGCCGGCGACGATGTCCGCGGCTTCGATACCGGCCAAGTTCAAGCCCTTCTGCGGATCGCCGTCCACGAAGATCTCGTCTTCGCCGCAAGGTCCGGAGCATCCACTCGGATCGTTGAACACGACCCACCACAGCGTGAGCGCCTCCGACGCCGGAAGCTGTGAGGTGCGGAAGGTGGCGATCACGCCCCTGCTGGTCCGCACGAGATGTGACGTGCCGATCGTCGTGGCCGGATCGGCGAACGCCACGATGTCGCTGGTCGAGCTCGCCCCGCCGGCGCCGGCCTGGCCCGGTGCGGCCGCGATGGCAGTGAGTGCCAGGGTCAATGCCGCCAGCACCAACCCAGTCCTTCGTTTGCTGTTCATGTGATGGTTCCTCTCATCGTTGGTCTCGGGTTTCCTTAGGTCGGTCGTTCGACCGAATTCTGCCGCATGAAAGATCGGTTCACGTCATGGGTCCCTCCTCGGGTCTAGATCAGTTCGGCGAGCAGTGCGGCGGCGCGTCGTGCTCCAGACGTCTCGACGTCCCGGTAGTCGACGGTGCGCCCGATCTCCTCGACCATCGCCGCTGCGAGCGCATCGGGGTCGGTTGCGGCGAACGACATGTGGCGTCCGGCTCCGTACTGGTCGAGTCGATGGCGCACGTGATAGTTCTGCTCGAAGTGGCGCTGCAGGGGGAAGTACAGGAACGGTCGCTTCGCTGCTGTCAGCTCCATGGTTGTGGTCAAGCCACCCTGCACGACGGCGAGGTCGCAGACCGAGAGATGGCGGTACAGGCGCGGCACGTAGCCGCGGACGTCGAGACCCGGGTACGAGGGCAGGCTCTCCGGATCGATCCGGGGGCCGGCGACGGCGATCATGCGCAACTCGGGCACGGCTCGCTTTGCGATCGGGAAGGCGGCGATCGCCTTCTCGAGGAGATCCTGCCCGATGCCCGATCCGCCCACGGTGACGACACACACCTTCTCGTCCTCGCCGAACCCGAGCTCGTGGCGCAGGCCGGCGGCCTCGTCCGGCGTCGGGGGAGTGAAGCCGGTGACGTAGCCGGAGAACTCGAAGTGGGCCTCGGTCCAATCCCGGATCTTGGGAAGACCGTCGCCGAAGACCTCGGGAATCACGTCGTCGCGATTGCCGACGAAGATGGCCCGGTCCCGGATGCGGGGGAAGCGGGCGATGTGTTCGATCATCTCGGCGTTGTAGTCGGCCGTGAGGTATGCCTCGTGGTCGCCGCCGTCGGGCATGGGGATGAAGCCGACGAAATCGGTCATCCAGGCGTGGGCGCCGCGCTTCAGCTCTGGGTTCTCGTGCCAGAAGTGGTCGACGTCCCATGCCTCGTCGCCGATCACGAGGTCGTAGTGGCCCTCCTCGACGACTTCCTGGAAGATCATGAAGTTGGCGACGAGGATCTCATCCATCCGCCGCAGTGCTTGGAAGCAGTGGAGGTCGTGACCGGCCGCTTCCGAGGCGATGTGGCTCGATTCAGAAGCGAGCCACTCCGAGGCGGGGTGAATACGCTCCCCCTCGGTCTCGAGGGCACTCGTGACCGGGTGCTGGGCCAGCCAGTCGATCTCGAGTTCGGGATGGAGCTTCCGTAGCTCCTTGGCGATGGCCAGGTCACGGTTGACGTGTCCGAGGCCGATCGGTGACGACAAGTAGAGGGCGCGCTTGCGGCGGTCGAGGCCGCGGACCCAGACTTGGCTGCTCATGGTTGCTCCCGTAATGCGATCGGCGAAGTGTTTGATGGCGAGGTTGACCTTGACGGGGTCGCGGGCCTGGGTGAGGTGGCCGGCGCCCTCGATGACGACGGCTTCGCCACCGGCCGTCTCCGCGAACTGTCTGCCTCGGTCGACGTGCTGGCAGACGTCCTGATCGCCGTGGATCACGAGAACCGGGTAGTTGATGGCCGCCAGCACCGCTTCGAACATCACGCGGCTCGGAGCATCGAGGGCAATACCATCTTCACCTGCCACCAGCACATCGCCCGTCGATTCGAGCGCCCACTCCACCGCGTCCTCGAACTGCTTGGTCGAATGAGCCTCTACCAGCTGTTGACCGAAGAACCATTCGATCCAGCGCCGATGCTCGGTGAGGTAGACGTGTTTGTTGTTGAGGTCCCAGCCGTGGGGATCGTCGAGGACCTCGTCCCAGGTGGCGTGGGTTTCGAGCCAGTGCTGATGGACGGGACCGATGTACGGCACACCCGGTGCGATCGCCACGAGCCCAGCGACGCGATCTCGGTNNCAGTTGGCGGTGGAGTGCCCGACGAGGATCGCCCGGTCGGTGTCGGTGGCGTCGAGCACCGCCAAGAAGTCGGCGACGTTCTCCGCCCGGCTGTGGGCGCCGGGGTTTGTGGGTTGGTCGGAGGCGCCGTTGCCGCGCCCGTCGACGGTCACCACCCGGAAGTGACGGGCGAGGAACGGCACCCGGGCCTTGTAGATCCTGGAGTGAGTGATCGGCGACGGTGGAATCATGAACAAGGTCGTGTCCCCTTGGCCGTGTACCTCATAGGCGACGCTGACCCCGTCACGGTCAATCGTGCCAGCGGCGTGGGGGTGGCTGGCTCTCATGCGCCGACCCGTTCGATGAAATCCCGGAGCACGAGGTTGAAGCGGACCGGGTCCCTGACGTTGGGCATATGGCCGGAGCCCTCGAAGGTGGCGAGGGTGCCGCTTGTGATGCGGGCTGCCTCGACGCCTGATTCGTAGGGTTGGATCCGGTCGTGGGTGCCGTGGACGACCAGCACCGGACAGGTGAGCGCCTGGAGCATCTCAGACCAGTGGCGGATCGCCTGTTCCGGCGTGACGACGGAGCTGTTGGTGCCCTCGACTCCCCGCGGCCGAAACGCCTCTGCGGCCAGCACCTCAGGGCCAGTTTCAGCAGCCCAGCCAACCGAGTCTTCGATCGGCTTCGTCGAGTGGGGCTCTGAGAACACCTGCTCGAAAAAGAACTGTGCGAAGTCGTCATAGTGGTCTTGCCAGTAGGCAAGGTTGTACTTCTCCCAACCACGGGGATTCTCGGGGTAAGGCTTATCGAACTGCATGCCGATCGAAGCCCGTTCCGGAGAGGGCGGCACGAGGGGAAGGGCAGGACCAATCAGGACCAGCCCCGCGACCCGCTCGGGATGCCGGAAGGCCAGCCGGGCGCCGTACTGCCCGCCCAGCGACAAGCCCGCCACGACCGCACGATCGACGCCGCAGGCATCAAGGACGACCTTGGCGTCGGCGGCGTAGGCATCAGCGCTGTAACGGAACGGGTCGGTGACCCGGTCGGAGCGGCCGTTGCCGGGGCCGTCGTAGGTGATCACCCGATACCGGCGAGCCAGATAGGGCACCTGGAACTTCCAGAAGCGGGAGTGGATGATGGTCCAGGTGGGCAACAGCAGCACCGTGACCGGGCCCTCACCGAAGACCTCGTAACCCAGCGTCACACCGGCGCGCTCAACGGCGCCGGTGACATCTGGGTAGCGGGCCCTCACCGGGTCTCCTCGAATGCTCGAAGCATCGCGCCGACCCTTCGCAGCGCTCCGCGAGCCGGCAGGTCCTTCTCCTCGAAACCGAGCAGGATTAGCTCCTCTGCACCGAGAAAGGCGACCCCGGCCAACACGGCAATCTCGGACGCGGTGAATGGGCCCAGGCCACCCATTCGCTGTTCGGCTTCGGCGGCGGTATCCGTCAGGAGATCGAACCAAGAGGCCAGGATCTTGCGGACCGCCCTGGCCACGTCGCCGTCGGACCAACCGGCAGCCGTCATCTCCTGGAGCAGGCGCACATATCCCGACGCGAGATCGTCTTCGAGATAGTCACACGCCTGTTCCCACTGCTTCCAGACAGGCATGTCACTCCGGAACATGCCGGTCTGGCGATCGATGAGACGCTGGTTCTCCCACTCCAGGAGTGCCAACACGAGGTTGTGGCGGGATCCGAAGTGGTAATGGATCTGACTGAGCGGCACCTCGGCAGCTTCCGCCACCCTGCGCGTGGAGAGACCGGCATACCCGGTCTCCATCAACGCAGCCTTGGCTGCCACCAGGATGTCAGCCTTCGTCTCCGGCGCCGCCACTGCATCTCCCATCAGTCAGATATCGTTCGGTCGATCGACCGAAATACTGGCACATGAGAAGTACGATGTCAAGCGTGGACTACGGGTTGGTTGCGACGCCAGACGCCATTCGACCACTCGACACCGAGACGGCGATGCCGGTGCGAACAGGCCCCACGCGCCCAGAACACCAGCCGCCTCGCGCGATCTCGCGCACTCTTGACAGCGCGCTATCCGGCAGTCCTGGGCCGCTCGCGGAAGTGCCGCTCGGCGTGGTTCTGGCGAGGGCGTGCTATCGCTCGTATTGGGCGATCTCGGTTGGTTGGCTGCGTGTCAGCCGATCGATGATTCGGGCGGGTCGAGTTGGGTTCTTATCGCCTGCTTCCGGGCAGCGGCTCGTCGCCCAGGACGTACGTGTCCACGAAGAGGCGGGCCACCGCGGAGCGCAGCACGTTGTTGTCGCCTCCCAACCCGTACGCAGCGCTGAGCTGAGGTGTGTTGGCCACCACCACGAATGTGAGCCTCTCTTCCGGGACGCGGACGATAAGCGCGGAGTTGGTGGTCCAATACCCGTAGTGCCACTGGAGCATGACGCCCTCGTGTTCGAGGATGAACCAGCCCAGGCCGTATGCCAAAGTCTCGCCGGCGTTGGACACCGCCGGCGTGAACACCCCCTCCCAGGTCTCGGCCTGCAGGAACAGTCCGTCGTCGATGGCCATGGAGAACCTCGCCACGTCCTCGGCGGACGCCACCAGCCCGCCCGACACTCCGAAGTAGTCCGGGTGGTCGAGCCGGGCGATGGAGTGCTCCTGCAGCGCATATCCGGAGGCCATGCGAGCCGTGAACGCGTCCCGGTCCATTCCCGTGACCGCGAAGGCCGACTGGTCACGGGGATTCGGTGCCGTGTCCTCGAGGCCCAGCGGCCCCAGGATCTGCTCCTGCAGCAGGGACTCGAAGGTCCGACCGGATGCCGATTCGATGACCTGATCCAGGTAGGCGAATCGGTTGCCGTTGTAGGCATACCGAGCGCCCGGGGTGCCCTCCGACGTGTGGGTGAGAAGATGACGTACACGGATGGTGCCCGTGCTCGACAGCTCCACCCCGTAGTCGCTCACCGGATCATCTAGCTCGACGAGTCCCTGCTCCACCAGTTGCATGAGGACCGTCGCGCCGAAGGGCTTGGTGAGCGACGCAAGATGGAAGGGGGTTCTGGAGGTCACCCGACGCTCGGATTCGGCGTTGGCGTAGCCCAAGCCCTCGGCCCAGACGATGCGACCGTCATGACCGATAGCGGCTCCCATCCCGGGAATGCGGAGTTCCACGCGGATGCTGTCGAGGCTGGCGGCAAAACCCGTGAGCCCGTGCTGGGGGGTCACCGTGATCGGCTCATCCGACGTGGGACCCGTCCCATCCCCCTCTCCGGAACCGCAGCCTGCCAGGCACACCACCATCACCACACAGATCAGGTGGACCCGCTTCCATCCTCGCGTCTTCATCCGCGGTTCTCCCTCACCGTTGTTTCTGCGGAGTTCACCACGAAGAGGGCGCCGAGCAGTACAACTGCAACATNNGCGCTCCTGAGACCCGTCTGATACTCCAAACAGCTAGCACTCAGCCACCCGTGAATGAAGTGCCACAGGTCCCGAACTTGGACAAGCGAGGGACGCATGCGGAGCGCGATCCAGCAGCCTCGTCGCCTGCGCGCGTCGCCTTATCCAGCCGAGAACCCGGCGATCGCTTGCCGCATTACGAACGAATCGAAGTCCGGCGCCAGCACTGCCGGCACCAGGGTCGCTCTTGGAGTTGTCATGTCGTTCCTCCCACCCTGCCGAGAGAAAGCAACCTGCAAACCTCGACCAGCTCACCACGCATTGTGTCGAGAAGCCAACCGGCAGGACCTAACCAGGTAGCGCAGCAGCGCCGTTCCAGCGCACTCGGCGTGATGAGCGTTCGTGCGCCCGATTTGGAGATCGGCGCTCAGCTATGTAGTGGATCGAGGTTCGTCGCGTTGCACGCGCTCGTGTTTCGTGTCGGTGCATACGTCACGCGTCGGACACGCTGGTCGTCGTGGAAGCTCAACGTTCGGCCCGCCATCGTGCCCAAGTTGCGAGGCACTCCAGGATGGAGCCGTGCAGCGGCGGCTCACTTCCCCGCATTGAGAATCGGAACGATGACCACAGGTGTCCCCAAGGGGGGCAGCGGCAACGCACGTGGCGACTGTCGGTCGCTCGAGCGCGGATAGCGCGCAACGGTAGGGTCCGTTGGTGCAGAGGATTTCCAC
>JABAOD010005342.1_pt2 | contig 10291 bp, 5 predicted proteins | sample 7062151 | NCBI WGS metagenome assembly JABAOD01 (sample SAMN14538626, study PRJNA623070) | marine sediment metagenome | biome: marine biome [ENVO:00000428]; feature: marine pelagic biome [ENVO:01000023]; material: deep marine sediment [ENVO:00002113] | place: India: Gulf of Khambhat ... | reverse complement strand
CTACGGCAAGGACATCGACACGGCGCTGCGTGATGCAAGCACGCGGCTCGATCGGGCAAAACGTTTTCTGCCCAATACGATCAATCCGCCCATCATCTACAAGTTTGATCCCGCCCAAATTCCGGTCATGGAATTCATTGTCAGCTCGCCCTTGCGCGATCGCGTCGAGCTGCGCACATGGACTGACGATATCTTTGCCAAGCGTTTTCTTAATATCGAAGGCGTAGCGGCGGCGGAGGTGGGTGGGGGGCTCGTACGCGAGATTCTTGTGCTCCCTGATCAGCGCCGACTTACCGGTCTAGGTCTTGCCATCACTGACATCACCGAGACGATCCGACGCGGTAACGAGGATCTGCCGGCCGGGCGATTGCGCGCCGGTGCTCACGAATACACCAGCCGTACGGCGGGACGACTCAACAGCGTCGCTGCGATCGCCGCCTTGCCGGTGTCCCTGCCCAGCGGCGAAAGCATCCCGCTCGCCGAAGTGGCCGAGGTGTTGGACTCGCACGAGGAAGAGCGCATTCGCGTGCGCTACAACAACATTCCCGGCGTAAAGATGACCATCCAGAAGCAGCCCAACGCCAACACGGTGGAGGTAGCCGAAAGAGTGAAGGCGCGGCTGGCCTGGATGCGGACCAACTCGCTAGTGCCGCAGGACATCAATGTCGATGTCGTCACTGACCAGTCCGTGTACGTGCGTCGCGCACTAACGAACGCCAGCATGGCAGCAATAAGTGGCGCCATCCTGGCGATGATCGTGGTGTACCTGTTTCTCGGTAACGTGCGTGGAACGCTGATCATCGGCACGGCCATACCGATTTCGATCATGGTGACCTTTGTGATCATGGCGCTCGGCGGATTGACGTTGAACATCATGACGCTTGGCGGACTCGCGCTCGGTGTGGGCATGCTGATCGATAACACTATTGTCATGTTGGAGAATATCGCGCGCCATCAGCAAGGCGGCGAGAGCGGCCTGCAAGCGGGCACCGAGGCGGCGGCCGAAGTGAATAGCGCCATCGTGGCGTCGACCAGTACGAACCTTGCCGCGGTGCTGCCCTTTCTGTTCATCGGCGGCCTCACCGGGCTATTGTTTCGCGAGCTCATTTTCACCATCTCGGCGGCGATCGTCGCTTCGCTGATCGTCGCCGTTACGTTGGTACCGACACTTGCAGCGCGCATGTCGGGCGTAGTCGAGGGGCGCATGCGCAGCGGCGTCGACCGGGTGGTAGCGCAAGTGCAGGACCTTTATGCGCGACTGCTGGAGCGGATATTGCGTGCCCCTATCGTGGTGGTTCTGGCCATGATTGTCGGGCTGGTCACGCTAGCGGTCCCGACCTTCATGTCGAACAAGCAGGAGTTTCTGCCGTCGCTGGACGACGGACGCATCTCGATCAGTATTACCGTCGATCCGGGCAGCTCGATCGATGCGATGGACGAGGTGGTGCGGAGGCTTGAGCGCCTTATGCGGTCGCAAGGCAGTGTCGNNCATCTACACCCTGGTGGGAGGCCGTATCTTCGGACGCACCGAGCGGGAGACTGGCAACCAAAGCACGCTTAGCGTTCAGCTCGTGCCACTTAGGGAGCGTGAGATCAGCAGTCAGGCATGGATCAGGAAATTCATGCGCGCTTTGTCTGCTGAGCAGATCGCGGGCCTGCGCGTGCGCCCGCGCGTAGCAGGAATACGCGGACTGCGTACCGGTAGCAGCGAGGACGACGTGAGCGTACGCGTGCAAGGCCCGGACCTCGGGATGCTAGAGCGGCTGGGGGAAGAGATTGCGCGCGTGTTGCACGATACCCCCGGCCTGCGCAACGTGCGCAATTCGGCCGAAGAGATATGGCATGAGCTAGCGGTGCATATCGACCGCCAGCGTGCGACCGAGCTCGGTGTAGAAGTGGCGGATGTGGGCCAGGCGCTGCGCGTCACCCTCGACGGCATTGTGGTTAGTGACTTTCTAGACGGTGATCGCAGCTACGATATCCGTGTGCGTCTGCCGGAACAGGAATTCGACAACCCGGCGGCGCTCGGCGGCGTATTGCTCTTCGGCGAGCGGCGCGGACGTCCGGCAGTGTATCTACGCGACGTGGCCCGCATCGAGCTTGTGCCAATGCCGGCAGAAATCCGTCGCGAAAATCAGCGGCGTATCGTCGACGTTACGGCATCACTGACCGGTGAGCTACCGCTTGGTGACGTCATGGCTAAAATACGCGATCGGCTCGAGGAGGTGAAACTGCCTTCTGGCTATACGCTCTATACCAGCGGATTGGATGTTTCGCTACAGCGGGGTCGCCAGTTGGCGTCGCTGTTAATCGGCTTGGCGTTGTTCCTGGTGTACGTCGTGATGGCGGTGCAGTACGAGTCGCTGCGCAACCCCACAGTGATCATGCTTTCGGTACCGTTCGCCTTGATCGGTGTGAGTCTCGGCCTCATGGCAACGGGATTAGCCATCTCCATGCCGGTGTGGATGGGTATCATCATGCTTGTGGGGATCGTTGTGAACAATGCAATCGTGCTGGTGGAGTACATCGAAATAATGCGCGAACGTGGGCGGGCGCTTCGCGCGGCTATTGTCGAGGCCGGGCGCCTGCGCTTGCGGCCGATCCTGATGACCACGATCACGACGGTGGCGGGTATGTCGCCACTGGCGTTGGGGTTGGGTGAGGGCGCGGAGATGTTGCAGCCCTTGGCCGTGACCATCGTCGCCGGTCTATCGTTCTCTATGTTGGTCAGCCTGCTACTCGTGCCGGCCGTGTACTTGCTGTTTTATCGGCGGACGGTGGCGGCCATGGCGCAAGCGGGCGCGTCGTAGCCGCGCAGGCCCTCGGGTCGCAGGGCCTAGGACGAGAATGTTCTGCTGATGATCCCGGCGGCCAGCAGGGCGGCACCATGGGCGGCGGAGGGAAAACGCCCGCGCTTCACCTCGACTTGCAGGATGCGTTCGCGGATGCGTTGCCAGGCAGGATTCTCACTGCCCGGTCCCACCGAGTAGACCTGTCTAACCGCCGGGGCACCGAGCTTGGCCAGTGCTTGGTAGCCCAGACCCTCGATACGCGAAATCCCTTCGAGCACGCCCTGGAAAAACGTCAGGCTATCCCCCGGCAGGGGCTCTAGCCTCGGGGGCAATTTGGGATCGCAAATGGGAAAGCGCTCGCCGATCTGAGCCAAGGGATAATAATCGAGGCCCGTGAACTGATCGGGATTGAGCTGTGTGCTCATCTCTACCATCTGATGCGTGTCGAAATACTGCAGCAGCACCTGCCAACCGGTATTCGAGGTGCCTCCGGCCAGCCAGTAGCGACCGAGCCGGTGACTGTACACGGCGTGCTCGCTCGAGAACACCGGCTTATCTGACAAGATTTTTATCGCCAGGCCACTGCCGAGCACGGTCACCCCGTGGCCGGGCTGGGTCGCGCCCGATGATAGGAATGCCGCCACGCCGGTAGTCGTGCCAGCGACCACTCTGGCTTGCGGCGAGAACCCGAACGCCTTCACGCTTTCCGCCGAAAGCGCACCGATGGTATCGCCGGGCGGGTGTACCTTCGGAAGCAGCTTCGGTTTCACGCCGACTTGGGCTAACCACGCCGGCCACTTCTGTGCATCCACGTCAAAACCGAGCCGAAAGCAGTTATGATGGTCGCTATGTCCCCAGAGACCGGTCAGACGCCCCACTATCCAGTCGCCCTGGTGCAGAAGATACGCTGCTTTGCTGTCCATCTTCTTCTCCTGCAGCCAGAGAAGCTTTGATAGGCTGCTGTTGGGGCCGAAGGCACCGCTGCCGTGCGGACAGTGCTGGTCGACGATCTGCGCCTGAGCCACAGCGCGGGCGTCGCTATACATCAGCGCGGGGGTCATCGGCCGGCCGCGGTCATCGCAAAGCAATACCGTGCCGGAGGTTCCGTCCACGGCGATGACGCGCACGCGCCCTGGATCGATCTTGGTTCGCAGCGCCTGTAGGCTTGCGCAAACCGCTTTCCACCACAGGGTAGGGTCCTGCGTGACCTGATTGCCGCTGGTCAACGGTGCTGGAATCAGCGCCTGCGCATCGGCCAGCACAGCACCGTTATGATCAATGGCAACGGCGCGGCACCCCGTAGGGCCGAGATCGATGCCGACGTGCAGCGCGTCATCCGGTGGCGCTGCCACGGGCTTCGTCGGGGCCGTGGGCGCAACAGTCGGAGCTGGCCGCGCCGCGGCGGGCGGAACCGCGCCGACGGGTGCGCTTGGTATAACAGACGGATCGGTCCAACGGGGCAGATAATCTGGCGGTGGCGGTGGTGGTGACCATCCGGGTTTGCGGAACTCCGCGACCACGGTGGTATAGATTCCGCCGCGTACGTAGAACTTGGCGCGCAGGCGCATGTAGCGCGGCTGCGTCGCCTTGACGAGATCATTTAATATGGTATTGGTTACGTCCTCGTGGAACGCGCTTTCGTTGCGGTATGACCAGACATAGAGCTNNAACATCTTCGTGAAACGCGCCTTCGTTGCGGTACGACCAGATGTAGAGCTTGAGCGATTTGAGCTCTATGCATTTGCGGTCCGCTACATACTGCAGATAAAGCGTGGCAAAATCTGGTTGCCCGGTTTTGGGACAAAGGCAGGTGAACTCCGGAATCCGGATGGCAATGATATAATCGCGCCCCGGATGCGGGTTATCGAAGGTCTCAAGCGTTTTGCCGGGCTGGGTAGGCATCGAGCACTCCATGTGTCACTTGTTCAATTGTAGCGTAATACGCGAGCTGCCAGCAGGAACTGGCGGACGGCATTGATGCGTCTGAAGACTATAAAGCTTGCCGGTTTCAAATCCTTCGTCGATCCCACCACCATCCCTGTCGCTAGCAATCTGATCGGTATCGTAGGTCCGAACGGTTGCGGCAAGTCGAACGTTATCGATGCTGTCCGTTGGGTGATGGGCGAAAGCTCCGCCAGGCACTTGCGCGGCGACACGATGTCGGATGTGATTTTCAACGGATCGAGCGCACGCAAGCCGGTGGGTCAAGCCTCGGTAGAATTGCTGTTTGACAATAGTGACGGCAGTGTTGGCGGGCAGTACGCCAGCTATGCGGAAATATCGATTCGGCGCGAGGCCTCGCGCGACGGGCGCTCTGAATACTTTCTGAACAAGACACGCTGTCGGCGCAAGGATATCACCGACTTGTTCCTCGGTACCGGCCTGGGTCCACGGGCCTATTCAATTATTGAGCAAGACATGGTCACGCGCGTGATCGAGGCCAAACCCGAAGAGCTGCGGGCCTTCTTCGAGGAAGCGGCCGGTATCTCGAAGTACCGCGAACGCCGTCGGGAGACCGAGACGCGAATGCGCCACACGCGCGAGAACTTGGCGCGGGTCGAAGACATTCGCAGCGAGCTCGCGACGCAGCTGCGGCGCCTGCGCCGGCAGTCACGCGCCGCCGAGCGATATAAAGAGCTCAAGCGTGAGGAACGCCTGACACGGGCGCAGTGGCTGGCATTGCGTTGGCGAGCGCTCGACGCCGAGGTGCGCGAGGCCGATCGCGCCATCGCTGCGCAAGAGGTGCAGCTGGAAAGTGCGATTGCAGACCAACGCGCTATCGAAGCACAGATCGAGCGTATCCGCAGTGAGCAGGCGCAGGCCACCGACCACTGTAATGCCGTGCAAAGCGAGTTTTATGCCGTCGGTGCAGAAATCACGGGTGTCGAACAGGCGATCGAGCACGCGCGCGAGAGCCACAGCCAGCGGCTGCACGAGCTCGAGCGAGTCAATCGCGCCTGGGAGGAAGCGAGCGCACATCTACAGGCAGACCTCCAGCAGCTGAAGGAGCTGAGCGGTGGCCTTGAGGAGGGGGCACCCGCCTTGGAAGAGGCGCGCAAACGACGCGATCGTGCACGGGAAACGTTGGCCGCCGGAGAAAAGGCCATCAGCGATTGGCAGCGAGACTGGGATGCGTTTGCTGCCGTCGCTGCCGAACCGGCTAAGGCGAGCGAGATCCAGCGTGTGCGCAGCGAACAGCTCGCTCAGCACATCCGCCAGCTGCAAGACCGGCAAGCGAGGTTGCGACAAGAGCAGGAGGAAATCACCCGCGCTCGCCAAGAGGTTGACGCCGATCAGCTCGAGCGCCAAGCGAGTGATCACGAAAAGCGCTGCGCCGAGACAGAAGAACGCGTGCATGCCGGCCAACAAGCCATCAAAGATGCGCGTGCCCAGGAAGAGCAGATCGGACAGCAGCTCGAGGCGTTGCGTGCCGAACAACATAGACATGAAGCACGCGTCGCGTCACTGCAGGAGCTGCAAGCCGTGGCCGAGGGCAAACACGACGCCGCGTTCGCCGACTGGCTGGCGCAACGTCATCTGTCGCAGGCGCCGCGTCTGGCTGGACTGCTTGCCGTTGAAGCAGGTTGGGAACGCGCAGTCGAACGCGTGCTTGGCATGAGGTTGACTGCCGTATGCGTTGATGGTTTAGAACGCTATGCGGCAGACCTGAGCGACGGCCAGCAGGTCGAAGTCGCGTTGTTTGATCGAGCAGTAGCGACACTGCCGGTCAGTCAGGACGCAAGACCGACGTTGTTGGATAAGGTACGCGCCGAGGCGGATTTGACACCGTTGTTGGCAGGCATTTACGTCAGCGATGACCTGACAACGGCGCTCGCACTGCGCGGACAGCTCAGCGCCTACGAGTCCGTCGTGACCCGCGCCGGCGTGTGGGTCGGTCGCAACTGGGTAAGCACGGTGAACGAGAATTCCGAGCGTGCGGGTATTCTCGAGCGCGAACGTGAGATCGAGGCACTGCAGGGGCAGCTGCGGGAGTTACATGAACGCCTCACAGCAGTGACCCAGGAACGCACACGTCTACAGAGCGTGTTGATGGGGCTCGAGCGCGAGCGCGAGCGATGCCAGCAATTACTGAACACGCATCTGTACGAGCGTGCAGCGTTCCAAGAGCAGCGTGCGCGCGAGCAGACCCGCCTGGCGCAGCTGCAGACGCGTGCAGAGCAGATCGAACGTGAGCAAGCTGAGCTACAAACACAGCTCGACCAAGACCGGGGCGAGCTGCAAGAGGCCGAGCGGCTGTTGCGCGCGGCGGAAGCGCAAAGCGGCACGCATGAGCGCCACGCCCAAGACCTGCAGGCCCGGCGCGAAAGCTTGCAGGCACAGCAGCAGAATGCACGCACAGCGGCAACCGAAACCCAGGAACAGCTACACCAGCTGGAGGTTAAACGCCAGGGTATGCAGACGGCGTTCGAGTCGACACGCCAGAGTGTAATGCGGCTGGAGGCACAGCTAAAACAGCTTGCCGCCCGACGCGAGGAGCTGCAAGGCGTCGTTGCGCAACAGGAGCAGCCGGATGCGACGCTCAAGCAACGCCTGGACGGTTTCTTGCAGAAACGCCTTGATGTGGAGCGGCGCTTGAACGAAGCGCGCAAGCAACTCGGCGATTTTGATGCACGCCTACGCGGACAGGAACAGGCGCGAGCTCAGCAGGAGCAGCGGGTCGCAGAGATCCGGCAAGCACATGAAGAGGCCCGTGTCGCACGCCAAGAGCGTGTCACCCGACGCGACGGGCTGGCGGAGCAGGTGAGCGAAAGCGAGTTCCAGCTGGAGCAAGTCGTAGCTGAGCTTCCAGCCGATGCAACTGAGCAAAGCTGGCAAGCACGGATTCAAGAGCTGCAGACCAAGATCGATCGGCTCGGCGCCATAAATCTGGTCGCCATCGACGAGTACGAAGAGCAGTCCGAGCGCAAGCGTTACCTCGACAAGCAGCATGCCGACTTGTCGGAGGCGTTGACGACATTGGAGGAGGCGATAAGCAAAATGGACCGTGAGTCGCGTGGCCGCTTCAAAGACACGTTTGATCGGGTCAACAGCGGTTTTCAGTCGTTCTTCCCGCGGCTCTTCGGTGGCGGCAGCGCCTATCTCGAATTGACCGAACACGATCTGCTGACTACGGGCGTTACCGTGATGGCGCGCCCACCGGGCAAGCGCAACAGTACCATTCATCTGCTGTCAGGCGGTGAGAAGGCCTTGACCGCTGTGGCGCTGCTGTTCGCGCTGTTTGAGCTCAACCCGGCGCCGTTTTGTCTGTTGGACGAGGTCGACGCACCTTTGGATGATGCCAATGTCGAACGCTACTGCGAGACGTTGAGCACGCTTTCTGAGCGCACACAGATGGTTTACGTGACCCACAACAAGATCAGCATGGAGACTGCCAAGGTACTGATCGGCGTCACCATGACCGAACCCGGTGTATCCCGCCTTGTCGCAGTCGATATCGACGAGGCCCTGGCGCTGGCGGCGCGCTGATGGATTTGCAAGGAGCGTTGCTGCTGATCGGACTCGTCATCATCGTGGCGGTGGCCGCCAGCAGCTACGATAAGTTACGGCTCAACCGCCGCGAGCAGCAGCGCAAGGCACGCCAGGTACAGACGGAGAGGCTCGATCTCACGGAAGAGGCGGAAGACGGGTCCGAAGCGATTGAGGGCGTGTCTGCGATTCCCAAGCTCGATATCAATCCAGGGCCGCCGGTTGACCTGGACAAGCGGGCGATCAAGTCTGAGGATTTGGAAGGCAAGACGGCAACGAAACTCGAGTCGCCGATCTACCGCGAGCTTGAAAGTGTCGAGCAGATAGCCAGCCAGCCGCTGCGTCTGCGTCCCGGTGTGCGCGACAGCCGCCGCTCGTCATCGAAGGAGCGGTGGGCGCCTGACTTCGACAGCCTGTTCCCGACGCAGCATGAGTTTGGGCCGAACCCGCATATTGATTTGATCGGCTATCTTCCAGGATCCGGCCCGGTGATGCGTGACCGGGCTTTGGGAATTTACCGACAAAACGAGTACGTCCTGGAAAAACCGAGGCAGCTCTGCGGACTGCGTTATCTTGTCGGCCAGTGGACCGTTTTGGAACGCGACCCCGATGACGCACAGTACAGCGATCTCGCACTTGCGATCCAGCTTGCGGAGGCCAGCGGGCCGATCGACGAGTCCGAGCTTAACAACTTTGTGCAGCTTGGCTTGAAGCTGGCAGATGCTTTCGGGCGACCGCTGAAGCTGTCGCTGACGGTAGAGCAGGCGCTTGAGCGTGCGCGCCAAATGCAGCAGTTCGCAGAGAAGTACGACGTGATTGCGAGTGTGAACATCGTTGCCGAGGGCGGCGCAGGATTCAATGGGCGTGCGATTGCGCAGGCCGCCAGGCAGCAAGGTATGGACTTCGGGGCGATGAACATCTATCACATGAAAAACGATAAGGCGCGCGGTTGCCGCCATTTATTCAGCATGGCCAATCTCTATCAGCCGGGCGCGTTCGATCCGGAGACGCTCGATAGTTTCACGACTCCCGGTCTTACGCTTTTCATGACCGTACCTTGCGTGAATGAGCCTTCGCGCGTGTTCGAGAACATGATCAACACCGCAAAGGGATTGTGCCAGACACTTGGCGGCCGGTTGACGGATCAGGATCAGCGCCCCCTGAGCGACGCGGGTTTGGCGGCGATTCAGCGTCAGATCAAACGAATTGCTGCTGACATCAGTACCCAGGGTATCAGCCCCGGTAGCGAGAACGCACTGCGATTTTTCAGTCCATGACGGGCGCGCGCCTGCGAAAGCGCGCAGCCGAGCTGCGCCAGCAAATCGATTATCATAACTACCGCTACTACGTGCTCGACTCTCCGGTCATTGCCGATGCCGAGTACGATCGGCTGCTGCGCGAGCTGCAGGAGCTGGAAGCGCAACATCCCGAGCTGATTACCCCGGACTCGCCCACCCAGCGCATCGGCGCGAAGCCATCGGCGGCATTCGGTGAGGTTAGCCACCGTGTGCCGATGACCTCCATGGACAACGCCTTCGATGAGACCGAGGTACGGGACTGGGACCGCCGTGTGCGTCAGGGGTTGAATGCGGAGGTGATCACTTACACCGCCGAGCCCAAATTCGATGGCACATCGGTCAGTCTGCGCTATGAGAGCGGTAAGCTGGTTCGTGCGGGCACGCGCGGCGACGGGACGACCGGCGAGGACGTCACCGCCAACGTGCGCACGATCAAAACGGTGCCATTGCGGCTGCAAGACGCCGGTTGGCCCCAGGTGCTTGAAGTCCGCGGCGAAGTGGTGATACCGATCAAGGCATTCAAACGCCTTAACGCCGAGCAGCTCAAGAACGAAAGCAAGGTGTTTGCCAATCCGCGTAACGCTGCTGCCGGTAGCCTGCGCCAGCTCGATCCGCGCATTACGGCGGCGCGCCCACTCACATTCTTCCCATGGGGCCTCGGTGAGATATCAGCGCCCATCGGCGGGGAGTACTCGCGCATCACCCGGCAACTGC
>JABAOD010000036.1_pt1 | contig 10291 bp, 5 predicted proteins | sample 7062151 | NCBI WGS metagenome assembly JABAOD01 (sample SAMN14538626, study PRJNA623070) | marine sediment metagenome | biome: marine biome [ENVO:00000428]; feature: marine pelagic biome [ENVO:01000023]; material: deep marine sediment [ENVO:00002113] | place: India: Gulf of Khambhat ... | reverse complement strand
CCACGTCCGGATAGCGCCGGTGCACGTTGTCGTAGGGCGGCAGCAGCCAGCCGGCGGCGTTGGGCTTGCCGGGCTCCACCAGGTCTTCCTTCTCCCAGGCGACGATGTGGCCGAACTCTTCGACGAGCTGCGTGCTGTAGACGACGTAGTGACGGATGGCCAGGTCGGCACCGATGGCGAAGTAGGGAACTCGGACGTGCAAGAGCGACAGGTAGTAGGGGTTCACGAAGAAGGGAATGCCCTTGTCCCGCGCCTGATACAGCACCTTCATCGTGTCGGGATCCAGCGAGTCGCCCAGCATCTCGTTTAGCAACTCGGGCGAACGAACCGCGAAGTTGAGGTGGAAGTACATGTCTTTCCACCACTCTAGCGTCCGCTCGAACTTTTCCCGCCGAGACATCCCAGGCTCGAACTTGAACTTGGGACTGTGGATCTCGCCGCGGTCAATGCGGTCGATGATGATGTTGAGGATCCGCTCGCGGTTCTCCTCCCGCAGCGCCACGATGCGCGCGTCGAGGCCCGACGGATAGTGCGCCATCCAGTCCTCGACCTGCTCGCGGCTCGGCACCCGCCGCTCGCTTTGGCCCGAGAACTGCCGGAACAGGTGCAGCATGTCCTCGAAGAAGTAGGGCTTGGCACCGCCGGTGCCGCGGTTCACGGCCAGCCAGAGCAGCCTGATCGGGTTACTGACGGCCAGCTGCCCGCGCAGGTTCGGGTCGACGAACTCGCGGCCGGCGTTGTCGATATAGTCCAGCAGCCGTATCGCCGCGTAGTCGCTCCACTTCAGCTTCTCGAACGCCTCGCGATCGGCGCGCCTGCCCTCGTAATAGGCGAGCGCATGCGGGCGGTCGCGCAGCTCTTCCAGCACCCACTCGCGCACACCGATCCGCGCTTCCGTCTCGTTCTTGGAGTTGCGCATGATCTCCTCGAGTCTCCGATTCTCATTCAAGAGCGTCTTGAGGAGCCTGTGAGACTTGACGGTGATGGCGATTCGGTCGAGCTCGGCGATCGTCGTCATGGCTGGTGCCCGGGTGTAGCCCGCTCGTCTGTCGCTGGGGGGAAGATGCCGGGTTAACGGCTCAGCCGTTCGCCGACGGGGGATGCCGGAATAAGATTGTCTGATAGGGCGCTCGGGTAAAGGGGGCCTCCCTCCCGGGGACGCTGGGCTGAGGAGCGCGCGTGTCTAGAACGTGTAGTCGATGCGCCGCGCGTCACCACCGTCGGGGGCGGCCAGTCGGAGCACGATCGTCGTCGCGCCGGGTTCGCCGCTGCCGTAGACCGCCTCGTACGATTGCCGGAGCGGCTGAAGATCGAATCGCAGCTCTCGCATGATGAGCGCCTCACAGGGATCGTCGTGGCTCTCGTGGCTGAGCTGCAGGTTCACCTGCACCGGGAACGACTCCAGCCAGCCGCCCCACGCCACCAGGTCGACCTCATGGGCCTGGCAGCCGCCGGTGTACTCGACTTCCAGCGTCAGGATCGGACCGTCCAGCGAATGGCTACGCAGCGCCAGCGCATCGCGGGGCCAGTCAGCCGGCCGCGACTCGAAGTCGACGATGATCGGCACGATGCCCTGCAACAGGCCGTGCAGCCGGACGGCGGCGGCCCGGAGCCCGTCCGGCAGGGCCTCCGAGCTACCGCGCACCGTCGCTTCCCGATCGCCGTCCCGGAAAAGGATCGTGTAGTGGAACTGGTCGCAGCACTGGACCCCGAAGTCGGTGTCGCCGAGCTCCAGCATCCCGGCCTCCCTCAGCAATTCCGAAAGCCCGAGCACCTGAGCCGGCGACAGATGCACGATCACCTCGCCGGGCTCGAAGTTGCAAAGGTTAACGCAAGTGATGCCACGCACGGCGCCCGCCCGTCCGTCCACGGCGAAGCGGAAGTCGGCAGCGGCGAAGCCACCGGTCACCTGGACCTCGATATACAGATCGTCGGCCTCGGCGGGCGCCACTGAATCGGACCCGCAGGCGGGGCCCGTAACCAGGAGCGCCACGGCGAAGCCGCTTGTAGCGGCGCGGCGCGTCAGGTCACGCGCGCTCGCGAGCAACAGCATCGGCATCCTGGCCTTCCTTCGCCGGGTGTGGCTCAACATCTGACCTTATACCCCAGCGGGTGCGGTACGGGTTCGGCAAGAGCAGAACGAGGGGCCGGACCCGGCCTACTGCTGCAGGCGGGGTCGAAGGCGCGCTAAGGCTCCAAGTGCCTCGTCGCTCTTCGCCTGCAGGTCCGGCTCCGCCTCACTCCAGAGGGTGGAAAACCGCTGATAGTAGCGAACCGCGTTGGCGGTATCGGCGATCGCTTCGTAGGAGCGAGCCCGCAGCAGATATGAAAGGCTCAGCAATCCCCAGTCCGGGTCTGGATCTCTGATGGCGAAGGGCTGCCGATCGAGTCGTGAGAACAGCTCGATCGCCAACGAGTCTTGGCCCAGCGCCTGGGAGGCAACCGCCACCAGATAGAGATCCAAAGGAGCAACCGCCTGGGGGCTAGCTTCCGACCACGCGAGGAACTCATTAAGCGTGCCCAGCGCTGTTGCCGCCGAATCGTTCATCGCCTTGAGATACGACTGCCACGATAGAGGGAGCCTGTCGAGCCGATCCAACCACTCGCTTGCCTCACCAGGGCCGATCAGGACGAGCGCCGGCCCGATGGGCCTCATCTCCGCAGCGATCAGCCTCTCGATCTCTTCCGGTTGGTCCTCAGTTTCCGACCATCTGGTTCGCAGGCTGTAGAGGGCGGCGCGCAGAGCCATCCGGTCAGCGCCTGTTGATCCCAGAACTTGAATCGTGTCCACGAGCGAGATCGCGCCAGACTGTTCTAGCTCGGCGGTGCCCAGAGTATCGACTGGCGGTGCGGTATCGTGGCTGGCCAAAATCTCGAGCGCTCGGTCAGGCTGTCCCCAAGCGATGAAGAAATTAGCGGCCGCCGTTGGCAGCTTCTTCTCATCCATCTCCGCTTCCGCCACAGCAATGCCCACGAGCACCGAAGCCGTGTCGTAGATCTCGCTCGCCAGGTAGAGGCCTCCCAGCTGGATCTTCTCCTCGGGAGTCAGGTCTACTAACCTGGCACGCCCCCGCTCTGCGTCGAGCGCCAATCTCGAATAGGTGCGCACGTCTTCGTCTGCCGTCCCCCCCGCGAGGTGACGCCGGCGCAGCATGTACAGGTCGCGGAGCTCGGCGTGAGGGCGGGCTTCGTCCGGCGCGGCGTTTGCCCACTCCTTTGCGATCCCGATGGCCTCTTCCCAAAGTGCGGGCGCGACCGATGAGAGGTAGGCGGAGTCGACGGAAGCTGACACCTCGGCTTGCAGCCAGGTGACCGAGTCTTGCCAGCGCGGGCAGAAAGTGAGCGTCCGATTCGCATCCTCCCAGCGTACACCGCAGGCGCCGGAAGCCGTCAGCCGATAGATCTCGAACGCGTTACCGTAGCCGAGGTGGAAGGTGGGGTCGAGCTCTACAGCTCGCATGTAGCCCCGTAAGGCGAGATTCCAACTCCCGCGCGGTCGCACCACCCCGTCCTCGGCTTCAATGGGCTCGTGATCGTTGAACTCCACCTCCCCGAGGTAGTACCAGACCTCCGCGTCGGTCGAGTCAGCAGCCAGTAGCTGCTGATACATCTGCCGGGCGAGCTCGAAGTTGTCGTGCTGGAAGGCGTTGAACGCCAGGATGTGGTCGCGTTCGCGCGACGACAGCCTCTCGGAATGCCGTACGGCAGCCTCGCTCGCATGTAGAGCCGCCACCTTGTTCCACGACAAGGCCGTGGCAAGCCGGTAGTAAGCGAGCGCGAACGTCGAGTCGTGCGCCAGGGCTGACAGGAACGCCCGGGTCGCTTCATCGAGCTCAAACCGGTAAAGATGTTGAAGCCCGGTGAGGTACAGTTGATAAGCCTGCAGAGAGGTGGTGGTTCTGGCCCGCAGATCGGGTGTCACGTCGGGCGCCCCGGCGAGCTTGAGAATCTGCACAGCGATCTTATCGAACATCGGCCATACTTCCGACGCCGGGCCGGTCGTCCGTTCCGGGTCGCGCAGCTCTTTCCCCTCCGCCACATCGTACAGCCGAACCACGATCTCGACTTCGCCCGCATGCACGAGCGCTTCCCCGAGCATCAACGTGCCGACCCGCGCGTCGCGGGCGAGCTGCAGAGCGGCGTTCAGGTCCACAGGCTCTTCGAGAGAGATGGCCCTGGCCTCGGCCAGCGCGTCGAGACGCCGACGGTCAACCACCCGGATCTCCTGCCACGTCTCCAGATCACTGGTCAGCATGTGGGCCCCGCCGCGGGCCAGCCAATTCAGCTCTTCGTCGTCGGTCGTGACGACGAACGGCAAGATCAGATACGACTGGCGCGGGTCCTCGACCGCATAGGCGGACTTCGGCGCCGTGCCCTGCTTGAGCAGGATCCACCCAGCCGTACCCAGCACCGCTGCGGCGGCGATCGCGCCAGTCACGGTGATCGCGAGCCGACGCCGCTTCGTCCAGGGGGCGACGGTCCGCAGAGCTTTGCGAAAGCTCGCAGCATCGGGCCAGCGGTCGCCCGGTGACCACTCCAGTGCACGCCTGAGCGCGGGGACCAGGATGAGCGGAACGCCCGACCAGCTCATCTCCTGGGCAGGGGTGAGGACGGTCCACTGTCGCCCCGTGAGCGCCTCGTACACGGTCATGCCGACCGCGTAGATGTCTGTGGTTCTCGTGACCTCTTCGCCCAGGTACTGCTCCGGCGCCATGTAGCCCGGCGTCCCGACCGGGCGGCCGGGCGAAGTGACTTCAGCTGCCGCAGTCTGGATACGTTTGGCGACGCCGAAGTCGACAAGCAGAGCCCGGCCCTCCACCAGAAACACGTTTTTCGGCTTTACGTCCCGGTGGACAACGCCGTGCTTGTGTGCTTCTTCGAGGGCGCCAAGCAAGTCATCGGCAAGCCGGATCGATTCCTCCGTACTCAGGGGCCCGCTCTTCAGCCGCTCATCCAGAGTGTCCCCTTCGATATAGTCCATTATGTAGTAGTAGCACCCGCCGAACTCGCCGGCGCTGTGGATCGGCACGATGTTGGGGTGGCTGAAGCTGGCGAGGATGCGGGCTTCCTGGAGCAGGCGTTCGGTGGCCGTGCGGCTCGCCTGTTGAGGCCGCACCACCTTCACGGCGACCTTGCGGTCGAGCACGGTGTCACGAGCGACGAACACCGTACCCATGCCACCGCTGGCCAGCTCGCGCTCGACCTCGTATTGCGGGGCTAAAGCCTTGCGAAGCTCCTCAAAGAGCGGGGACATAAGCCGGGGTCCACCAGTCCTGGATGTCGCGGAGCTGGGCTCTCAACGGGCGGGAAGGCCCACGACACCGCCCCGGTGATTAGGTGGTTGGGGAGCAGCCTTTCAAGCCGTCTGCCTTGTAATAATATGCGTTTCTGGCAGGCGGGAATCAACGAGCGCCGTGCCGCGTCAGTCGCCGGTCGCGGCCTGCGGCGCAACCGCTTTTCAGGCCATGCACTGTTGCAGGAGGACGAAGGCCGCGAGGATAACGACCGTGATGCCGGCTGCCAGGGGCCACTTGTACCGGCGCACGAGCCATCCATATCGACTGCCCGACGGAATGATCGCTTTCGTCAGCTCGGCGGCAAAGGCCGCGGCGGTAGGCGGCCGGCTGTCTGGCTGTTTCTCCAGCGCCCTCATGACGGCCCGCTCGATCGCCGGCGGAACGTGGGATACTAGGTCGCTCAACGGTGTCGGCTTCTCCAGCATCTGCCGTTTGATAAGCGTCTGAGCATCACCGACGAAAGGCGGCTGGCCGGCTAACATCTCGTAGACGACACAGCCCAAGCTGTAGATGTCGGCCCGGCCGTCAATATCGCGTCGGCCGCTGAGCTGTTCGGGACTGATATAGAGCAGACTGCCGACGATCATTCCGCTCTGGGTCAAAGACGTCGCGAATGACTCTCCCATGGCGCGGGCGATGCCAAAGTCGGTCACGACGGCTCGTCCATCCGAGATCATGACGTTCTCGGGCTTGATGTCGCGGTGCACTATCCCCTGCCGATGTGCATAATCGAGCGCCTGTGCGATCTCGCAGGCGATTCCGATCGCCATCTCCAGCGGGATCTTTCCGCCGCGAATCATGTCGCGCAGCGATTTGCCCTCAATGTACGGCGCGACGTAATAGAGGAGCTCGCCAGCCACGCCGGAGTCGAGCAGTGGGACGATGTTGGGATGCTGGAGCGCTGCGGTGGTCTTTATCTCTCGCTCGAACCGCTTGGGACCGACACCCTCGGCCAGCTCAGGATGAATGACCTTTATGGCCACCTGGCGATCGTGTTTATGGTCGAGCGCGAGGTACACGCTCGCCATTCCGCCTCTCCCGAGCTCGTCTTGGAGGGTATACTTGTCGGAGAGCTCGTTGTGGAGTATCTCGTGCGGGTCACCCGTCACCACGATGTGCACCTGCTGCTGGGGCGGCGTGCGGCCGCGCAGGGCCCCTGACGGTCATCAAGGCGATGTGCTATGACGCAAAAGCAAAATACGGGGCCGTCTGCAGGCCGGCAACGAGCAACAGGCCAATGCCGCGCCGTGTCCTGGCCTTCCTCGCTCGGCACCGGTGGGGAGAGACCGGCGAGGGACGCGACCGAGCACATCTGCCGGCCTCTGGACCGGCAGTTGAGGCCGTCCGCGCCTGGTGCCGATGCGCGAAACCAGTCAGGAAGGTCCGACGTGCTGTCGACCGGGCAACTCCACGCTGGCGGGCGACGAGCGAGTCAGCCGAGGGCGCAGCGCCCCTCTACGTCAACCCTCATCGCGGGCTACAGCGTCGAGCGCATGGTCGAGCGGGTTGAGCGGATTCACCGACGGGTGCTAACTGGAAGCGCGCCCAGATCCGTGGTGCCACCGCCTCGTTGAGAAGGAGACAACTTTGGCGTTGCGCGGGAGTACCGAGAGATCAAGCCAAGTCTGCTGCAGGTTGTGTCAGTCGAAAGTGCCACGTCCTTGGTTCACAAGAGGGCGAGTCACATGGTGGAAGTGTCCCGGTTGCGGCTTTCTGTTCGTGTATCCGCAACCCGGCCCGCAAACCCTCGCCGCGCTTTACGAGGCCGCGTACTACGCGCAACCCAGCGACCACAGCCCGAAGCACATCAGAAAGTGGCGCGACCGGGTCAAGATGATCGAGACGATCTGCGCGCCGGGTCGTGTCCTGGACGTTGGGTGCGGCCGCGGTGAGTTCCTGATGAGCGCGCTGGAACGTGGCTGGCAGGCTTGGGGACTCGAGGTCTCTGCNNCTTCGATGTGATCGAGCACGTGGCCGAACCGGAGAAATTCCTCGCCAGCGGCCGCCAACTGCTGACGCCGGGTGGTACCCTGGTCATCACGACTCCGGACGCTGGCTGCCTCAAGGTAAGGGTGAAGAGACGGTTCTGGCGCTACTTCGATTTCGACCGCTATTTGCACCTTCATCATTCTAATGCGCGGACGTTAGAGCTGGCGCTCCGCAATGCGGGCTTCGGGGTGCATCACTGGTTCCGGCGCAGCGGAACACCGCTGTTCGTGGCAGCGCGGAAAGCGTAGGGCGCTGGCATGGGCACGGCCTTCGTGACGGGGTGAATCAGGAGGAAGCGGTGCGCCGGATCCTGAAGTTCCTAGGCCAGCACCTGAAAGGCGCCGCGGACGAGAGCGCAATGCAGCCGGCGCCGGACGCCACCGAGTAGCGGCAGCCCGAATCCGGGCGACGGACCTCCGGGGCCTTTAACGCCCGGGAGGCTCTTTCTTATTCGCCAAGATCGGCGCCAAGACCCCTGTGGCCCGCCGCTCGCCCTTCGAGCCGATCCACAACGACCGTCGCTGCAAGCGTCCCGGTGACGTTCGTCGCCGTGCGGGCCATGTCAGGGATCCGGTCGACACCGAGCAGCACGGCCATCCCGTCCAGCGGAATCCCCACCGTCCCCAGCGCCGGCGCCAGGCTCAGAATGCTTCCGCCCGGTATCCCCGGCACCGTAAAGGAGACGATGAATGTCGCCAGGATAGCGCCGCCGATACCGGAGACCGCCAGCGACACGCCGTAGAGCCAGGCGAGGAACACCACGCNNAGCATCGCCGGCACCGTGGCGGCCGACGAGGTGGTCGCGGCCGCGATGACCTGGGGGCTCACACAGCCTCTGAGGAACCCGCCCACGGGCATCCGCCCAAGGAACCGAACCGCTGGCACGTAGATCAGCGCGACAAACGCCAGCAGCGCGACCAGCACGGCGAGGATGAAAGCGATCAAGCTCTGCAGCATCGCCCAGCCAGCACGCGCGGTCACCGGCGCGGCCAGCGCGAACACGCCGAGCGGTGCGAGCCAGAGAATCCAGTGTACCAGCTTGATGAGCGCGTCCGCGACGGCCTTGGCCAATCCGACCAGCGCGGTCCGCTCCCTTTCGGGCAGCGCGCCGGCGGCGGCGGCGAACAGCACGACGAACACGATCAGCGGCAGCAGCGCGCCCTCGGTGGCGGCCTGGAAGGGGTTGCTCGGAATGAGACCCACCAGGAAATCGATGAGGCCCGGCATCATCGGGGCCTCCACCATCTCCGGCGTCACGGCCCGCGCCGCCGACTCGCTCGCCAGCGGTAGGGCGAGGCGCATCACGCCCATCCCCAGAGTAACACCGAGCACGCTGGTTACCGCGAAGAACGCCATGGCCGCCGCACCCATCCGGCCCAGCCGGCGCAGGTCGCCCAGCGAGGTGACCCCGACGAAGATGACGGCCGCCACCAGCGGGATGACGACCATCTTGAGCAGGTTGACGAAGGCCACACCGATCGGCTCGACGCCCTCGGCCAGGCCGAGGAGCAGTGGGGCCTGCGTGATGGCGGCGGCGAGGCCCAACACCAAGCCTCCCACCAGACCGAGCGCGATAGCGACATGGAGCTTCACCGGCACGACGCCTCACATTTCTGGAAGGTCACGTCTTGATGTCGTTCGTGAGCCTGCGACCGATTCTGATCCTTCGCAATAGTGGCCTCAATCAACGTCCCATGTCGCAGCGGTGAGCACCGGCGTATTATGCTGCGGTGCCAGGCTTCTTGCCTCCAACTGTCATCTATGTATCGACTGTGACCAACAATGGATCTGCCGTGACACGCCGAAACACCGTCTTGCCATCGCAGATCACCCTCGCAGCCCTGGGCCTCGCCGCCCTGGCAATGCCGGCCAGCGTCGCGGCCCAGAGCTTCGAGAAGTTCGAGATCGCCCGGAGCCCCATCCAGCTCGAGGGCCCCGCCCGCCCCGGCATCTATCTGGGCGGCGTCGGCCGGCGGGCCGCCCACTTCGGCACCGAGACCGGCGGCTTCGAGGCGTGGGCCTGGCCGGTCAAGCTGTTCCACGACTTCCAGCTCGGCTTCAAGATCCCCGACTACTCCGAGCCGATCCCCGGCTCCAGCATCGCCCGGCGCGTGATCGTGCGGCCCGAGGCGATGACCGTCGTCTACTCCCACGCCACCTTCACCGTGCAGCAGCACTTCATCGTGCCGCTGAACGAGCCCGGGGTGATCGTGCTGCTCGACGTGCAGGCGGTGAAGCCGCTGGAGATCGTCGCCTCGTTCCAGGCCGACCTCGACCTCATGTGGCCGGCGGGGATCGGCGGCCAGTACGCGATCTACCTGAGCGACCGCAAGCCGCTTTCTGCTCTCCGAGAGCCGCCGCGAGTACAACGCCTACGTCGGCTCGCCGTTCGCGACGGAAGGCTCGACTCACCCGGCNNCATGCCCCGCGACTCGCTGAACGCCATCTACGACCGCCTGCTGACGGATGCAGAGTCCTACTATGAGGAGCGGGTCGAGCACGCCCGCGTCATTCGCGAAGAGTTGGCGGCGGTCCAGACGCCGGATTCGACCATCGACCTGGCCCTTGAGTGGGCCAAGGTAAACCTGGACGAGTCGTACGTTTGCAACTCCGACCTCGGGTGCGGCCTGGTCGCCGGCTACGGGCCCTCGGGTCGCGGCCGCCGCCCGGGGTTCGGCTGGTTCTTCGGCGGAGACGCATCGATCAACATCCTCGGCATCCTGCCGTACGGCGGCTTCGAGCTGGCACGCGCCGGCCTCGAATTCCAGCGCCGCCATCGTCGCGCCGACGGCAAGATGCCCCACGAAGTCACCCAGTCGGCGAAGCGAACGCGCGAGGACTGGTTCAACGACTTCCCCTACGCCTACTACCACGCCGACACCACGCCCTACTGGGTGGTCGCCCTCTACCAGTACTGGCTGCAGAGCGGCGACACGGCGTTCTTGCGTGAGAGCTGGAACGCCGTCGTGGACGCGTACCGCTGGGGGCTGGCCAACGACTCGGAC
>JABAOD010035818.1_pt1 | contig 10294 bp, 11 predicted proteins | sample 7062151 | NCBI WGS metagenome assembly JABAOD01 (sample SAMN14538626, study PRJNA623070) | marine sediment metagenome | biome: marine biome [ENVO:00000428]; feature: marine pelagic biome [ENVO:01000023]; material: deep marine sediment [ENVO:00002113] | place: India: Gulf of Khambhat ... | reverse complement strand
CGAGCATTGTCGGGGATGTCGAAGGGCGGCTGCAGCACCTCGCCCCCTTCGGCCTCGGCCACCGCGATGGTGTCCTCCAGTCGCTCGACGTAGATGAACGTCGTCCAGACCGGGGGGATCCCCATGGCCCGCTGGTCGGGGGACAGGGCCATCATTCCGGCCGCGTCCCGATCGCCCACCTTGGCGATGTAGTACGTGCCCAGCGGGGTCTCGTCGCCGCTGATGCTCCACCCGAGCAACTCCCCGTAGAAGGACCGGGCTCCCTCGATGTCGGTGGTTCCCAGGTCGGCCCAGCAGATCGTCCCGGGTACCTGGTTGGTGATCGTGGACATAAACACCTCCTCCAAGCGATTCGACGGTAGGGCCGAATGAGGTGGCTCCGCTAGGGGCCTTTGGCGGAAAAGGGCCCGCCCTCGATACTGGGGGCGAGCACGATGAGTCAGACCGAGCGCTCACTCGCAGTCCGGCGGGCCGTGGCGGTAGCGGTCCTGGCCCTACTCGGCGGGTGCCGAGGTGAGGGGGAGGCCGACGAAACCGTTCCTCCGACCACCACGCCGAGCTTTCCGACCCTCGGCGCCGGAGCCGGAAGCGAGACCCCTCCGCTACCCGATCTCGATCCAGACCGGGTTGCGCTGGGGAGGGAGATCTACACAGAGCACTGCGCCTCGTGCCACGGGGCCGACGCCGAGGGCCAGCCCGACTGGATGATTCCCAACGAAGACGGCAGCTACAAGCCGCCGCCCCACGATGCCACCGGACACACCTGGCATCACGGCGACGACCTGCTGGTAGAGATCATCCTGGTCGGGAGCGACTTCCCCCAGAGTCGCATGCCGGCCTATGCGGGCGTGCTCAGCGAGGACGAGACCTTGGCGATCCTCGATTACTTCAAGTCGCTGTGGGGTCCCACCGAGCGAGAGATTCAGTGGAACATCACCTGGCGGGCACAACAAGGAGGATGAACTCGGTCCCTCAGTTCCTCTTCCCAAAGCGGGCGATGGTCTGACAGCGGTTCGGGTCGGTGCAGGCAGAGGGATCCAGGTGGCGGGCCCGCTCCGTGATTGCTTCGAGGTCGCGTCTTGCCTGGCGCAGTGAGGCGAGGCGATCGTTGATCTCACGAGGTGGCTTTCCAGCGGACCGATCACGTGATGGCAGGTGGGCTCGCCCTGGGCGCGCAGTTCGAGGATCTCCCCGACCTCGCCAAGCGTCAACCGGGCGGAATGGGCATCCTTGACGAACACCAGCCGCTCCACGGCCCGATCGTCGCATTGTCGGTAACCGTTGCGGGCTCGTTCGGGCTGAGGCAGCACCCCGATGCCCTCGTAGTAACGAATGGTCTTGGTCGATACCCCGGTCTTTGGGCCAGCTCTCCGATGCTCATGCTCCCAGGGGAGTTTGACATTCCAGTTGACTAGAAGGTATACGGTAGGCACATGAGGAGGCGAGGGCACTCGGAAGGGTCCGGAACACACCTTCGTGCCGTTCCATCGGCTCTGCTGGTCCTGTTGCTGGCAGCCTGCGCCACCACTCAAGTGTCCGGACCGGGGTCGGCCGAAGGCGATGCCGCGGCGGGCGAGATCGTCTATGACCAGCATTGCGCGTCGTGTCATGGGGCCCGGGGCGGCGGCTCGGCTCAGGGCCCAGCCCTCGTCGACGCCACCTACCGGCCCAGCCGCCACGCCGACTTCGCCTTCTTTGCGGCGGTGCGCAACGGGGTGCGGGCCCATCACTGGGACTTCGGTCCGATGCCGCCGATCGACGGGCTGACGGACGACGACGTAACCGATATCGTCGCCTACGTCAGGCAGCTTCAAGAGGGTGCCGGCATTCGCTGAGGGGAGATCATGCACGACCACCTCACCACCCACCCCGGGGCCGTTGATTCGGAGCAGCCCCACGGCGCAGTGGCTGCTCACGACAAGCACGAGGGCCACACCCCGGAGATGTTCCGGGATCGTCTCGCGGTCAGCCTGCTGCTCACGATTCCCATCCTCTACTTCTCGTCGCAGATACAGGACTGGCTCGGGTTCGAGGCGGTGAGCTTCCCGGGCGAGGGGTGGGTCAGTCCCATCGTGGCCACGATCCTCTTCTGGTACGCCGGCCGGGTCTTCTTGGAGGGCGGGCGCCGGGAACTGGCGGCCCGGGCGCCCGGGATGATGACACTGATCTCGTTGGCCATCTCCGTTGCCTACGGCTACAGCTTGGCCGTCTCCCTGGGTCTGGACGGGATGCCCTTCTACTGGGAGCTGGCCACGCTGCTCGACGTGATGCTGCTCGGGCACTGGATGGAGATGCGGTCGGTGCAGTCGGCGAGTCGCGCTCTCGAGCACCTGGCGTCGATGGTCCCGTCCACTGCTCACCGGCTCGAAGGTGGGGCCGTGGTGGACGTCGCGGTGAGTTCGCTGACCGGAGGGGACCGGATCTTGATACGCCCCGGTGAGCAGGTGCCGGCCGATGGCGACATCGTCGAAGGAGCTTCCAGCCTCAATGAGGCGTTTCTGACCGGAGAATCGCGACCGGTGGCCAAAGGCGAAGGCGATGAGGTCGTGGCGGGAGCGGTCAACGGCGAGGGAGCTCTCACGGTCGAAGTCACCCGGACGGGAGACCAAACCACTCTGAGCCAGATCATGCGACTGGTGGAGGAGGCCCAAGCTTCTCGAAGCCGTTTTCAGGCCCTGGCCGACCGGGCCGCGTTTTGGCTCACGCTGATCGCTATAGGGGTGGCAATCCCCACCCTGGTCGGCTGGCTGGTGGCAGGCGACGGAGTCACGTTTGCGGTGGCCCGGGCGGTCACGGTGCTGGTCATAGCCTGCCCTCACGCCTTGGGGTTGGCGATTCCGCTGGTGACGGTAAACGCCACATCGCTGTCCGCGGCCAACGGCATTCTGGTTCGCAACCGGGAGGCGTTCGAGCGAGGGCACGCGGTCTCGGTCGTTGCCTTCGACAAGACCGGGACTCTCACGGAGGGTCGCTTCGTTCTTACCGAATTACAGGCGGAGGGCATCGGTGATGCCGAGGCATTGCGGTTGGCGGCGGCAATCGAGCGAGTTTCCGAACACCCCCTGGCTGCCGCGATCGTCGAGGCCTCCTCGGAACGCAACCTGAGCCTGCCGGTCGCCACGGACGTGCGCGCCGTTCCTGGGTTGGGCCTGGAGGGGGCGGTGGACGGCCATCGAGTTCGCATCGGACGGCCCGAGTGGGCCGCCGATTTGGGGATGGGCGTCGCAGGGTCGCTGGCCGAAGCGCTCGCAGTCTCCGACCGGCGGGGTGAGTCGGCGGTGCTGATGATGGATGAGGCCGGTGTGCTGGCCGTGTTTTCCTTGGCCGACAAGGTGCGCGACAGCGCTCGGATGGCGGTAGCTCGGCTCGACTCTATGGGCCTAACCACCGTGATGATCACCGGAGATGCAGAGGCGGTTGCAGCGACGGTTGCCGAGGAGCTCGGCATCGACAGGTACTACGCCCGGGTGCTGCCCCGGGACAAGGCCCAGATCGTCGCCGAATTGGGGGCCGCAGGCCGGGTGGCCTTCGTGGGCGATGGCATCAACGACGCGCCGGCCCTTCTTCGGGCCGACCTCGGCATCGCCATCGGCGCCGGGACCAACGTGGCCATCGAGTCCGCCGACCTCGTGCTGGTGGAGAACGATCCCCTCGATGTGGTGCGTGCCCTCGAGTTGTCGCGAGCTACCCACCGCAAGATGATGCAAAACCTGGCCTGGGCCACCGGCTACAACACCGTCGCCATCCCACTGGCCGCCGGTGTGGCCGCCACCGCCGGCATCCTCCTGTCGCCGGCCGTCGGGGCGCTGTTCATGAGCTTGTCGACGGTCATCGTGGCCGCCAACGCGATGCTGTTGCGGCGGGTGCGTCTGACCTGAGCATCCTCAACCCGGCCGCCGTACCACTGCGAACCGGGTGGCATTGTCGGGCCTATCGATCACGTCGCAGGCCAGCACCTCGAGCCCGTAGGTTTCGGCCGCCTCCGGCGGCGCCAGCGCTCCCAAGGAGGGATCGGCGCGCTCGGCGACCCGTCGGGCCGCGCCGGCGGTGTCGTCGGCGGGTACCGCCTCCCAGCCCCGGTCCCGCAGGGTGTTTTCCGCCTGGGCGAGGGCTTGGGGGTGGGAGAGGACCCGCTCGACATCGTCGATACGAGACCCCACCGGTCCCAGCAAGGCGTGGCGGACCGAAACCCGGCGTTCGGCAACGACTTCGAAGTCGACCAGCCGCTCGGCGACCTCTGGGATCGGCCCCGTCGTCGAGTTTTCGACCGGCAGCACCAGCCGGTCCACCTCGCTCTGGGCCAGCGCCTCGAAGCAAGCCGCAAACGTGGGGAAACCGATGAGGGCCTCGCCGGGAAACAGCTCCTCGGCGGTCCGGTGGCTGTACGACTGAGGCTCGCCCTGGTAGCCGACCCGCATGGCCGGCCGACCCTAACCGGTTCTCTTGTCGGGGAGGCGGCGGGCGGCTAGAGTTCTCGCCCACATGAAATCGCATGCCTCCGTGTTCGGCTTCTTCTTTACCGGGCCCCCGGCCCGGGTCGAGGGAGCGCGCTGAGCACGTAGGCAGCAGAGAACCCGAAACCCGGAGCAGGGGCTCCGGGTTTTTCTATTCCCGGGGCCTCCGTTCCACAGAGGGAGGAGCCCGTCATGGAAGGAGACCAGGTTCTCAAGGCCCACCGGCGGCCCGGATCGCCGACGACGATCGTCGAAGTAGGGGGGGTGCGCTTCGGCGACGGCGGGTTCCCGGTGATCGCCGGCCCTTGCTCGGTGGAGAGCGAGGCTCAAGTGATGGAAACCGCCCATGTGGTCGCCCGGGGCGGGGCGGCCATGCTGCGGGGCGGCGCCTTCAAGCCCCGTACTTCCCCCTACTCATTCCAGGGTCTCGGCGCCGACGGCCTGCGCCTGCTTCGGCGCGCCGGAGACGAGACCGGGCTGCCGGTGGTGACCGAGGCCATGGAGCCGGAGACGGTCGGCCTGGTCGCCGATTGGGCCGACATGATCCAGATCGGCTCGCGCAACATGCAGAACTTCCCCCTGCTGAAAGAGGCGGGACGGAGGGGGCGTCCCGTCCTGCTGAAGCGGGGGATGTCGTCGACCATCGACGAGTGGCTCCTCGCCGCCGAGTACATCCTCGAAGCCGGCAACGGCCGTGTGGTGCTCTGCGAGCGAGGGATCCGTACATTCGAGACTCGCACTCGGAACACACTCGACATCAGCGCCGTGCCGGTGGTGCGCCGGCTCAGTCACCTACCGGTCGTAGTCGATCCCAGTCACGCCGCCGGGGCCAGGGATCTCATCGTGCCGCTGGCGCGGGCCGGGCGGGCCGCCGGTGCCCACGGGATGATGGTCGAGGTCCATCCCCGTCCCGATCAGGCGCTCTCCGATGGGCCTCAACAGCTCGACGCTGGCGGATTTCGGGAATTGATGGAGGCGCTGGGCATCGGCACCCTCCGCGAGGAGATAGACCTGATCGACAGGGAAATCGTGCGCTTGCTGGCCGAACGCCTCCGTCGGGCCGTGGACATCGGCCGCGAGAAGACCCGGCGGGGCCTCCCCGTTCTCGCCCAGGATCGGGAGGAGGCGGTGCTCGACGGAGTGCGCCGGAGCGCCCGATCCCACGGCCTCGACGAACGCGCCACGGCGGAGCTGTTCCGGCTCGTCATCGGCCAGTCCCGGCTGGCCCAGGCCGGCTTCCGGGACCGGGCTGAAGCCGCCGGCTGAGATCCGCGTCTGCGGACGAAGACCGGCGGGCCGCGGCCACAATGGGGGCCGTGACTGCGCCGATGACCCCGAGCCGTCTTGCCAACGTGGGCGCCCGGGCCGCTGTACACGCCTTCAGCCACTACCAGGACCGCTTCCGGGCCATTACCGGTCGGGCCAGGGGGCGTTTCGAGCAACGCGACTGGCACGGCGTGCAGGCCGACATGGTGGAGCGGCTCGACCTCTATCGCGACGTCATCGACGAGGTGACCGCCGAGATGCGCTCACTTCTGGGCGATCACGTCGAGGACACGGTGACCTGGGCGAGCCTCAAGGCGGTCTTCTCGGGACTCATCGCCGATCGGGGCGATTGGGAGATCGCCGAGACCTTCTTCAACTCGGTCACCAGGCGCATCTTCGCCACGGTCGGCGTCGATCACCGCATCGAGTTCGTGGCGACCGATTTCGATTCGCCCCCCACCCGAGCCCCCCGGCCCCTCTTCTACCGCTACAAGTCCACCGGCAGCATCGAGGAGCTCATCGAGGCCATCCTCACCGACTTCCGCTTCGACGTGCTGTACGAGGATCTGCGCCGCGACGCCAAGCTGGCGGCGGCCGCCCTCGAGCGTCATTTGCAGCAACGTGTGTTGCCGCTCGACATGGATGGCGCCGAGGTGGTCCGCCAACCTTTCTACCGGGGCCAGGGCGCCTACCTCATCGGCCGGCTGGTGACCGAAAGCGGGTACGTGCCGCTGGTGATCGCTTTGCGCAATCCCGCGGACGCCGTGGTCGTCGACGCGGTACTCATGGACGAGGACGACGTGAGCGTGCTCTTCAGCTTCACCCGCTCCTACTTCCACGTCGACATCGAGCGACCCTACGACCTCGTCCAGTTCCTCAGCACCCTGATGCCCGGCAAGCGCACCGCCGAGCTGTACACCGCCATCGGTCTGCACAAGCACGGCAAGACCGAGCTGTATCGAGAGCTGCTCGCCCACGTGGCCGCCGCCGATGACCACTTTGAGATCGCCTGGGGCGACCCCGGCCTGGTCATGGCGGTGTTCACGATGCCCGGCTTCGACTTCGTGTTCAAGGTGCTGCGAGATACCTTCGGTGCTCCCAAGCAGATCACCCGGGGCCGGGTGATGGACAAGTACCGGCTGGTGTTCCATCACGACCGGGCCGGGAGACTGATCGACGCCCAGCCGTTCGAGCATCTGCAGTTCGATCGGAGCCGCTTTGCCCCCGACCTGCTCGAGGAGCTGGTGAGGGAGTGCTCGCGTACGGTCGAGGTCGAGGACGACACCGTGGTGGTCCATCACGCCTACGTCGAGCGCCGGGTCCGTCCCCTCAATCTCCACGTGCGTCGAGCCGATTCGGCCGAGGCGGAGCGGGCCGTCATCGACTACGGCTACGCCATCAAGGATCTGGCTGCTTCGAACATCTTCCCGGGGGACATGCTGTTGAAGAACTTCGGCGTGACCCGCCACGGCCGGGTGGTCTTCTACGACTACGACGAGCTGGCTCTGCTCACCAGTTGCTCGTTCCGGGAGATGCCGGACACCGACCACTACGACGATGCGCTCTCCGATGAGCCCTGGTACGGGGTAGGCGAAGGCGACATCTTCCCTGAAGAGTTCCGTTCGTTCCTCGGCATGCCGGCGCCGCTACGCGCCGCCTTCGAATACCGTCACAACGACCTGTTCGACCCTTCGTTCTGGCGCGGGTATCAAGAGCGCATCGAGGCCGGCGAAATCATCGAGATCTTCCCTTACCAGCCGGACCGAAGGCTCCACCCCAGCTCGGTGGAGTAGGGCTTGGGCCGGTCGATCGGCTGTCGGTGGCCGGACCATCGTGGGCCCGACGCCCGCTGGGGAGCCGGAGCCGTCATTGCCGGTTTTGTCGTTCTGGCGGTCCTCTTGCTGGCCGGCTGCAGCGGCACGGAAGAGGGCTCGGCCGGCCCCCCTCGGCTGGTGCCGACCTCCCTGGCTGTGCCGGCTTCCACGCCGGCACCGGCTCCTCCCGATGAGTCGCCGCAGGCCTTCACCTCCGGAGCGGAGCAGACGCCGGTCCCGGTGGCGGCCGTTCCCGCCCAACGCCAGGATGGCAACCGCTCCGTGGGGGGAATGGGGAGAGTGCCCGACGTCGATCCGGTGGATGTGCTCCTCGCCGGGGTACCGGTGTGTGTGGTGGGCCTGTCCATTGCCGACGGGCCGGCGTGGGCGGTGGCGCTGGAGATCGGGACGGTCGAGGTGGTCACTATCGGGCCGGACGGTTCGGCCACGATCGCTCCTCTGGGTGTCTTGCCCCCGGGCACGCCCCCTGCCGTGTGGGTCGAACACGGAAGCGTGGCGTTGGTGCCGCGCCCCGGCGATGCTTCTCCCCTCAGCCATCCGTCGATCGCCGCCGACGGCAGCGTGCTGGCGGTGCAGACCGACGGGACCGTCGCCATCGACTCCGGTGGCGAACGGGTCCGGGTTGCCGTCGGAGCCCTCCCCGATGCTCGAATCGTCCTCGGCGACGGTCGAGCGCTGGTGCTGTTCGGCCCCACCGAGGACTACCGGCACGGGGTGCTCGGAGACGTCGTGGAGGCTTCTTTCATCTCGGTCATCGACGTCGGCACCGGCTCGATGATCGCGATCATCGATGTTCCCGACGGCTTGGTGGTCGAGGGCCTGGCTCCGATCTGGACCGACCTGGACGGGGACGGCCGGCGGGAGGCGATCGTCACGCTCAGCAACGCTGTCCAGGGTGCCCAACTGGCGGTGTTTGGCGGACCGGGGGCACCGGCGGCGCTGGGACCGGCCATCGGACGGGGCAGCCGCCGGCGCCACCAGATCGCCGTGGCGCCGTTCGGTTCCTCCGGCGAGGTCGAGGTGGTCGCCGTACGCACCCCCCACATCGGCGGCATCGTGGAGTTCTATCGGCCGGCCGGTGATCGGCTCGACATCGTGGCCTCGGTCGACGGATTCACCTCGCACGTCATCGGCTCGAGGAACCGGGGTCACCTGCTGCGAACGGTCGTAGCGCCCCCTCCTCCACCTCAGCCGGTGACGTTGACCGTGGCCGTCATCGACGGATGGATGGAGCAGAAGTAGGTGAAGGTGCCCTCCTCCGTGAAGGTGTGGGAGAAGGTGTCGCCCTCTGCCATAGTCCCCGAGTCCCAGGCGCCGTCGTCGGCGGTGGTGGTGTGAGGGACGCCGATCTCGTTGTTGGTCCAGGTGACGGTGGTCCCCAACGGAACCGTGAGCATGTCGGGGCCAAAGGCGAACTCGACGATCTCAACGGCCGCGGGGTCGGCGGCCGGCGCGGCGGTGGTCGCGGGGACCTCGGTGGTGGCGGGAGCTGCGGTCGTCGGCGCCGCCGTTGCCGCGCCGTCACTCCCGCTGTCGCCACAGGCGGCGACTCCGAGGGCGAGCACGGCGATGAGGATGAGTTGTCTCACTGGCACCTCCTGGCCAACAATACGGTAGGCGGGGCCGTTCGGTTCGCGCTCACAGCTCCCCCACCCGGCATAGGGCCATCGGCGTGGTGAAGTGTCGATAGGCTCGGCGGCCATGTCGGAGATCGTCACTCAGCCCGACGACGTCACCGTCCCCTTCGAGGATGAGGTCAACCTGTTGGAGAGGCTGGTCGACGCCGGCATCCCCATCACCCACCTGTGCGGAGGGCGCGCCCGGTGCTCCACCTGCCGGGTCAAGATCGAGGCCGGCGGCAGCGGCCTCGCCCCGCGCACCGAGGCTGAGGAGGCCATGGCACGGCGGCTCGACTTCCCCGACGAGATCCGCCTGGCGTGCCAGACCCGAGCGGCGGCGTCGCTGACGCTGCGCCGGCTGGTGCTTGACGAGGCCGACACGGCGCTGGCGAGCCAGCTTGGAAGCCACGCCTACTCCGGGCCGGTGGGGCGGGAGGTAGAGGTGGCGGTAATGTTCGCCGACGTCGCCGGCTTCACCTCGATCGCCGAAACCCTGCCCGCGTACGACGTGATGCACATCCTCAACCGGTTCTTCACCGGGGCCAGCGACGCGATCGAGGCCAACGGGGGCCACGTCGACAACTACATGGGGGACGCCGTCCTGGCCCTGTTCGGGGTGAACCACGAGCCGCTGCCGGGGCGAGCCGCCATCCGCTCCGGGCTGGCGGTCATCGAGGTGGCGGCCCGGCTGTCCCACTACACCGAGCGGGTCTACGCCTCCCCCTTCCGGGTGCGGGTCGGCATCGACTACGGCCCCGTGGTCTACGGGATGCTGGGCGCCGAAGGAACGGCGCGCGAAACCGCCATCGGCGATGCCGTCAACGTGGCGAGCCGGCTCCAAGGGGCCAACAAGGACATCGGCACCGACATGCTGGTGAGCGACGAAGTCTTCGAGCACTGCCCCAGCGACGTTGAGTTCGGTCGATCCTTCGACCTCGACCTGCGGGGCAAGGTGGGCCGTATCACCGCCCACGAGGTGGTGGCGATCCGCTAGCTCCGGTCCCGGCCCTCACCGGCCGGTGCAACCCTGCTCCGTGGCCCACTAACCCACAAAGGCATCGATCGCCGTCTGATCCCAGTCCATGGCCCACAGCTCGGTGATCTTGTCGTCACCGATGTG
>JABAOD010019568.1_pt1 | contig 10296 bp, 8 predicted proteins | sample 7062151 | NCBI WGS metagenome assembly JABAOD01 (sample SAMN14538626, study PRJNA623070) | marine sediment metagenome | biome: marine biome [ENVO:00000428]; feature: marine pelagic biome [ENVO:01000023]; material: deep marine sediment [ENVO:00002113] | place: India: Gulf of Khambhat ... | reverse complement strand
AGTTCCCTGACGTTGCCCGGCCAGGTGTACCCCTCGAGGACGCGCAACGCCTCGTGCGTGAGTCGGGGCGGATCGCGCTTGAGATCCCGGGCGAGCTGCTGCACGAAGTACTCGGCGAGCGGCGCGATGTCGTCCGGGTGCTCCCGGAGCGGCGGAATCGTGATGGGCACGACGTTGAGACGATAGAACAGGTCTCCGCGGAAGCTCCCGTCGGCGATTGCCGTCTCGAGAGCCCGGTTCGTGGCGGCGATCACCCGGACATCCACCGTGACGTCAGTGGTTCCCCCCACTCGCTTGAATCGCGAGTCCTCGAGGAACTGCAGCAGCTTGGCCTGTGCCGCCAGCGGCATGTCGCCAATCTCATCCAGCAGCAGCGTCCCCCCGTCGGCGAGTTCCGCCAGCCCCTTCTTCCGCTCGCGCGCGTCGGTGAACGCGCCCCGCTCGTGTCCGAACAGCTCCGATTCGACCAGATGCTCGGGCAGCGCGGTGCAGTTGACCTGCAGGAACGGTTGATCACGACGGTCGCTTTGGGCATGAATCACGCGCGCCAGGAGGTCCTTGCCTGTCCCGCTCTCACCGCGGAGGAGGACCGTCGCGCGTCCGGCCCGCGCGACCTTCCCCACGGCCTCGACCAGGCTCCGAAGAACTGCTGAACGCCCCACCACCCGAATGTCGGCGAACTGCCAGCTCTGTTGCTCGCTGAGCACCGTGACTCGCTGCCGCAGGCGGCGCGTCTCGAGGCCCTTGTCGATGGTGATGAGCAGATCGTCGAGGTCCGGGGGTTTTTGCAGGAAGTGATATGCCCCTGCCTTGACGGCCTGCACAGCGGTCTCGATTTCACCGTAAGCCGTCACGATGACCACCACCAACTCTTGATCGAGTTCGCGGAATCGGCTCAGGAGTTCGAGACCGTCCCCGTCGGGGAGGCGCAGATCGAGCAGCATGAGGGCGGGCGACGCACGCTCCATCAAGGCGAGCGCCTCCCGACCACTGCCGGCACCATGCACCGTGTAGCCGGCTGCGCCGAGGTGCTCGATCAGCCAGGTACGCGTGAGCTCGTCGTCGTCCACGACCGCCAGGACGGGGCGAGTCGTCATCCTGAACCTCCGCTCGCCCGGGGGATGCCGAATGCGAGCGTGAACGTGGACCCGCGCCCGGGCTCGCTCGTGACCTCGATGAGCCCACCATGGCGATCGACGATACCGCGGGAGATCGCCAACCCGAGGCCGGTCCCCTCATGCTTGGTCGTGTAGAAAGGACGGAAGATGTGTTCGAGGTCCTGCTCGGCGATGCCCGTTCCCGTGTCGGCGATTCCAATGCGGACGTGCTCGCCGTCCCGGGCCACCGTGAGAGTAAGCACGCCCCCTGGGCTCATTGCTTGAATGCCGTTCAACGCGAGGTTGACGAGGGTCTGCGTCATGAGATCCGGGTCGATCTCGATCTTGGGCACATCCGGCGCGAGCCGCGTCTCCACACGTACCCCCGCCGCTTCGGCCTGCGCTCGAATGAGCCCGACGACCCGGTCGACCAGCCGACCCGGATCGGTGAGCATCGTGCGGGGATCCTTCGGTCGCGCGTAGGACAACAAGTCCCGAATGGCTGCCTCGATCCGGTGAAGCTGCGCATGCATCTGTCCGATGATGTTGCGGATCGCGGGATCCTCTCCCACTCGTTTCGCCAGAAGACCCAACCCACTCGTCACCCCGATCAGCGGGTTCTTGATCTCGTGGGCGATGCCGGAGGCCAGCTCCCCCACGGACGCGAGCTGCGCGGCACGGCGCATCTCCTGATCATGTAACTCCTGGATCTGCTGAGTCGAGGCGTGGAGCTCGCGGGACATCTGATTGAACGTGCTCCCCAACTCGCCCAGCTCATCCGGCCGATCGATCCGCACCTCCACGCCCAGCTCCCCTCCCCGGAGACGCTCCGCCGCGTGGACGAGGCGACGCAGCGGCGCCACGATCGACCGGGCCACCAGCCACACCACCGCCACGAGGAGCAGGGCAAAGCTCGCCTCGAGGACCGCGGCGAGCAGCGCGAGGCTCTGCAGTTGCCCCATCACACTGGAGATGGGTGCCTCGGCGATGTACCGCCAGGGTTGTCCGGGTACCGGCACCGCCGCCGCGAGCACTTCGACGCCTTCGTAGTTGACGTAGCGCTCGGTGGGTCCGCTCCCCGTCGCGGCGAGCGGCGAGGGCAGCGTCGCTCCGTACTCCAACCCCGGGTGCGGGTGTGACGCGAACAGCGGCCGGCCTGCGCGGTCGACGACGAAAGTGTGGATATCCCCGGCCAACTGCGGCGAGATCCGGAGAAATCCCTTCAGCCCTTCGAAGCCGATACTCGCCGCCAGCACTCCGACGGCGGTACCGCTGACGTCACGGAGGGGGGTCGCGAGGCGGTACACCGGACTCACCAGACCCGCGACGGCCTCGAGATCCTCGCCGAAAAACCGCTCTTGCCGACCCACCTCGTGAAGCTGCGTTCCAGACCAATCGGAGCCAACGCGACTGGGTTGGGTGGCGGCGAGCACAACGCCTCGTTGATCCAAGACGAAGAGTTCGGTGACCGGCGGGAGTCCGGCAAGCACCTGCGTGAGATGCTGCTGCACGGTGTCCCGTTCCCGCAGGTGGAGCTGGCTGCCCAGGCGTTCGGCGGCCAACCGAACGACCGCCTGGGCGAGCACGAGGTTCCGCGCGGCGGCCGCGTCCAGGTTGCCTTGGTGGCGTTCCACCTCGGACGCCACGAACCGGGCCTCCACTTCGGTGATCGCGGTGAGATACCGCTTCACTTGGTTCTCGAGGATACGGCGCGTGACTAGGTAGCCGACCGTGTTCGACAAGAACAGGGGCACCAATGAGAGAACGAGAAACCAGGCGAGGATGCGCCTGCTGAGCCCACCCGTCAGGGGCACGAGCGTCCCAGCCGCCCGCGCCTACGGCGTCCGATCCGCAGAACGCTCTCCTTGCCGCAACGCGTCCAGCAGTGGCTCGTGCCCGGCCACCTTGACGATCCACTGCACGTCTCGCGGCACCGGACGCGCGGTGTCCGATGGAAGTGTCGCGCTGTAGATCACCATGCGCGGCGTTCGGTCGGCAGCACGCTCGACTTGCTCCAAGAGAGACACCCCGTCCATGCCCGGCATCCGGTAGTCTGTGACGACCACATCGGGCTTGACGTCTACCACGAGGCGCATAGCCTCGTCACCGCGCTCCGCAGTCCACACCAGGTAGCGGGCATCCCGGAGTGCGGCGGCGACGCTGCCCAGCACAAGGCAATCGTCGTCTACCACCAAGATCTTGGCTCGAGCAGGCATCGATCTCGCCTCCCGGCCTTTCGGCTGATCCTGTTGGGGCCGGGGCTGTCGCAGGACCGGCAACACCGACACCAATCGGTGGGGCATTTGCTCAACCGGCCGCCACGCAAGATCGATACCCCTCTCAAAAAGGCAGCATTTACCACCAATCTTGGCAACTATGCCAATCAGTTGTCAACCGCACTTGGGTCAAATCAGCAAACAACCCGGGTCATATCCCCCAATCGCTGTCGTACGCGAGGGCGTCTGTAAGAGCTAAGTCGTTTCACGCCAATCAGTTACGCAATTGGATCAGTGCGTGGCACACCCTCTGCCTCTCGGCAGGGGGTGGGTCGGCAGCGGCGGAGGCTGCACCGCGTGCCGGCGCGTGCGAACTCCAGGCGATGAGGAGGTGTGCATGCAGGTCATGGTTCGAATCGTCGCGGTGGCAGCGGTCCTCACCCTCGTGGGATCGGCCACGGCACGAGCCCAGGCGGATGCCGCGACGACGTACGCCCAGAAGTGCGCCATGTGCCACGGGAAGGCCGGTGCTGGAGACGGCGCCGCCGCCGCGGCTCTCAACCCCAAGCCTCCCAACTTCACGACAGCCGAGTTTCAGGACGCCAGANNGCTCGTCGCGGTCATCACCGACGGCAAGAGCCCGATGATGCCGTCGTACAAGAGCCAACTGTCGGCGGACGAGATCAAAGCGCTCGTCGCGTACGTTCGCACCCTGGGCAAGTCGGAAGGCTCGTAGTCGGTGCCGGGGCGGGTGGGGATGGCGCAACACCTCGCGGATCTCGGCGGACGTCTGCCACGGTCGTTCCTGCCCCTCGCGCTGGGCATCGTCCTTGTCCTGGCGGTCGTGGTCCCGGTGCTCGCGCGTGGTGGTCCACGCGTTCCTCAGCCGGTGGCGTTCAATCACTTGAAGCACACGCAGGAGCTGGGGCTCGGGTGCGAGTTCTGTCACCCGTACTCCCAGACACGCGCACATTCCGGCCTGCCCGACGCGACGACCTGCTCAGCGTGTCACGCCAGCCCGCAGGGCACGTCGGCCGAGGCCGCGCGTGTCACCGAGCTGATCACAGCCGGTGATCCCCTGCAGTTCAACAAGCTGTTCCGGATGCCCGACCACGTGTTCTACACGCACCGCCGTCACGTCGCGATCGCGGGACTTGGCTGCGAAGCCTGCCATGGGGCTATCGCCCAGACGGAGCGCCCACCCGAGCGTGCCCTGGTCAAGATCGACATGGATTTCTGCATGGATTGTCACAGGGAGCAGGGTGCGACGCTGGACTGCAACGCCTGTCATCGGTAGGGGGGGAGTGCGCGGATGAAACCCACGCGACGTGAATTCCTCTGGGCGATGGGAGCGACCGCCGCCTCGGTCGGGCTCAGCTGGTCGTCCGATATCGTGTGGGCACCGCAGGTGCCTGACGACGTCGGATGGGCTCCCGGTACCGAGCAGTTCATCAACTCGGCGTGTCTGATCTGCCCCGCTCGCTGCGGCGTCCGCGGCCGGGTGGTCGACGGCCGTCTGGTGCACCTCGGGGGCAATCCCTTCCATCCTGTCAACGCCGGCGGCCTCTGCCCTCGCGGCATTGCCGGCGTCCAGATGCTCTACCATCCCGATCGTCTGGTGTCGCCCATGCGGCGCGTGGGTGACCGCGGCAGCGATGCCTGGGAAGAGATCGGATGGGACGAGGCGCTGAGGCAGTTGGGTGAGCGCCTCGCCTCGCTCCGCGCCAGCGGGCGCCCGGAGGCCCTGGCCCTCCTGGCGGGCTACTGCGCGGGGACGATGCACGATCTGTGGCACCAGTTCCTGCGGAGCTATGGGTCACCAAACTACGTGGCCGACGATTACGACGACGGCACCGCCACGGTGATGGATGTGATGCACGGAATTCCACGGCGGCCTGGCTTTGACCTGAGCCGATCGGGATTCGTGCTGTCGTTCGGCTCGCCCATGTTCGAATCTTGGTGGTCACCGCTGCAGGCATTCGCGGCGTTCGCGGGCCCCGACGGATCCGAGGACGGCCGCACCCACTTCGTGCAAATCGATACCCGCTTCTCACGGACCGCCGCCTATGCCAACGAGTGGGTCGGAGTTCGCCCGGGCACGTTCGGGGTGCTCGCGCTGGGAATAGCGTACATCCTGATTAGGGACGAGCTGTACGACGCCGACTTTATGGAACGGCACGTCGTGGGATTCCAGGATTCCAGCAGCCCGGGCGGCGCACCCCGGCAGGGGTATCGGTCGCTCATCCTGCGCCACTACCGCTCCGAGGAGGTCTCGGCGATCACGGGGGTGCCGGTCGAGCGGATTACCGCGATCGCACGCGCGTTCGCACAGGCAGAACGCCCTGTGGCCGTATTCGGCCACGAGGTGACGCACGCCCGGGACGGGCTGCTCACTGGAATGGCCGTGCACAGTCTCAACGTACTGATGGGGAGCATTGGCCGTGCCGGTGGTGTGATTTTCGGGCAGGACGCACCGCTGGATCCGCTCCCCCAACCGCGCCTCGACGCAGCAGCCCGCGCCGGACTCGGCCGCGGATCCCTGGCTCGGACAGCGGCGCCCTTCGGCGATGGTGACCCAACGTCACGGTTCGCGACGGCGGTCGGCGCCAGCCCGAGTGACACGATCGACACCCTGCTCCTCTACTACGCCAATCCGCTCGCGTCATCGCCACGTCCGGACGCATGGCGCGACGCCCTCGACCGTATCCCGTTCGTCGCGAGCTTCTCGCCGTTCCTCGACGAAACGACGGCCTACGCCGACTTGATCCTGCCCGATCTACTCGCCTTCGAGCGGTGGCAGGATGCACCTGCGCCGTTATCGCATCCCTATCCAGTGTGGGGTGTGGCGCGGCCGCTGGTCGCGCCTCCTCCGCACGGTATGTCGACCGGGGACGTGGTCCTGGCCGTCGCTCGTCAGCTGGGCGGTAGCGTGGCCGCCAGCCTTCCCTACGAACGCATCGAGCTGCTGCTCAAGGAGCGAGCCCGCGGTCTGTTCCGAGTGCAGCGCGGCATGACGTTGGGAGACTCGTTCGAACGGGAGCACCATCGACAAATGCAAGAACGCGGCTGGTGGCTCCCCGAACACACCGAGTTCGAGGGCTTCTGGGACGAGGTGGTCGAACGAGCCGGCTGGACCGACCTGTTCGTGGACGAGACCGACCCCGCTGGGGTGGCGCGCACGCGGAGCGGTCGCATCGACCTGATGCCGACCCAGCTGCTTGCCGCCCTTGCCAGCGCCGGACGGGCATCGGCGTTGTACATGGACGTGGAGGCGGTCCACCCGACGGCGACAGACGAGTTTCCGCTGCGGCTGATCCCCTACCGCGTCTCGACGCTGTCATCGGGCACCCTGGCCCTCGAGCGCTGGCTGGGCGAGACCCCCGGGCTGTTTCCGGAAGTGCACTGGGACCCGTGGGTCGAGGTGGCGCCGACGACAGCGGAGGCGCTGGGACTGGCCGACGACACGGCGGTGTGGGTCGTCGGCGCCCAGGGCCGGTACCGCGCGCGCCTCAAGGTGTTCCCGGGCACCGCCCCCGAGAATGTCTGTGCCCCTTACGGCGTCCGACATCCGGACGGCGAGTTGGCCAATCCCCTCCAGCTGCTGGACGGGTCGAGCGACGCGCTGACCGACTTGCCGAACTGGTTCACCACCTTCGTACGCCTCGAGCGGGCGTGAGGAAGCGAGAGCGATGACGCGTTGGGGCATGGTGATCGACCTGGACCGGTGCACCGGCTGTGCGGCGTGCGAGGTCGCGTGCAAGAGCGAGAACAACATCGCCACCGTTCCTCCCGATCAGGCCGAGATGGGCCGTGTGGTGAGCTGGATGCGCGTCATGGCACATGCCGTCGGGGACTTCCCCCACACCCACCTCGACTTCTATCCGCGCCCCTGCATGCACTGCGACAACCCCCCGTGCATCAAGGTGTGTCCGGTGCGCGCCACCTACATCGACGACGAGGGCATCGTGGGGCAGATCTACCCGCGCTGCATCGGCTGCCGCTACTGCGCCAACGCCTGCCCCTACACCGTGAAGTACTTCAACTGGTACGGCCCGGAGTGGTCGGACTCAGAGCGCCAGCACCTCAACCCGGACGTCTCCGTCCGGAACAAGGGCGTGATCGAGAAGTGCACGTTTTGCCACCACCGGCTGCAGCGCGCCCGGGAGGACGCCCGGGCCGAGAATCGCGACCTGCGCGAGGAAGATTATCAGCCGGCGTGCGCGGAGATCTGTCCCACCGAGGCGATCGTGTTCGGCGACCTCGACAATCCGACGCACCACGTGGCCGAGTTGAAAGAGAATCCGCGGGCGATGCGCATCATGGAGGATCTCGGAACCCAGCCCAAGGTCTACTACCTCAGAGCGAGGAGGTGAGATGCGCCGTGAGGTAGCGGAGAAGCTGGCGAGCCTTCCTGCGGATGAGCGGGTCCTGCTCAGGCCGCTCGTCGACACGTCTCGATGGTTCTACCTGATGGCGGGCGTGTTCGGCGGGATCACGCTGCTGGGAATCGTCGCATACATCCTTCAGGTGCGCTACGGTCTCGGACGCACCGGACTCAACCGGCCCGAGTACTGGGGCATCTACATCATCAACTTCGTCTTCTTCATCGGCATCAGCCACGCCGGCACCCTGATCTCGGCGATTCTGCGGGTGAGCAAGGCGGAGTGGCGCCGCTCCATCACGCGGTCGGCCGAGCTCATCACGGTGCTCGTGATCGGGTTCGGTGCGATTCAGCCGGTCATCGACCTCGGCCGCCCCGATCGCGTGCTCAACGTGATTCTCCATGCCCAGTGGCGCTCGCCGCTCCTGTGGGACGTGATCAGTATCGGCCTCTACTTCATGTCCTGCACGATCTATCTCTATCTCCCGCTGCTCCCGGACCTCGCGATCATACGCGACTCCGGCATCAAGGCGCCGCGCCTGTATCGGTTCCTGGCGGCCGGCTACAACGACACTCCGGCGCAGCGACATCGCCTGGAGCGCGCCATTGGGGTCCTGTCCATCGTCGTGATCCCGATCGCGGTCTCGGTGCACACGGTCATCGGCTGGATCTTCGCGATGACGCTGCGGCCCATGTGGCACAGCACCATCTTCGGACCCTATTTCGTCATGGGAGCCATCTATTCCGGCATCGCCGCGATCCTCGTGGCGATGGCGGTGCTGCGCCGCGTGTATCATCTCGAAAACTACTTCAAGGATGTGCACTTCGATTACTTGGGTCGCCTGCTGCTCATCCTCAGTCTTTTGTGGTTCTACTTCACATTCGCGGAATACCTCACCGCATTCTATGGTGGGGAGCCCGGCGAGATGCGGACGTTCTGGTCGAAGCTGACGGGGACGTTCGCCGTGCCCTTCTGGGCGATGGTCGCCGGCTGCTTCATCATCCCGCTCGCACTCATGGCGCGACAGGCCACGCGGACCCCGCGGGGTACCACGATCGCCGGTATTGCAGTAGTCATTGGGATGTGGCTGGAGCGGTACAACATCGTGGTGCCGACCTCCGTCAACCCCCGCTGGGAGATCGAGTCCATCGGACACTACCTGCCCTCGTGGATCGAGCTGGCGATCATGGCTGGAACGTTCTCAGGGTTCATTCTCTTGTACATGATCGCCACGAAGATCGTGCCCATCGTCTCGATCTGGGAGATCAAGGAGGGCCGCGCAGTGGTACAGCAAGTTGCCGAACGGGTGGCGAAATACTCCAGGAGCCACACATGACTCGCTCTCGATGCAAGCTGTTCCTCCGATTGACGGCTGGCGCAGCGTTTGTGTGGCTAGGGCTCGTCTTGGTTCCGGCGCTCGAGGCCCAGTCCACCGAGATCTACCCTGGCGATCCTGTTGCTGGCCGGCGGCTGTTCATTGAGCGGCGTTGCGTCCGCTGCCACGCCATTTGGGGCAACGGCGGGACACTGGGACCGGATTTCGCGATGGTTGGAGCTGGCCGCAGCCTCCCGCAGCTCGCCGGCATGTTCTGGAACCACACCCCGCAGATGATCGAGAGTGTGCGTGATCGTGGCTTCGAATGGCCGAGGTTCACGGAAGCGGAGCTAGCCGACCTGATCAGCTACATCTACTACGTGAAGCTGTTCGACGAGCCCGGCGACCCAGTGCAGGGAGATCGATCCTTTCGCGACAAGCGCTGCGTGGATTGTCACGCCGTCGGTGGATCCGGCGCGCGAAGCGGTCCGGCCCTCGACGGATACGCCAGGTTCATTGCGCCGATAGCACTCGCGCAAGGCATGTGGAACGCCGGCCCCAACATGCAGGCCTTGCAGAGGGCTCGAGGTTTCGGCACGCTGGAGTTCGTGGGTCGCGAGATCGCCGACATCCAGGCCTTCATACGCTCGGCGTCCGGCATTGCCGATCGCGATATCGTGTTCTTGCAGCCCCCCGATCCCGACAATGGGCGGCGGGTGTTCGTCCAAAAACAGTGCGCGCGATGCCACGGAACTCGGGGACAAGGCACGGCGGCCGGCCCGAATCTCCGGGCGGCGACTGAACGCCTGCGGGTGGCGCAGATCGCGGGCCAGCTCTGGAACCATTCGCCGCAGATGGGGGCCGCGATGCAGGCTGCCGGCGTGCCCTTCCCGCGGTTTCGCGGCACCGAGATGGCCGACCTGATCTCGTTCCTGTACTATCTGCGATTCTATGAGACGGCGGGCGATCTGCGGGTGGGCGAGCAGCTGTTCGTCACGAAGGGCTGTGCCGCGTGTCATCCGATTGGGGAGGCGCCAGCGGCGGGTCCCGATCTGTCGCAGTCGGAGGTGCTCCGCACCCCCCTCGGCCTCGCAACGGCCATGTGGGACCATGCGCCCGCCATGTACGCACAGATTCAATCGGCGCACGTGGAGTGGCCCCGCTTCGAGGGTGACGAAATGCGGGACCTGTCGGTCTATTTGCGAAGCCTGGCCTCGAGGGGACGGGAGGGCACGACGGGACGCTGACAATCGGGGTCGCCTGCAGCAGCGCGAACGTGGGTTCTG
>JABAOD010003160.1_pt1 | contig 10296 bp, 8 predicted proteins | sample 7062151 | NCBI WGS metagenome assembly JABAOD01 (sample SAMN14538626, study PRJNA623070) | marine sediment metagenome | biome: marine biome [ENVO:00000428]; feature: marine pelagic biome [ENVO:01000023]; material: deep marine sediment [ENVO:00002113] | place: India: Gulf of Khambhat ... | reverse complement strand
TTTTCGATCTGACCGAGTGCGGCGCTCAGCGCCTTGCGCTTGTTAGTGTCCATCATCGACTCCTGGGGCAGTGTTAGCGGTCCGAGACCGGTAGAAACCCGAGAAGGACCCACCGAGCAGCGGTCCTTGCATGTGAGAATTATTCCACAACTCGACAAACCCGTCCTCCCCCCGCCGGAAACGAGCTTTTCGCAGCCGCGGCAGCCTAGGCTCGACCGTGGGGACAACGCGGGTGCTTGTACGCAACCCAAGCCCACCGACCGCGGCGCTGCTGCCGCCCTCCTCGTTTCGGCCGTCTCGATCACCGAGGCAGGCGTTTCAACGCGCGATCATGAAACGGGGCCAGTACAACCTGCGAAGCGACAGCGCCCGCGAGCGCCAGAAACATGTCCCATTGCGTGTCCCAAACGTCACCTTGCGTAGCCAGAAAGGCCGTAGCCGCCGATCCGGTTGCCAATGCCGTCCACCATTCGATCAGCTCATACAACGCGCTGATCGCCAGACACACGCAGGTGACGATCGCGAACAGCCATTTACCCGGCCTGAGCGGTGACAGCCGAAGCAATAGCTCACGCACGATGATCGCTGGAAAGAAGCCCTGCGCGAAGTGGCCCAGCCGATCGTAGTGGTTGCGCGCCAGATTGAAGGTGTCGCGCAACCAATTGAACAGTGGCATCTCGGCATAGGTGTAGTGTCCACCGATGAGGAGAATCACTGCATGCAAGCACACGAGCACATAGACCAGGCGGGTGAACTGGAAACGCGGGTAGGTTGCAGCCAGAATCGCCACCCCGATGACAACGGGCGCAACTTCCAACACCCACGTCAGGCGATCCCGCGGTGTTATGCCGGACCAGACGAAAAGCGCCAGCAAGGTTGCTGACAGAAGGGCAAAGAATTGCCTGTCAGTCATTCGCTCACGCACCGTCCGGTCGTCCGCACTGGCGAATCAGTCAGGGTCTTTCAGCAATAGCCGTGCTCCCGGAACCAGCCGATGGCATCGTGCAACGCCTCCTCCACGGGCCGCGGATCGAAGCCGAGCTCGCGCCTTGCCTTATCGATCGAGAAAAACATGTACTTTCTGGCTAGCCGCACGCCGTCTACACTGATGCGCGGCTCGGCGCCCGTCAGGCGTGCCCAGATCTCCGACACGTAAGCGAAGGGTAAAATCACATTGGCTGGCACACGCAGGCGCGGTGGGCGCCGACCGCTGATTCGTGCGATCGCCTGCAAAATGTCTATTAAGGTCATATTGCGCGCGCCCAGGATGTAGCGCTGACCGACACGGCCGCGTTCAAACGCGAGCACGTGGCCGGCGCCAACATCGTCGACGTGTACCACATTCAAACCCGTGTCTACATAGGCCGGCATGCGGCCCTTGGCCGCGTCGAGCACCAGGCGGCCGGTCGGCGTAGGCTTGATATCACGAGGCCCGACGGGTGCCGAGGGGTTAACGATCACGGCTGGCAGCCCGGCCTCTTGCACGAGCTTGTGGACTTCCTGCTCGGCCAGATACTTCGAGCGTTTGTAGTGCCCGATCATCTCTGCCAGCGTCACCGGCGTGTCCTCGTTGCTCGGACTGTGATCGCCGTTCAAACCCAGCGTCGCCACACTGCTCGTATAGACGACGCGCTTTACGCCGGCCGCGCCAGCGGCCAGCATCAGGTCACGCGTGCCGGTGACATTGACACGATAGATGTCGTCGGGGTTGGGCACCCAGATGCGGTAATCGGCGGCGACGTGGAACAGCGCCTCACAGCCTTCGACAGCGCGCTCGAGCGACGCCCGATCGATGAGATCGCCCGTGGCCACCGAAACGGGCAATCCCTCGATGTTGCGCCGGTCACTTCGCGCCCTAAGCAGCACGCGCACCGCGTGGCCCGCCTGCAGTAGCGCCCGCACCACTGCGGAGCCGATAAATCCGGACGCGCCTGTAACGAGGGTTGTCATGATCTGGTCATGCGACTAGGCACCATCGCCCGATTCCAGACAGCGCAAGCTGGGTCCCGCGAGTCTGGCCACTTGCGTTAAGGTAGCATAAGCAGCACGACTGTCTCGCAGCAAGCGCACACAGTCCACGAACACTCGCGGGCGCCTCAGTAACAGCACTGCCAGTGCCGATAGACGCCATTCGCCGTGCGCATCGACTGCACCGAGCACTTGTTGTGGAATAGTTGTGCGAGCGGCATCCGCGACCGCACGAATGACAATAAAGGGTACACCTGCTCGCCCGGCAACTGCTGCCACGGCAACGCTCTCCATGTCGACCGCCACAGCACCTAAACGCGCGAACAACTGCGCTTTCTCGCTCACGTCGGCAACTACCGTCGCGCTTTGCACGAGCGGACCCGCGTTGCTCGCAACCCGGTCCTGCAGGCATGCCGCCACACGAGCGCGCCAATCCACGTCCACGTCGTAAGCATCACCCGTAGGCGTCAACACTCGCTTCGGCAGCAGCAAGTTGCCGGGTAGCAGCGTGTCTGCCAGCGCACCGGCCGTGCCCCAGCTTAGCAAGGCCGTCGCCCCGCGATCGAGCAACGATTCGGCCGCGCGTGACGCACGTCTCGCTCCGATGCCGCTCAATTGAATCGAAACGCCGCTGGAAAGCTCGACCCGTTCGCCCGGGCGCGGGCGGCGATGGGTCAGGCAGTGCGCCTCCGGCGGCATTGCGACGACAATGCCGAGGCGTGTCAGAGGCGTTTGCGCCTCCTGAGATTGTAGTAGCGCGCCAGCGCCCACAGAGGAAAGAACTTATCGTAGCCGTGGTACTTAAGATAAAACACGCGCGGAAAACCTGGAGCGTTGAACACCGGATCGTTCCACAGCCCGTCTGGCTGTTGGGTCCGCAATAGGTACTCCACGCCGCGGCGCACTTCCGGCGAATCTCCCTCTCCTGCCGCCACGAGACCCAGTATCGCCAACGCAGTCTGAAACGCCGTGCCGGGACCACCCTGACCGGCGCGATCGGGGTGAAGATAGCAGTCGTTGCTCTCGCCCCAGCTGCCGTCAGAACGCTGGTTCAGCTTTAGCCAGCCGACGGCACGCCGCACGTACGGCTGCATCTTTGTCTCACCCGCTTGCTCGAGCGCTGTCAACACCGACCACGTGCCGTAGATATAGTTCGTGCCCCAGCGCCCGAACCAGGATCCGTCCTTTTCCTGGTCGCCCTTCAGGTACTCCAGGCATCGACGCAAGGTTTCGCTATATCGCGGATCCTTCAAGCGACCAAAAAGCGTGACGCAGCGCCCACTGACATCGGCGGTCGGCGGGTCCAACAGCGCACCATGATCAGCGAACGGGATCTCGTTCAGATAGTAATGAGTATTATCGGCATCGAACGAGGCGAAGCCGCCGTTGCGTGACTGCATGCCAGCGAGCCATTCCGCCGCGCGCTCGATCGAGTCCTGGTAGCGCGGCTCCCCGCTTTGATGCATGGCCCAGGCCACGACCGCGGTGTCATCGAGATCCGGGTAATGCGCGTTACCAAACTGAAACGCCCAACCGCCAGGGCGCAGGTGCGGGCGCTGTATGCTCCAGTCGCCCCGCAGCTCAAGTACCTGGCGCTCTTTGAGCCAGTCCATTGCACGCAGGGTCTGTTCCGTGGGCTCGCCCGCATTCGCCTCGTGCAATGCCAGACACGCAAGGCCCGTGTCCCAGACTGGCGACATGCAGGGCTGACAGTAGGCGCTGCGTTCGCTGATGACGAGCAGTTTGCGCAGCGCCTCGCGGGCCGTCACGCAGTGGGGGTGATCCGGCGGGTAGCCGAGTAGCGCAAGCGCCTCATAGGCATTGACCATGGCCGGGAATATGGCGCCGAGTCCGTCGGTACCGTTGAGCCGCTCGATAAACCAATTTTCCGCTCTGCGCACGGCCCAGCGCCGGATGCCGCGTGGGATCAAGGGTTCAAGCCGGCGCCCCAGCCAGTCTAACCACAGAAAGAGATAATTAAGCCGCGAACGTATGGGGAAGTAATCCTTCTCGCGATCTGGCGGAACGGTAAAAAGCTCCGCGATACCGACACCCCGGGGGTTTTTCGCACGCGCTTTGAGACTGCAAAGGATCAAGAGCGGGACCATGACAGTCCGCGACCAATAAGACACTTTAGTCAAATGAAACGGAAATCCGCGCGGCAGCAATATGATCTCTACTGGAATAAACGGTACGCCGCGCCACGGGATTTGCCCAAACAGTGCTAGCGTGATGCGCGTAAAGACATTGGCGCGCGCCGCGCCACCGCGCGCGAGGATCGCTTGACGCGCTCTCCCCATATGCGGCGCATCGGGATCGTCCCCGGCCAGCTTGAGCGCGTAATACGCCTTGACCGTGCAGCTCAAGTCGATGCCGCCTCCCAGGTATAGCGGCCAACCGCCGTGATCTTCCTGGCAGTCACGCAGAAAGGTGGCGATCTTCGCCTGCAACCCCTCGTCGATTTCATCCATGTAATGCATCATCAGGATGTACTCGGCCGGGATGGTGCAATCGGCTTCGAGCTCAAAGCACCAGTAGCCGTCGGTGTGTTGCTTCGCCAACAGCGCATCACGTGCGGCATCCACCGCCTCTCGCAGGGTGCGTTCGGCGATACCGACGCCGGGGGCTTGGCGCTCTTTACGCAGGTGCCATTCGGCACTCCGGGGCAGGGGTTGCTTGGTCTGTTCTAACATCAGCGCGTCAGGTTCGACGGTGTCGGTCGGACGATTTAACCGCACATAAACAAATTATTGTAGCATCCACGCAACGTATTGTATCTAAAGCGGCTCAGTTTAATGAATAAGGCTCAAAACGCCGCGATTGTGGCGCAGGTTGCACACTGGGGCGCGGCAATCCCGCGGCGGCGAGATGGAACAACAGACGCAGAAGCGGACCGCTACTCACAGCCAGATTCGTCGCCAGTATCGTCGCCTTCACGCTGCGACGCGATATCTTCACCTCATTGCCCGACGTAAAACCGCGGTTGCGGTTGATCTTCCGCAACGTCAACAAGGCCATCCCTAACGCCCAAAGACAAAACCGGCGGATACCCTTTTCGTGCGCCGGAATCAGCAAAGTGTAGGCAAGTGCGTTTTCCAGGTGCCCACGCGCAATGGCGACCAGTTTCTGAAGCCCATCGCCGAACGACGCGTTGTGCTGCTGTTCGGACATCTCCTTCAGGTCGACGCGCGACTGGTCAAAGACTTCCCGCGGCAACCAACACGCTCCGCGCTCCTTGTCCTCCCAGATATCTTTTAGAATGTTGGTCATCTGCAGGCCCTGACCGAAGGACACAGCCAGTGTCATCATGGCCTCGCGATTTTTTTCGACCTCGCGCGAGTAGTCGCAGAAGAGTTCAGTCAGCATTTCGCCCACCACCCCAGCAACGTAATAGCAGTAGCTGTCCAGCTGCGGCATATTCTTCAGACCGTCCACGTCTTTGTCCGTCTGAAACACCGACATCCCCTTGGCCATGATGCCAACCGAGCGGCTGAGGATAGAGCGTTGGGCCGGTGTGAAACCGTGTGTCAGGCGGATGACGCGGGGTACGTTATTGATCAGATCGCGCTCGGCGGAAATGGTGCTGTCCGATAACAACGGATACAGCTCAGCCGCAAAACGCTCTGCGCTTGTAGTGCCGTCGACCACGTCGATAAACATCTGGGAGAAGTAGCGCTTCTGCGCCGGCGTGATGCCCGGCTCGTCCTCGATGGTATCGGCGATGCGGCACAGCAGGTAGGCATTGCTGACAACCTTGCACAGTGCTGCGGGCAGCTGCGGTATGGTCAGCGCGAAGGTCCGCGACACGCCTTGCAGAATGTAATCTTGGTACGCGTCGTCGGACAGATGGTCACCTTGATTGGCGCAGAACTCCGGCATGGTCAGGAAACCTCGTCAAGAATTCCCTAAGTCGCGTGCCGCCGACGGCGCTATTGTCCTCTCGCCTCGCAGTCCTGTCCAGGGCGTTGGCCACTGCATCCACACTCCATCGAACATCAAAACGAAACCCCTGACTGCGCTAGCGCATTGACGGCTCGACTGCCACCGGCGCCGGGCTTTGCGCACCGTTTGAAATCGCCAGCGTGCTGCGGCCCGCTGGGTGTGCGAGCGGCGCAAGCGCTTGATCGAATCTCACCCGATCGCGCAACGGCCAGTCCGGTACATCCGTCATCAAGAAACCGAGGCTCGCATCCCGATACAGGGCGCCGTGTGTCCATTGCAGCGGTCCGACTGTCGGCAACGACGCATACTCGGTGACGAGGGAGCCAAACATGTAGCCCGGGCTATTAGAGCAGAGAATCGAGGCAGGATTTTCCACAAGCTCGAAGGCTTGAGCGATACGATACAACGCATCCGGATAGAAATGATTCTTACTCGCCTCGAACCATAGCGAGTCTGCGAACCACTGTTGACCGGCTCGACCGTGCTGCCTTTGTAACGTAGCGACGACGGGTTGGTAGCCGAGCGCGTCGCCTCCCAACGGGCGATAGGACCAAGAGGTTTCGGACGCCGCCCTTTTGCGACTCACTAGTGCATCGCCACGAGCGCTCACTACTTTCCAATCGCTGCCTTGTTTAACAACACAAAGATCGACGCCCGGCACCGACGCAAGCAGCGAGGCGATATCCGCTTCTTTGCCTGCCCAGGTATAGGCAACGAAGCTGGACAACAGGCCGAAATTCACGATGGTGACATCGGATTCACGCTCGAGCGCGCTGTGAACCCGCAGACCGGCCTTCGCCAGCGTGACTTCGATCTTCGGCCAGGTGTTCTTCAGCGGTTTGCCGCCGGCCATGCCGTGATCCGATATCAGCACCGTTCGAAATGAATGGTCCGGGTATTTTGCGCGAAATACGCGCAACGCTTCGTCGAGCTCGCGCAGGAACTGCGCCAGCGCCTCGGGGCCATAGACGTGGCCGAGTGCGTCCGTGGAGACGATGTACATGCCGAACACATCCTTGTGTGATTCAATGAATGCCGTCAGTCCCTGCTCGATCTCATGCAGACTGTAAGGCCGCGGCCAACCGTAGGCCAAAACCTTGCGCACGATTCCCGCCAGGTACCAGTCAAAGACCTCACGCCACGGCGCCGGCACCTTGACGATGCTAAAGCACCCTCGCAGCTGCGCCTCGGCACGATTGAAGTGGCACGCCTCATAGCCCAGCGCCTTCGGCGAACCGAGCGGTCGCAACAAGCCGGTCCAAGCCACATAGGAACCCGTGGGAAAGGTGTTGATGACCGCGGCCGGGCCGCGCAGCCCCCTAAACAGCGCTTTGTCGCCCAGGGCAGGATCGGTGAGCTTCTTCGCCAGATCATAGGGAATGGCGTCAATGCCGATCAGTAAAGTCCGCGTGCGTGGTTGCGCCTCGGCGCTGAGTGTCCAAAGGGACAACAAGAAACTTAGCAACGAAATAAGTAAAGTGTTCATGCGCCCCGTGGTGATCACCACGCGGTTTCGGTCTGCGCACGCCGCTCGCGTCAGAGTGTCGATTCCAGGAAATTGTAGATCTTGCGCCTCATGGTGTTGAGGCCCAAAGGCGACATCGTGAGGAAGGCCATCTTATGGTTGTAGGGCCAGGTAATGCGCTCGGGCCTGCCCATCGCCTGCCACAACGCCTCGCGGCCGCTTTCGGGGATACAAGTGTCGTAGGCGGCATCGAAGATAATGACACGCTTCGGATCGACCTTGCCCGGGAAGCCGGCAGGGTTGATCGGCATGAGCGGGCCCGCCAGCTTCTGCTCGAAGATATCACGCGTCCAACCCAAGCGGCCGATGATGAGGTTGCGTGCCTCCTCTGCCCGGCCAAAGCAGGTGGCGAACATCTCGTTAATATTGGCCCCGCCCATGGCCAGCACACTGGCGCCGATACGCGGTTCGTTGGCGGCGACCAGACTGGCGATGGTCGCACCCAGGCTGAATCCGATGATGCCGATGCGATTGCGGTCAACCTTGGGCTGGACTTCGGCCCAATCGATGACGCGGCGGATATCGATAACGTGCGTTTGCACGCGCTTGACCATTTGTTGGGTCATCGCGATGAACTCCTGCTCGTTCGCTATCGCACGCATACCTTCCCAGTCGAACAGGAAATTCTCGCCCAGTATCCGCAGGACATTCATCTCGCCGTCACTGTATTTCCTCAGGCTTTTTGTAATCTTGCGTGAAGGGTAGGTATGCGTACCCCAAATAGGCAGGACCACGACGAGCTTCCTCTTGCCCGGCAGCTTGCTCTGATAATAAAGCGCGGTGACCAGGTTACCGTCCTGGCCATTGTCCCCAGCGGACGGAAACGAAAGCCTGTAGACGCGATAGTCCTTCGTCTTCAGATCGGTATCCAATTCAACACTCGCCGAAATGGGATTTCTCTGGTAGCGGAAGCCAAAATCGAGCGCAACGGGTGCGAGCGAGGCGACTGCGTGACCATCGTCGGCATAGATCAGCGTTGTGGCGCCGGTCGAAACACCAACCGAGAGCGTCAATGCGACAGAAAAAAACCTACCCCACGTCTGTCTCACGAGATCACACCTCTAGTGGCCGGACCGCACGCTACCACTGTCGAGCGGCACGAAGATATCCCACAATTCTACTGATAGAATGATAACCGGTCACCCTGCCAGGCCCTTTCAGCGGCTCGGCCCCGTGCCGGAGGTTCTGGCATAGATCCTGTCTTTCCAACGGGAGCGCTGTCCGTGCCAATAACGGATGGCCGACGTCCACGTCATGGCCAGATACAGCGCCCCAATCAGCGGCATTGCCAGTGCCCAGGCGCTGGAGAGCCGATAGAATCGAAGCGTAGGCAGATATGCGATCACCATCATGACGAGCGCGAGACCCGCGAGCACCTTGGCCCCGGTGCTCGGAAAAGACAGCGCCACCCACGGCAGCCAGAAGGCGGCCACGAAGACCAGCGTGCAGGTGAGCAGCAAGGTCGTCGAGTAGCCCAGCTGCGTGAACGCCGAGCGGGCAACCATGTTCCAGATCGAACCCAGATCCCGGTAGGAGCGCATGCTACGCGCCGAGTGAGTCAGTCCCACCCAGGTGCGAGCGCCCTGGGACTTGACCAGCCGCGCGAGCGCGCAGTCATCGATCAACGCGCTGCGCAGCGCGGAAAAACCGCCGATGTCACCAATTACTCGGGTCTCGAGCAGGATGCAGCCGCCGGCAGCCGCGGCCACCCGGCGCCAGCGCGGGTCGTTCGACAAGCGAAACGGATACAGTAGGCGAAAGAAGAAGACAAAGGCCGGCATTAACAACTTCTCCCAAAACGTGTGCATGCGCAACGCCGCCATCACGGATATCAACTGTACCCGATCACGCTGCATCTTCTCACGCAATGCCGGCACCAAACCTGGCGCCAGATCGATGTCGGCATCGAGCAGCAGGGTCAGCGGTCGGTCGAGGTGCACACGTCCCTGTTCGAGCGCCCACAGCTTGCCCGCCCAGCCAGGCGGTAGCGCCTGCCCAGCGACAATGCGCAGCTCGTGCTGCGCTGCGCGGCGCGCAACCACTGAGGTTGCATCGGTGGATTGATCATCAACCAGAACCGTTTTCAGGCCCGGGCCCTGGGCATCGAGTCCGCGCAGTGTCGTCGCGATGGTGTCGGCTTCGTTGCGGGCGGGGATCAGTACGGCAATATCACTTAAGTCCGCGTCCAACGCCGGTTCCTCGACATCGAGTACCTCGCGAATGCGCCAGGGACTTGCGGCAAGAAGGAAGACGCCCAACCAGATAATGGTTGCCGGTAGTGCCAGGAGAATCCAACTCATTCAGGCCGCGCGTTCCTCGCGTCCCGGCTTTTCGTCCTCGGTGTCGGGCCTGGCTGCCTGCCCCGGCGGTGGATCCGGGTAGCGCACCGGTAGCTCTGGCGCCATCGGCCCTTCGGTGCGCGGTCCGCGCAGGTAGACCTTCAACGCCTTCAACGGATGCGCAAAACTATCGTTGACCGCGGTCGGTTCATAGCCACAGTGAACCATACAGTTGGCGCACTTCGGATTGCGGCCGGTACCGTAATTGTCCCAATTGGTCTCTTCAATAAGTTGCTTGAAGCTCGATGCGTAGCCATCGTCAACGAGCAGGTAGCACGGCTTCTGCCAGCCGAACACGTTGCGCGTCGGATTGCCCCAGGGCGTGCACTCGTAGGTCTGGTTGCCAGCCAGAAAATCCATAAATAGACCCGATTGGTTGAAACGCCACTTGCGCTTAGCGCGCTTGCCGATCCTGAAAATGTCACGGAACAATTGCTTGCTGGCCGCGCGCTGCAGAAAGATATCCTGCTGCGGGGCATGCTGGTAACTGTAACCCGGGGAGATCGTAACACCCTCGACACC
>JABAOD010010673.1_pt2 | contig 10297 bp, 7 predicted proteins | sample 7062151 | NCBI WGS metagenome assembly JABAOD01 (sample SAMN14538626, study PRJNA623070) | marine sediment metagenome | biome: marine biome [ENVO:00000428]; feature: marine pelagic biome [ENVO:01000023]; material: deep marine sediment [ENVO:00002113] | place: India: Gulf of Khambhat ... | reverse complement strand
ACCTCTTGTTCTTGAACCTGGTGCTGCTGCCGGCCCTGCTGCTGGCCACGCCCGGGCCACTCTGGCAGCGGCTGCAACTGGTGGCGGCGGCGGTTCCGCTCCTGGTGGTGGTACAGGCCCTCTCCCTGATTGGGCTGGTACGCGGCCAGCTTTGCCTGATGGGCTCCCCGGGTAGCTTCCTGTGCCTCTGGCTGCTGCGCCTCGTCTATGCTTCGGGTCAGCTGTCGGCAGCGGCCCTCTGGGCGTTGCTCAGCTGGCGTCACTGGCTTCCCGACCGCCAGAGGCCGGCGGTCTCGGCAAACTCCTGAATCAGTTCAGGTAGCCCAAGGACTCGAGAGTGCTCTGGACATCCTCGGGGATCCCAGCTGGCTCGGAATCCAGGGCTCCGCCGGCCACTGAATGGGACAGGTGTCTCGCGAACTCGCTGCGGAGCCGTCTCAGAGCGCCCCATTCGAGGGCCGCGACCTCCCGGCGCTCGCCGGGATCTCGAAGGACGTTGAACAGGCGCGCTTCCCCAGTTCGAGCGTTGAGGACCAGCTTGTGCTGGTCTGTCCGCACCGCGAACAGGTCCGGGTCCGTGGAGGTGGCGGTAGCGAAAGCGATGCGCCCCACGTTCTCGCTGCCGTCCAGCAGGTGCCCTAGATCCCGGCCTTGTTGGCCAGGTGGCGCCGGGGCGCCGACCAGAGACAGCAGGGTCGGCATCAGGTCAACGAGCTCGACGATTCCTTCGAGCCGCCGGCCACCGTCCTGGCCGCCCGGCAGGCGCACCATCAACGGCACGTGGAGCTGATGGTCGAAGAGGCTGCGCCCATGCGTCCAGCCGCCGTGGTCGTGCAGCTCCTCGCCGTGGTCCGAGGTGAAGACGAGGTAGCTGTCGTCCAAGAGGCCGTTGCTGCGTAGCTCGTCCAGGAAGAACCCGATCCGGCGATCGAAGGCGAGCACCCCGGCGGCATAGCGTGCCCGCCAGTAGGCGACCTCGCGTCGCAGATCGTTCGTCGCCCACTCGGGGCGGCTCTCGAGGTTGGGCCACTGCTCGGTGGGTAGCTCGTCCAGCAGTCGCCGCGCGCCGGGGCTTCGCCGGTCGACGAGGGCTTCGAAATCCTCGCGGCTCGGATTCCGGTACGGCGCGTGCACGTCCATGAAGTGCAGATAGAGGAAGAAGGGACGCTCCGGCGCTCGCAGCTGCAGCCACGCGAGGGCCGGCCCGGTCAGGGCCTCACCGTCGATCTGGCGGCGTTGGGCCGGCTCCTCGTGGTAGAGCGCGAAGCCCTGGCCGTAACCGTATTTGGCGAGGAGCCAGATGTTCGAGATGAAGGCGGCGGTAGCGTAGCCGGCGTCCCGTAGAGCTTCCGCCAGGGTTACCGCCCGCTCGGAGAGCACTCCCGTCCTGCGCTGGAGCGCGGCAGATGTCTCGCCTGGATAGTTGCCGTCGTAGTTGACGACCCCGTGGACCTGCGGGTAGAGAGAGGTCAGCATGGTCGCCATCGACGGCTTGGTCCAGGGGGATTGCGCGTAGCAGTGCTCGAAGACGACCGACTCCGCGGCCAGCTCGTCCAGGTGAGGTGAGATCGGACCGCTGTGGCCGTAGGCGCCCAGATGATCCGCGCGCAGGGTGTCGGCGACCAGCAGGATCACGTTCCGTCGTGGCGTGGCTTCGCCGCAAGAGTACAGGATGCCGCTGGCCGCCACCGCCAGGAGCAGGCGGCGTCTCATCCGCCCCTCCTGCCGGACCGATCGGCGCGGGTGAAGCGAACGCCACCGCCTTCCCGGCCAGGTATCCGCTTGCGCACGACCAGTGTGTGCTGGAGGGCGAGGATGGGGTCGGCCGGAGCCAGCGCTCTCTCCAGCAGCCGCGCGAGACCGCTCAGCGACCCGGGCAGCAGGGGCCGGTAGTTGAGGCCGCCGGAGAGGAAGTAGCGCGCCTGGGTGTGGGGATGGCTGGACACCAGCTCGAGACCCGGAAACTCCGCCGCCCAGCGCTCGCGGTCGCGAACGAACACGTTGTGCGCAAGCGCTTGGTTGGCCCGCGACATCGGCCCCGTCGGGTTCGCCGGAACCCACTCGGGGTCCTCCATGTCGAAGCTCTCGCTGTCGTGCAGCCGCCTGTAGAGCCAGCGTGCCAGCGGCCCGTAATAGGGCTCGATAAGGACGGCGCCGCCTCCGGAGTGGAGGGTCCGCAGCAGCTCTCGAAAGAACTTCCTGACATCCGGCAGATGATGAAAGACGTTGATGGCGTAGACCGCGCGCAGCGAGCGGTCCGCGAACGGCATCTCCGAGCCCGACAAGACGAGGTCCATGAAGGGCAGAATCTTGACATCGCTCGAGATCGCTCCTCTGCTTGTTAAGGCGATGCGACCGGCGCCGGCGCCGATCTCGATGCGGCGGCCGGGGGTGGCACCGAAGTGAAGGCGGTCGAGGTCGTGGCACTGGCGATGAAAGTCCTCGTAGATCTCTCGCAGCAGCGGCTTGCTCTGGAGAATCCGTTGATGTACCCGCGATGCCTCCGGGCTGTCGAGGTCGACGGACCCGAGGCGCGGGTCCCTCAAGACAGCCCGGATCCCGGCGATCATCGCCCGGTCCGGTCCTTCGACAGCAGAAGGCGGCCGAGCGATGCCCGGAGCGGCAGGATCGCTGCTTCGAGGAGCAGGAGGCCGGGGAGCGAGAGCCAGGCGAGCAGGCGCGTTCGCCGACTGTAGTTGTGGAATCGCGGGGCCGCTGCGGGCGTCATTTCGGCGATCCTGGTGGCCAGCTGCAGGCGCCGCCGATAACGGGCGCCCGCCTCGCCCGGCGCCGGATCGACCAGACAGACGAGGAAGGGTAGAACTCTGCTGCCGGGCGGCAGCCGGAGCGGCCGGGCGTCGGGCTCGGCGAGAGCCGCCCTGACGTAGCGCCCAACGACACCCGGCGACGCGCGGCGCCCCAGCAGGTACGTCATCAGAGTCTTGCCTTCCGCCGCCAGCCGCCGCCGCCGCCCCTCCGCTGCCAGGGCCTCTTCGGGGTCGCGCTGGCGGCGGCAGATCTCGGAACTCGCCGCGATCAGGTCGGCCGGCACCGGCGGCAGCGACAGCAGCCCACGGATCCGCTCAAGCGCCAAGCGATGCGGTCCGGCTAGCGCGGCCAGCCGTGCACCGGCGACGATCAGCACCGCAGGCAGCGGCAGGATGCGTACGGGGCTGCCGAACCGGCCACGGGCAAGCAGCCGCAGCCAGGCGCCGAAGCCGAGCGGCACGGCCGGTCCGGCGTGGAGCAGCCGCGGCAGCGGTCCCGGGGCGCTCGCCAGGTCCAGGAGGCAGGCGCAGAGGTCGTCGACGTGGACCGGATAGACCGGGGTGGCCGGCCGCGCCACCGGCAGCACCCGCAACCTCTTGACGAGCCGGCAGAGTTGCCCGTATACGCCGCGCTCAGCGCCGCCGTAGACCAGGCCCGGCCGGACCGCGATCTCCCCAGGCCCGGACAGCATCTGCTCGATCTGCCATTTGGATCTGCCGTAGGCGGTCGGTGAGCCGGCTTCAGCGCTCTGGCTCGAGACGAAGATGAACCGCTGGACCCGCCGTTGACGGGCCGCTTGCAGGAGAGTCGCGGTGCCCGAGACGTTGGCGTCCTCGACGTCGTGCCGATGGCCTCCTTGCGGGTCGAGGATCGCGGCGAGGTGGATCACGGCGCCCACTCCTTCCAGAGCCGCGCCCAGGTCTCCCGGCGACCTCAGATCGAATCGGTGAGCCGTGATCTGCTGCCTGGCCGTCGTCCGCTCCGGATTGCAGACCGCGGCCACTACCTCCCAGCCGCGCTCGCGGGCCGCGTGGACCAGTCGTGTGCCTATGTAGCCGGAGGCACCGGTGACGAGGACTCGTGGCGGAGAGGGCATCCTCTCTGGAGGATAATAGCCCGCTGGCAGTCTTCTCTCGCAAACATGCCTTTCCACGCTGACGTGATCGTGGTGGGCAGCGGGCCCTCGGGGGTGTCCGCTGCTCTGCCGATGCTCGAGGCCGGGATGGCGGTGCTGTTGCTGGACGGGGGGGCGGAGCCGGCCGCTGGCGCCCAGCCGGAAGGCTCGTATCACGACCTGCGCCGCCGGGAGGCGGAGCAATGGAGGCTGTTTCTGGGCGCCAAGCTCGAAGCGCTGCGGGTCGATCGTCCACCGTCACCCAAGTTCGAAGCCCCGGGATCGCGATTCGCTTTCGAGGGCTTCGCCGAGTCGCAGCGGATCTCCGGAGAGGGCTTCACGGTGGTGGGCTCGCTGGCTCGTGGTGGCCTGTCCACCATCTGGGGCGCCGGGCTCGCCACCTATGACGATGGCGATCTCGTGGGGTTCCCCCTCACCACGTCGGACCTGGCGGATTCCTACCGGCGGGTGAGCCGTCGGATGGGAGTCACGGGATTCAGCGATGACGCTCTGGCCACCCCGGTCGACTCTGCGATTGTCTCGCAGCCCGAGCTGCCCCTGGCGGAGATCACCTCCAGGATGCTGAGACGCTACGACCATGATCGGGAACAGATGCTCGCTCTGGGGCTTTCCCTCGGCCGCGCTCGCAGTGCGGTCCTGACGGCGCCGGTCTGCGACCGGCGACCCTGCGAGCTCTGCGACATGTGTCTGTGGGGATGCCGTCTTGGCTCGGTCTGGAGTGCCGCACACGACCTCGAAGTGCTGCGCGGCAGCAGCAACTTCGAGTACCGACCCGGCCATTTGGCCGACACCCTCACGACGGTTCCGGGTGGCTACAGAGTCGAGGGCCGGGTGCGCGACCCGACAAGCCACCGGGGCACTTTCGCGTTCGACGCTCCGATGCTGGTCCTGGCCGCCGGCGCGTTCACCACGACCCGCCTGGTTCTCGAGCTGCAGGGCCGCTTCGACGAGGCGGTTCCGTTGCTGGGCACTCCAGCGGCTGCCTTTGCGCTCTGTTTGCCGGGCTGGATGGGCGCAACTGTCGCCAACCGCGGCTTCTCGCTGGCGCAGCTCNNGGGCCTACGGCAATCTGTTCACTGCCACCGGCCTGCCGGCGGCGCCGATCATCGAGCGCATGCCGGTGTCGCGGTTGACGGCGGTGCGGCTGTATCGGAGCCTGCAGCCGGCGCTCGTTCTCGGCAACTGCTTCCTGTCGAGCAGCTACAGCGACAACAACGTGCGGCTGGAGCGTCGGGGCGGCGGTCCGAGCTGGCTGGTCGTCACGGGTTCCAGCTCGCCGGCCCTGGCCGAGCGCTTCCGGCTGCTGAAGAAGCAACTCGCCAGGGGCTTCCGCCGGCTCGGTGCCTTTCTCCTTCCGGGCAGCTTTGTCTCGGCGGGGCCGGGTGACGACCTGCGATACGGCGGCACGATCCCGATGAACGCCAGTCCTGCTCGCGGGCAGGTCGACCGGTTCGGAGAGCTGCACGAGTTTCCTCGGCTTTACGTTGTCGACCTTTCCTGCTTTCCGGGTCTTTCGGCCAAGCCGCCGGTTCTGTCGATGATGGCCAATGCCGACCGCATCGGGCGGGAGATCGCGGCGCGCTGGCGCCGGGGTCGGGGCTGAGAGCGGCGGCCGGCCGGCAGCCGCCGGCGCCCTTCCGGTGGGCAGCTTGCTCAGGGTCGACGACCAGCGATCCGCTCCAAGCCTCGGGTATACTCCCCGGGTCCCAGATTTCCTCGTCACCCTGACCTACGCTGGCTCCGTCCGGGCCCGGAAGATGATCGCGGTCGTCATCCCCAGCTTTAGGGTCAGCGATCAGATTCTGGGAGTCATCTCGGCCATAGGCCCCGAGTGTGCCGCCATCTTCGTCGTGGACGACTGCTGTCCGGAGGGCAGCGGAGAGGTCGTCGAGGCGCGTTGCCAGGATGCCCGCGTCCAGGTTCTGCGTCATTCGGAGAACCTCGGGGTGGGAGCCGCGACCATGACCGGCTACCGGGCCGCTATAGCGGCCGGGGCGACAGTGATCGTCAAGCTGGACGGCGACGGCCAGATGGACCCGGCCCTCATCCCACTCCTGGCGGGGCCGATCCTCGACGGAGAGGCAGACTATACGAAGGGCAATCGGTTCTTCGAGCCGGGCGGCCTGGTGGCGATGCCCCTCATCCGGCTGCTGGGCAATTCGCTGCTCTCCTTCGCCAGCAAGCTCTCCAGCGGCTACTGGAACCTGTTCGACCCGACCAACGGGTTCACCGCCATCCACGCCGCGGTGGCGGCGTCGCTTCCCCTCGACAAGATCAGCCAGGGGTGGTTCTTCGAGTCGGACATGTTGTTCCGGCTCGGCACCTTGCGGGCGGTCGTCACCGAGCTGCCCGCGCCGGCTGTCTACCGGCAGGAGCGAAGCTCGCTCGTGATCCGCAGAATCGTCTTCCAGTTCAGTCGCAAGCATCTGGTGAACACCTGCAAGCGGATCCTCTACGGCTACTATCTGAGAGACTTCAACATCGCGTCGCTCGAGATCGTCCTCGGTCTGGCCTTCCTGACCTTCGGTCTGGCCGTCGGCATCAGCCAGTGGCTGGAAGTCTCGCGCACCGGCGTCGTCGCGAGCAGCGGCACGGTCATGCTGGCGGCGTTGCCGGTGATCATCGGTGTGCAACTCATCCTCGCCTTCCTGGCGTACGACCTCCAGAATGTGCCGCGCCAGGTGCTGCACAAGCGCCTCGGCTACGGTAGGCGGTGATTCTCGAAGCCCTAGCCCGGCGGTTACGACAGGCGCCGTTCGTCGTCAGCTGCCTGCTCGCCGCAGGGCTGCTGATTGGCGCCTATTCGAACCACTTCGAGAACGCGTTTCATTTCGACGACTCGCACGTCATCGTGGAGAACATCTTCATTCGCAGCCTGGCCAACGCCGGCCGCTTCTTCAGCGACGGCTCGACGTTCTCGTCGTTGCCGGAGAATGCGCAGTACAGACCGCTTCTGACCCTCAGCTACGCGTTGGACTACCGGCTGGGCGACGGCCTCGACCCGATCCAGTTCCACCGCACCCAGTTCGCTCTGCTGGTCGTCCTGGGTGGGCTGCTGGCGCTGTTCTACAAGCGGCTGTTCGATCTCGGAGTGGAGAGCCGCTGGAACCGGTACCTGGCGGTCTACTGCGCTGCCTTTTTCTGCGTCCACACGGCGAATACCGAGACCGTCAACTACCTCTCGTCGCGCTCGAGCCTGCTGGCCACCCTCGGGGTGGTTGGCGCCTTCGTGACCTACCAGCTCTGGCCCGGCGGCCGCCGCACCCATCTGTACCTGCTGCCGATGATCGCCGGCGGCCTCGCCAAGCCCCTGGCCGTGATGTTCGCCCCACTGCTCCTCGTGTACCGGCTGTTCTTCGAGGAAAGCCTGGGGTTCGACGCGGCCAGTTCGGCGAATGGACGCCGGCGGATCCGGAGTCTCTTCGTGAGATGGCTGCCGGTTCTCGCCGCGAGCGGCATCCTGTTTGCCTTCGTAGCGGCGATGAACCCCGACACGGTGGTCTACGCCACCGTCAGCCGCTGGAGTTATGCGCTCACTCAGCCGTTCGTCTGGGTTCATTACCTGCGCCTGTTCTTGCTGCCGATCGGCCTGACGGCCGACACCGACTGGCAGCCGGTGCCGTCCTGGTACGACACGCGGGTCTTTGCCGGAGCCCTGGCGCTGGTGGCGATGGGCGTGGCGATCTACTTTGGCTCGAAGCGCCGGCGATGGCGGCCTGCCAGCTTCGGGCTCGCCTGGTTCGCGTTGGCGCTGATCCCCAGCTCCAGCTTCCTTCCGCTTTCGGAGGTCTACAACGAGCATCGGATCTTCTTCCCGTATGTCGGCCTGACCGTGGCGGTCTGGTGGGCGGTCTTCCAGTTGGGATGGCGGGCCTCCAGACAACGAGGGCGACGGCAGGACCGGCCGCTCACGGCCCGGCTCGCGTGGCTGGTGATCGCAGTCCTGGTGGCGCACGCGGTCGGTACCTACCAGCGAAGCAAGGTCTGGCAGAACGACGAGACCCTGTGGCGGGACGTCGTGGCCAAGAGTCCGAGCAACGGACGCGGGTTGATGAACTACGGGCTGGCCCTGATGAAGCGCGGGCAACTCCAGGAGGCGCTCGCCCAGTTCGAGCGTGCCAGGGTTCTGGTACCGGCCTATCCGGTGCTGGAGGTCAACCTCGGGATCGTCAAGTCGTCCCTCGGCGACGCCGAGGTTGCCGAGGGCCACTTCCGCCGCGCGCTCGAGCTACAGCCGACGTATGCCCTCGGTCACTTCTTCTACGGTCGCTGGCTGATCCGGCAGGGGAGAGCGGGCGAGGCCCTCGCTCACCTCGAGACCGCGCTGGCTCTGTCTCCGGCGGCCGTCAAGACACGATCCCTGCTGGCCAGCCTCTATTCGGCCACCGGTGACGCCGCCGCCCTGCGCCGGCTGGCCGTCGAGACCGTCGAGATCGTCCCCACCGACGTCACCGCCCTGACCTACGCCCGTGGCGGGATCCCCTTTCCGGTCGCCGAGGAGACCGCCGAAGCCTACGAGCAGCTCGGGCTGAGCAAGATCGACTCGGCGGCCTGGCTGGATGCCGCGACCGTCTACCGGCGGGCCCTGGAGCTCGAACCGCGGTCGGCGACGGCCTGGAACAATCTCGGCTGGGCTCGCCTCAAGCTCGGTCTCTACGAGTCGGCCGCGGCCTGCTTCGAGAGAGCGTTCGAGCTGGACCCGACGATGGAGGTCGCCGCCAACAACCTCAGATGGGCGCTTCAGCTCGCGGAGTCCGGCCGGGAGGCGGGTTAGGCTCGAATCCCTATTGGAGGTCGCCGCAGATGCCGCGGGCGCGGATGGCGTGCGCCAGCGTGCCGGTGGACTCGTTGCAGTAGCCGCACATCCATCCGTTCGGGGTGCCAAGGTCGGGGCCGCTCAGGTAGAGGCGGTAAACGGTCACCAGGGATCCCTCGGTCAGCGCATCGCCGTCATCGGCCTGACAACCGCCGCCAACGATCTCCTTGCCGGCAGGGCAGGCCGCCGTGACGACTGCGGAGCAGGCGCCGGCGCCCAGACTGGGCACGCTGGCTGCCGTGATGATCTCGTAGCCGGTGGCCCCGGTCGGCCCGGTGGGGCCAGTCGGCCCGGTGGGGCCGACTGCTCCGGGCGAACCGGTGGAGCCGCTCGGCCCAGTTGCGCCCGTGGGTCCGGTGGGTCCGGCTGCGCCCGCGGCTCCCGTGGGCCCGGTTGGCCCGCCGCTGCCGGTAGGTCCGGTCGCCCCGGTCGCCCCTTTCATCCCGCTCGGCCCGGTTGCGCCAGGGGGTCCGGTCGGTCCGGTCGCGCCCGCAGCTCCCGAGGGTCCGGTCGGTCCGGCAGGTCCAACTGGTCCCACGGGTCCGGAGGGTCCCGTTGCGCCGGTGTCGCCGGTGGGACCGGAGGGGCCGCTCGGTCCGGTGGCGCCGGTGGTGCCGGTGTCGCCGGTGGGACCGGTAGATCCGGTGGGGCCTTGTGTACCGGTCGTCCCGGTCGCTCCCGAGGGTCCGGTGGGTCCGGCCGGTCCCACGGGTCCGGAGGGTCCCGTTGCACCGGTGTCGCCGGTGGGACCGGAGGGTCCGCTCGGTCCGGTGGCGCCGGTGGTGCCGGTGGGGCCTTGTGCACCGGTCGTCCCGGTCGCTCCCGAGGGTCCGGTGGGTCCGGGCACGGTGGAGGCTGCACCGGTGGGTCCAGTCGGTCCGGCCGGTCCGGTGGGCCCGGTCGCTCCGATGAGGCTCGGCACGCACTCCCACTGGCCCGAGACGGCGTTGAACTGCGGCATCTCGTCATCGGCACAGCCGAGGCCGCCCAGATGCGGGTCCGTCGCTGTCAGCACGTTGACGCCTTCAATCTGGACCGCCTGGCTGCCCGATGCCAGCGATTCTGGGGCCGAGCTGGCGGCCGCCGGTGCGGACACCTCGCCCGGCGAAGCCGTCTCAGCGGCCGCGGGCGCCGTGCCGGCGCGGCTCTGCAGTGACGGTTCTTCCTGGAGGAGGACCGGACCCGTTNNCCGGCCGGTGAGCGTGTCTCGAGTACTGATTTGGAACAACCTGGGCTCCGACCAGCCGCTGAAACCGTCCCGGGTAAGGGCCCGCACCGACCACGCATATCTGCCGCCTGGCTCGAGCCGCTCCTCGGCAGACGGCGTCCAGCCCAGCGCAGTGCCCGGGATCCGGACCCGGACGACCGGAGTCATCTCCTGCTCGAGCGCCCTGCGTTCCTCGAGCCGGTAGACCACCAACTCATAGGCCTGGGCCTCCGGGACCGCCCCCCACAGGAACGTCGGCCAGCGCTCGCCGGCGAGGATGAACCGCTCCGGGTCGCCCGGTGATACCGCCGCCGGAACCGCCGCCGATGCCGCCCAGGACCACAGCAACAGCGCCACCGCCGGAATGACC
>JABAOD010024335.1_pt1 | contig 10304 bp, 10 predicted proteins | sample 7062151 | NCBI WGS metagenome assembly JABAOD01 (sample SAMN14538626, study PRJNA623070) | marine sediment metagenome | biome: marine biome [ENVO:00000428]; feature: marine pelagic biome [ENVO:01000023]; material: deep marine sediment [ENVO:00002113] | place: India: Gulf of Khambhat ... | reverse complement strand
TCAATCTTCTCAAGTTTCCGGCTTTGCGCTTTCACGAAAACGACGGCGGGCGCTATTTCGGACCGGGAGGCGGACTAATTAATGCAGATCCGGATTCGGACTACGTTAACGCAGGGACTTACCGGATGCAGCTCCATGACCGAAGCACCTTAGGTTTATGGATGAGCCCGGGACAGAACGGCCGCCAAATCTGTATGAAGTACTGGGAGAAGGGTAAGAACTGTCCCGTGGTTGCGACCTATGGTCAGCATCCGTTGGTTTTCATGCCGTCCTATACGAAGCATCCCTATGGGCGTTCAGAAATCGAGGTCTCGGGTGGGTTGATCGGAAGGCCTTTGGAAGTCTTGAGAGGGCCTATCACGGGTCTTCCTATTCCGGCAAGCTCCGAAATCGCCATCGAAGGAGAAGTGCCTCCACCGTCGGAAGAATCTCGGGNNGCCTTTTGGCGAATGGCCGGGCTATTATTCTGGCGGGACCCTCGGTACGGGCGAGCCTCAGCCCGTGATAAGAGTAAAAGCTATCTATCACCGCAACGATCCGATCCTCGAAGATGAGGCTCCGCTATGGCCGGGTGCCGTCAAGATGGACTTGCATATCTCCGGGGGTGTCTTGTGGGACCAGTTGGAGAGCGCGGGTATCCAAGACATTGTTGGAGTTTACAACCACACTTCCTACCTTTGTGTGATCGCAATCAAACAAAAATACGCCGGTCATGCCAAACAAGCAGGGCTAGCAGCTCTGAGCTGTTCGGCCAGCGCCAGGAATGGACGCTATGTCGTGGTCGTTGATGAGGATATCGATCCGACCAATGTCAAAGAGGTGCTTTGGGCGATGATGACGCGGGTGGATCCCAAAACCAATATCGATGTCGTGGATGGCTGCTGGAGCACTCCTCNNTGCCTCCCGACAAACGAGAGAGCCGTGACCACACGAACAGCAGAGCGGTCTTCTATGCCGTAAGGCCTTTTCCCTGGCGCGATAAGTTCCCGAGGGTTAGCCGTTCCAGCCGACAACTCCGCGAGAAGACAATTGCAAAGTATCAGGACATCATCCCGTTTCCCAAGACATAAGTGCTCTCGCTCGACGGTTTAGGTCTAGAACATTACTGGATGGAGGTGGGGTTCTGGCGGCTCTTCTCGTGTTGCTTCATGCTTTCTACTCTTGATTCCGGCTGAGAAAAACTTGAAAAACGGTATGTTTCTTTTCTCCAAATGGTCCTTGAATCTTCTGTACGTGCAGTCTGGCTAGGTCACACTGCAAAAGGCTAGCGAAGCCTCCGGAGCATTCGGCAAGATCTCCAGCTAAGCAAACTTCCAGAGCACGACCACCAACTCCGCAAATGCACAGATTCCATTTCTTTTCATCTTCAGCCCTTCTCAGACTCTAATAATCCGCGTGCGATCACCAGCTTCTGGATCTCCGAGGTCCCCTCGTAGATTCTTAACGACCTTACATCCCTGCAAAGCCGCTCTACCACCGTTCCCACCGTCAATCCCATCCCCCCATGAAGCTCCAGCGCCTGATCCACCACCCGCTGCGCCATCTCGGTCGCATAAAGCTTTGCCATCGAGGACTTCTGGCGCAGATCTCTCTCCCCATAATCATTCACCCAGGCTGCCTGGTATACCAATAGGCGGGCCGCTTCCAACTCGGTGGCCATCTCAGCAAGCTTGAATTGAGTCCCTTGAAATTCAGCTCCTGTCTGCGCAAACTGTTGTCTTGCCCGACTGTAGCGAAGCACTTCCTCTAGCGCTCTCTGCGCCAACCCGACGGCCGCTGCCCCCACGGTACACCGCAGAACATCGAGAGTCCCAAAAGCAATCTTAAGCCCTTCGCCCTCTTTACCTAAGAGATGGCTCTCTGGAATAAGGCACTCCTCAAAACCAATCACCCCGATCGGGTGGGGAGAGAGAACGGATGTCTTCTCTTTCAAGACCAATCCTGGGGCATCGGCCTCAACCACAAAAGCGCTAATCCCTTTACGTCCCTTCTCTGGCTCCGTAGAAGCAAACACGACATAGTAATCTGCAATACCCGCATTAGAGATAAACCGCTTGATCCCTAGAATGCAGTACTCCTTGCCGCGCCGAATGGCCCTAGTCTGCAAACCAGACACATCCGATCCCGCCTCCGGCTCAGTTAGAGCAAAGGCCGCGATGGCTTCTCCCCGACCAACCGCAGGTAGATAGCGGCTTCTCTGGTCCTCACTACCTGCCAGGGTGATCGGATAGCTCCCCAAGGCCTGCATGCCTAACGCCGTGTCGGCTAACGATGATCCCCGGGCTAATTCCTCCCTTAATATGCATAGATCACGCGCCTGAACCCTCTCCCTCACTCCCCCATAACGCCTGGGAACTGTATAGCCGGTAAACCCTTCTAGACCAAGATCTCTCACGAGTCTACGCGCCTCGGCCTCGATATCGCCTTCCTTTTGGCCGCCTGAAAATAGATTTGTTTCTGCCCAGCCACGAACGTGAACGCGCAGGTCCAATTGGCCTTGTTCGAAAAAAGGATCTGTTAGCAAATCGTGGTGTTGGATCAACCCTTAATCTCCTTCTAAAAATAGATCAATGTGACTTTATCAAAACCGCCCCGCTGGAAAGAATCTATCTTTCGAAGCTGTCTGGAGTCTCCATTTGTCGTGTCCGAGTAATGGCCTCTACCTGCCTCCGCATAGTCGCGTCACGGTGTAAAGATATAACGTTACGCACCACTGCAACAATCTTTTGGCCGCAGGTTCAAGCCTTTCTTGCCTGGGTCCCTGATCACAACACGCCTTCCGTTAGCGGCCAAAGCCGACGACAAAGATTACCCCCTTCCGTATTGTTCACCCGTAGCCAACATGACCTCTTTGCTCGGATCACGGATAAGACATTTACATGCATCGCGTTGTCTTAGATGCATTACAGCAATGAATTTTCTCACGCTAACGGTGAATTTCTATCTCACGTTGCCAAAAAAAGCAAAGTTAAAGGTTTTTTTGGGTGCTACAGCGAAGCTGCATCCACAAGGAATGGAAGTAACTAAAATGCGGCTTATCCTTTCCGGCTAGTTAACCCCACGAGGTCGCCTAGAGAGACAGGCAGAGATAAGGAAAGGCGGGAAGGTACAAAGGGAGCCGTGGAGATGGAGAGGAGGTGGTTGTGGTTAATGTTCCGCGTTAATCAAACCAAAACCCGGCTCGGGAATAGGGCAGGCAGGAGGGCACCACCATAGGAGAAACAAGCAGGCCCGAGCGACGTCAGTCAAGGAAGGGGGAGGGGTGTAGGCTTTCAGCGCAATCTGACAAATTTTCCCATAATTTTGATTTGAGGATACCGGGCTGGTTTTGTCGGCCCNNGACATGTTCGGCGACCACCTGCTGGCATTTTTGCAACGCCTTTCGCCTGAAGACACAGGCTCGCGCTCAAACCGTCTCAATCTTTTCTGTTTCTACCGGTGGAACCTCAAGAAGCCACCGCTTCGCTTCGTCTGGCGTCACCACCTTAAAAATGTTTGCGCCATGTTTCTCTTAGGCCCACGGGTTGTAATGAAAAGGAGTTGGCTGAAGCAAATGGATCTGAAAGTGCTACGGGAGGCCGGCTTTGCTCGAAAAGAAAGCCTTCCCGCCTGAGGCAAGGCCCGTCCCTTGACCGCAGGATACGGAAGGCAAAGATTCATCCCTGCAAAAAGCCGGGCGAAGCAGATTGTAAGACGGAATCATCGAACGTCTGCCACGTAATCATGTCCGTGGATGGCCCGGAGCGACCAAAAGACTCCTGATCCCGAGGTGGTTCATGAGCGAAATGGTCAAACTCTTCATCGCTGCGACTTCATGACTTCAAGCTGGTTGACATCGCCGGAGCCATTGCCGTATTGTTGTTCAACCTCGTTCGGCTCGGCGCAAATCGCAATTAACCGTCGCTATGGACTACCGGGATTTGGGGCTCGGCGGCACTATTCAAAAACGGAAAGAGATATCAAGAAAGTGGGTTTTAGCAGCCGGACCTTTGAAAGTCCCGTTGCACCCCACAGAGTTCCAACGGATCAAGCCTTTTTAACCCGTTCATCGGAATATAAACAGGAGGGATGCCATGCCTCCAACGAAACCCCGCATCACCCTCGGACTTCCTGACCATCCGCGATGTCGCGCCTTGATTGACGGCAAGATCGGTGTGGAAGGTTACGAACTCGAGATCTGCCCCGATTTTGTCTCCGCCGGTGAACGCCACTACCGATTTCTCCAGGGTGAATGGGACGTTGGCGAGTGCTCGGCGGCGAGTCTGTGGCGGGCCATAGAAAAAAACCAGCCGTTTGTTGCCATTCCGGTGTTCTTCGAGCGCGGACCGCGCCAGCGAAACATCTACCGCTGCGAAGGCAAATTGAATCACCCGACGGAACTCAGAGGAAAGAAGATCGGCTGCTTCCGCTACGGGGCGACGGCGGTGGTCTGGGCGCGCGGCTTTCTTCTGGACGCTTACGGTCTAAAAACCACGGACATGCAATGGTACGTTTCCGGCAAAGAGGTCTACATCGGCCACGAACTGCCGGTCAAGGTTGAGCGCCTCGATCCTCCACCCCCCTTCGGAAAAGAAAAACTCCACCTGTCGAAGTTGCTCAGCGAAGGCGTACTCCACGGCGCCATCGTGCCTGGAGATTCGGGTTATCTGGGGTTCTTCGGCGGGGGCTCCACGCCCCACATGATGGCAAAGTATCCGGGTGTAAAGCCACTTTTTCAAGACACCGAGGAAATCATCCGCCACACGAAACAGACAGGTATCAATCCCATCATACACGTTCTGGCGCTCCGGCGCGAGGTCGCCGAAAAGTATCCCGATTTTCCAGGAAAGCTAACCAGGGCCTTCCGCGAGGCCAAAGAACTGGCAGCCAAATATATGAGCCGGGATGAGGTTGAAGGTTACAAAAACGAGGCGGAAGTGCTGGGCGAGGATCCGTATGCTTACGTGTTGGGAGAAGCAGAGAAGCGTACGCTGCAAGCGCTCAATCGATACCAAATCGAGCAGGGGCTCATGCGCAGCGAATTATCTTTGGAGAGTGTGTTCGTCAGAACGGCCTAGGAGACGAAGCTATAGTTAAAATCGCGACTGAATCGCCGGCAGCAAAAACGAGCGAAGCGAAAGGAGGACCAGATGGAGTTCCAGCATCGATTCCCCCTCGCCAGGACGAAACTCGTTGAAAATCCCCGCCCATCGATTTTGATTTCACTGTCCGTTGTTATTCTTTTTTCACTGATCGGGGCGCAAGGACACCTCTGTGCCGCCTCGGTGGAGGGGTTGGCCAAATCGGAAGGTGAAGTTGTGTTCTACAGTTCGTTGAATAACGAGCAAATCAAGACGCCCGTGGAAAGGTTTCAGAAAAATTATCCGGGGATCAAAGCCTCCTTCTACCGCGGCACCAGCGATCGGGTCTTGCACCGGGTCATGACCGAGGCAAAGACGGGTCGTTACTCGGTCGACGTTTTTTCGTCCGCGGGTTTTCAGCTTCAATTGATGAAAGAGGAGGGTTTAACGGCTCAGTATGTCCCGAGCGAAGCCTCAGCCTACGAAAAAGGTCTCAAGGACACCGACGGTCACTGGGTAAGCGTCCATTCGGTGCTTAATAGTATGGCTTACAATACCGGATTGGTCCCCGCCGGGGCGGCACCTAAAAAACTCGAAGACCTGCTCGATCCGAAATGGAGAGGGAAAATCGGTATCGACGTTCGCGATGCCGAGTGGTACGTAAATCTTCAGCAACTGCTGGGAAAAGAAAAAGCCAGGGCCTTTTTGAAGGGGCTGGCTTCGCAGAAAGTGGGTCTTCGTCAGGGTCATAATCTCTTGGCACAGCTCACGGCTGCGGGAGAATTCCAGGTGGTCGTCAACACCTATGCCCACATCGCGGCGCGCATGAAAAACCAAGGAGCGCCGGTCCAATGGATCTTTGACGAGCCGGTGATCACCTACGTTCATCCAATTGCAGTGGCACGGCATGCCCCCCATCCCAACGCGGGCAGACTCTTCATGCGTTTCGTGCTCTCCGAAGAGGGGCAAAAGATGCTGCGAGATCAAGGGCGAATCCCGAGCCGGCGGGACGTTGATCCCGCGATATTTTCGCTCAAGGGCGTGAAGCTTCACGCGAGCGATCCTAAAATGGCCAAAGAATTTTCGGAAGCAGCGGAAGAGATGCGAACGATATTTGAGCTTCGTTAGGTCCCAATCCATTTCGAGGAGGCTTTGATGCTTACCAAGAGTCGGGGTTCGCTTCTCATGATGGCAGCCGTTTGTTTTTTCGCAGTGCCGACTTCCTGCCAGGCATCCGCAGAATCCATATTGGCCACTTTAAACGGACTTCCTCCAGCTGAGAGACAGACGAGGTTGGTCGACGGAGCTCGCAGTGAAGGGGTGGTGGAATGGTATGCTACCCTGCCTTTCGGCCAGTCACGGCCGCTGATTGACCGGTTTCGACGCCGTTATCCCTTTTTGGAGGTCAAATATACTCGAGCCGGGGGAACGAGTTTAGCGAGCCGGGTGATGACCGAACATAAGACGGGCGTGGATAAGGTGGACGTGCTTGGCGGTACCAGTTTTTCTCACACGATTCTCATGCAGGCGGGCTTGATTGGCCGCAATCAGGCCCCTTTTCGCAACATGCTTCGAGAAGGATTCAAGGATGCCGAAGGCTTCCGCGTTGCGCCTTTCACCTATGCTATGGTGATCGCGTACAACACGCAAAATGTATCGTCGAATCAAATCCCTCGCTCCTATGAAGATCTACTCCACCCGCAGTGGAAAGGACAGATGGCATTGGACCGCGAAGCCCATGAATGGCTGGCTGGGATCATCGATACGATGGGAGAGGAAAAGGCTCTTGGCTTCGCAAGAAAGCTCGCCGCACAAGACCTCATGCTCCAGCGGGGCCATACGTTGATGACGCAGTTGCTGATCGCCGGAGAAGTTAAGCTTGTGGTCGATGGCTACCACTATCAGCTGGAGAACTTTAAGGACAAAGGCGCTCCGGTCGATTACGTTATCACGGACCCACTGCTGGTCAAAAATCCAAGCGCCATCTGGCTCGCCAAAAAGGCTCCCCACCCTTATGCGGCGGCTCTGTTGATTGATTTTCTTTTCTCCCGTGAAGGTCAAGAGGAGTTCGCAAGACAGAACCGACTAGTTGCGCGCAAAGACATAAAGTGGGACTTTAGGGAGAGAATTATGGGGCGGTCGCACATTTTATCTTCTGAGAAGTGGGGGCCGCGGTATAATGATCTCATCGCGCAATTCGATGAGATCTTTCGCGAGTGAGGTTGAGCAGGATGTATCGAGGGAGGCCGCGCAGCGATGAGCTTTTTTTCCGTCGCGGCGTACAACGATCACTGCTGGGCGGGTCAGTAGGCAAGAAGGTACGCATCGACCCGAGTGCTGCTTCGCTGCGGGACGAGTACTAGCCGGAAGATCGTATCCTCGAGGAACAGAGACCTACAAATTCTATGGCGAACCAAGCGTTTGTCGATTCTTTGCTCGAGGAGATTATTCGACCCGGGGTCGAAGAACTTATGGAGAGCCGCTACTTTTCCGAGCTGAGCGAGGGGAAACTCTCCATTCGGAGGCTTCAAGGGTTCGCCCTTAAGCACTATCTCCATAACATTGCTCTGTGCAAAGGTTTCTCGCTATGTATGGTGAAGTACGCCCACGACCTCGAACTCTTTAAGCACTTTGCGCACCAACTCAGCGAACAGCAGGGACATCCGGCTTTGGCCAAACGCTACGGGCTCGCCCCCAGCCTCAAAGAAGAAGATTTCCTCAATGTTATGCCCATCTACGAATGCCTGGCTCATACGAGCGCGGTGATCCGGGCGATGTATTTGGGTTTGCCGGCTGAGAACCGCGCCTAGGCCCTGGTCAATGAAACCATGGTATGCCGCTATTCAGAAGAGTTTGACATCTACCTGCCCAGCCATTACGGCCTCGGGGACGAAGCTTGCGACTTCTTCACAGTTCACCGGATTGCAGACCAAGAACATACCAACCTGGCCGCCGAGGTAATCCGCCGCTATGCTGACTCGCTCCAGCAGCAGCACCTGATCCGGGAAACCCCGCGCCACATGGTCCGCTTTAAACTGGCCAAATTTGAGGGGATCTATCAGGCGTAAACATAAAACGAAGAGGACTTGGAAGGCGATGAAAGATAAGTGCTGACGATGGAACTTTTTTCGAAAGGTCGAATGTCGCCTCTGCCCGGCGGATACATGGGTAAGCTCCTGCGAGTGAATCTCACCTCGCGGTCCATACGGGAGGAGCATCTGCCGGAAGAGCCCGTCCTTAAAAAGTTCGTGGGCGGCCAAGCCCTTGCCTCCTACATCCTGCTTAAAGAACTCCCGCTTGATGCTAAACCCTTTGGCCCTGAGAATCGCGTCGTCGTGATGACCGGGCCTCTTACCGGGACGGGACTCACTCCCGGAGGTACCAAGGCTACCGCTGTCTATCTAAGCCCGCTGACCGGCAATACCTTGGGGAGAGGCGCCACCAGCGGCTTTTGGGGCACCTATCTCAAAGCGTCCGGTTATGACGGGATCATCATTGAGGGGGCCTCTCCGAAACCCGTGTACCTGTTCGTCGACGAAGGTCGGGCGGAGCTGAGGGATGCGAGCCGGGTATGGGGTCAGGGTACTCGGGCAACAGAAGAAATGCTGCGCGAGGAGGTCAAGCGTAAAGATGCTAAGGTGCTCTGCATTGGCCCGGCGGGCGAACACCTAAACCGCGCCGGCATGTTGGTCAACGACTACAATCACAGCGCGGCGCATAGCGGCGGGGCGGTTTTCGGCTCGAAAGGGCTCAAAGCCATCGTGGTGCATGGAACCGCACGCCCGCCAATCTATGACAAGGCAAAACTGATTGATGCTGGGCTGAGGTGGCGCGCCACGCTGGAACAACACGACGTCGAAAAGAAAAAGACAAAACTCGGTCACGGGGAGGCCTGGGGAGCGCTCAACAATCTCAACTGGCGCAGCACGGAGATCTCGGCGGACCATAATCGTAGCTTCGATCAAAATCGTGTGATTCTACGCCCGTGCTTTCAGTGCCAAAGGCTCTGCCCGTGGGACGTGGAGATTCAGGAATGGCCATTTAAAGGAACTCTGGCGCACTTTAACGCTGGCGGCGAATGGCTCGACGCTTTTTTTAATCTCGGGATCAAGGGAAACTCTGTGCTCTATCTCGCCGAGAGGATAAACGACCTTGGGATCGAATGCAGCCACTTCTCTTGCGGCGCGGGTGTGGCCTTTGAAGCCTGGGAAAAAGGTCTTCTGGGCCCGGACAAGACCGACGGGCTGNNATGCAGCCACTTCTCTTGCGGCGCGGGGGTTGCCTTCGAAGCTTGGGAAAAGGGGCTCTTGGGTCCGGATCAAACGGACGGCCTCATTTTAGAGTGGGGCGATGTCCAAGCAGTGGACCGACTCCTGGAGATGGCCGCCCGCCGAGAGGGCTGGCTCGGGAATCTCCTCGCGGAGGGGCCAAAGCAGCTTGCCGAGGCAATCGGAGGCGACGCCCCCAATTGGGCGGTTCACACAAAAGGCGGAACACCGGCCATGCACGAATGGAGGCCACTGTTGGGGCAGATGCTGCGTGAGCTTACCTCAAGTGGCGGTATGAAACCCCAAGGGGGAGGATCGACCAAACCCCCTCCGGACCTGCGTTACCGCGAAAGCTGGGGTCCGCTCGAACGAGACAAAGCAAACGGGTGGGCTTGGTCGCATGTGATTTCAGAGCAGTATCGTCAGTTTGCCGGCCTCTTCGGCGGCTGTTGGTTCGCCCAGATGCACCAAAAGCCGGACGGCCTTCAAAGTATCGTGGATTCTTTAAACGCCACTACCGGCTGGAATCTGAATCTGGACCAGGCGCTTGAGACCGGCCATAGGAGTATGATCCTGCAGAGCCTGTTCGGCACTCAGCGGGGATGGAGCGCAGAATTCGACTGGAAAGATGTCGGGCCGAGGTTCCTCGAGCCGATTCCGGACGGAAAATACAAAGGCTTCACCATCGCCAAGTGGCTACCCGACCTCGTGCATGAATACTACCACCTATCCGGACGGCATGAAAAAACAGGGCGCCCTTTTATGGACACATTGAAAAAACTCGGACTTGAGGAGTTCAAAGACTGGGCCCAAATGGATTGAGAGCCCGGGGTCTGACGGAGCACCTGCTTGGCACGATTTTGTCGGCGAATCTCTAACTCAGCACACTAGACGCAAATTTCTTCGAAAACTCAATAGCTTAGAGGTACTGGAGGCGGGGGGAATCGAACAGCCCGTTTAAGTTGTTCATAGGTAT
>JABAOD010046924.1_pt1 | contig 10310 bp, 7 predicted proteins | sample 7062151 | NCBI WGS metagenome assembly JABAOD01 (sample SAMN14538626, study PRJNA623070) | marine sediment metagenome | biome: marine biome [ENVO:00000428]; feature: marine pelagic biome [ENVO:01000023]; material: deep marine sediment [ENVO:00002113] | place: India: Gulf of Khambhat ... | reverse complement strand
ATTCGCCGTCATACAGCCCGGACACGACGGCCGCGGTGCTGCAGGTCGAGCAGATCGACGTCCGACTCGTGACGGAGCCCCGTGAGCTCACCAATACCGACCGCCCCACGGTGTTCCTGCTCGACGCCGAGGCCCGGGCCCGCTTCCCCCCGGCCGATCTCCAGCGGTTCCTCCAGGCCGGCGGCGCCGTGGTGGCGCTGGGCGCCCCGGATGAGGATGACGTTCCCGAGGGGTTGTCGGAGGACCTGATCGCGGCGTACGTGCCGTATCCACACCGGTCGCGCCAGTTCCTCCTCGCGCTCAGAAACGCCTATCGCGAGGCAGCCACCCGTGCCGACGCGGCGCGGGCGCGGCAGGAGGCGTCGAGCCGAACCCGGGAACTCACCGAGCTCACGCGGATCGGCATGGCGCTGACGACCGAGCGCGACTACAACGCCTTGCTCGAGCTCATTCTCGAGCAGGCATTGCGCATCACGCACTCCGACGCCGGCAGCCTGTACATCGTGGAGGTACCCGAGGAGGGCGAGCGGCGGCTGCGCTTCAAGCTGGCCATCACCCTCTCCCGGCCCAACATGCCGTTCGTGGAACACAACTTGCCCCTGGATACGTCGAGCATTGCCGGGTACGCCGCCACTACCGGCGAGCCGCTGGTCATCGACGACGTGTATTTCCTGGCGCCCGACGTCGACTACTCGTTCAATCGGTCGTTCGACGAGAAGTACGGCTACCGCTCGAGGTCCATGCTCACGATCCCGATGAAGGACCACAAGGACGAGATGATCGGGGTGCTCCAGCTGATCAATCGCAAGCGCGATCCGGACACGAAGCTCAGCCGACCCGAAGATTTCGAGCGCCAAGTGATCCCGTATTCCCCCCGGCAGGTCGAGCTGGTCTCCGCCCTCGCCGGGCAGGCGGCCGTCTCGATCGAGAACAGCCAGCTCTACGAGGACATCGAGCGGCTGTTCGAAGGATTCGTGCGGGCGTCGGTGACGGCGATTGAGCAGCGCGATCCCACCACGTTCGGCCATTCGGGACGCGTCGCCTCCATGACGGTGGCGCTGGCCGAGGCGATCGACCGTAACTCCGAGGGACCGTACGGTCGCGTAGCGTTCTCCCGCGAACAGATCCGCGAGATTCGCTATGCCGGACTCCTGCACGATTTCGGCAAGGTCGGCGTTCGCGAACAGGTGCTGGTCAAGGCGAAGAAGCTCTACCCGCCCGACCTCGCGCTCATCAGACAGCGATTCGCCTTCATTCGGCGCACCGCGGAATCCGAGTTCCAGCGAGCACGAATGGAATTCCTGGAGCAGCACGGGCGGAACGGATACGAAGCCTTCGTGCAGACGCTCGGCGCCGAGCACCAGGCGCAGCTCAGCGAGCTCGACCATTTCATGCAGCTGATTCTCCAATCGAACGAGCCCACGGTGCTGCCCGAAGGCAGCTTCGAGGAGTTGTTACGGTACGCGGAGAAGTACTACGCAGACCTCGAGGGCAAGCAGCAGCCGTTCCTCACCGACGACGAGGTGCGGTTCCTCACGATCCGCAAAGGGAGTCTCGACGAGGCGGAGCGGGTCGAGATCGAGAGCCACGTCACGCACACCTACCGCTTCCTGATCCAGATCCCCTGGACCAAAGAGCTCCAGTCGATCCCCATGATCGCGTACGGCCACCACGAGAAGCTCAACGGCCTGGGCTATCCGCGGAAGGTGGCGGGCGNNACCATCGCCTACGGGCACCACGAGAAGCTGGACGGCTCCGGATACCCCCGCCGGGTCCACGCCGAGGACATTCCGATCCAAACGCGCATGATGACGATATCGGACATCTTCGACGCCCTGACGGCGTCGGACCGCCCGTACAAGCGGGCGGTTCCCGTTCCCCGCGCGCTGGACATCCTGGCCGACGAGACGCAGGCCGGGATGCTCGACCCGGACCTGTTCGCCATCTTTGCCGGGGCGAAGGTGTTCGAGGAGTCTTCCGATGGCGGATACGCGGAGGGCTGAGGCCGGTCAGTCTNNNCCCCTCCACCGGGCGTCTCGATCCGCAGGACATCACCCGATCGCATGGCGAGGGCCGCGCGCCCGCCCAGCCGGCGATCGCCCAGCGCGTTCCCCCCACACTGCCCCGGCTCACCACCCGCCCCCCCCTTCGGCGGGTGGCGGCGCCGCTCGGTGATCAGGCTCACCTCCACGTCGGCCAGCGCTTCGTATTCGCGGATCACGCCCTCGCCACCCCGGTGGCGGCCCACACCCCCCGACGAGCGGCGCAGCGCGTAGCGCCTGATCCGCAGGGGGTGCTCGAGCTCGATGACCTCGATCGGGGTGTTGCGCGTGTTGGACATGCCGACGTGGACGCCGGAGGGTCCGTGCCCCTGCGACGACGCACCCTGCCCGCCGCCCAGGGTCTCGTAGTAGGTCCATCCCGCGCCCCCGAGCACGACGTTGTTCATGGTGCCCTGTCCCTGGGCCGGCACCGCTGCCGCCTCCGCAAGCGCAAGAAACAGCACGTCCGCGATACGCTGCGAGGTCTCGACGTTCCCGGCCGCCACAGCGCAAGGCCAGGGCGCGTGGACCACCGAGCCGGGGGGCGCGTGTACCCGTACGGCGCGATGCATCCCGCCGTTGGTCGGTATGTCCGCGTCCACCAGACAGCGGAGCACGAAGAGGACCGCCGAGCGGGTGACTGGCAGCGGACAGTTCACGTTGCCGCGCGCCGCCGGATCCGTCCCGGCGAAATCCACGTCGAGCGCGCCGCCCCGGACGTCGACCACGACGCGCAGCGTGATGTCCCGGTCGTCGGTCCCGTCCCCTTCCAGCCAATCGACCGCCTCGTACCGTCCCGGCCGCACCGCCGATGCCAGGGACGCTCGCGTCCGCCGCTCGGCATAGTCGAGCAGATCCCGTACCGCGCCGTCCACGTAGGCTCGCCCCCGGCGCTCGACCAGCTCGCAATACCGCAGCGCCCCCCGCTCACACGCGGCCAACTGCGCGGCGAGATCGCCGCGGCGCATGTCGGGAGTGCGCACATTGGCGAGGAGGAACCGCTCCAGGTCCGGCAGCACCGATCCGCCGACCGCCCACCGGAGCGGAGGAATCACGAGCCCTTCCTGGTAGATCTCGGTGGAGTGGGGCGGCATGCTCCCGGGACGCGCGCCGCCGACGTCGGAGTGATGTGCCCGAACCACGGTGAATCCCGCAACCGCGCCGTCGACGTCGATGGCGTGCACCAAGGTAATGTCCGGCAAATGGGTGCCGCCGGTGAACGGGTCGTTCAGGATGAACGTGTCCCCCGGCTGCGGACCCAGTTCCCGCACGGCCGCCACCGCCTCCGGCATGGCGCCCAGATGAACCGGAATGTGGGCCGCTTGTGCCACCATCTCGCCCTCGGCGTCGAACAGCGCCGCCGACGAGTCACGCCGCTCGCGCACGTTGGGCGACAGCGCGCTCGCCACCAAGACCGCGCCCATCTCCTCCGCAATCCCGGCGAAGGTATGGGCCATGACTTCCAGGCCGATGGCGTCGAGGGTCACGCGCGCTCCAGCATCACGGCCCTGGTCGGGTGCACCGTGGCTTGCCACCCGCGCTCGATGCGCACCGTGCAGTCCGCCGAATCCAGGTTGAAGGCGCCGGTGAGCGTGGCGCCCGGCGCGACCTCCTCGAGGGCCGCTCGCGACTGTCCGGCGGACGGCCGGTGCCTNNNNACAAGCTCCACGAGGCGCCCCTCATCGGCATGACCGAAGCGCATCCGATGCCGTTCATGAAAGGCGAGCGCCGCCTCCGGCCCCGCGTGCTCCAACGGCACCGCCAGCTCGTAACCCTGTCCGGGGTAGCGGCAGTCGCCGAACCGCTCGAGCGTGGCGCCGGGCAGGGCGCGTCGCGCCGACGCCTCGAGCTCGGCGAACACGTCATCGAGTTCCGCTCGATCGATGTCGGCGGCGCGCTCATGGAGCGATGCCGCGAACTCGACGCGGGCCGGTGCGGCCGCGAGTCCCAGCGCCGAGAGCACACCGGCGTGCGCAGGAACCAGCGCGCTCCGCATGCCAAGGGCATCGGCCATTCGGCACGCGAACATCGGCCCCGCCCCGCCAAACGCCACGAGCGTCATGGCGCGGGGGTCCACGCCGCGTTCCACGCTCACGCGCCGCAGCGCACGGACCATCGCTGCGTTCGCCACCTCGACGATCCCCTCGGCACACTGCTCAAGGGAGAACCCCGTGGCACGGGCGAGGGTGCCGACGGCCCGCCGGGCGAGGTCCGGGTCGAGCGTGAGTTCGCCCGCCAGCGGGTGCGCGGCGTCGAGCCACCCCAGCACCAGCGCGGCGTCGGTAACGGTGGGCTCCTCGCCTCCCAGGCCGTAGCAGGCCGGCCCCGGCACCGCACCGGCGCTCCGGGGACCCACGCGCAGCGCCCCACCCGAATCGAGCCAGGCGATGCTTCCCCCGCCGGCCCCCACGGTCTCGATGAGCACGTGTGGCAGCGCCAGGGGAACGCCGCCCACCGTCCCCGCCGACTGCAGGAGCGGGGACCCGCTCAGCACCAGACTCGCATCGGCACTCGTGCCGCCCATGTCGAGCGTGAGCAGGTCGCGTAGGCCGAGCTGGTGTCCCACGAGTCGGGCACCTTCCACGCCGCCGGCGGGACCCGAGAGCGCGAGGGCCGCGGCGCGCTCGCGCGCTTGCGCGACATCGAGCGTTCCCCCGTTCGACGCCATGATGCGCAGCTCCGTAAGCCGGCGCTGGCGGGCGTCCGCATCCATCCGCTCGAGGTATCCGNNCGCGCACGCGAGGGCGGAGATAGGCTTCGGCGGCGGTCGTGCTGGCGCGCTCGTACTCCCGAAAGACCGGCAGCACCTCGAAGCTCGGCGCCACGGGAACGTCCGGCAGGGCTTCGCGCACTGCCGCCGCGAGTCGACGCTCGTGCGATGGGTCGCGAAAGCTGAACAACAGCACGATGGCGACGGCGTCCGGCGTGCGCGCAGCGACCTCGCGAACGACGCGTGCCACCTCTTCGTCCGTGAGCGGCTCGACGACTCCGTCCGCTCCGACCCGCTCCCGCGCCGCGACGACGTCGACCCGCTCCACGACCGGCTTCGGGTGATCCCGGCCGAGGTCATACAGGTCGGCGCGATCCTGGCGCCGCAGCCACAACAGGTCCTCGAACCCGGCCGTGGTCACCAGCACGACCCGGCCTCCTCGCCGTTCCAGCAACGCATTGGTGGCGACCGTGGTCCCGTGGATCAAGGCGTCCGCGGATGGCGCGTCCAGGGGAGGAGCGGTGCGGGCCAGCACGTCCCACACGCCCGGTGCCAGCCGGTCCGGAATCGAGCGAACCTTGCCGACCGCGACCTCGCCGGCCGGACCCACCGTGACGATGTCGGTGAAGGTGCCACCCACGTCGACGCCGATCCGCCGACCGTTACGCGTCACGACGGTCATCGTTCGTGGGGCGATCCAGGCGGGGCGACGCCGGACGGCGCGGCATCACAGATCGACTTCGCGGCCCTCCTCCGCGGACCGTCGAATGGCGCCCATGACGCGATGGAGAACCAGCTGGTCGGCCAAGTCGGGGGGCGGCACCTCGCCTCGCACCACGCGCAGGAAATGCTCCCACTCCGCTCGATAGGATGCGCTGAAGGGATCTTCCAGCGATCGGGCACCGGGCGGCGTCACGTCTACCGGGGCGCCGTGCATCTCCTTGAACACGCTGAGCGGGGCGATGGTGGCCGAGCCGCGCTCTCCCATGACCTCCACCGCGAACTTTTCGAGCGGTCCCACGTGACGCCAGGACACGTCGACGAACACGGAATGGTGGTCCGCGCACTGGATGAACGCCGCGGCGAAGTCTTCGACGCCGACTCCCGCGCGGCCCGAGAAATGTGCCGACACCCGCTTCGACGCGGCGCAGTCGGCGAGCCACAGGCCAAGATCGACCAGCGGCAGGCCGAGATCGAACATGGCGCCCCCGCCGGACTCCGCGGGACGCTCGCGCCACCCGGCCGCGGATCCGACCGGGCGGAAGATGTGCCACTGCGCGCGAATGACCCGCAGTGCCCCAAGCTCGCCACCTCGCAGGAAGCTGCGCACCAGGTCCACGTCGGCCCGGAAGCGGTGGTTCATACCGACCATCACGGGGAGCCCCGCTTGCTTGCGCGCCGCGATCACCCGCTCGACACCTCCGAGCGTCAGCGCCAGCGGGCGCTCGCACAGCACCGGCACGCCCGCATTCAGCGCGCTGATGACGTGCACCTCGTGCAGGTGGTTCGGCGTGCAGACCACCAATGCATCGGGTCGCACGTACTGCAGGAAATCCTCGATGTCATCGTAGACATCGCGGAGGCGCAGGCGCGCGGCGATCGCCTGGGCCTTCCCCACGTCGATGTCGCAGATGCCGGCGATCTTCGCCCCTTCGAGCTTGGACAGCACGCCCAGGTGCGCGACCTGCGCAATGGCGCCACCACCGATCACCCCGACTCGGACCACGTCGCTCACCGCTCGCCTCCTCTGGGTATGCGGTACATGAAGCCGCCGCGCGCCGCCGCTGTGCGCAACTCGCTCATGAGTTCGCCGCGTGCGTCGACGGTGAACGCGAGGCGCGTCGAGAGCATGATCTCGAGTCCGAGAGAGGCGACGACACCGGCATGGATCGTGTCCAGGGCGTCCTCGACGAACGTGTCCGCGATGGCGACACCGTCTCCGTCACGCACGTGGATACCGAGACCGATCCCTGCATACGGCCGCAGCCGCGCCTCGGGAAGGAACGCATACTGCAAGTCCACCGAGCCCGCGAGATCCGCCCAGGTGATCTCCCCAACATCGACCGTGAAATCGCCGGTGGGGTCGGCCACGACGCCCCGCAGCTGACGCTCGAAGGCGGCGATCTCGTCGGCGTCGAAATCGCCCTTGAAATACGAGATGCCGAACAGGACGCGGATCTTGGGCGCGATGAATCCGTAGTCCAGGCGGAGGGCGCCGGTCGGTTCGGTGGTGAGGCGGTCGGAGGTAATCGCGCCGAACGACACGCCCACGCCGGCGACGCCCAGCCCCTCGTAGCTGAACTGTTCGAGGAACCGCTGCCCCATGAGCGGCGTCGGCACCGCGAGCAGTGCGGCAAGGGCGAGCTTAGTAGCGGCGTTCAAGGCGCGTTCCCGGAAAGTACGTAGCGATGATGGTTCGAGCATTCTGGCCCTCGCGCGCACGGCCCACGGCCCCCCACTGACACAGACCCACACCGTGCCCCCACCCGGCACCCGACACGGTCACGCGCTCGACTCGGCCGGCCCGCTTGTCGACCGCAAACTGCAGGGCAGTGCTGCCCAGCGACCGGCCCTCCGGGGTCTCGAACACGCGGCGCACATCCGGACCGAAGACCGGAATCTCACCGCGGGAAACCGCGATGCGCGCCTCGAGTACCCGTCCCGACGGTCCGGTCCGATGCACCCGCACATCCTTGAGCTCGTCCAGCACCGCGGCCTCAACGCCGAGAGAGGCCGGCACGGTGCGCCGTAATATATGGTGCAGCAGTTCACCGTCCCACTCGACGGTCCAGCGGAAGTTGGGCGACATGTCACAGTAGTGTCCGCCCCCCGGGCGCCGATCGGAGACCGGCCGCAAGTACGGCAGCTGCTCGCCCCAGCGGAACACCTCCTGCGGCGACGCGGTCGAGTATCCACAGGTTGAATGGAAGAACGTCGTGACCAACTCGCCGTCGTAGGTGACCACCAGACCTGCCGTCGCGCGGACGGCGTCGCGTCCCACGTCCGTCTCCGCTGATACCCCGCCGTACGCCTGATCCACCGTCGTCGCGCGCAGATCGTAGCCCTCGTCCCCGTATTTCCCCATGCCGTGCAGCGCGTACGTTCGCGCCACGATGGCCTGCGCTTCGACGGCCGCGCGCTCCGCGCGAGTGCGTCGCCCGAGTTCCGCGTTCACGACACCCGCCACGTACGACTCCATGGGCAACTCGTTGACGACCGTGAGCGCCCCACCCGCCGAAAACACCTCCAGGACGCCGCGATACGGTTTGCCATCCACCGTGACGAAGCGCGACCCGTCCAGGCTCACGAACGTGAGTCGTTCATAGGTCCCCGCGACCGCCCCGCCGGCCAGGCGGATGCTCCGGCCGGCGGGCAGGACGCGCAGCGTCTCGCCTGCCGGCAGTCGAAATGCCACCTGCCCGTCGACGACGCCGGCGACCCGACCCTGCCCTCCGATGCGGACGCTGGACCCGCGGACCACGAGCCCAATGCGGACGTCCGGCTCGCCCTCCGGCCGCGGCGCCACCCCGGGACGCGCACAGCCGCCCGCCACGGCGAACGCCAGGGCCGCCCCCGCGATCAGGTGCGGCCGTGGGGCCACCGGACGTCGGCGATACCCGGTTCCACCCACCATCGTCACGAGAGGGCGGTCCCCTGGAAATCGTAGTCGGTCACGTCATCGAGCCGCACCGAGACGAACTCGCCCGGCTGGGCCCAACCGCCGCGCGTCAAATAGGTCACGCCATCGATGTCATCCGCCTGCCACATGACCCGGCCGACGTGGGTCACGCCGGTTTCCTCGGGATCGGCCAGCCGCTCCACCAGCATCGGCGTCACTCGGCCGACATAGCGGCCCAGGCGATCCTGTGAGACGACGCGCTGCCGCTCCAGGAGTTCCTCCTGCCGCTGGCGCTTCACGGGCTCCGGCACGTCATCGGCGTACTCGGCGGCGCGGGTCCCCTCCTGCGCCGAGTACGTGAAGACCCCGAGCCGCTCGAATTCGACCTCCTCGGCAAACTCGCACAGCACGCGGAAATCCTCGTCGGTCTCGCCGGGGAACCCCACGATCGTGGTCGTGCGCACGGCGATGTCCGGGATGGCATCCCGCAGCCGCGACACCGTCGCGCGGATGGTCGCTCGCCGCTCGGGTCGGCGCATCCGCTGGAGCACGCGGTCGGCGGCGTGTTGCATCGGGATGTCGAGGTACGGCACGATTCGCGGCTCGCTAGCCATCAGATGCACCAGCCGATCGGTGAGCCCGGCCGAATACAGATAGAGCAGCCGGAACCACGGCACCCCGGTCTCGCGGAGCAGCGCCTCGAGCAAGTCGGACAGCGCCGGGCCGTCGCGCCCGAGGTCGCGTCCGTAGTGCCCGAGATCCTGAGCCACCAGGTTGATCTCCCGCGCTCCCTGGGACTCGAGCATCTGGGCCTCGCGCACCAGCCGCTCCAGCGGCTCGGAGCGGTGGCGTCCCCGCATGAGCGGAATGGCACAGAAGGCGCACGTGTGGTCGCAACCCTCGGAGATCTTGAGATACCGCACGGCCGGTTGGTCGCCCAGGTATTGCCGCACGCCGGGATGACCCGCGACGGGATCGGCAATGAGGCCGCGGGCGGCCAGACTCGGCACCAGCGTGTGGAGATCGTGGAATCCGAGGAGCAGATCCACTTCGGGCAGCTCCCGACGGAGTTCCTCCTGGTAGCGCTGCACCAGGCACCCGACGGCCACGACCGCTTTGACGCCGCCGTCGTGTTTCCAGCGCGCCGCTTCCAGGATGGCCTCGATGGATTCACGCTTGGCCGCGTCGATGAAGCCGCACGTATTGATCAGCACCACGTCGGCGTCCACCGGCTCGGGCACCAGCCGCGCCCCGTGCCCCACGAGGTCGCCGACGAGCCGCTCCGAATCGACGGTGGCCTTGTCGCAGCCGAGCGAGATCACGCCGAGCTTCATGGAGCAGAAGATACCCACACGGCACGGGGGAGCCGGGGGCCGGGAAACGTCGCACGATCCGCGTTGCCCGCGTCCCGGCTCCCGCTCCGCATGTCGCGCGTTATGAGAGGAAGCTCTCCAGCGCCCGTGCGCGGCTGACGTGCCGCAGCCGGGCGAGGGCCTTCTCCTTGATTTGTCGCACCCGCTCGCGGGTGATCCCCATCATGCCCCCGATCTCCTCGAGCGTCATCGGCTCCTGGCCGTCGAGACCGAAGTACAGGCGGAGGATCTTGGCCTCACGCTCCTTGAGCGTGCCGAGAACCTCTTCGATCGATTCGGTGAGTGCGCGCTCGAAGGTTTCCTGATCCGGGCCGGCGTTCTGCGTGTCGGGGAGGTAGTCGAGCAGCTTGTTGTCTTCGCCGGGCGTGAGGGGGGCGTCGAGTGAGAGGTGGCTCTGCGAGATGGAGAGCGTCTTGGCGACTTCCTCTTCCGAGATGTCCATCCCTTCGGCGATCTCCTCGACCGTGGGCTCGCGGCCCAGTTCCTGCTGCAGGGCGGAGGAGCGTTTGCCGATGCGATGCAGGGTCCCGGCCCGATTGAGCGGCACCCGCACGATGCGGCTCTGT
>JABAOD010003207.1_pt2 | contig 10320 bp, 10 predicted proteins | sample 7062151 | NCBI WGS metagenome assembly JABAOD01 (sample SAMN14538626, study PRJNA623070) | marine sediment metagenome | biome: marine biome [ENVO:00000428]; feature: marine pelagic biome [ENVO:01000023]; material: deep marine sediment [ENVO:00002113] | place: India: Gulf of Khambhat ... | reverse complement strand
CATCTGCGAATAATAGCCCCAGGACATGCCGCACACCCTCACTTAGAGAGAAAACAGAACCGCCGCAAAAGATATCGGCAACCAGCAGTAGGAACCCACCTGCGATGCTCGAGAGTGTGGACAGGACTGCTGCGGATTGTGGATTTGGGATTTGGGATTGCGGATTTTAGATTTTAGATTGCAGATTGCAGATTGCAGATTGTGGATTTGGGATTTCGGATTGGGGATTGGGAAAGACATGGCGCATGGGGCATGGGGCAGAGCGCATGGCGCATAGCGCATAGCGTGAATGGCTCAGATGACATACGGTTCAAGGTAAAAGGTGCAAGGTACAGGGAAAAGCCTTGAACCTTGAACCTTGTACCTGTTTTTCGCTGCCTCCTGCCCGCTGCTCACTGTTCACCGTTTACGAGATTGAATGGTAGCAGACGACCAGCTTCGTTTTCTAACTCTCGCTGCAATCTTTCCCAGGCGATCTCCATGATCGTTTTTAAATTGACCACGTCAGCCTCGTTGTAGAGGAGCAGCCGTTGGAGAGCGTCCTGGTTCCCTTGAAGGTATTCGTGCCAGAGGATGACCGCCTCGTAACCACTCATCTCCTGAATCTCTGACGTTCTACAGATCCCGAATAGAGGTTCGATGGACTTGAGACCGCCGCGATAACCCAGCCGCCGTGCCACATGCCGCAGGTCTATATGGGCCTGACGGAATTGGAAGTTGGGGAAAGAGCTGGTAATGAAAGGAAGGTCGAATCGAGCGCCGTTGAAGGTAACCAGCAGGTGGTAGCCCTCAATGGCATCCTGAAATTCCTCCAGGTTCTGCCCGTTGATGAAGTGGTACATCTGTTCGCCGTCGTAGAGACCGATCACGGTAATTTCATGACCGTACAAAGTCATCCCCGTGGTTTCAATATCGAGGAAAGCGCAATTATCTCGAAAGTCCCCGTACAGACGCCAGCGCTCAGCAGTTGGGAGGTGCTTGTAAAAGTAGGTTGCATGTCCCCGGTTCTGCATGCAGTCCTGGAGCTGCTTGGCGATGCGTCTCCTCTGCTCAGGATTTCTGGGCCAATCTCTGAGATGAACCGCCAGATCATCCCAGGTGAGGATACCCCGACGCCAGAGATTGATCTCGGTCTTAGGGCCGATGTGGGGTAAATGGAGGAATGTGTTTTCAATCATAAGATGTAAGCATGAAGCATGGGGCATGGAGCATAGAGTCAGTCATTTCTCATTTCACATCTCAAATTTATCATTTTAGTGAAATTAATATATGGCACTCGTTCCTCAATGGGCAATGATAAATGCGCAATGAGAGATGAGAAATGCGCCAGCTGCCAGCTGTACTTTTGCCATCACGCTTTGCGCTATGCGCTCTGCACTCTGCGACTAACACACCCCGCATATGTTGCACTCCGTCGGGTCACACTCCGGGGTGGTCTCCCCGGCAAGGGCCAGCTGGTACTCTTGCCAGAGATACTCTTTGCTCACGCCGTGATCGATGAAGTCCCAGGGAAAAAGCTCTTCTCGCGCTCTCTCTCGGTACACATAGAACTCCGGATTGACATTGACCTTCTTGATGGCTTTTGGCCAATTGCCACCATTTTGCGACACTGTTGCGAGCAACGGCGCCAATCGCCGATCTCCTCGGGCCAATAGTGCCTGAATGTAGGCCCAGCGGGGGACATCCGCATGCACCCGGACATTGGCCACTGGCCCGAGGGCGCGTTTGAGTTTTTTGACTCGCTGTTTAAGCAGAGAGAGGTCACAGAATGGCACCCATTGGAAAGGGGTGAACGGTTTAGGCACTAAAGAGTTCACGCTCAGGGTAAGCGTTCCCAGTCGCTTTTGCCCGCGGCCGATGACCAGCTGTTTGTGCTTTATCCGTTTGACCAACTGGATAATCGCGGCCACGTCCTCTTCGGTTTCGGTTGGCAGACCGATCATAAAGTAAAGACGCACGTTGAGAATTCCTGCGCTGACCACGGCCGTGACAGCATTGAGGATCTGCTCTTCAGTCAAATTTTTGTTAATGACCTGCCGCAGTCGCTCGCTCCCCGCCTCAGGAGCGATAGCCACGGTTTGGAGACCACCTTCATGGAGAGCTTCCAGCATGGAAGGCGTGACGGAATCAGCCCGCAGTGAAGAAACTGACAGACGTGCCCCTGCCTGTCGTAACTGCAAACAGATGGCGTCGATATCGGGATGATCCGAAACAGCAGAACTGAGCAGACCGATTTTGCCCTCTGGCTGAGAGGTCGCCAGAGCGGCCCGCACCACCTCTTTGCCCGGTTGATGACGAACGGGTCGATAGACAAAGCCGGCAGCGCAAAAGCGGCAGCCCCGACCACAGCCCCGGCCGATCTCCACCAATATCGTCTCGGCAAATTCGGTGTGGGGTGAAGAAATTCTGGAGATCGCTGGAGCTTCTGCTTCAATCGCGGCAGCTCTAGCCGGAATTTTCCGGGGGATATCGCTGAGGGGTTCAAAAGAAGTCAGCCGGCCTTCGCTGTCGTTTTCTACCTGGAACAAGGAAGGCACATAGGCGCCTGACACTCGTTGGGCAATGTGGATTAGCTGCTCTTCCCTGGAAACATTGTCACGTTGCATCTCTTGCCAGGCGGCAATGAAGTCGTCCAGGAGGTTCTCTGCTTCGCCAAGAAGGAAGATATCAATGAAGGGTGCGATGGGCTCAGGGTTAAGGAAGGTGGCGACTCCGCCCGCCACCACCAGGGGCTCGTGCTGGTGGCGGCGGACACTGTAGAGGTTCACTTTGCCAAGTTGCAGGAGGTGAACTAGGTTGGTAAAGTCATTTTCAAAAGCCACTGAAAAGGCAACGATTCGGAAATCCGCCAGCGGTCTCTGTGTTTCCATGGAGAGCGGACCAATTCCTGAAGTTGCCTCAGCCATGTCCTCCAATTCCGGGAGAAAGACCCGCTCGCACACCACATTGGCTAGCCGGTTGAGACGGTGGTAAACTGTCTGGAAGCCCAAGTTGGACATACCTAGGAAATAACGGTTGGGGNNGTTGGGGTAGACCAAGGCAATTGGAATCTTGCCACCCCAGTCCTTGATGATGGTGCCGGTCTCGTCCGCCAGCCATTGCTGCAGCCTGCGCCGCAGATTCCAAGACATTAGTCACCCGTGGAGGCTCTCGCCGGGAAAAAGTCTCCGAAGTTATGCAGCCCTGGAAGCGTCTCCGGAGGCAGTTATTGTTCCATGCTGCCAGGGCTTCACATTCCCACGGCTCAATTATGCCATAGAGGGCCCGTTGCGTCCTCACCTTTTCACCACCCCAGACATTTATTGACAAGTTATCATGGCTGTCACCGAGGCCAGCCGGTATCAGCCGGAACCTAATCCGCCTGCCTTCTGAGGAAGGTGGGGATGTCCAGTTCATCCTCATCTATAGGCAGGTCCTTGTAACTCATGGGGCGGCTGGGCTCACTCATATTCTCCTCGCTCTTTCGGCTCCGGCGCAAAAAAGTAGGAATATCCAGGTCGNNCTTGGATAATGCCCAGATCGGGTTTAGGCCTGGCGTCTATCTCGCCGATCCCGGTGGCAATGACGGTAACTCGCAATTCGTCGCCAGCGCTCTGATCCAGCACCGTACCCCAAATGATGTTTGCATCTTCGTGGGCCTCTTTCTGGATAAGCGAAGATGCCTCCTGCACCTCTTCAATGGTGAGATCCAATCCGCTGCTGATGTTCAAGAGCACGCCCTTGGCCCCATTTATGGTCACATCCTCCAATAAAGGGCTGGCAATGGCCTTCTGAGCTGCTTCCGTGGCCCGGTCCTCACCGCTGGCCATGCCAGTGCCCATCAAGGCCATGCCCATCTCACTCATGATGGTCTTGACGTCAGCGAAATCCAGATTGATCAAGCCTGGGATGGTAATGAGATCAGAGATACCCTTCACTGCATAAAGCAGCACATCATCCGCCTTCTTGAGCATTTCCAAGAAAGTCGCCTTCTTGGCCGCTAAACTTAAGAGACGGTTGTTCGGGATAGTAATAATGGTATCCACAACGTCCCTGAGCTCCTTGNNCTTGATGCCTCTATCCGCCGTATTCATACGCTGGCGTCCCTCAAAATTAAATGGTTTAGTCACCACAGCTACGGTGAGGGCCCCCAGTTCTTTGGAGATCTGAGCGACTACCGGCGCACCGCCGGTTCCAGTGCCACCGCCAAGTCCGGCGGTGACAAAGACCATGTCACTACCAAGCAAGCTCTCCCTAATCCTATCGGCATCTTCCAAAGCGGCACTGCGACCAATTTCCGGATTGGCTCCAGCCCCCAGCCCCTTGGTAATGTTGACGCCCAGTTGGAGCTTGGTGGGGGCCTTGGAAATTTCTAGAGCCTGGGTGTCGGTGTTGGCGGCAATGAAATCAACTCCCACGAGATGGGCGTTGATCATGTTATTGATAGCGTTACCGCCGCCACCACCAATACCAATCACTTTGATCTTGGCTCCGTTGTCACTTTCCACGAACTCAAACATCATGATTCACCTCCTGGCCTTAGGTGTTTCATACATGTTCCCACGCGACACCTCACGAGCCCTTACGGTGTCGGTGACGTCTGAAGAGGACAAACAACGTAGTCAGAAAAACAAAACAGCCCATGCACATGAAGAACATGGTCAGCACAAAGTGAAAATCCGACGGCGTCATTACATTCCTCCACTCACATTAGGAATTCTTCAATCCCTCAATCTAAAATCTGCAATCCACAATCCTCAATCCCTGAACTCTCCCCCTCGTTTATACAATGTCACTAAACCACCTTCGCATGCGATCTACCAGCCGGTTGAAGATGTTATTCTGGCGAATGCGAAAGAGCTTTTCGGGTTTGGTGTTCGCACCATAGAGGACCAAACCCACACCAGTTGCATACATAGGATTCTTGACCACGTCCACCAGACCACGGATTTTACCGGGTATACCGGTACGTACGGGGAGGTTGAAGACCTGCTCAGCCAGCTCCGCAAGACCTGGAAGCATGGCGGACCCCCCAGTAATTACCAGACCTGAAGCCACTGCGTGTGAATAGCCAGAACGGATGAGTTCACGTTGCAACAGACCGCAGACTTCCTCTACTCGTGGTTCCAGAATATCGCCCAGAATCTGTCGGCTGAGCACCCTCGCTTTGCCGCCACCCACATTTGGCACCTGGATAGTTTCATCCTTTTGAATCATGGCAGTGAGGGCACAGCCATAGCGTTGTTTGATCTTTTCGGCCTCTTCCACCGGAGTTCTCAACCCCACGGCGATGTCATTGGTGAGGTTGTTACCTCCCAAGGAGAGAACCGAACTGTGGCGGATGCTGCTCTCAGAGAAAATGGCCAGATCCGCTGTGCCGCCCCCAAAATCCACCAGTGCTACGCCCAGCTGACGCTCTTCCCGGTTGAGCACAGCCTCAGCAGAGGCCAGTGATTCCAGGACAATATCGCAGACATCCAGGCCGGCGCGGTTGCAGCATTTAACGATATTCTGCGCTGAGGTGACAGCGCCGGTCACTATGTGAACCTTGGCCTCCATGCGTACCCCTGACATGCCCAGAGGATTTTGAATGCCGCCCTGGTCGTCAATGATGTACTCCTGCGGAAGAATATGGATCACCTCTCTGTCAAAGGGTATTGCCACTGCCTTGGCAGCGTCTATTACGCGATCGATGTCTTGCTGGCTAACCTCGCGATTTTTGACGGCGATAACGCCATGGCTGTTGTGCCCTTGGATGTGCCCGCCGGCGATGCCCACGTAAACAGCGTTGATTTCACAGCCGGCCATCAACTCCGCCTCTTCCACTGCCCTCTTGATCGATTCCACCGTGCTTTCAATGTTGACCACCACACCTTTCCGCAGGCCGACGGAGGGGTGGGTGCCGATGCCAACAATGTCAATTCCTTCTGTGGTTACCTCGCCAACCACGGCACAAATCTTGGTGGTGCCGATGTCAAGCCCCACGATCAATGATTCCTTTCTGGCCATCTTTACACTCCCCTTTGCTTGCGTCGGTTCTGCTGAAAGATTTTAAAATTTCCTCTGACAAAAACCCGATTCCCGTGGCTGAGATCAATCCCCCGTAGTTGAGCCTGAACCCCCTTTTCCTCCAGATAGCGCAGCACCCTTCCCAATCTGTCTATCTTGGAGCCATAGTTGCCGCTACCAAGGTTGACCTGTATCCCGCCCCGGACGGTAAAGATACTGAGCCCCCTCGGGTTGTTCCACCGGATTTCCGAGATGAGTCGCCAATCCATTTTCAACTGGCTCTCTCGATGGAAGTCCGCGATGAGGGCGGTAAACTCCCGGGGTAGGCTACGACCCGGGCCGATGGTCTCAGGATCAAGTCCGGTAATAATCGGCAAACCGGCATGTTCGCTTGGCTCTGCGCGAGCGAAGCATATGCCCTGAGGATCCATCAGGTAGAATTGCCGACCTCTGACCAGGGCCACCGGTTGACGTTCTTGGATTTCTATGCGGAGCCGATCTGGAATCTCCCGGCTGATCAATGCTGCCACTATCCACGGATGGGTCGTAAGCCGGCGGCTCACAGCGTTCAAGTCCAGGGAGAGTATGTTGACATCAGCAGGGATTTCCGCATGCTGAATGACAGTTTGCGGATCCAGTCGCTGATAACCGCTCACTTGGATGCTGGTAAGCCGCAGCAAAGACGAGGTAAGCAAAGTGCGATACGCGTACACACACAGAGCGCTTAATGCCGCGAACAGTAGGCAAACAACAATGAGGTGTAGACCCCACCGTAGTCGAGAATTCACCTGCCTCCGCTTCTTTTGGTAGCTATTCTTTTTGCTTGAAGCGGTCACTGATGTAAGTGGTAGTGAAATCTGCATGCGACTTTCATCCGGTTTAGCTAACGGGTCTGTTTGTAACGGCTACGTGTTGATACTGTTACCGATGACCTCGATCTCCAGTTCGAGTTGGACGCCAAATCTTTGTGATACCCTCTCTTGGGCGAGGTGAATGAGAGTTAGAATGTCGCTGGCCCTCGCCTGGCCTCGGTTTACAATGAAGTTGGCGTGCTGCTGGGAAATCTGGGCGTCACCAACGCGGACCCCCTTCAATCCCACCGCCTCAATGAGCCGACCTGCATAATCCCCAGGCGGGTTCTTGAAAACAGAACCAGCAGATGGAAGCCGCCAAGGTTGTTTCTCTTTACGGACCTTGAGCTGTGACCGGACCTGCTCCCGGATGTACTTGCGAGAACCGGGAGTAAGAGAGAACTCAGCCTCAAACAGCACAGCATCCGGCGGCAGCTCGAGCTTTCGGTAAGAGAAGCGAAGCTGGGATTCAGACAGCCGGGCCAGGGAGCCATCAGCAAGGAGAAGGTTCACTGCCTTACAGACATCGGCCATGACACCAACGTCGGTCCCAGCATTCATTCGCAGAGCGCCTCCCACCGAGCCGGGTATGCCCGCAATAAACTCAAGGCCGCTGAGACGCTCTTGCAGGCAGAAGCGGAGAAGCCGATTGAGGCGCAGTCCAGCGCCTACCTCTACCTTCCCCGGAACATCCACCTGCGCCACCTGGGAAAAACCGCTCGCAAGGCTGATGGCCGCTGCCTGAATACCAGCATCACTCACCAGTAGATTGGTGCCGCGGCCAAGGATAAAGTAGGGATGGTGGTTTTGATTCAGCACCTGGACGGCGGACCGCAACCCTGCCAGATTCAAAGGACGTAGAAGGCAGGAAACCGGCCCCCCCACGCGCAATGAGGTATGTCCAGCTAATGTCACATTCCAGTCGACTTCAACTCCGTCCAGGTGCTGAAGCTCTTGTTTCAATTCAGGATCCATGGTCATTAATCATTTCGCATTGGTCATTTCGCATTTCTCATTGATCATTGGCACTGCTCTTAAGCATGGAGCCAACCATGTGTCATTTCACATCTCACATTTATCATTTTAGTGAAATCAATCTCTGGCACTCATTCCTCAATGGGCAATGATAAATGCGCAATGAGAGATGATAAATGTGCGCGCTGGCACCTAGGGGCTCTCCGCTCTCTCCTGCAGTCTTTTCAATAACTCCTCGCCTGTTTGCCAGATGTTTCCTGCTCCAAGGGTTAAGATTACGTCTCCCTCCTGCACTTCTTCCAGAAGAAGAGGTACTAGGTCCATGTGGTTCGGGATATATCTGGTGTTACCGTGGCCGTGTTGCTGGATGGCGACCGCCAACTTTTCCGCATGCACCCCGGGAATTGGCGGTTCGCTGGCAGCGTAGATGTCAGTGACAAGGAGAGCCTCCGATTGGTAAAAGGCAGTGGTGAAGTCCTCGAAGAGCGCATGGGTCCGAGTGTAACGGTGAGGCTGAAAGAGCACGTAGCGGCGGCGTCCCGGGAAAGATTGCGCAATGGTCTTCAGTACTGCCTTGATCTCCGCTGGGTGATGGCCATAGTCGTCAATTATGGTAACGCCATGTACTTCTCCCTTGATTTCAAAACGACGCTCCACCCCGCTCATCTCCTGAAGCCCACGGCAAATAGAGGTGAAGGGAATTTCCAGTTCGTGACCAACAGCAATAGCTGCAAGGGAATTTAAGACGTTGTGCCAGCCAGGTATTGACNNAGACCATCAAAGGTCACATCACGAGCTTGAAAGTCGGCCTGGGTCGAGAAGCCGTAAGTAACCAGCCGTTTCTTGATTCGAGGCAGCAAACTTTGAATGTTCTCATCCTCAAGGCAGAGGATATTGAGTCCGTAGAAGGGAACCTGGTTGATGAATTCAAGAAACGTCTCTTTGATGCTATCCAGGTCCTTAAAGAAATCGAGATGTTCGGTGTCGATGTTTGTCACCAGCGAAATGGTGGGGGAATACAGCAGAAACGTGCCATCGCTTTCATCCGCTTCCGCCACCACAAAATCACCCTGGCCGAGCTTGGCATTGGTTCCCCAGGCGTTCAATCGACCGCCGATTATGACGGTGGGATCAAGGCCGCCCTCGGCCATCACCGTGCCCACCATGGACGTTGTGGTAGTTTTGCCGTGAGCTCCGGCTACCAGGATAGCGTACTTGAGTCGCATGAGTTCGGCGAGCATCTCGGCCCTCCGGATGACCGGTAGGTGATAATCCCTGCTGGCCGCCAAAACCTCGGGATTGTCAGCATCAATGGCCGACGAGACCACCACCACGTCAGCACCAGCAGCGTGCTGGGGCTGATGGCTGTAATGGATTGTGGCCCCGAGGCTCTCGAGCCGACGGGTAATTTCGGTCTCATTTATGTCGGAGCCGCTGACCTGATGCCCGAGGTTCAGGAGCAGTTCAGCGATGCCGCTCATACCGATGCCACCAATGCCAACGAAGTGAATATGGTAAGAACGCTTGTACATAGTCAGTTAAGTCAGTTAAGTCGGTTGAGCCGGTTAAGTCGGTTTTACCGGTTTAGCCAGTTGCACCAGATAGTGTCAGTGCCGGCTAAACCGACAAAACCTTACGACCATTCTTTAGCCTGATCTCCTCTTCGTCCTCACATCTAACCAGTTTGCAGCGTTCCAAGCGTAAGATTCTCTCTTGGTCTGACTGCTAATATTCATCAGAATCCCCACAGCTATCAGGTTGGTGAGCAGAGAACTGCCGCCGTAGCTTATGAAGGGAAGCGGTAGCCCCTTGGTGGGCAGCAGCCCCATGACCACCGCACTGTTGACTGATGCCTGGAGTCCAACTACCAGGGTCAGGCCGAAGGCCAGATAGGTGCCGTGGCGGTCGGGCGCCCGTAAAGCGATTTTGATCCCCTTGTAGACCAGCAACGCATAGAGGAGAAGGACAATGGATACACCCACCAAGCCGGTCTCTTCACCAATGACCGCCAGAATGAAATCTGTATGTGGTTCAGGCAGATAGAAAAGCTTCTGCTGCCCGGAACCGAGACCTACTCCCAAGGGGCCTCCCGAGCCGAGGGCCAGTAAGGAGTGGAGAAGTTGAAAACTGCTGTCGCTGGGATCCCGCCACGGGTTGAGAAAGGCGAGCAGTCTTTCCCAGCGGTAATTTGTCTGGGCTATGGCCAGAACCAGAAGGGGAAGGAGGGCTAAGGTCGTGGCAAACAGATAGCGCAAACGCACGCCAGCGACGAAGAGCAGGAGAAAAACCAGGACTGCCAGGGTCACAGCGGTTCCTAGGTCAGGCTGCATCACAACCAGAACAATAAAAACAGCGGAAATCAGAAGGTGTGGTATGTAGCCTACCGAGAACTCTTGCACCCGATCCTTCTTCTTGGCCAGAGAATACGAGATATAGATGATGAGGGCCAATTTGGCGAACTCCGCGGGTTGCAGAGAGAAAGGGCCTAACCGTAGCCAGCGCCTGG
>JABAOD010002510.1_pt5 | contig 10323 bp, 11 predicted proteins | sample 7062151 | NCBI WGS metagenome assembly JABAOD01 (sample SAMN14538626, study PRJNA623070) | marine sediment metagenome | biome: marine biome [ENVO:00000428]; feature: marine pelagic biome [ENVO:01000023]; material: deep marine sediment [ENVO:00002113] | place: India: Gulf of Khambhat ... | reverse complement strand
GTGTCGGCTCCGTGGAGCTAGCGCAGGAGGCCCTTAGGAGGGATGTGCTCCTGGTTCCTGGCTCTCACTTCGGGGAGGAGGGGTTCTTGAGGCTGGGTTTTGGCATGGACCTGAGGACGCTGAAAGAGGGGCTGAACAGGCTGGAGTCCCTCTTTGCGGAGGTAGGAGCAGGGTGAAGGCTGACGCCGTCATCATCGGCGCGGGAATCGCTGGATCTGCCCTGGCGTATCACCTTTCCGACGAGGGTCTCAAGGTCGCCCTGGTTGACAAGGACTATCCAGGTCTAGGCACCAGTGGGAGGTCAGCGGGATTTCTTACGGTCCAACACTGGAACCGATTGGATCTCCTCCTCTCCCGACTCTCCCAAGAGTTCTGCTCCGATATCCTGCAGGAGAAGGGAGGACTGCAGCGGGTCGGCTTCCTGAGAGTCACAGCCCGAGGGGAGGACATCCCCCTCATGAAGGAAAGGACGAGGATGTACAGACAGGAGGGCGTCGAAGCCGAACTTCTCGAAGGTAAGGAACTCGAATTCCGATTCCCGGCCATCGACTTCTCAGGCCTCGCGGCTGGTATACATACTCCTGGCGATGGCTTCGTGGACGCCTACGACGTGACGACTACCTTGGCCTCTCTTGCGAGGGCGAATGGAACCGTCATGAAGATGGCCACGACGGCCCAGAGGATCGAAATCCGCTCCTCAAAGGTCTCCGGAGTGGAGACTGCTCAGGGGAAGCTATCCGCTGACATCGTGGCGGTGGCCGCCGGGGCTTGGAGCGGCTCCCTCCTCCGCAAGGCCGAAATCTCCCTGCCCCTGAAACCCTATAGGACCCAGGCATTGGTGACGGCACCCGTGGAGGGCCTGCCCCTTCTACCCATGTTTCACGAGCTTCCAGACGGCTATTACTTCAGACCGGATCAGGACGGTATCCTGCTGGGGGACGGGACAGAGTACCGCGAGGCGGAGCCGACGCGCTACAACACCCATGCAGACTTTGGTCTGTACTCCGAGATTGCAGGTTGGATTTCCAAGAGGATGCCCACCATGAAGGAGGTCGTGCTAGCGAGGGGATGGGCTGGACTCTGCGTGGCGACCCCAGACAGGTATCCCCTCGTAGGTCCGTTGGATGCGGTCGATGGTCTATACCTGATGGCCGGTTTCAACGGGCTCGGAGTCATGAGGTCACCACCCCTGGCGAGGGCCCTAGCAGATAAGATCCTTGGCCGCCGACCTTCAGTGAATCTGGCACCCCTCCGCCCCGGTCGATTCAGCGGAAATGTGGACTTCCCCATTATGGAGGGCTTCACCCTCCAGGACACCCTAGGTTTAAGTAAGTCCGAACCCTCGATGGAGAGGGATCTGGAATGACTGTGGAGGAAGGACAGAAGGCGCCGAATTTTACGCTACCGAATGAGGAGAATGAACCCGTAACCCTGTCCAAGGAGCTGGGCGAGGGACCTGTGGTCCTCTCTTTCAACCTCTTCGATTTCACCGGTGTGTGCACCACCCAGGCCTGCAGCTTTCGCGACGCTATGGGGGATTTAAAGCAGTACGGGGCCAAGGTATTCGGGGTGAGCGGCGACTCCCCCTTCACGCGGAAGAAGTGGAAGGAGGAGCACAGCATCAACTACCCCCTCCTCAGCGACTACGACCACGAGGTGGCCGGTCTATACGGCGTGCGATACGACCAGTTCATTGGCTTCAAGGGCGTTCCCAAGAGGTCGGTCTTCGTCATCGACAAGGAGGGCTTCGTGCGATATAGGTGGGTTACCGAGGACAACAAGATTCCTCCCAATGTGGAGGAAGTGGCTGAGGCGATTAGGGGGCTCCCCTAGCCCCGGAGATGGCCATGCATCTCCGCGGGTTCCTTTAGCGTGGGGAGTGAGGGAGACGGGCCACCGAGATTGATAAGCCCAGACCCGGTGTTGAAGAGCACCGCTGTTTCATCCCTGGCGATTTGACCATCCCTCAGCAAGCTTGAAAGTCCGAGGTATGCCGCCGCGCCCTCATAGCAGGGGTAGACCCCCTCTAGACCTCCTAGCTTGTGAGCGGCTCCAGGGATGTCCTCCTCGGGGACTGCCAGAATTGCGCCGTGGGTTTCCTTAATGGTCTTCATAATCAGTCGAAAGCCGTTCGGCCGAGGCACCTTGAGGCCCATGGCCAGGGTGTGAGGGTTTAGCAGGTTTGGCACGTCTTCGCCGCCCTCCTCCCAGGCTCTCGCCAAGGGCGGGCAGCCGTCGGACTGGACTGCGCATAGGCGTGGCATCTTCCCGTCTGTCCACCCGAGTTGACCTAGCTCTCTGAAGGCCTTCCATAGTCCAACGACTCCAGTCCCTCCACCCGTCGGGAAGACGATCCAGTCCGGGGCTTCCCCGAGCTGCTCCCAGAGTTCAAAGCCCATGGTCTTCTTACCCTCGACCCGATAGGGCTCCCTCAGCGTGGCGAGGCTAGTGTATCCAGCCTTCGCCGCCTCTTCGATGTAGGCCCCTGCCTCGTCGATGGGGCCTCCAACCAGAAAGCACTTCGCCCCCCTTGCCTGTATCTCACGGAGAAGGATTGGCGGCGTATCCTCTGGGGCCACAACGAGGGCCTCCAGCCCAGCAGCCGAGGCGTAGGCCGCGAGGGCCACGCCTGCGTTTCCCGCGGAGGGAACGGCCAGCTTGTGGAGGCCCAGTTGTTTCGCCATGGAGACCGCCAGGGCCATTCCCCTCGCCTTGAAGGTGGCGGTAGGGCTCACGCCCTCATCTTTGAGGTAGATGCGCGCCTTGTGTCGTTTAATATTACCTCCAGTCATGCGTCTCAATGGGGTCCACCCTTCGCCCAGGCTGATAGCGTGTCCCCGGCTCACTGGCAAGAGAGGGAGGTATCTCCAGATGTCGCGCCTGTCCTCAAGCACGGCCTGAGGGAGTTCGCCAAAGCGGTACTGGACGAGCAGAGATCCTCCACACCCGCACGGGGCCCAGCGGCCTATCTGGTGCTTCTCTTCGCACTCGACACATTCGAGGTAGGCCTCGACATCCTCAGTCAGGCTTGATCCCTCTCGTGACGATGGCTAGATCTCTCTTCCAGACCGGTCCAGTGTAGGCCACGTCCACCTCTATGAAACTCGCCGCGGAGAACATCTCCCGTGCTTCCTTCTCATCATAGAAAAGCATCATGTTGTCCGCCAGGATCCGGTAGAGGCGATCCCTAGGCCTAGTAGGGCCCCCAACCAGGGCAGTGCCTCCGGGCTTAAGCACTCTCCACATCTCCTTGAGGGCGGTGACAGGAGAGGGCCAGTATTCTATGGAGCCTGCAGATAGGACGGCGTCAAAGGTATCCTCCTTGAAGGGAAGTTGTTCTGCGTCCCCCCTGACTACGGGGACACTCACCTTGGCCACAGCCTTCCGGATCTGCTGGATGGTGATGTCCAACCCAAACACGTTCTCCGTCTGCTGGAGAATGCCCTGTGTTAGGAAGCCCGTCCCGCAGCCAACATCAAGAACTTTCATTCCAGGCCTGATTCCCGCCATCCGGATACCGAAGTCCCTCATCTCCTCCGTCCAGAAGAGATCTCGAAGCCAGGTGTCGTACACCTTTGAGAGCTGTTTGTAGAACCTCTGAGCCCGCCGCTTGTCGCGTAGGAATTCGAGTCTCGGCCCGCTACTCCCGGACATAACTTTTTCACCCGGCGACGCTTAGTGCTCGTGTGGGTCTAAAGGAGCTCTTCCTGGACCTGACGTACCTCATCATCCTGATTTTCCTCATAGCCTACGGCATCCTGCTGGTTGTAAGGGGCTACCTAGGCCTAGGCCTCTCTGGGATCAAGGCCAGGTCCTGACACCTGAGGGTGGCCGCGAGTCCCTGGGGGCCCAGAAGCCTAAACACTTCCTCCAGGGTGTCGGGCTTGTCGAATGCAGGGGCCATGAATTCGAAGAGCCTCTTTCCCCTCTCAAGGGCACCGCCGAGGCTTTCCCTCCAGCACCCCTCGTAATCCTGGAGGGAGCCCTTCCCCCGAAGATATCGGATGGCGGTCCTCCCAGCCCAGTACCCACAAATCATGGATGTGAAGATACCTCCTCCCGATGTGGGGAGGACCTGCCCCGCAGCGTCACCGGCCAGGAGGACGTTCCCCCGTACCGTCTGGGGGAGCGGGCCGCTCATCGGAACGTAGCCACCAATAGGACCCCGATCCGCCTCGAGTCCCCTCGAGGCGAGGAACCTGTGTAGGCTAACCTGCAGTGGCTCTTGCCGAAGGCCCGGTCTCACCCCAAGGCCCACGTTGGCGTCCTTCTGACGCGGGATGACCCAGGCGTACCCCCCTGGGGCGACGGACCCGAAGAAGGCCTCGAAGACCGGCTCGAAGGAGCCCTCCACCGGCAGCGAGAGGGCTGGAAAAAGGAGCCTGTTGCGGGGGAACCCCCAGGCCCTAGCGACGGAGGAGAGGGGCCCGTCAGCCCCTATGACTACCCTAGCCCTCAAGGGCCCTCGAGGTGTCACCATGATGCCATCATTCGCTCCTTGAAAGGGGGTCTCCGTCCAGAGGAGCGCCCCCTCATTCGTGGCCCGCTTCGCCAGGTGCTTGTCCAGCCTGTCCCTCCAGATGGAGTATCCCTCAAAATCCACTTCGTAAGCCTTTCCGGAGGGCGCATAGGCCCTGGCCCTCTCGATGAACGTGCCTATGACATCCCTGGGTAGGTCGAAGATGTCGTCCAGCGGCGGGGCAGAGTCGCAGATTCTCCTGATCTCCGCCCTCGAAGGGAGAAACTCTCCACACCTTACCGGCTCGCCGACCCTTTCTCCCTTCTCCAGGATTAGAGTGGATGCGCCGCCGGCAGATGCCTCCCTGGCCGCCATGGATCCCGCAGGGCCAGCCCCGACGACGACAACGTCGAACTCAGGGACCTTCAGGATCCCCCACCTCCATGGAACTCACAACGCTCCAGGGAGCGTCTCGGATTGCCTCTAACAGGTCAGGATTTCCCAGCTTCCAGCCACGGGTCAACCGCCTCGCCTCGTTGGCCTCCCTCTCCATCTCCTTCCGAAGCCTATCCTCGGAGATCGCCCCACGCCCACGAAACCCGTCCGCCAGGTCGTCCGCCATTTGGAAGGCCCTCCCGAGGCGCAGCCCATACTCCTCAAAGCTCCGACCCCTGCTGCTCGCCGCCTTGGCACCGAACGCGCAGGCTGTAGCGAAGAGCTTCGCTGTCTTGAGCTCTACCCCCTCCCTATACGATTTCCAGGAGATGCCATCGGGAGCGGCCTCACGATAGACGCCCATACACATGGACACCCAGGCATCGGTGAGCATCCTGGGATACTCCACTCCGTAGCGGGCTGCCAGGTTGAGGGCTAGGCTGGGCATCGTGAACCCCGTGGTGACGGCCGTCTGAAGTCCCTGGAGCCGGTGAAGAGCCACCTTCCCCCTCCGCTCTTCGTGCCAGTCCAGGATGTCGTCCAGTGCCAGGGAGGCGCAATGGGTTAGCTCGACACTACAGGCCAAGTCCAGGGCCATCCTGGGATCTCCATCGAGGGCCTCGGCGAGAAGCAGGGTCAGGGAGGGACGTAGCCTCTTGCCACCCTCCACAGCGTAATGGTAGAGGTCTGAAAGCTCACCTTCAACCAGCTCGTTCAGTCTGGCCTCGATGGAAGGTAGAACACTCCTGCGGTATGCGCCAAATGTGAATCCTGCCACCCGTCTCCCCCATGAAACAAGTGTACGACAGTCGCCTGCTGGGAGAGGATGGGCTTCGCACTATTTTAACCGTTCATAGTTGGAAGCAAGGGGAAGCCGCCGGAGCTACCGCCCCTAGAAAACGACGGCCGGGCCTGAATCCGTGACCACGTGAATCAGGGAAGCATCCCCGATGGATAGCGCGACGCGTCTCTCCTCAACCCCCACCAGCAGCACACCCTCTACCACGTCAAGCACGCTGACATCCAGTCCGGGCTTGAAGCCCATGGCGATCAGCCTTCTCACGGCGGCCTCATCATCGGAGGCCACATGCGAAACCGTGGCGCTGGCGCCCTTGTGAACTCCGGTGAGGAGCAGGTCCCCTTCCGCGATGCACTCATCGCAGGTCATGGGTTTGAAGCATTTGGGGATTGGTATTGCATCATCCGGACAGTCCACGGGCCGGTTGAGCATCCTGCATATCTCCTGCTCGACTTCATCCGTGAAGGCATGCTCCAGCTTGTGGGCCTGCTCGTGTACATCCTCCGGGGGAACGCCAACAATATCTGTGAGGAACCTCTCAGCAATGCAGTGCCTTCGGACGACCCGGACGGACATGGCGTAGCCCTTGGCGGTCAGTCGGACGCCCTTGTAGGGGGTGTAGTCCACATAACCCTCCTCCGCCAGCTTCTGCAGCATCTCCGTGGCGCTGGAGGGCGCAACCTTCAACCATTGGGCGATATCGTTTGTCCTAGCACTCTTCCTCCCCTCCGTGGTGACCCATATTGCCAGTAGGTAGTTCTCCAGATGAGAGCCAATGAACTCCTCCTCAATCCCCAATGCGCGAAATACGTTTCTGGCCCTTCTGGGACGTGGCTCTAGGGAGGCTTCCATAGGGTCTTCCCAACCTTCGATGGCTTCTAGGCCGGAGTTGTTAGTGCCTGGCAACTATTTAGTGGTTCTGAAATGCCCGGGTACATAGAATACATTCACTAGATTTAGGTAGTTAGAGAGCCCCCTTAGGCCTGATTTCGGTATGCCGAAACTTCAAATACACTACCGTCGTCGGCGTTTAGGTAGGGCCAGGTCGAGGTGAGGGGTCGTGGTCGTAGCGCAGTATCTACTGACTTTCCGAGAAGTCCTCGAGGCCGCGCTATTGACCGCCATTATCCTTGCTTACCTGGTCAAGACCGGACGCTTTTCTCTAGCCCGCTACGCCCGCTACGGCGTGTACGGGGCCGTCATTGTCAGTCTTGCCTTGGGAGGGAGCGTATGGCTCCTTTACGGGAACCTGTCGACGGCGAACAAGGTGTTGTTCGAGGGGCTCGCAGCCCTCATCGCGGTGGCCGTGCTCACGTCCATGATATACTGGATGGCCATGAGGGCCAGGACCATGAAAGCGAGGATAGAGGGGCGTGTGGAGACCGCCGTGAGCCACGGGGCGGTCCTCGGCTTGTTCTCCCTGACCTTCATCCTCGTCTTTCGCGAGGGCCTCGAGACCGTCCTCTTTCTTACCCCCTTCCTGGTCCAAGATGTCTCGATGACCCTCTTGGGTGCAGGGCTAGGCCTGGCCGCCGGCACTGCCCTCGCGTACGGCATCTTTCGGTTTGGCCTGAGCCTCGATGTCAGGAGGTTCTTCTACTTCACCAGCGTCCTCCTCATCCTTCTGGCCGGCGGTCTCCTAGGATATGGTATTCACGAGCTGATTGAGTACGGAAAGATCCGCGGCGTCGATCTGGGTTGGTGGGCCCAGGCTGCCTACTCCCTCCCCATAACCAGCGAAAGCCTCCTCCACCATAAGGGGGCGATCGGCTCCATCTTCGCCGTTATGTTTGGGTACACCGTCAATCCGGAGTGGGCTCGGCTTATCGCTCACCTGGCCTACCTGACCTTCGCCCTCCCTCTGGTAATCCTGGTCTACCGCAGGCCAGAGGCGATCCAGAACGTGGCGGCTAGGATCAAGTCCGTCCTGCGTCCCCTCAGTATGAGGGGGAAGACGGGGCTGCGGCAGGACTAGGCAGGAAACGCCAACCTTTTTGCCCCCCTCAGTAGGTCCGCCTGTGGCGATTGAATGAGGGACTGGAAGATTGAGACTGTGGCTGCCCACCTCGCCCAGGAGGGCTTGCCCGGGCCCGTGGTTGACCCCATTGCCGTTAGCAGCACATATGCCCTGAGAGACGTGAAGGAGGGGGCCCGTTTCGCCCTGGAGAAAGCGCCCACAGGGTTCTACTCCCGCTGGGGCACACCGACAAACCGCCTCGTGGAGGAGGCCGTCGCGGCCCTAGAGGGCGGAAGACATGGCCTCACGACGGGGTCGGGGATGGGGGCAATATCCTCCGCGCTCCTCGCCATCATCGGCAGCGGCGATCACATAGTTGCGGGGAAAAGCCTCTATACCGCTACCACCGAGATCATGATCCATCACCTGCGGAAGTTCGGGGTGGAAACGACCTTTGTGGACCCCACTCGGGAGGGATCCTTCGAGGAGGCTGTTACGGAGAGAACCTCCTTGGTCTACGTGGAGACGCCCGCAAATCCAACGATGCTCATCACTGACCTCTCTGAGGTTGTGAAGTCTGCCCGAAGTGTGGGTGCCCTCGTGGTGGCCGATAACACCTTTGCGACGCCCATCAACCAGAGGCCTCTGGAACTGGGAGTGGATGTCGTCCTCCACTCGGCGACGAAGTACTTGGGGGGCCACTCGGACGTCACCGGTGGTGTGATAGTGACCAAGGACAGGAAGCTTTTCGAAAGGATTTGGGAGACCTACAAACTCATGGGGCCAACGCTAGGGGCGCTGGACGCCTTTCTCGTTGGCAGGGGCATTAGGACCCTGCCCCTGCGGGTACGCCAGCACAACCGCAACGCCCAGGGCCTCGCCGAGTTCCTTGAGGAACACTCCGCAGTTTCAAAGGTGTACTATCCGGGCCTCCCCTCCTTCACGCAGCACGACCTTGCAAGGCGGCAGATGCTGGGCTTTGGAGGGATGCTCTCCCTGGAGCTCAGAGGAGGATACGAGGCGGCTGTGGCCTTTGTTGAAGGACTCAGATTGGCCCGCCTAGCCGTCAGCCTTGGTGGCGTCGAGACCCTCGTGGTGCACGCGGCAAGCATGACCCACGGAACACTGACGGAGCAGGAGAGGAGGGCCGCCGGCATTCCAGAAGGGTTGGTAAGGGTGAGCGTGGGTCTCGAGGACCTGGAGGACCTAAAGTACGATTTCAATCAAGCCCTGACGTAGTCTGGCTCCTGCAGCACCCCCTCCAGCTTGAGGAGGCCGACTTTCCACTCGATGCCGGTGCTGAACCCACCGAGGTCTCCACCGCTCCCCACCACCCTGTGGCAGGGAATAACCACACAAGACCTGTTCTTGCTCAGAGTGTAGGCCACCGCCCGATACGCCCTGGGCTTACCGATCTCCGCCGCTATGTCCCTGTAGCTCTTGACGCTGCCGTAGGGTATCCTCCGAGTGGCCTGCAGTACTTGGACCTCGAAGGGCGTGTAGCCCGAAAGGTCCACATCATATCTAGAGAAGTCCACGGGTTCTCCCTCGAAGTACCGGCGAATGTCCTTGGACAGCTCCGTCACGGGCTCGTCCCCGGCATGCTCGGTGTCGTTGGTCAGGACGATGCCCCTAGCCCTTCCCGCCTCCTCGCAGACATCCACTCTGCCGAAGGGGGTCCTCAGGGACGTGACCTTCATGCTATCAACCCCTTGAAGGCCTCCTACCATATCACCCTATCGAGGTTGGCTAAGAGCCCTCAGGTGCCAACAGAACACGGGCATCCACCACCTTGCAGCCCTTCCCCCTCTCGAACACCAGGAAGGGGTTGATATCAACTTCGGCGATCTCGTGGAAGTCCTCCACCATCTGGGAGAGGCGCTGCAGGAACTCGGCCAGGGCTGGCACGTCCGATGGCGGCTCCCCCCTGACCCCCTCTAGGATGGGATAGCTGCGGATTCCCTCGATCATCCTCACCGCGTCCATGTCGGTCATCGGGCTGAGGCGAAAGACCACGTCCTTCAGAACCTCCACGTATATTCCTCCGAGTCCGAAGACGATCATCGGACCGAACTTCCGATCCAGATTCATCCCCATGATGGTCTCCTTACCTCCTCGAGCGAATTCCTGGAGCATGAACTCCCTTGCCTCCAGGCCCCTTGAGGAGAGCCCCTTCACGATGGCGTCATATTGGCTTCTGAGTTCCTTCTCATTCCTGATGTCGAGGGCGACGGCGCCGTACTCCGTTTTGTGCACTATCTCGGGGTGGACGGCCTTCAGGACAACGGGGTAACCAATCTCATCGGCGGCGGCCGTTGCCTCGTCCAAATCAGAGACCGTTTTCGTCCTCACAATGTCGAACCCGTAGGCCTCAAGAAGGGCCAAAGCCTCCGTCTCCCGTAGCCGCCTTCTGCCCTCCTTTCTCGCCCCCATGAGGGCCTTGCGGGCCCCTTTCCGATCCACCTCGAAAACCTGAAACTCCCCCTCTTCCCTTTTCAGGTACTCCCTGTAGGTAGCCATGGCGGCCAGGGACCTGGCGGCGCTCTCGGGGAAGAGGTAGGAGGGGACGCGATGGTTGACCAGCTCCATGAAAGCAGGGGAGTCCTTGGTCCTCGTAACGAAGGAGCTTATGATGGTCTTGTCGTAATCCCGGGCGCAATCCCAGATGGCCCG
>JABAOD010010437.1_pt1 | contig 10325 bp, 16 predicted proteins | sample 7062151 | NCBI WGS metagenome assembly JABAOD01 (sample SAMN14538626, study PRJNA623070) | marine sediment metagenome | biome: marine biome [ENVO:00000428]; feature: marine pelagic biome [ENVO:01000023]; material: deep marine sediment [ENVO:00002113] | place: India: Gulf of Khambhat ... | reverse complement strand
CTCAAACGAGGAAGTGCTGGAAGAGATCAGGGTGGTGAGGCGGGAGATGGAGGGGAAGCGGGGGAGATGAACTCCCCCTTCTACTTGGCGGCAAGGACAATCAGGGACGCTAGAATGAGTATCACGAATGAAACGATCGTTAGCTCTGTACCGCTCATTCCAAGTGCTCCTGAACGGGACTAGCCCCTAAAGGAAAGGATGGCCGGAACAGGGGGCCTAGTATTTTTCCCTGTGCACAATATGTGCCAACGTGAACTGCAACGCCTGGTTAGCATGCTAAAGCCCTCTTGGTGGCAGGACTTGTGCCCATTCGCCCTGACATAAAGGAGAGAGGAAACAATGAACGAGCCAACGATGGAAACCCTGACGCGACGGCTGGACCGCTTGGACCGAGAAAACCGCCGCTTGAAGGGAGCGGGAGCCTTGGGCCTGGCGGTGATGGCCGCTGGGGTGCTAGTGGGGCAAGCTGTGCGCGGTAAGGCGGCTGAGGAGAAAGCACCGCTTAACCAGGTAGTTGTAGAGAGCGACTCGGTGCCCGTGTACCCTCGGATGGACACAACCAGCAACATGGTGTTCACGCTCGCGCGGGGGGACCTCGTGGAGATCAGAGTTGTTGTCGAAGCAGGACAGGTGCTCTGGTGCAAGATCAAAGAGGTCGCGTCCGGGGGGAGATTAGGCTACGTACACTGCAAAAACCTAACGGGAGAGTGGCCTCCAACCCCGGCACCTCCCACGGTGACAGGTCGTCCTAAGGAGGAGGCTCCTCCAGTAGTAGCCGGGCCCCCCAAGGTTCCGCAGGCAAGCCCCAAGCCACCACGAGTCCCGCCTGTCGCGGAGAAACCGGCCCCAAAACCGATGGCGAAGGTGACCGAGCCCGAGATCAAGAGGGAGAAGCGGTTCAGCCTCCAAGTCGCGACTCTGGTCCTCAAGCGCAATGCCCTTGCCCTCAAGACGCGCCTGGAACAACTCGGGTTTCGTCCGATCATCCGCACGACCATCGCGCCTATCACCCGCCATCGAGTCTATGCCGGGGAATTTAGGAGCCGAGAGGAGGCCGAGCGAACCGCGCACCGATTGAACGTGGACGGGTTTCCTTCGAACCTGGTCGAGATCGAAGGCGGAACGTTCCGTCTGGAGGTCGGGTCATCGTTTCATCTGAACGAGGCCATCGATTTGGCCCGCAGTCTACGAAAGAAGAATTACACGTCCAAGATCGACTCCGAGACTGCCCCCACCCCAGTGCACCAAGTGCGGATTGGCGAGTATGAGAACCGAGCGGAGGCCCAGAAGGCCGTTGAGGCTCTGAAGAAGGAAGGGTTCACACCCCTGATGGTGAGGCAGTAATTTTCTTACCGGAGCGGGGAATGGCTGACCAACAGGCGGCAATGTCCTGTGACGGTAAAGGCCGGTAATGTCATCTGGAGCGCACCCTGAGGGACTAAGCAAGCCACGTTGCCCCCTTGTGGGGATCACTCCCTAGAGCCTAGCTCGAGTTCCTCCCTCCACCGTGTGAGGGCGGCTTTGCGGAGGGTCTTGCTGCGCTCCTCAGGTGAAACGCCTTCCCAGCGGGCCTTGCCGCCCTTTTTGCTGCCCAGTCTAGCCAGGGCGACGGCGTGAGGATTCTTCTTCTTGGTCGTCTTCTTAGCCATCAACAAAAATTATACCATCCAAGGGCGAGCTTGCAAAGGCTACTTAACAATGCAAGCCCGTGCTTGCATATTAGAGGGTGAAGGAGGTTGGCCCTGCGAGGGTTAGGGCCGTAACCCATCATCCTTAACCTCGAAAGGAGGAAGCGATGAACGGGCAGCTGGAAGGGGAGAGAGGGTTAACTACTAACAAAGGAGGGAGTGATGGGATATCTCTACAAGCCTAAGCTCAAGAGTGGAAAGGAATGCCGGTTCTGGTGGGCAAAGTACTACGTGAACGGGAACCCCGTGCGCGAGTCCACGAAGACGGACAAGATCTCGAAGGCGCGTGAGTACCTTGCCGTGCGCGTTGGGTAAGCCGCCGAGGGTGTCGCGCTGTCTCCGCGCTTGGACCGCGACCAGTACGAGGAGCTCAGGCGGGACGTGGTTGAGCACTACGAGGTGACGGGGAGGCGCACTCTTCGAGAGGCCGGTACCAGATTCGCTCACCTGGACAAGTTCTTCCAAGGTTCTAGAGCGGGCAATATCACGACTACCGCTCTCACGAAGTACCAGAAAAACCCGCTCGATGAGGGCGTGACCGCGTGCACGGTCAACATCGAGATCGCGCTCCTCAGGAAGATGCTCGGACTCGCGGTGAGGAACGGGAAGCTCGCGAGGGTACCACACGTCGAGAAACTCACCGAGGCACCCACCCGATCTGGCTTCTTGGAGGAGGACCAGTTCAGGGCAATCCTACGGTATCTCTCTCCGATCTACCAAGCCGTCGCTGTCTTCGCGTACATCACCGGATGGCGGGTAGATTCCGAGGTCCTGACCCTGACCTGGCCCCAGGTCGATCTGAAGGGAAGCGTGATTCGGCTCGAGCCGGGGATGGGCAAGACCGGAGAGCCGAGGATCTTCCCGATCACGCTCGAGCGTCGCGAGATCCTCGAGGCGCGACAAAGAGAGACCGAGCGAGTACGTCGCAACTTGAATGAGATCATACCGTTTGTCTTTCACTACCGGAACGGTAAGCGTCTTACCGACTTCCGCAGGCCGTTTAAGACCGCCGCCCGACGGGCGGGTTTCCCTTGGGCGATCCCTCACGACTTCAGAAGATCTGCCGTGAGAAACTTCATCCGTCAGGGCATCCCCGAGCGCGTGGCGATGAAGCTCTTGGGGCACAAGTCCCGGTCCGTTTTTGATCGGTACAACATCGTCAGCGAGACCGACCTCCACGAGGCGGGGATAAAGCTTACGGGCACGTTCCAGGCACGTTCAGCGGTCAGCGGGGTCGGTGGAGTGCGTGATGGTCGGTAGATACGACCTAATGTCGAGGGCCTTGTAAGCCTCGTACAGGTCGTGGGCGTTCACGTCAGCAGCGGACTCCTATCTACCGGACCTAATATGGAGCGTCCTTAAAGGCGAAATTTCTTGCGAAGTTCCGGCCACGCCGCCTTCGCCTGCTCCCTCCCGTGCCTGATTGCCTCTCTTATGGGGGCCGGCTCGAAACCCAAGGTGTCAATGACGTTCTTCTTGGGTGCAATGGTATGGGTCGGAATCAGACGGTACTCCTTCAATACGGTCCTCAGCGGTTTCAGGCAGGCCTCAATTTCCCGGGTCGTATGGGGTTGGAGCTTCTCCTCCATCTCTTGCCACCTGGTGAGGAGATTATTGATCCAGTCCGCTTCGGTCAGGTCGTTCCTATAGATCTCATTGACCATAATGTCGACACTGCGCAGGCCGATCTCGAAGAGATCTGGAAACGCCTTCCTGGGACCCCGCATCTTGAGTGGTGAAGCCAAAACGACGAGGCAGGCGTCTGGCTTCTCGTGCATGACGGCACCCAAGGGAGTGATGTCCCGAATTCCGCCGTCTACGTACTGCTCGTTGTGGATCTCGACCGGCTCGAAGTAAACCGGAATGGCCGTGCTGGCCAAAATCCACTTGCGGAGCTTTCGATCTTTCTCCGTGATGAGCCGGTACTGACCGGTCTGGAGGGAAACCACGCCAATTCTGAGCTTCCGCCCACTGGCGACGATTTTCGTGGGATTAATGTGTTTCTTGATCTTCTCCTTGAGGGGATTGTTGCTGTAAAGGCTGTCCGCCCCCAGTAGACCCCCAATGATGCCGAAGCGTCCCGTATAGATATCTCTATGATCTTTGATGCTCTCCCAGATCTGCCGCAGCTTCTTAACCTCCCCCTGGGCGGCCATCATCGCCTGCAAGGCTCCGGTGGATACCCCGCCGATGATGCGGAAATCGACGTTTCGGTCATTCACCAGGTAGTCCAACACGCCGACTTGGAATGCGCCTTTTGCGCCGCCGCCACTGAGTGCCAGTCCCAGCGCAGGCTTCACTTTGGCCATGACACGACCCTCCTCGACACGTCCTTATCAAGGACGCAACGCCGTGCGGAAATGGTTTGGTGTCGTTGTGCCCTTGCGAATCACGTTATCTAAAGGTCAGGGCTGCAATAGAGAAAGTCGTCTGTCCAGTCTTCCCGTGGCGACCTCGGCTATCCCACGTACAGCCTTCAGGCCACGCGCCGTCGGAAGCCGACATTAGACTGGGAGTCCTAAAGGGACAATTCAGGAATCAGCTGACTGTGCGTACACGCGGGCCTGATGCCGAACGGCATTTGCACCATCCAGGATCTGCACCTCGGCTTCAGGTGGGCTTGCGTCAGGCCGCACTGTTACCAGGCCGTAGTTGAAGGGGCCACAAAGGTAAGACCGCGGCCCTTCTGCCTGATGCGGCCTGATATCGCTTTTCCCATCACAATGGGGCCAGGCGGCAATGGGCCCGGCGATGAACTCGCGAAGCCCATTCGGTCCGGCGAGTTCCGCAGCCGCGTGGAGGTCGGCGCTAAGAATGATGATGCCGGAGATTCGCTCTGAGCGGAAGAATCGGATGAGCTCTGCGCGCTCATAGGCGTATCCGGACCACTTGTCGAGCTCCCACGAGCCGAGGAACGGGACCGACGAGATCACGAACTTGAAGGGGCTTTGGAGGCCCGGATGCTCTCCTGAAACCATTCCTTCTGCGTCCTGCCTAGCATGGTCCTGGCTGGACCAAGAATCTCGAACATCGGGCGCCGGTATTGGCGGCAGTCGAGGATGAAGAAGTCCGCTCCCGCGCCCCAGGAGAAATGGCGGTATAGAACAGTTGAATTAGCAGTCGCACCCCGTATCGGCCGATACTCCTGGAACGCTCGACGGCCGAGCGGGATCAAAGAATTCTTCGAGTCGAAGTTGTTCTGCACTTCGTGATCGTCCCACATCGGATAGACCGGCATGCTGGCCAGTAGCCGTTGTAGGTGCGAGGCTGCCCGGTTCTCCCGGTGCTTCAACCGGTATCCGGTCGAGCAGGTTAACCGGGGCACTGTGGGATTGCAAAACCTGACCCTAGACCGTGCGCAGTCGTTGGCCCCCGCGAGGCTAGTCAGGGCGGTGCAGTTGCCCACCGGGCGTGCGTTTGCGTGCAAAACCAACACCTGCCCTGATCCCTTCACGGAACGTGATCGTGCATAAGTGGCCGTGGGGAAAGCTGAAAGTGACATGGTCCGCATCTTGCACTCTTTAAAAACCAACATTAGCCTATCTCACGGTCAGCACGGAGCCTGTTGTGATCGAGACCGAAATATACTGGATCAAGTGTGGTCACTGTCGCCTGATTTATATGGCATTCCAGCGATTGCACTGTGAGTGTCCCATCTGCGGATTTCCATTGAAGAACAGTCTCCCGGACGACTGTTTCCAAAACCTCTGGATCCAGCGACCGGGGGGCTGACCGCATCACCCTTTAGGCACACCGCGAATTGCCAATCCGCATTCTGGCATCGACTCATCGCGTTTCCATCGCTCATATACCGAATGTGAGGACCACAGAGGTGCTTCCGGTGCACCACCTTCACGCTATTGTCTCGCCTCTAATCGAGTGCACACGGAATAGAGGAGCTTCTCGACCAGATCTACATCCTGGCGGCCAAGGAGAATGAAATGCCGCTTCCCTTTGTCGCGAAGATACACAACGAACGAGCCGCTGTTCGGTATGGGACCGGTCCACCAGTGTTTCTTTCGGCGCAGCACGATGCGCTGGATTTCAGCGCTGGACAGGCGAAAGTTTAACTTGTCGACTCTCAGAAATGAGGAGTGGAGGGGATCAAGACTGTCGTACCGCGAAGCAAGAGAAAGAGTAATGTACGCCTCAGGATCATCTGGGTAGCTTCCAACCAGTCCTGCCACAAGTTGGCCTCCCACTCGCCCGCCCCAGAGCGCACCCGAGGCAACGGTGACTCGGTAGAGACGGTCCGCGCCTAACCATCGGGCCTCGTATGTATAGAAATGCTCGTGATTAGTCATGAGCCAGAAATGTTGACCGGATGCTTGGCCGGTTCAGAACGCGAAGCCGAGCGCCGGAATATTTATTGCGCGACGGCCGGGTCATGGCAAAAGGCTGTCGCCTTGAATTTGCAAAATCAAGAAATGACCCCCATCCTCGGCGCGGGAACGATCTAGTGCGCCAAGCCTATCTGGACGGATCAGGGGCGATTAGATCTCCTTCATACCCGATCGCTTAAGCAACTTGAGGGCCTCGGCTGCAGGGGAATACTCGGGATCGATCGCGAGGGATTTTTGGAACTCCCTCCTGGCCTTTTGGTACATTTTCTTTTTGAGATATATTCTGCCCATATTGAAGTGAGGAAACTGATAACAACAGTATCGCTTTGCGCGCATCGCCTTTTGAAGATAGGGGATGGCCTCTTCTTCTTTCCCCTGGACCATCAGGTATACTCCGATGTCGTTGTACGGATTGCCAAAATCGGGATCGACGCGGATCGCTTTTTTTGCTTCCTCGATGGCCCGCGTGTAGTTACTCAAGTGACTGTAAGTCCACCCCAAATACGTGTAGGCCTCCGCCGTGGGTTGGATCTCCAGAGATTGCTCAAAGTGTCGGATCGCCTCTTCGTATCTTCCCAGGAGGGTCATCAGATAGCCGGTGTTGTAGAGCTCCTCGGCCGTCTGACCCTTCTTCTTGGTTTCTTCCTGTTCCGGATCAGCTCCCGATCCCAGGAGGAAGAGCAGTGTGACCAGACAAATAGCGATATGTCTTGTCTTTCTCATGATCCTGGCCTGACCAATATGGTGTCGGCTAACTTTGCTCTGAAAACGTGTCAGGTCTTTGGACTCACAAGGTGTCACCAATTGATAAAGCTGTCAAGAGGGAAGGGATTGCGCATCAGCTCGGCCCCTCTTCTCCGAGGGCTTCGGCATTAATCCACTCCGCACCGGCACGCGCCACAGCGCCGCCCGTTGTGGCCGGCGGAATAGGTCATGGGCCCACGAAATGTCGCGAGGGTACAACGCGCGAGTTCCCAGCGTGGCCCATGATCTCAAAGAAGAAATATTGGTTACAGTGAGTGGATCTTTTTGACTTCCTCAACCACTTCGCTGAAGGTGATCAACGGGACTATCCTCAGTCTGTTGAAGGATGCGACCTTCGATTCGATACAGAACTGCTGTATCAAATGCGGGTCTTCCGCATCAACGATCCAAAGAAATGTGTGTTCGAGAGCCGAGTGATACTGGCCAACAATCTTGTTGATCTTGTACTTCTTTGCCAGTGATTCCCTTCCCGCGGGTGTCTGCTGCACAATGCCTCTTGCGATATTGACGTTGTTCACCGGGCACGACTCAGTCGTATGGCTGCCATATACACCAAATAAGGCCATGATCGTATTTCACCTCCTTTCCTTTCTATTCGCGTAGTGCGCAGTGGGTCGGATTTGTCTCATACGCCAGCGAGCTTGCCGGAGCGGGGCGAGGAGCTATGCTCACCCCGGTTTCATTCCTGCGACTCCACGTCTGACGCCCTCAAAGCCCCTAATTCCGCGAGGGGTAAATCCCTTGGAGGCAGATGATGTAGTTGAGGCCTAGAAAGGGTTGCATGGTGCTAAAGGCCTGGCTGCCCCCTGTGCGGGCAATGGCCGATTTACTCATCGAGACCGGCTGGCCCCCCGCCGGCAGATAGACTTTGGCGCGCTTATGACTCGCCCACACGTTCCCCTGGGGGACCGATTGCGTACCGGCCTCGTTGCTCGCCACGGCCGCGTGACTGTGGGACGGCATTTCGGCAGCCGTCAGGGAATGTCTTTCTCCCTCGCCTTTCTGGCCAGGTCTCCGGTTCGTCAAGCCGGGGCCTTGACCTGCCCCCACTGGCACACGACCCCGAAGATCAGGCAGGGCGAACGTCGTCCGGCCGTCGCCCCCGTAAGTGGTCCCGACGATTGAGAAGAGCGCCGTATTCTGGGTTATGGAGAGGAGCTGGCCTGCAGCAAACGCCCACCCCCGTGGTGCAAAGGTCCCGGCGAAAAGTCGGACCTCGCCGATAAAGCAGTCCTGTGCGCCAGCGGGCTGCGCCAGGGCAAGCATCCCGAACAGCATGAGTGTGATACTGAAAATTGATATTCGTCTCATGTCGTTTCCTCCATAGGTACGAGGGTTGTTGCGTGCAAAGCAGGATCGTGCAGGGAGCGGCGTATCTCGCGCGGTTATCTTTCAGCGTCACCCAATGCATTGGCCAGGAGGTCTGACTCATTTAGGTGGTTTCGTTTTATGACCGATTCTGATGATGATGAATTCTGCCGGCTTGAGCGGGGCAAAGCCGACGAGGAAGTTCACGATACCGCGCCTGATATCGGCCGCTGTCGTAGTCTGACTGTAACACTTGACAAAATAGGCTTGCTGCGGCGTCCGTCCCGCGAAGGCACCCGTGCGATAGAGATCTGTCATGAAACGATGGAGGGCGCTCCGAATCCGTGCCCATAAGGTCGCGTCGTTGGGCTCAAAGACGACCTACTGGGTCCCGCGAGAAATGCTTTCCTCGATGAACAAGGCGAGCCGGCGAACAGAGATGTATTTCCAAGATGTATTTCCAATCGGAGGACAAATGATCGGCACCAATCAGCGTGCGAGCGCCCCACACCACACGGCCATAGTGGGGGAACACGCGAAGGCTATTGACCGCCAATGCCCCCAGTGCATTCATTTCAGATTGCGTCACCATGTATTCAAGTCCTGTAACACCCAAGAGTTACGCTTCCGTTCCTGCCGGTGCTTTCCACACTCCGCGCGTTGAGTCCAGGCGGGCGTACACCCCGGCGACAGCGCCACTTGACCCCACCGCGCGTGTTTGGACACCATTCATGGGATCAACAATGCGGACCCTTGGGAAATACAGGGCAACGTTCGGATGCCGAAAGATATCGCGGCGCTTGAGCCATGACATCACTCCGTTGACCGTCCTGATCCTGGCTGGGGTATCCAGCAGCAGGAAGGCTCGACGGTGCTCGCAGTAGGGGATAATCTGTGTCAAGGCCCTATCCATCTCACGCTCAGGCAGCTGTGAGAGGCTTGGGATGCAGAGGAGGTTGAAGGAATCGACACGTTCCAGGGTGAACAGGCCCGTCTTTTTGCGAGCGCTTCCGAAAATATTGATAGCCCTACCCGTTCCACGGACACGAACAATCCAGGCCCCTCGGCCTCCGTTTCGGAAGAACTGGTGTACCACGTACCCAAGCTCCATGCGGAGACTATGTTTTCCAAACAGGGACTGAAATTCTCTCGCCGTTGTTATCCGGACGGCTCTGTTGACAGGACCCCGTTCGGAAGCACCGATGAACGCCGCCGTCGAAGTGGACACACCCTGAATGGTGCAGATGCGCGACGTGATGAGCCCCGGAACAATCTTCATTCGCACTCGACTCTTCGGTTATTCGTAACCTCGGGAGGAACATTGTGACTGGGAACGACCATTGGGAAGCCCCTAGCCGTTCCCGGTTCCATTCGTGCCGTCCGTGGAAAGCTGTTGGCTCCCGTCATATCGACAGCCCACGCGGGACTCTGTAGGTCCCCGCGACTGGCTGGAAAGGGTGACGGAAATCAGGCATTTTGGTGACCGTGGTCACGAAGTAGCTAGGTGGCGTTCCCCATGTCAAGCCCAAACTGCACTCGGTTAAAGGGGGTGCCCCCGGAAACCTCTTTCATATGGCACGGATACTACCCAAACCTTCCATCGAAATCACAACAGGTAGGCCGTGGTTAGGACGGTCAAAACACAGAAGCTGTCTCGACAAAAGGAGTTGGATGGGAGCGGCAGGGGAAAGTCCAAGAGAAAGGTACCGGATGCAGCGAGGCCAACGACTCCGAGAACGAGGCTTCTCCCAGCTCGAGGTCATTCCCGTCGTGATGCTCGTGGGGATCATCGCGGCGATAGCGATCCCCCGTTTTCCCACCCCCCCCCAAACAGGAGTTGTCACAAGTAAGCTCATTCAAGATATCTCGTATGCCAAAGGGCTGTCCAACCGTTTGCAGACGAAGTGTGGGATCTATTTCATCGACAGTAGCTCGTACCGGGTCTTTCAGGACGACGATATCAACAATGCCGCGATCAATCCGGTGACGGGCGAAGACCACGTCGTGACCCTCTCCGGCCGGTTCTCGGGGGTGACAGTGGGCGCCAATTTTGGCACCACCCTGAAGTTCGATGCGATTGGCACCCCCCTGGATGGCTCCGATATTGTGCTCACCGCGCCCCCACCCATCAACATTACCGTTGCCTCCGGCAGCGAGACAAAAACCGTTAGAGTCGAACCGAATACCGGGAATGTGAAAATCCAATGAGCCCGCCAGGACT
>JABAOD010005011.1_pt4 | contig 10326 bp, 15 predicted proteins | sample 7062151 | NCBI WGS metagenome assembly JABAOD01 (sample SAMN14538626, study PRJNA623070) | marine sediment metagenome | biome: marine biome [ENVO:00000428]; feature: marine pelagic biome [ENVO:01000023]; material: deep marine sediment [ENVO:00002113] | place: India: Gulf of Khambhat ... | reverse complement strand
ACTTCCTCGGGATGCTCGCCCGGCTCCCAGATAAGGCCGAATGGCTCGGATCGCAGGTGCGCGTTCCACGCCGGCAGCCACGTATCACGCACGAAATCCCACGAAACATGCCGGAAGTTGAGCGTACGGCTGAATTCCTCGAACTCGATCACCTTGCCGAGCGGGTGCCCGGCGACCGAGCGGTTGACCTGGCCGCGGATCTGGCGGCCGATCGGATCGTAGGGGATCGGCAAGCCGCGCGGCATGGCGAGCGCTTGGCCAAATGCAACGATGCCGATGGACGGAACGCCAGATCCGCTAAATAATTTGACCCAGACTTGAAAGGACAATCCATTCACCACGGAAAACGGAATAAAAATCGGCACATCCACATGCGCGTTAGAAAACGGTGTTGTGCGTCTATCTCCCGATACGCAAGCCTGCAAATTGGCGCGCCAGGCGTGCAGTGAGATCGGCGACGCCGGCCCGTGCAATAACATGCCGAGTTGGTGTGTCGTCGGCGTCTGCCGCCATTCATTGACGACGGTCACGGCGGGATGATCGCGCGTGATCCGTTCCCAATCATTACTAAGCAAGGAAAGATCGACAGTCCACGCGCCGTCGTTCTCGGTTTGCGCCTGCTCGATCGAGAGCACGCCGGAAGTCGAGACGCGCTTGATCCATAAGCTCGGCTCGACCGGGTTCGAGTCGTTTAATAGAGCGTTTGGCGAATAATTGTAAATATCATCGACGCCGTTCGCCCCTAGCCCGGATATGAGATCCGCCGTTCGCGTACCATCGGGTGCAAGCGCATCGTTTGCCGTGACCGTGCAGGTTCCGCGCTTTATCCAATCTGCATTCGCGAAGTCGTCGGGATATTCGATTAGATTGCTCGAATAAGTGGAGATAGTACCCGTGTAAGCGGCACCACTATAAACGCGAATCTGTACGCAGCAATGATTGCTAAAGACATCATGCGCACTCATGTAGAGATAATCGACGTTGCCAGAAAAGCCAGGATCAACGCCAATACTCTGCCCTGCACCGACTGTCGATGGTTTCCAAAACGTATACGGCCGCCAATCACGCAGGTTGAGCACGTCGTATTGCGTGTCGGCATCGGTATCGCTCGCAACCGGCGTGGCGTCGTCGAGGCGGTTGTCGTGCAGGATCTTCGGATTTTCGAGTGCCATCTATCGCACCGTTTGCACTTCGATTCTGAGCGCGCCATCGCCGATCGCTTCGAGCAACGGCGGTATCAATTCCTCGCGCACCCATTCCGCAATGACGATCCCGCGCACTTGCACGTTGACGATTCGCTGTACGGGCTGAGTCTCGGTCGCGGTGATCGCTTCGGTGCCGGGTGCCGGCGTCACGTTGACCGGATTCGCCGCCGAGCCGAGCGAGGCGCCCGTGCGCCCGAGCGATGCCGCTTCGGCCAGGCCTTGTGCGGCGATGATGGCCACCGATGCGGCGCCCAACGCCTTGATGGCGGCGGCGGCCGGCGGGCCGGCGATCGGGCCGAGCTCGGCGAGCGCGCGCATGGCGGCGACTTGGGTGTTCATAATCGTTTCGGCGATGGCGAGCCCCTTCTGCAAGGCGATGGCCGCGATCGCCGCCGCCTTGCTCTGTCCGGCCAGGCTGCGCAGTAAGCCGACGATCTGATTGCCGAGCGTGCGCCGCATGGCGAGGATCGTGCGATTCGCCCGACTCTCACCCTCGATGCGGATCGCGGCGACCTCGGCCTCATGGCGAAACCAGAGATCCTTGAGCAATTGCTGCTGCTCCATTTGCGAGATCACATCGTTATCGCGTGCCTCGGCGGTGAGCGTGGCGAGCTCGACGAAGTGCTCGACGGCCGCCTCGCGCTCGTTCAAAAAACCCTGGCGGATGGCGATGATCTTGTCACTCAGATGCTCGCGTAATTTCTCTTGCTGCGCATCGAGCGCGGCGGCTTGGGCATTGACGGATGCTGGATCAAACAAGGGAATAAAGCCGCCGGCGCCCCCGCCCGGCGCAGAGCGGGCGATCTGCTCGGCCTGCGCCTGAATGTCGGCGGCGAGCTGGGTAAAGAACTCGCGCACACTGGCCCCGGCCGTGTCGAGATCGGCCAAGTCCTTGACGAGCTCAGAGAGCGCCATGTCAAGCGCAATCATCGCCTCTTGCGCAGCACGTGACTTGTCAAGATCCTCGCGCAATTGACGCTCGCCTTCTTCACCCAAACCGAAAAAGAGTCCGCGCAATCCGCCACGGCGAAAGCGCTCGACGTTGCTCGGCGAGATCTGCGAAAGCGTGAGTTGGATTTTTTTGCTGGCGATGTCGAATAGATCGATCAGCACTTCTATGCCTTTCATACGCGCGAGCATGAACTCGATGGCCGACGTGACGCCGCCGGTCACGCGAATGGCGAGCGAGCCGAAACCGCCATAATCTTTGGCGAGCGCGACGACCCGCTCGGCCACCGATGTGATCGCTGGTGCCAGACCGATCGCCACCTGTTGCGCGACACCGCTGACAGCCGTGCGGATCTTGCGAAAGGCGGCGTTGGCGACCTCGATTTTAGCCGCATCGACGCGCGTCAATGCCACGCCGAGCGCTTGCGCTTCATTTTGCATGCGCTCGAGGCCTTCGCTCCCGAGTGCCAGCGTGCGCACGACCCGCGCGCCCTCGGAGTCGAACAGCTTGAAGCCGAGGCGCAGGCGTTCGCCCTGGTTGTCGACTTGCGTCATCGCATCGGCGATGCGAAAGAATTGCTCATCGAGCGGCAAGCGGGAGAGCTCGACCGCATCGAGCCCGAGCTGCTTGATCGCCGCTTGCGCCTCGCCGGTGCCTTGCGCGGCCTCGGCGATGCGCCGGCGCATGCGCTGGATCGCCATGTCGAAGGTTTGCACGGAAATGTTTGTCTGTTCGGCCGCGAAGCGCAGCCCGGCCAGGCGCTCGGTGCTTAAGCCGAGCGTGTCGGCGACGTTGGCCAGCGACTCGGCCGCGCTGAAACCCGATTTCACCAATGCGCCGAACCCGCCGACACCGGCCAGGCCGGCGATGATGCCGGTCAGCCGCCGGGCCGTGCGGCCGACATTATTCATCGAATCGCCGACGCGCCGAAAGCTGCGATCCATGCCTTTTTGCGCGTTCTGCGTCAGGCGCCCAGCCTTGTCGAGATCGCTTTGGAAGCGCGCCGTATTGACGCCGAGCGCGACCAGCAGGCCGCCAATTACCGCCACCGCGGCCCCCTTAATAGACCCATATCGCCGGCCAGTTCGTTCGGTGCACCGCTTCTCATGCGCTCAAATCCGCTGATGTGGGCGCGCTCCGTGACCCAACTTCGCCCGCGCCCGCGCCTCGAGCTGCGCGCGTTCCATTTCCTCGCCCTCGAGCTGAAAGTAAGCGATCCATTCCGAGAGCTCGGCCGAGTCCAGGCGCCTTAGCAATTCCGCCCGCGTCATGTGCAGCTCTTTCGCTAGGCGGAACGTAAACCGGCGCCAGGCGTCGGCCCGGAGCCTTTTCCCAGCTCGTCCACGTCGCGCTGCGTCATGCCGTTTAAGCGCAGCGCCACATCGAAAAGACGCTCGATGGCGGCGGCACTCTTGCTCGCCAGTTGCGCCAGTTCCTCGTGGCTAAAAATCGTATCGCCGCGCTCGTCGACAATGCAGCGGATCAGCACGCGCGCGCGAAAGTTGTCGACCGTCGTGCCCTTGCCGTCGGGCGTGCGGTGCTTGCTGACCTCAAGCTCGAGGCTGTCGCGCTCGCTGCCGGTCATGGTGCGCACGATCACGGCCCCGCCCCACTCAGGCACGTCGACGATCTCCTGTGCATGATCGCGCGCGTCCAGAATCTCGCGCTTGCCGAGAATGCGACGCTGCTTGGTTGCCGGCGCGCTCACGCCGTCGCCCTCGCCAGCGCCCCATCGCCTTGCAGGCTCACCGATGCGCCGTGAATCTCGCCGACCCCGCCGCCGAGCGGTGTGTAACTCTCGACGACCGCATTGCCGGTAAACTCGGGATTGGTCGGGCTTTTGGCCGCGCTCGTCGGGCGCAGGATAATGGCGATCGAATTGCCGACCTGTGCGAACATGCTGGCGTCGACTTCGCCAGCAGCGTAATCCTGATGAAACTCGACCGTCAGGTTCCAATCCTTGAGCCCGCCAATGCGCTTGCGCGCGGTATCGCTCATCGCCGTCGAGTCCTGCAACTCGGCGCTATAGTTGAGCGTCACGCTTTTGACGTGATCGCTTAGATCGACAGCGTTCAATGAAACGAACGCGTCGGTGAACACATGAATGGCCATATCGATTTGCCTCCTACTTGATCCCGATCGCTACAATAAAAGTGAAATCCGGGTCGGTGCCGCCGATGGTCCAGCTCACCCGCCACCAATCGTCCGTGATCGCCCCGGCCGCACTCAGTAACTCCGCACCGATGGCCGTGGCCTGCGTGAAGGTGATCCTCGTCGTCGGCGTCGTCATGCTGCCGTTATCGTCGCTCTCGACGATAACATCCAGCGTATCGGCTACGCTGGCGGCGACGACATGCAGGCTCGCATAAACGCGCTGCGTGGCCGACACGGCGCCGAGCTGGCGCGCGGTGCCATTGCCACTGCCCGTGCGCTGGGCGTTGTGCATGATCGTGCCCTTGATGAGCTCGCCGTCGGCTTCGCCGCTGATCGAAAAGCCGTGGAGTTCGCCGAGCGTGCCCGTGATCGGCACGTATTCGCCGAACACGTTGGAAACGAAAAACCCGGGCTCGCCGTCGGCCCCGTCCGCGCGCGGGCCGATCGTCATCACCGAGCCCGAGACACCGATGCCGGCGTGATAGACGCCATCGGGCGTCTCGTGCCAGAAGCCTTGATGCGAAAAGTTGAGCGTGCGCAGCCCGCCCAGGCGGGCGCGCGCGGTGGCGCCAAATGTAGTTTGATCGACGACCTCGGCGCCATAATTCAAGGCAAGCGCGTTCTTGTACTGGCCGAACTCATAGCCGCCCATCCAGAGCTTCGCATCCCGTAACACTTCGATAGGCATGATCTATTCCTCGTGCGATATCTCGAAATCGAGCGCGACGTGATGCAGCTCGGTTTCGTTGTCGTAAAGGTCGATCTCGTTCTCCATAAAGCTCGCCTGGATCACGACCCCGCTCTCGGTGCCGCGCCAGCGCTGCAGGGCCGCGCGCACCTGCGCCGCCAGCGCCTTCGCCTGCGAATACGTCTGCGACCAGCAGCTCACTTGAAAGCGCGGGCGCGCGACCCCGGTATCGATGCTCATGGCCGAGACGCGCGGGCCGGCGACCTTGATGTACGTCAGCGCCGGCAGCGTCACGTTTTGCGGCATTAAACTCGGGTAGATGCGCGAGCCGACGAGCGCCGACACGCCTGCATGAGTCGACAGACGCGAATAAATGGCTTCCTCAACGACGGCCAAGTTTCGTTGCCTCCGTCTCGATGCCGCGCCCAAGCTCGCGTCCGAGCACGCGCGTCATTTCCTCGCGCACGTCCTCGAATGCCGGGCGCAAAAATGGAAAGGCCGCGTGATGGCGCGTGCCGAATTCGATCAGATGGCCGTGGCGGATCTGGCGCCCGCGCACCTTGCGCGCGCCGGCGCCGATATGCACCGCGAGCCCGCCGCGAATGCGCGCCGCGCGCACGCCGATCGAGGCGCGCAGCCGCCCGGTTTTGACCGGCACCCGCGCCCGCGCTTCGGCGATCAACGGCTTGGCCGCCTTGCGCAGCGCCCCCATGACGACCTTGCGCTCGACCTGTTTCGGCAGCGCCGTCAGATTCCGTTGCAATTCCTTGCCGCCTTCGATTTTAAAATTAAGTTTCATCCGGGCTGATCGTTAGCCTATTCGTCATTATCTGAATGCTCACCTGATAGATCGGGCCGCGCGCCTCGCGCAGCTCGACCTTATAATCCATCACGTTGTCGACCTCGCGGCCATCGATAAAAAGCCGGTGCCGGTTCGGATCGTGCCGGGCATACGTCACCAGGATGTCGGGGCCGATGTTGGTCATACCGTTTCCTCGGTGATTAACACCGTCTGGCGCTTCTTGCCCTCGTCGTGCTGCACATGGGCGATATTGAAAAGCCGGCTGTCGTAGTTGACGCGCATCTTCGGCGTCACCCCATCGAGATAGCGCATGGTGAAGCGCACCACGCGCTCGGCGTTGACCTGCAGCGACGACCAGAACTCGCGCCCCTGTAATGACTCCATGCGCGCCCAGCGGGTCGCGAACGTGCCCCAGCTATCGGTGACTTCGCCGAAGCTGTTTTGGCCCTGCGTCGTTTCCTCGATGACGATGCGCCGGCGCATGAGCCCCGCTTTCATACCATGCCCCCCCAATGGCGCAGCGGCCACAACAGATGTTCGGTCGCCATCGGCACCGAATGGATCATCGCCGGCGCCGTCGACTCACGGTTCTCGTATAGATGCGCAACCAGCATTTTGATCGCCAGTTTCGCTTGTTCGGGCACACTGGCCGCCGCATCACCGTAACCCGCCTTGAACTCGGCGATCACGGCGTTCGGCACGTCGCGCGTCGCCGGCCACGTCTTTTGCCAAGCCTCAACAACACGGCCAGGCTCGGATTTAGCGTCGACCGTGTATTCGGTCGTAGCGAGCGTCTGCGTCGCCCCATCGAGATCTGTGTAATCGATCTTGGTAATGCTTTGCAGTGGCGGATAGGGCAAGCGGAATTCTGTCGGAAAACCGTCGAGATAGAGCTCCCACGTTTGCGTGATGAACGCCCGGCGCGTGAACTGCTCGCACCAGCGCCGGGCGGCGACGATCAGCGCCGTGATCAGCGTATCATCATCGGTGATGTCGACGCGCGCGTGCGCCTTCGCTTCGGCCGCCGTCACCGGCTCCACACTGGGCGCGGTCTTTAGCACGAGCGCCATCTATTTGCGCCTCCGCTGTTTGCGCCGGCGCGGGCGTAAGCCGGCATCGAGCGCCGGCAGATCAGGCAATGTCGCGATCAGTTTCAAGCTCCCGTCTCGACGTTTAACGAGTACCTTCATTTGCGCCGCCGTGAGTGTTTGCGTTTACCTGGCCGGTCGATGGCGGCCGTCTCGAGCGCCGGCAGCTCGTGCTCATCCGCCACCGGCCTGACCAAGCCGCGAGCGATCCGCCAATCGGCATCGAGCGCCGGTATGTCGGGAATGATGTCGCCGACCTTGTAGTTGCCATGCGCCATGATGACCTCGACTTTCATTTCCAGACCTCGGCCGGCGGCCCCGACTCGTAGAACTCGCTGGGATGCTGGTACACCGCCTCGAAATTCTCATCGGGCCAGCGCACCATGAGCTCGGCATGCCCGATCGGCACGCGATTGGCGAGATACAGTGTGTTGCCGGCGGCTTCCCACTGCCGCCAAAACCACACATCGGGATCGATGCGCCCCTCGCCCCAGCCACCGGCGGCGTCGGGTTGCTCCTTGAACCAGGGTTTAGACAGCCGCGCCAAGGCGCCGGCGCGGATCAGCGTCAGGCCGAAATGCGCGGTGTGGATGCGCAGCAGATCCGAATCGAAGGCGCTGCGGTCGAGCTCGGCGACATTGCGTTCATTATCTGAACGAATGGTGAAAAGCGCCTTGCCTTTGGTGCGGTGGATCTGCACCGGCGCGATCGCGTCCACGTCCTCGTAATGCTGCGCGAGCTCGAGCAAGCGCTCGACGTGCTCGCGCGTGAATATGCTGTCGTAATCGACCGTCAGGATCCAATCGACGCCCTCGCCGAGCCATTCCTCGATGCAGCGCTCGAGGCACTGACCCCAGAAGGCGCCGGTATGCTTGCGCAGCTTGATGCCGAGCGGCACGAGTGCCTGAAAGGCGCAAAAGTAATTGTCCATGAAACCGAGACGCGGCACCGACATCGCGGCGGCAACGCGCAGCGCACGCCCCAGCTCGACGGCGCCGTCGGGCTTGGTGCCGATCAGATTGAGCGAGACGGGCAACGCCGCGCAGTCTTGGATCTCGGATTGCCAGCGTTTGATCTGGATCAATCCGGCCGCCTGCATTTCCTCGCGCAGCGCGTCCTCATCGAAAATGGTCTTGTGAAAATCCGCCCCGTTGACCTGGCCGCCCATAACATAACCTTGTACCGGGATCGGCGCACCGGCGAGATAGCGCTCGGCGATCCATTGAAAGTTAGGCACGGCGAGGCGTAATTGGCCCCCCGGCTTGAGCGCCCGCACCCAATCGCGCAGCACGTCTCCCACCTGGCCATGCGGGAAGTGCTCGAGCACATGCGAAGCGCGGATCACGTCGACGCTCTCATCATCATAGGCGAGCGGATAGATCAGCTGACCGTCTTTGCCGTCAAGCGGCGTGTAGCCGTCGATGCGAGTGTCGCCGGCGCCGAGATTCAGTTTGACGGCTTCGCCCATAGTTGCGGTGCCTTGGCGAACACCCATTCGCCACAGTAGTTTTGGAAGATGACCGGCGCGTGCTCGTCGCCGTCGTGCATGGCATCGAGGCTGTTATCTTCGATGCCGAGACGCGGGAAATCCTCGGCCAGCACGAAAAAGGCGTTGATCGGCGTCGTCGCCGCGAGCTCGTAGCCCTTCTCGCGCCCGAGCTCCATGAGCGCGCGCAGCGAACTCCCCCACATCACCGATTGGTCATGCGGCTGCACGAAATAGACATGATTCGCGATGCTGGCGTTGAACTCGATCAGCACCACGCGCGGGCGGTAACGCTGCATTTGCTGCCACAGATACCAATCGCAGCCGTCGATATCGATCGAGAGAAAATCGAAATCCATCGGGATCGGCGTGTCGGCCAGGATGGCGTCGAGCCCGCCGCCGTTGAGATCGGCGAAGCGGCGTGATGTAAATACGCGCGAATTGTGATCGTATGCCTGCTCGAGACGCCGGTATTTTTCGCAATCCGCCTCGATCAAAACGCCGTGCCAGGTTTGCCATCGCACGAGCGAGCGCGTATTGCTATGCGTTACGCCGTCGCCGGCGCCGATCTCGCAACACCAATAATTGCGAATGCCGATGCGTTCAAAAATCTCCGAGCGAATGCCGTCCTCGCCCATTTGCGAAAAGACGTTGCACGCATACTGCCGCAAGCATTGGCTTGCGGCCTTCACCCGTTGGCCTGAATCGATCCGTAACTGCATCCCCGCCTCGCGGGTTGCGAAAAGGCGGGCAGCAACGTCCATGCCGCCGCCCGCCTGCGCGCCTCTAACCGCCGGTCTATCCTTCGACCAGCGCCTTGACGTTGGCGTCGGTCGTGTTGACCGGCGCCTGCTCGGCCTTGTGCAGATTCGCGATGGCCGTGATCGATTGCGTCGTCACCGGCGACACGCTCACGCGCAAATAGCGCTTGCGGTAGCGCAGATCGACGTTGAACTTGACGCCCCAGTCGCCCGATGTGACTGCATCCGGGATCGTGAACCCGCCGGCACCGTCGCCGACAAACGCGGTGATGTCGGCAAAGTTGCTGACAACCGTGTCGTCCGATTCGGCGAGCTTGAGCACGCTCGGGTTGTTGGTGGTGTCGTTGCTCGTGGTCGTGATCACGTCGATTGTGGCGAAGTCGTAGCCTCGGCAGTCGATATTGCCGGCCGCCGTGGCGGCGTTGGTGGTCGACGCCTGATTGATCGCGATCACTTGCTTTGCTTGCGGTTTCATCTGTCAAACCTCCGTGTAATCAGTGCGTCCCTTAGTCGCCGATCAGCGAGACAATCGGCCCGGCCGTTGTGGCATTGCCGATATCGTGCACATTGATATCGAAACGCTCGGTGCCGCGGATCGCGAGCTGATCGAATTCGAGATACCGATGCTCGGATACCATCAAGCGAATCTCGCGTCGATTGCCGAGCGCGGCGGCGAGCGCCAGATCCCCGAATAATGCCATCACCGTTTCGGACAAATCGCCCGTGCTGGTTGTCATGGTTTGCGATGTGACGACCGGATAACCGAGAAACATGCGCCGCACCTGGCCGGTCAAGGTGTCAACGGTGTTGCCGCCGCCCGCCACCATCAACCGGCTGAACATGACCTCGAACCCGGTTTCGGATACGTAGAACTTGGCGTTGCGCTTGGCGTACTTGGGCAAACGCCCCATCCAGCCGGCGATATCTGCCGCCGTGATCTCGGCGAAGGTATCGTTATTGGACGCCGCCGTGAACGAGCCTTGCAGTGCTTCGTCGGTCAACTTATTGACGACGCCCTGGATACCGCCATAGGTCGACGTGCCATCGCCGTTGAATCCGCAGTCGTCTTCCTTGACCGCGAAGGCGTAGGCGATCTCGTTGGCGAGATCATCAGCCAGGTTGATGATGGCGTCGTCGGCGAGCTCGGAGCTAAAGCGCGACAGCACGGCGAGCTTCTTGGCGACGAGCTGCAC
>JABAOD010001964.1_pt2 | contig 10332 bp, 7 predicted proteins | sample 7062151 | NCBI WGS metagenome assembly JABAOD01 (sample SAMN14538626, study PRJNA623070) | marine sediment metagenome | biome: marine biome [ENVO:00000428]; feature: marine pelagic biome [ENVO:01000023]; material: deep marine sediment [ENVO:00002113] | place: India: Gulf of Khambhat ... | reverse complement strand
GCCAGTAACGGAGATTCAGGATGCGTCTGGTAATAGTGGTTCTTGTCTTGCTGCCTCTGGCTGCAGTCGCCGAGACTGCTTATATCACTGACAATCTGCGCCTGGGATTGCACCAGAAGGCGGACACGAGCGACCGCGCTTTCCGTATGCTCGAGAGCGGACAGCAACTCGAGATCATTTCGAGGGACCGCAATTACGCCAACGTGCAGCTTCCGGACGGCGCGCGTGGCTATGTAAAAGCGGCGTACCTCGTTACGGAGAAACCGGCGAAGCTCATTGTGGCGGAAACGGCCGCGCAGCGGGACGCCTTGCTCGCCGAGCTCGAGGAGACAAAACAGGCGTTTGCCGGCCCCGCCGAGACGATTCAAAGCCTAAAGGACGAGGTCGACGGCCTGAATTCGAAGCTGAGCGATGCGAACGAGGAAATCAGCGATCTCAGAAAGGAAAACGCAAGTATCCAGGGCCTGAAAGAGCGCTATAAAGGCAGCTTGCCGTTGACATGGGTCGGGGCGGCCATCGGTGTCTGCCTTGTCGGCGGTTTCCTGCTCGGACTGTGGTGGGTCGATCGCAGCAGCCGTAAACGTCACGGCGGAATTCGGATCTACTGAATGACGCACCGGTATATGCCCCCGCGTTATATGCCGATAACGAACAAACTCTTCAACTGAGTCCGTCACCTCCTTAAGGTAGCGCTGTCGAAATGGCGCTGGTTACTGCGCGTCAGATCATTTTGGAGGTGCGATGATGAGCCCTGCATCCGGCGTGCTGCCGCTGGACGAACATCAGGCCGACAGGCTGCACAGTGCAGTAGCGGATCTCACCGCTATGCAACTGCAATGGGTCTCGGGCTATGCGGCCGGTCTCGCGGCCGCGGGCGGCGCGTCGTCAGCAACCGCAAGCTCGGAGGGCGCCGCGGCGCCCCACGACAAGCGGCTTACTGTGCTCTTTGGATCGCAAACAGGAAATGGCGAGGGTATCGCCGAGGCGTTGACCCGCAAGGCGCGGGAGCAGGGGTTTGCGGCACGTTCGACCAGCCTGGCCGATTTCAAGCCGGCCGATCTGAAGCGCGAGACGCTGGTCACTGTTGTCATTAGCACCCATGGTGACGGTGATCCACCGGACGACGCCGAGCTGTTCTACGAGTACCTGATGTCGAAAAAAGCTGCCGCGCTGACTGGGCTGCGCTTCTCGGTACTCGCACTCGGTGACAGCAGTTACGTCAACTTCTGCCAGACAGGCAGGGAGGTCGATGCGCGGCTTGTTGAACTCGGCGCCGAGCGCTTCGCGCCGCTAGTAGAATGCGATCTCGATTACGACGACATGGCGAGCGCCTGGTCCGAGAGCGTCCTCGGCGAACTCTCGCAACTGCTCGACGCCGGGCAACAGGTTCCACACTTGCGCGCCGTCGAGTCGACGTCGACCTACGATCGTCAAAACCCTTTTCTGGCAGAGGTGCTGGTGAATCAGAAGATCACCGGTGCGAACTCGTCCAAAGATGTTCGACATATAGAACTATCGCTCGAAGGCTCCGGCTTGCACTACGAGCCGGGCGATTCCCTTGCGGTGTTGTCGGAAAATCCGCCGCAGCTGGTCGATCAGGTTCTGACCGAGCTAGAGCTGGATGCCACCATCAGCGTCGAAACACAGGACGGAGAGTTAACCCTGGGCGACGCTTTGTCGAACCGGCTCGAGATTACCGCGACGAATGTCGCGTTTCTGCGATCATGGGCCAGCCTGAGCCGCAGCGCGGAGCTGACCCGGCTGCTCGACGATCCTGATCGAGGGGTGCTGGCGCGGTTTCTGGAACAACACCAGATCATCGACGTCGTGCGATTGTTCCCGGCCGATGTCGACGCCCAGTCGTTCGTCGATATGCTGCGAACGCTAAGCCCCCGCTCCTATTCGATCTCATCGAGTCCCAGGGCGAATCCGGGCGAGGCGCATCTGACCGTTGCCGCGGTACGTTACGACGCGTTCGGCAGGGAGCACTGGGGGGCGGCGTCGACGCATCTGGCCGATCGGATTTGTGAGGGTGACCGGGTGGCGGTTTACGTTGAGCCAAACTGGCGGTTTCGTCTGCCCGAGCCGGACCGGCCGATGATCATGATAGGCCCGGGAACAGGCGTGGCTCCGTTTCGCGCATTCATCGAAGAGCGCATCGAGCAGGGGGCCCGCGGCGATAGCTGGCTGATTTTCGGCGATCGCAATTCGGACAGCGATTTTCTCTACCAGCTCGAATGGCAGCGACATATCAAGCAGGGGCACCTAGCACGGCTCGATGTTGCCTTCTCCCGGGATCGGGAACACAAGGAATATGTGCAGCACCGGATAGCGGAGAATGCCGCCGAGCTGTACCGCTGGCTGGAGAACGGCGCGGCAATTTACGTTTGCGGCGATGCCAAGCGCATGGCGCATGACGTGCACCAGGCCCTGATCGGCGTGCTCGTAACACAGGGCGGCCTGGACGCCGAATCCGCGGAGCAACGGCTCAGGGATCTACGCAGTGCCGGGCGATACCAACGGGACGTCTACTGATGAGCGAGCCGGACCTGAGCGACGTTGAGATCATCAAAGCAAAGAGCCGGCATCTGCGTGGCACGCTCGAGGAGAGTCTCGTCGATCCGCTGACGGGCGCCATTGCCGAAACCGACACGCAGCTGTCGAAGTTTCATGGCATTTATCAGCAGGATGATCGCGATATTCGAAGTGAACGCAAGCGTCAGAAACTGGAACCCGCCTACAGCTTCATGATTCGGGCGAGGATACCCGGGGGCCTCGTCTCGACCGATCAGTGGCTCGCGATGGACCGCATTGCCGGCGAGTACGCCAACGGATCGATTCGGCTGACCACGAGGCAGGCCATCCAGTTCCATGGCGTGATCAAGCGCAACCTCAAGCGGACCATCGCGGCGATAAACCGGTCGATGCTGGACACGATAGCGGCCTGCGGGGACGTTAATCGCAATGTGATGGCGCCGCCACTACCCGCCCTGTCGTCGATACATCGCGCAGTACAGGCGCACGCGGAGGCGCTGTCGCGTCATCTCATGCCGTCGAGCCGCGCATACCATGAGATCTGGCTCGACGGAAAGAAGGCCGAATCATCCGCTGCAGAGGTCGAGCCCATCTACGGTGACACGTATCTGCCGCGTAAATTCAAATCGGCGTTCGTCGTGCCGCCGCAAAATGATGTCGACATCTTCTCCCAGGATCTCGGCTTCATTGCCATTGTCGAGGGCGGAGAGCTCGTCGGCTTCAACGTGGTCGTTGGCGGCGGCATGGGTATGTCGCATGGTGATTCCGCAACCTACCCGCGTCTCGGCGATGTGCTGGGATTCTGCGGGCGCGAACAACTGCTGGACGTTGCCGAGGCGGTTGTGACGACGCAAAGAGACTTCGGCGATCGAGGCAACCGGAAACACGCGAGGCTGAAATACACCATCGACGATCGTGGTATCGACTGGTTTCGCTCAGAGGTAGAGCGGCGATCCGGGGTTACGTTCGGCAAAGGCCGAAAATTCGCCTTCGCCGGCAACGGGGACGTCTACGGTTGGCAAACAGATGATTCGGGTCGCTGGCATTACACGCTGTTTGTGCAAAACGGGCGAGTGTTTGATCAGGGAGAGCGCCGTTTGCGCGGCGGCCTGCGCGGGATCGCGAAGACAGGACTTTGTGAATTCAGGCTGACTCCGAATCAAAACCTGATAATCGGCAACGTCGCCGAAAGCGACAAAGGCGCGCTGTCAGCCTTACTTCAGGAATACGGTATTGAAAACTCTGCGCAGACCAGCTCATTGAGGCTTAATTCGATGGCTTGTGTGGCGTTTCCGACCTGCGGTCTGGCCATGGCGGAAAGTGAACGTTACTTGCCGAGCCTCGTGGACAAACTGGAGGCGGAGCTCGCGAGCGCCGGACTTCGAGACGAGGCGATTACCATTCGGATGACGGGCTGCGCCAACGGTTGCGCCCGCCCGTATATTGCAGAAATCGGACTGGTCGGGAAGGCGCCCGGACGGTACTCGCTATTTCTCGGCGGCGGTTTCGCGGGCGACAGACTCGGCTCGAAATACCTCGATAATGCGGATGAACAGCAGATTCTCGAGGCGCTGGTACCGTTGTTTCGGCGATACCGATCGAATCGGCGAAGCGACGAACACTTCGGCGACTTCCTCGTTCGCGACGCCATCGTCGCGAATGTAACGGCGGGACGCAACTTTCATGACGGCTGAAGAACGCGTGGCGTGGGCGCTCGAGTACCTTCCCGGGCAGCACGTTCTCAGTTCGAGTTTCGGCGCGCAATCGGCAGTTATGCTACATCTGGTAACCCGGCAGATGCCCGATATACCGGTCGTTTTGATCGATACGGGCTATCTGTTTCCCGAGACCTATCGGTTTATCGACGAACTGACGGAGCGTCTGGCGCTCAACCTTAAGGTGTTCCGCCCGAAAACCTCCGCTGCCTGGCAGGAAGCCCGATACGGTCAGCGCTGGAGCCAGGGACTAGAGACCCTGTCTGCGTACAACCGTGACAACAAAGTGGAACCGATGGAGCGTGCGCTGGCGACACTGGATGTCGGCACCTGGTTCGCCGGCTTGCGCCGCGCGCAGTCCAGCTCACGGGAAAACATTCCTTATATCGAGATTTCCGGTAAACGGCGCAAGGTGCATCCGATCGCCGATTGGTCTGATAGGGACATTCACCGATACTTGCGTGAGAATGAGCTGCCGTATCACCCGCTGTGGGAGAAAGGCTACGTGTCAATTGGCGACGTACACAGCACGCGCTCTCTCGCGGAGGTCAGTTCGCCGGAGGAAACGCGATTCTTCGGGCAGAAGCGGGAGTGCGGTCTGCACGAAATGGAGTTTGGTGAACCGGAGGAAGCCGTCCGGTCTGCCTAGTTAGGCAACTTCTATCGCGCCATCCGGGCAGCCGCCGCGCACCGGCAGTTCCGTCTCATCAAAAAGCTGGTCTATCTCACTTTGGGAGCGCGCGCGACGCACATCGCCGAGCTTTTCGGAAGTCACATGGGGTGCGAATAACTGAACAAAGTCAAGCATGTACCGGCGCAGCACCGTGTCCTTTCGGAAGCCTATCCAGGTTGTGCTGCGGGGAAACAGCCCTTCGGCTTCGATCACGTGCAGGTCCTTCTTATCGGCGCAATCGGCGGCCATGCTCGCGACGATGCCGACTCCAAGGCCCATTCGAACGTAGGTCTTGATGACATCGGCATCCCGCGCCGTGAAGACGACATCCGGCTCCAGGCCTTCGTCGGCAAAGGCCCGCTTTAACGAAGACTGGCCGCCGAAACTGAAAACGTAGGTAACCAGCGGGTACATCGCCAGATCCTGCAGGGTCATCTTGCCATCGAGTTTCGTAAGCTCGTGTCCTTTCGGCACGATAATGGAGCGATCCCAGTGGTAAGCAGGTACCAGCATCAGATCAGAAAACAGCTCCTTGGAGCCCGTCGCAATAGCGAAATCGATATCGTTCGATGCAACCATGTCGGCGATTTGCTCGGAGGTGCCCTGGTGCAGGTTGAGACCGACTTTGGGATAGCGGTCGCGGAATTCGCCGATAATAGGCGGCAACACGTAGCGGGCCTGCGTGTGCGTCGTGGCGATGGACAGCGAACCTTCCTCTTCCGCGTAATAGTCGGAAGCCAGGCTGCGAATATTCTCGACTTCCTGCATGATGAGTCGGGCGCGCTCGATGACCCGTTCGCCCGCCGGGGTGATGCCGTCAAGGGACTTGCCCTTGCGCGAGAATAGCTGAAGACCCAGCTCTTCCTCGAGCAATTTCAACTGTTTGCTCACGCCGGGCTGCGACGTATACAGTCGCTCGGCGGCGGCCGTGATGTTCAGGCCGTTATCGACGATCGCCAGCAGGTATTTCAGTTGTTGGAGTTTCATTGCCGTGTTCGCGCCACCGTGCTTTGCGGTAGGACCGCATTCCGGGAGATCGGTTTCACCGCGTTGCCAAATCCCGCCTACGTATAACAGATTCATATAACCGATTGCTATAACAGCAGAAAGCAACCGTCTTTTGTGCCTCCTGATGCGATGCCTATAGTAGGCGTCCTGTCAGGCGAGGACGACTTTGTGGACTATTTTCCGGCGTTCCTGAATTTGCAGGGAAGGCGCTGCCTTATCGTCGGCGGCGGCGACATCGCGCATCGAAAAGCGCGCCTGCTGCTCTCGGCGGGTGCCGAAATTTCGGTTGTTGCGCCCGAAACCAGCCGGGCATTCGCCCAGTTCATCAGCAAGCATGGGCTTCGTCTTAACCCTCGTGAATTTCGGGCATCCGACGTCGAGGGCAACCGGCTCGTGGTCAGCGCGACCGGAAAAGCGCAAGTCGAGCGGGCTGTGTTCGAAGCGTCCGAGAGAGCCGGCGTTTTTTGCAACGGCGTCGACGACGAGGCCAACTGCAGCTTCATCACGCCGGCGATTGTCGATAGGAGTCCTGTCGTGATCGCCATCTCGTCCGGTGGTACGGCGCCCGTCCTCGCCCGCAAACTGAGGGCCATGATCGAGGTCCTTCTGCCGAAGCAACTGGGGCGACTGGCCAAGCTGGCTGGCCGCTGGCGCACGCGGGTCGCAGAACGCATCAACAATATGCCGGGACGTCGTCGATTTTGGGAGACCGTATTCGACGGGCTGATGACATCGCGCACCATCGGCGGTGGCGCCGACCAAGCGGAACAGGAGTTGGAGAGACTGCTCGCGGACTTTGAGGGCAGTCCTGCCGCACGAGGAGAAGCCTGGCTCGTTGGCGCCGGTCCCGGCGATCCGGAACTTCTCACGCTGCGTGCCGTGCAGATCATGCAGCAAGCCGATGTAATACTGCATGATCGCCTGGTATCGGCCGAGGTGCTTCAACTGGCACGCCGTGACGCGGACCTCGTTTCCGTCGGCAAATCGCCCGGTTGCGGCGCTGACAGCCAGCAGGAGGTCAACGCCTTACTGGTTTCCTTGGTGCGGTCCGGTAAGCGTGTATGCCGCCTCAAGGGCGGCGACCCGTTTATCTTCGGCCGAGGGGGCGAAGAACTTGAGGCCCTGAATGAAGCCGGCTTGCGCGTCGAAATCGTTCCAGGCATCACGGCGGCCGCTGGCTGCGCGTCCGCGGCCGGTATACCACTGACGCATCGCGATGTATCGCAGTCGATCGTCTTTGTTGCCGCGCACGGTAAGGATTCAGTGGATCGACTGGACTGGCCATCCCTCGCTCGGGATCGCCAGACACTGGCCTTTTACATGGCCGTCAAGCGGTTCCCGGTTCTGATGCGTCAGCTAATCGCTCACGGACGCCCGGCCACGACACCGATTGCGATCGTCGAGCGTGGCACAATGGCGGATCAGCATGTCGTCCGCGGCCGATTGGGCCAGCTGGTGATGCTGGCCGAAGCGCAGCGCATCAGGGCTCCGGCTATACTGATTGTCGGCGACGTTGCGGCACTCGGCGGGCGCGTCGTATCTGGCGGCTCCGAGCCGCGAGTGGCAGAGGAAACGCAAACGCAATTGATTTGTGCTAAACAACGTACATGATCGGACAACAAGGAAATCCAAATGATCTATAACCACATTCTGGAGACCATCGGTAACACCCCGGTTGTGCGTCTCAATCGCATGGCTCCGGCGGATGTTGAAATGTACGTCAAGGTCGAGTCGTTCAATCCGATGGCATCGGTCAAAGACCGTCTTGCTTACGCGATCGTTAACGACGCGGAAACGCGCGGCATCCTGAAACCGGGACAGACGGTCGTCGAAGCGACTTCCGGCAATACCGGCATCGCCCTCGCGATGGTCTGCGCCGCCAAGGGCCACCCCTTTGTCGCAACGATGGCCGACTCCTTTTCGGTCGAGCGGCGCAAGATCATGAGAGGGCTGGGTGCGAAGGTGATCCTGACGCCGGCGGCCGAGCGCGGCACCGGCATGGTCCGCAAGGCCGAGGAACTCGCGGAGAAACACGGCTGGTTCCTGGCACGGCAGTTCGAAAACCCGGCGAATCCCGAGTTTCATCGGCAAACAACGGCCGCGGAAATACTCAGGGATTTTGCGGGCAAGCGCCTCGACTACTGGGTGACAGGTTACGGCACGGGTGGCACGATGACTGGTGTCGGCGAGGTGCTCAAGGTGGCCCGGCCCGGTGTCAAGATCGTTGCGACCGAGCCAATGGGCGCACAGCTGCTTGCCGGCAAGGAGTGGAACCCGCACAAGATACAGGGCTGGACGCCGGACTTTATCCCCGACGTTCTCAATCGTGAGGTATTCGATGACCTGGTACCGGTTAGCGACGATGAGTCGATCGCGGTATCGCGCGAGCTCGCTGCAACGGAGGGCATCTTCACCGGCATATCGAGCGGCGCAACCCTCGCGGCGGCACTCCACGTGGCGCGGGACGCGGCCAAGGGCTCGGTCATTCTCGCCATGCTCCCGGATACCGGGGAACGTTACTTGAGCACCCCGTTGTTCGAAGGCGTCAACGAGGGGTCGGACGATGAGTGGTTGGCGACTCAGTGATGTTGGCGCAATAAAAGGCGATCGCTGAAAAAAGCGGCCGAAACTGGCCAAAGTCCGCGTAATCGGCTGAATCAGCACAGGAATTACGTTGCAGCTGAGACCTGAGTCACAGCGCCCCTGCGCTGTGGCTGGCATCGTGAGGCCATCTACTATGCTCACCAGCAACTGGAGCGCGAGTGCCCACGGAAATGCCCAGCCAAACAGTCGGGGAGAAGGTCGGCAAAGCGGCCGAACTGTTGCATTCTCTCGTGCCGCGGGCGGAGAGCTTCAGTTTCTACACGATGGATCGTGAGTGTGCCTGGGCCAGCGCCGGTTCAGAAGATTTCGAGGTCAACAATTTCGTCGGCGAACTTTCCGAGCGCGACATCACCAGGCTCAGAGACCAGGACGAGGCGCTGAGAAAAACCCTGGAGTCCGCCCGGACGGTCCTGGTACTTCCGCTCTTCGACGATAAGCGTAAAGTCACCGGTCTGCTGGTCTCGGTGTTCTCGAGGAATGCCGGCAAATCCGCGTCGTTCAACCCGGGCGTCATCAAGAGTATTCTGCAGCCTGCGGTCGAGCTCATCGGCGAAAATCTCAGGGCCTCCCGGGAACTGGCGAGATCGAACGATCGGGTTCTGGAGGTCGAACGCGAGCTGACGCTCGTCTACGAGGTGGACGAGAAGATCCACGGCGCGTCTCGCCGACACTCGAGTCTTGCTCAGCTTGTCGCGCAGAGCGGTCGATACCTCGGCATCAATTACAGCGTGCTGCTGATTCCCTCGAAGCGTATTCGCATCAGCGCAACGCACTCGAGCTGGAAGACGGTCAACCGGACGACGCTGGACCGCTACCTCATCGACGTGCTCCTGCCGAAACTCGAGGGGCATCGGCAGTCACGCATATTCGAGGTCCCGGCAATAAAAGGGTCGGTGCACAAGGCAGAGCAGGGGTACCAGGCGCTGCTGAGTCCCCTGATGGACAAATATGGCAACGTCGAGGGCGTGTTCGCTCAGCTCGGGCGCGTCGACGGGCAGGGTTTTAGCAACAGCGACCGGCGTTTCATGTCGCACATCGTTCGTAAGGTTGAGTACGTCATCGATCAGTCCTTCGATGCAATGACCGGGCTAATGAATCGCTCGGGATTCGAGGCCCAGCTGCAGGAATCCTGGAACGCGCTGTCCTCCGCGAAGGACGCGCATCAGCTGATCTACTTCGATCTCGATAATCTGCGGCTGGTCAACGACAATTTCAGTCGTAAGGCGGGCGACGAGGTCATTACCCGTTTCGCTCGACTACTGGAGGAAGATCTGCCGCACAGCGCGGTGCTGTCCCGCCTGGCCGGGGATGAATTCTGCATATTGCTGACGCACGCGGATTCGGAGACAGCGCTCAAGNNCGTGACGATCAGCATCGGCATCGCGGAGTTTTCGCATGCCAGTGGTGATGAAGGCAGCGCGTTGACGACGGCACGCATGGCCTGCGAATCGGCCAAGGATCACGGCAGAGATCGCATCGAGGTCTTCGACGAAGGCAACCAGAGCATCGTCCGACGTTTTGATGACATGCAGCTGGTCTCCGAAATCCAGCAGGCGCTCGACGGGAACAGCTTCGAACTGCGAGCACAGCCGATCGTCGGCCTGAGCGGTCGCTCGGGCTGTCCTCGTTTCGAAATTCTGCTGCGCATGGTCGATGCGGAGGGCAACCAGGTACCAACCGACGCCTTGTTCTCGGCAGCCGAGCGCTACCATATAATGCCGCAGATCGACCGATGGGTCGTGTCGACGACGATCGCGGCTCTCGTTGAGCACAGGGACGCAGTTGTCGAGAACGGTG
>JABAOD010010749.1_pt1 | contig 10336 bp, 8 predicted proteins | sample 7062151 | NCBI WGS metagenome assembly JABAOD01 (sample SAMN14538626, study PRJNA623070) | marine sediment metagenome | biome: marine biome [ENVO:00000428]; feature: marine pelagic biome [ENVO:01000023]; material: deep marine sediment [ENVO:00002113] | place: India: Gulf of Khambhat ... | reverse complement strand
CTGACCGACGTCGAGACCTGCTACAAGATGTTCCGGGCGCCGCTGCTCAAGTCGATCCCGCTGCGCTCGAACGACTTCGCCATGGAGGTCGAGATCACCGCCAAGATCGCCAAGCGCCAGTTCCGGATCTTCGAGGTGCCGATCAGCTACCGCGGCCGCACCTACCTCGAGGGCAAGAAGATCACCTGGCGGGACGGGCTCAAGGCCCTCTTCACCATCGTCAGGTACTGGATGGTGGACGATCTCTACAAGGAGGATCCGTACGGTGCCCAGATCCTCCACTCGCTCGAGCGTGCCCGGCGTTTCAACCGCTGGATGGTCGACGCCATCCGTCCTCGCGTCGGCGACCGGGTGCTGGAGATCGGCGCCGGCATCGGCAACATCACGATCTGGATGCTGCCCCGGGACCGGTACGTGGCCAGCGACATCCACCCGGATTATCTGCACTACCTGCGCAACCTCTCCAGCGGCAAGCCATACCTCGAGGTCGCCCGCGTCGACCTCGAGAGCAGCGCCGATCTCGAGGCGCTCGGCGATCGGTTCGACACCGTCCTCTGCCTCAACGTCCTCGAGCACGTCGCCGACCCGGCCGCCGCCCTGCGCAACATCCATGCCGCGCTGGCGCCGGGCGGCCGCCTGGTGCTCTACGTGCCGCAGAAGCAGAGCCGCTACTGCAGCCTCGATCGGGCCCTCGAGCATCGCTGCCGCTACGAGCGCGCTGGGCTCGAGGCGGAGCTGACCGAGGCCGGCTTCCGAATCGAGTCGTGCCGCGGTTTCAACCGCTCCGGGGTGCCGGGCTGGCTGTGGAACGGCAAGCTCCTGCGCCGTACCCGATTCAGCCGCTGGCAGCTCAAGATCTTCGACGTGCTCGTGCCGCTGCTGCGCCGCATCGACCGGGTCTTCCCCTGGCCCGGCCTCGGCCTGATCGCGGTCGCCAGGCGACCGGCGTGAGCCCTCTCGCCGGAGCCGCCGACCGTCTGCGGCGGCAGGGCGCCGGCCCCGGCTTCCGGCGGCTCCTGTTGACCGCCGAGCTGGTGTTCGGGCTGGCCTTGCTCCGGCGCGGCATCGAGCTCGCCAAGGACAGCTCCGGCTACCTCGAGGGCGCGGTCTTCCGGGCGCCGCTCTACCCGCTGATCCTGGAGGCCCTCGAGCTGGTGTTCGGCCGGCATGCCCTCACCGCCACTCTCGTCGGCCAGATCACCTTCGGGTTGGTGGCGGTCGCGGCGCTGGTGCTGTACCTGCGACGGGCGATCGAGCTGCCGGACTGGCTGGCCTGGCTCGCCGCGGCACTCCTCCTGGTGCCGTACGCCGGCCCCCTCGCGGTCGCCAACCGCGTGCTCAGCGAGGCGCTGGCCTACCCGCTCTTCCTGCTGGCAGTGCGCAGCCTGCTGGGCGCCATCCTGGAGGATCGATGGGGTCGCTTCGCGGCCGCTACCGGCTGGGCCGCCGCTCTCGTCTTGACCCGGCAGCAGTTTCTGTTCCTGTGGCCGCTGCTGACCCTCTGCGCCCTGCTCTGGCTTCTCGAACGCTCCGTCCGGAGACGCGGCCTCGCAGCCCTCGCCCTGGTGGTCACGGTCGCGAGCGGCGTCGAGCTGGCCGATCGCGGTTACCGTCTGGTCCGCCACGGCAGATTCGCGCGCGCGCCGTTCGCCGGCCTGCAGCTCCTGGCCGGAGCCCTCTACGTCTCCCCGGGGGCGCTTGCCGAACGGCTGCCGGCCGCACAGCGCGACCTCTTCGTCGCCTTGCACGCCGAGGGCCGGGAGCGGCGTCTGCTGGCGGAGGCCAATCCTTCCCCCGGAGGAGTCGCCTCCTACGCCTGGCATTTCCGTCAGGGCTACAACGAGATCGTCTGGCGCCTGATCGTGCCGGCGATGCGCGAGCGCATCGGCGGCGACGACTGGTTCGCCGTCGAGGCCGAGCTCCTGCCTCTGGCGAGGGCGCTGATCCGTGCCGAGCCGCTGGCGTTCCTACGCCTGTATGTGGCCAACCTGCTCAGCGCTCTCGGCGTCTGGTATGCGATGCTGCTCGGGGTGATCACGCCGCTCACCCTGGCCAGGGGGTTGGCCCACCGCAGCGCCCCCGATCTGGCTGCCGGACTGCTGGCCTTGAGCCACCTGGCCAACTGCGCCCTGGTGGCGCTCGTCGAGCCTCTCAAGATGCGCTACTCCTTCTATACCGACGGCCTCCTCCTGGTGCTGCTGGTGCTGCTGGTGGCCAGAGGATCCCAACCGGCTCGTTCGCATGTGCGGAATCGCGGGTGAGCTGAACTGGAGCCGGGCGCCCGAAACCGCCGCCGTCCGCACCATGGCGGCGCGGCTCAGCCATCGGGGACCCGACGCCGAGGGCTTCGTCGAGCGCGGTCCGATCGCCTTCGGCCATCGCCGCCTGACCATCATCGACGTCAGCGAGGCCAGCAACCAGCCCCTCCACGACGGCTCGAGCTCGATCTGGATCGTCTACAACGGCGAGATCTACAACTTCCGCGAGCTGCGCCGCGAGCTGGAGGCGGCCGGCGCCGGCTTCCGCACCAGCGGCGACACCGAGGTGATCGTCGAGGCGTACCGGTTCTGGGGGACCGACTTCGTCCGCCATCTCAACGGCATGTTCGCTTTCGCCCTCTGGGACGAGACGCAGCAGCGGCTGATCCTCGCCCGCGACCGCGTCGGCGAGAAGCCGCTTTATTTCCAGCGTTTCCCCGACGGTCTCATCTTCGCTTCCGAGCTGCAGGCGCTGCTCGCTCATCCTCGGGCCTCACGCGCCATCGAGCCGGAGGCCATCGGCCAGTTCCTGGCTCTCAACTACACCTGTGGCCCGCAGTCGATCCTGGCCGGAATCGAGCGGCTGCCGGCCGGAGCTCTGCTGGACTGGCAGCGGCAACGAGCACCGCAGCTGGTGTCCTACTGGGATCTCGCCGCTGCCTTCCGGAGCCGGCGCCGCTTCGCCAACGAGGGCGAGGCCGCCGAGGAGCTGGACGGGCTGCTCGACGACTCGGTCCGCCTGCGGCTGGTCAGCGACGTGCCCCTGGGGGCCTTTCTTTCGGGCGGTGTGGACTCCTCCATCGTCGTCGAGAGCATGGCCCGCAGCCGACCGCCGCGGCAGAACCTGACCTTCTCGATCGGCTTTGGCGAAGGCCGCTTCAGCGAGCTGCCAAAAGCGCGGCGCGTCGCCCGGCATCTGGGCGTCGAGCACCGCGACCGGGTCATCTCCGCCGACATGGCCAGCCTGCTGCCGGAGATCGTCCGCGCCGCCGGCGAGCCGTTCGCCGACGGGTCCATGATCCCGTTCTACTACCTGGCGCGCTTCGCCCGCGAGAAGGTCAAGGTCTGCCTCTCCGGCGACGGCGCCGACGAGATCTTCGCCGGCTACGAGACCTACGCCGCCGACCGGCTGCACCGGGCGCTGGCCTGGCTGCCGGGCCCGCTGACCGCCGCCGGCGCACACCTCATCGAGCGGCTCTGGCCGGTGCGTTTCGACAAGGTCAGCTTCGACTACAGGCTGCGCCAGTTCAGCCGCGGCCTCGGTCTCGACTTCCGTCGCGCACACCATCACTGGCGGCAGATCTTCTCGCTGGAGCAGCGGCGCCGCCTGTTGCGGCCGGAGCATGCGGCGCTGGCGGAGTGCGACGGCTTCGAGGTCTTCGCGCGGCGCTTCGAAGAGGTCGCCGGCTGCCACTACCTCGACCAGGCGATGTACGTCGACATCAAGACCTGGCTGGTCGACGACATCCTGGTCAAGGTGGACCGGGCCAGCATGGCCCACTCCCTGGAGTCGCGGGCGCCGTTCCTGGATCATCGCCTGGTGGAGTTCGCTGCTTCGCTGCCGATCCACCTCAAGATCAAGGGGCTGAGAAAGAAGCATCTGCTGCGCAAGGCACGGGCACCGCATCTGCCGCCCGGCCACCTCGACCAGCGCAAGGAGGGCTTCGGTGCACCGCTGAGCCACTGGCTCCTGGGCCCCTTCGGCGAGGTCGCCGAGCGAGCGATCCAGGATGGTCCGCTCCACGACTGGATCCGGCAGCAGGCGGTGGCGACGTTGTGGCGGCAGCATCGCGCGGGCAGCCGCGATCACAGCTACCGGCTCTTCGGCCTCGCCTGCCTCAGCCTCTGGCTCGCGGAGGCCCTGTGACGGCACAGCAGCGGCAGTCCGAGTGGTCCAGCCAGTGGTCGCTCTTCGAGGACCGCGAGCGATTCCTGTTCGACGACTGGATCCGGCCGGCGCGGCTCGAGGACTTCCGCGGCCTGGAGGTCCTCGAGGCCGGCTGCGGCGGCGGCCAGCACACGGCAATGCTGGCCGCGCTGGCGCGGTCGGTCACCGCCGTCGACCTCAACACCGCGGCGCTGGCGCGCGAGCGCAACCGGGACTTCGACAACGTCGAGTTCGTCGAGGCCGACTGCGCGGTCATGGACCTCGGCCGCCGCTTCGACGCCGTCGTCTGCATCGGCGTGATCCACCACACCGACGATCCCGACCGCACCTTCGACAACCTCTACCGCCATCTGCGGCCGGGAGGCCTGATGGTTGTCTGGACCTACAGCGCCGAAGGCAATCAGCTGGTCCGCTGGCTCGTTGAGCCGGCGCGCAAGCTGTTCCTGCGCTGGCTGCCGCGCCGGCTGCTGGCGGCGCTGGCGGTGGCCGTCACCGCCGTCATGTACATGCCGGTGCACACGATCTACCGGCTGCCGTTCTTGTCGTTCCTGCCCTACTTCGAGTACTTTCGCAACTTCCGCCGCCTCGCTTTCCGGCGTAACGTGCTGAACGTGTTCGACAAGCTCAACGCGCCGCAGACCCACTTCATCGACCGCCGCCGCTGCGAGCGCTGGCTGAGCGCCGCCAGGTTCGAGCCCGGCTCGGTCTCGGTGCGGCCCCACGCCGGCGTCAGCTACAGCCTCAACGGCGTGCGCCGGCGCGGCCCGGAGGCGCCCGTTTGAGTCAAGCCACCTTTTCGAGCGCCATGCGTCGGGCCCACAGCTACCGGCGCTGGCTGGCCGCCGCTTTCAGCCGCTATCTGGGACGCGATTTGCTCGAAGTAGGGATCGGTGACGGCAGCTTCTCCGAGCTGCTGCCCGACGGGGTCCGCTACACCGGGGTCGACATCGATCCCGAGCTGGTCTCGCGGGCGCGGCGCGAGCGCCCACAGCATGCATTCCACCGGGCCGACGTCTGCGACCCCGGGCTGCCGGCCCGCCTCGGCGCCACGGCCTACGACACGGTGCTCTGCTGCAACGTCCTCGAGCATCTGGAGGACGACCGTCTGGCGCTGCGCAACATGGTCGATCTGCTGGCCGCCGGCGGCCACCTGCTGCTCTTCGTGCCGGCCCTGCCGGCGCTGTTCAACGACCTCGACCGGCGCGCCGGCCATCTGCGTCGCTATACTCGCGCCGATCTGCCCGGACGGCTGCCGGCGGCGGTCGAGCTGCTCGAGCTCTACTACTTCAACCCCCTCGGGGGGATCGGCTGGTGGCTGAACCGGTGGGTCCGCCACGAATCGCTGGAGGCGGCCCGAGTCGAGCGTCAGATCGTGATCTTCGACCGTATCGTGCTGCCGCTGTCGCGTCTGCTGACGCCGCTGACGCGACGGGTCTTCGGGCAGTCGATCGTCTGCGTGGCGCGCAAGAGATGATCTCCGTCGTCCTCCCCGCTTTCAACGAGGAGCAGGCCGTCGGCGACGTCGTCGCCAGTCTGCGCCGGACCCTCGAAGAGGCTGGCGAGCCGTTCGAGATCCTCGTCGTCGACGACGGCTCCGACGACGGCACCGCCGAGGCGGCCGCCGCAGCCGGAGCCGAAGTCATCCGGCATCCCCACAACGTCGGCTACGGCCGGGCGCTCAAGAGCGGCATCCTCGCCGCGCAGCACGACACCGTCGTCATCTGCGACGCCGACGGCAGCTACCCGGTCGAGCGGATTCCGGCGCTCGTGGCGCGCTACCGGGAGGGCTTCGACATGGTCGTCGCGGCCCGCCTCGGCTTCCGGGACTCGCCGGTCAAGTCGCTGCTGCGCATGCTGCTGAAGTGGCTGGTGGAGTACACCGCCGGCCAGCGCGTTCCCGACGTCAATTCGGGACTGCGGGTGTTCAGCAAGAAGACCGTGACCACCCACTTCGCGCGCCTTTCCGACTCGTTCAGCTTCAGCACCTCGGTGACCCTCGCCTACCTGATGTCGCGGCGCTTCGTGACCCACGAGCCGGTGCCCTACCAGCGGCGCCGGGGGCGCAGCAAGGTCCGGCTCATGCGCGATTCGCTGCGCACCCTGCAGTACATCGTGCAGGCGATCCTCTACCACAACCCGCTCAAGCTGTTCCTCCTGCTGAGCGCCCTGTGCGTGCTGCTGGCGGCACTCGGCTTCGCCGCCTCGGCCGCCTTCGGCCTGCTGAGCGGCTTCCTGCTCGGCATCGGCGCGCTGCTGATGGCGATCGTCGTCTTCTGCAGCGGCCTGCTCGCCGACCTGTTGAAGCAGATCCTGGACAAGGGCTAGCGGCCGGCACCAGCCGACGCCGCCGGCCGCTGCTCGTCCACTACAATGAACGGGCCCCGAGGCCGCAGCGCCTCGGCCGCCAGTCAGGATATGCAGCGGGCCTGATGAGACTCTCGCACGGTGGAGCGCCGGCCTCTCATTGGCTGTCTGCCGCCGTCCTCGCGCCGCTGCTGATCTCTTTGTTCTTCGCCGCGACGCTGCGCCAGGGACACGCCTGGGGAGGCGACTTCAGCCAGTACATCCTGCACGCCCGGAACATCGCCGAGGGCCGCCCCTACGGTGAGACCTGCTTTGAAGCCGAGCCCTACGGACACCTGATCAGTCCGCTGGTCTATCCGCCGGTCCTGCCGCTGATCCTCGCACCCACCTGGGCGCTGTTCGGACTCGATCTGACGGCTCTGAAAGCGACAATCCTGCCGTTCTTCTTCCTCCTGCTGTTGGTCTATGGGGGCTTCCTGCGCTCGAAACTGTCACCCGGCCAGGCGACGGCCGGACTGCTCGTGTTCGGTCTCAACCCGGAGATCTGGATGTTCAAGGACCACATCCTCTCCGACATCCCTTTTACCGCGTTCTGCTACGCGGCCCTGGGCCGCATGCTTGCCTACGCCGAGCCCGCCACACACTTGAGAACGCACTGGCGGCGAGCCTTCGTCCTGGCCTCGCTCACCTACCTCGCGGTCGGCTGCCGGACTGCCGCCGTCGTGCTGCTACCCTGCCAGCTGCTCCACGAACTGCGGCGTCGGCGCGGCTGGCCGATGACGACGATGTTGACGACGGGCCTGTTGGCCGTCGGCCTTGCGGCCCAGCGGCTACTTCTACCCTCACCCCTGAGCGGCTACCGGCGACACCTCGCGGCGGCCGACACCGACCTGCTCACCAACCTCTACGAGTACCTGAAGGCCGCCGCCAAGCCTTGGGAGAACGGCTACGCCTTCGGGCCCGCTCACGCCCTCTTCCTGCTGCTCTCCCTGATCGCTCTGGGAGGCTTCGCAGCGAAGTTACTCCGGGACTGGGGCCCGCATGAGTGGTTTGGCATCCTCTACGGGCTGTTGATCCTGGCCTGGCCGTCGCGAGAGGGGTTCCGCTTCCTGCTACCGCTATTCCCGCTCTACGTCTTCTATCTGCTCTACGGCCTCGGGCTCTCGGCAAACCACCTGAGGTCCTGGCGCGCGCGCAGCGTCCTGATCTCGATTCCACTGATCGCGATCGCCGTGAGCTACGCCGGGCGCTACTCCACCCTGCGCTCCGATGTCCTACACCACGGGGTCGGGCTCCCGCCAGCGCAGGAGATGTTCACCATCGTCGCGAGGCTGCCCGAGACTCCCACCCTCGTTCTGTTTCGTCGGCCGCGAGTTCTCTGCCTGTTCTCCAACCGACGGGCAACTCACTACCCCTGTGACCGCAACCGGGAAAGCTTCTTCGACTTTGCGGCGAGTGCGGGCCTGACTCACGTCGTCCTCGACCGCGAGTGGGACAGCTGTCTAGCGCAGCTGCTTGCGGGCAGTCCAGCGCTGTTTCACAAGGTGTTCGACAACCAGCGATTCGCTGTGTACGAACTCACGGGCCCACCTGGAACGTCCCTGGGGCAGTGATCCGAGCGGGGGCGCTCACCGCCCTGCTCCAGCAGAGCGGCGCCGCAGAACCGCTGGAGAAGGCCTCGCACGCGAGCCAACGCTGGTACCAGGGAGGCGTCGTCGACAAGAAAAAGGCCCGGCCGGCCGGGTTCGACCTCGAGCTCGAAATGCATGGCCGCTTCGACGGCCTCGACTCAGTCCAGATAGCCCAGCGCGCGCAACAGCTCGCGGTGGCTCTCGTCGGCCTCCGTCCGGCCAACCCACGACGCGCGGTTCGCGTCGGTGAGGCGCTCGAGCACGCGGGAGCGGAGGGTCGCCGCCAGCTGCGGCCTGGCTTCGACGAGGTTGGTCTGCTCGCCCGGATCTNNGATCGTAGAGCTCCTCGCCACCCGAAGCGGCGAGATCCAGAATGAACTTGTATTGATCGGTCCTCAGGAACGCCAACTCCCCCCCGAGGCTACCGAAAGCCGGCAGCTCCGGCAGGCCGTCCGCGGCGCCGTCCGCCCAGAAACGGGTCAGCTGCATCGACTCCGGTTCGATGCCCGGACCCGGCGCCGCGAACGCCGCAGGAGGATCGATTCCGGCGAGCTTGAGAATCGTCGGAGCCACGTCCATCAGACGCACCTGCCTGCTCACCGTCCGTCCCGCGGCAACCAGCGGCGGGTAACGGATGACCAGGGGCACCAGCACGGTCTCGTCGTACAGGTTGTTCTTATGTCCCTTCTCCCCGTGCTCGAAGAACTCCTCGCCGTGATCGCCGGTGACGACGACGACCGTCCGATCGAGGACCTCCCAACTACGCAGCCGATCCAACAATCGACCGATGTGTGCGTCGGTAAAGCCGATCTCGCCGTCGTAGAGCGCCACCACATGCTCGAGATCCCGCGGGTCCATCTGCCGATGGATCTGGTCGCCTGAGAAGAACCGCTCGCCGGTGACCGTGCCCGTGTAGCCCGGGTCGAACATGGAGTCGTACGGTGGCGGCGGCACGTAGTCGTAGTGCACGTCCCAGAGGTGGAGGAAGAGGAAGAAGGGTCGCCGACGGCCGCCCTCGTCCGCCTCCCGCAACCAGCTCTCGGCCAGCTCCAGAAGCCGGGGCGAGGTGACTCCACGGTGGGAGTCGAGATGGGTGCGGGCGACCACGGTGTAGTCGTCGTACCGCTCGAAGCCCTGCGCGAATCCGTAGCGCGACTCGAGGAAGAGACCGCCGACGAAGCCCGCCGTCCGGTAGCCCTCCCGGCGGAGGACCTCGGCCAGAGTCAGGGCGTCTAGCCCGAGCCGGCTCTCGGCGCCGACGACGCCGTGGATGGCTGGCGCCATCCCGGTCATCAGGGAGACGTGCGACGGCAAGGTCCAGGAGGTCGGCGCAACGGCGTTCTCGAACCGCACGCCTTCGGCGGCGATCCGGTCGATGGCCGGACTCGTGCGCCGCCCATGACCGTAGCTGGACAGATGGTCCGCCCTCAGGCTGTCGACCGAGATCAGCAGGACGTTGGGCCTCTCCCCGGCCGCCAACAGGGCAGCCCCCGCTCGCCACCAGCGCACCGAGCTCGCGAGCCCCAGCGCGGCGCCCGCCACCACGATGATCGTCACCGCCACACGCCCGCCCCGCCGGACCAGCGCCGGCAGCACCGACACCGACAGGAAGCGCATCGCCGCCCACCAGAGCGCCACTGCGATCGATCCCCAGACCGCCACTCTGGCCGCAAACGGAACCCCCGACAGCAGCTGACTCAGCGGCGAGTACAGGGCCGGCGTCAGAAACAGGCAAACCGTCGTCAGCATCATCGGGCGCTCAAGGGCCGCTTGGGGGCGGCGCCGGACGTGCAGCGCACAGACCAGGGGAGACAGCGCCAGCGCCGCCGCCAGCGTGATGGCTGCGCTGGTCAGCACGGCAAGGGCCGCGAACCACAGGACCTCCGGAAACCGCCCCACTTCGAGCGGCAAGCTCAGGGAAGTCGGCGACCAGCGCAGGATCTCGACGCCGAAGGCGCCGGCGACCCGTTGCAGGCCCGAGAAGATCTCGAGATCGTCCCGGATCCGTGGTGCCTCCCGCCCGATCACGACAGCGGACACGTTCACCAAGGCACCGAGGGTTGCGCCAAGCAGAGCGGCCTCGCAGAACCGCTGGAGAAAGCCTCGCACGCGAGCCGACGATGGTATCAGGGAGGCGTCTTTGACGAGCGCGACAACTTCATCGTCGTCTCGGACGTCTACCCCACCCTCTCGTGCAAGGTGGCCGACCTCATCCTGCCGTCGGCGATGATCTTCGAGAAGTGGGGCGCCTACGG
>JABAOD010002743.1_pt3 | contig 10338 bp, 10 predicted proteins | sample 7062151 | NCBI WGS metagenome assembly JABAOD01 (sample SAMN14538626, study PRJNA623070) | marine sediment metagenome | biome: marine biome [ENVO:00000428]; feature: marine pelagic biome [ENVO:01000023]; material: deep marine sediment [ENVO:00002113] | place: India: Gulf of Khambhat ... | reverse complement strand
GGCGTTCGCGGGGCGTCCATGTACGTGACGACGGTTGGAAAAATTATGAAGCCGGCGCCGGTGGTTGTGGGGCCCCAGGCTTCTCTTCGAGAGGTGTGCCGGCTCATGGGTGAGCATCGCATCCGTCACATCCCGGTGGTCTCGGAGGACGGGCTCGTGGGGATCGTCAGCGATCGGGATGTCCGGGAAGCCTTGCCCTCTCCGACAAGTCCCGCCGGGACGAAGGATTTCACCGCTGCGATGGATCGGATCGCCGTGTGGGAGGTGATGGCCGAAGAGGTGATCACTGTGACCCCGCACACGCCACTTGCACAGGCGGTGCACCTCCTCGCTGGCCGCAAGATCGGCTGTCTGCCGGTCATAGAGGCTGGCGGGCTCGTGGGGATCGTGACCGAAACGGACATGCTCCAGGCCTTCGCATCCTTATTGGATGACCTATCCGGCTCACCGCGCCTTGAGGTATCCGTTGCAGAAATCCCTGGAAGGTTACAGGAGGTCAGCCGTCTCTGTGCCGGGTTGCCCTCGGAAGTCGGCAGCTTTGTGGGGGCTTGGACCGAGCCCGCGAGCCCGGGGGCAGCGACGAGCCGAATCCTGATGTTGCGGTTCCAGGCGTCCGCACCTCAGGAAATCCTTCGTGTTCTTGAGGGGGCGGGGATCGAGGTTCTGTCCCTCACTGAGGTAGGAGGGAGGCTATGAACCTGACTGTGAAGATCGGCCGGATTCTTGTCCCCACCGACTTTTCTCGCGATGCCGAGGTCGCATGCCGCCTCGCCGCGCAGCTGGCGATGCGAGCAGAGACCGACATCGTCCTTTTCCATGCCCTCCCGGGTGCGGAGATGGTCCGACAGGTTGGAAGAACGATGGGGAAAACGCAAGTGGCTGTGCTGAACGACGTCCGTGAGGAGTTGCGGCAGTGGTTCGAGGCCGTGGTGCCGGCGGAGGTCCGACGGTTCCTGGAGGTGGAGTTCACAGTCAAGGTGAGCGAGCCGACCCCAGGGATCGCCTTGGCCGCGAAGCGGAGCCGGGCCGATCTCATCCTGATGGCGACCAAGGGGCGTACCGGCATCGCCCATCTGCTCATGGGAAGCGTGACTGAGGCGGTGCTCCGGAGCGTTCCCATCCCCGTCCTCGCACTCCGGCTGGGACAGCGGGACCGCCCTCTGGCCAAGGTGCAACGGATTCTGTGGGCGACCGATCTGTCACCGGTGTCAGAAGGAGCCTGGTATTATGCCCTGACGTTGGCCGATGTCCTCGCGGCTGAAGTGGTTCTCCTCCACGTGGTGCGCCCCGCTGAAATGGCCGGGGTGGCAGAGCAACCGGTCCCCCCACCCGCAGGGTGGATGGAGCGCTGTCTTGCGCCTCTGGAGCAAGAACTCGAGCGCCGACAAAAGGCAGTTGAGGCATTAGGATTGCGCGCTTGCAGAAAGGTGTTGGTGGGGATCCCGGCTGAGGCCATCGTGGCAGAGGCCCAGACGGAGCAGGCCGACCTGATCGTCATGGGAACCCATGGGCGCACCGGCCTGAGCCACGTCCTCCTCGGAAGCGTGGCGGAGGCGGTGATTCGCAAGGCGCCCTGTCCGGTGTTGGCGGTCCAGGTCAGGCCAGAGGCCGGGGTCGGGGAGCGAGACTCCGGCGAGGAAGCAGCGTAGGCCGGAACGGCCGGAACAAAATAGATCTCATCTTGCTGGCCGTCGAGATCGGGTTCTCCCCTCCCCCCTCGGCTTCGAGCGCGGCGCTGTCTTATATCATCATGTCAAGGATCAAGCAGGCAGGCCCCTGGATCTGGTGATCATGATTAACGATCAAGCCCTTACCACGGCTCGAGCGGTTCGGTGAGTGGCCGCGCTATAACATTCCGGACGCCCGGTGCTATCGGAGGCCGAGGATGTTTCACTGTACCACCCATGCCGCTATAAAGGCTGGAAAGGTCACCGATATCTATTTTGCCAGGACTCGTGAGATCCTGAAGGCCGAGGGACGGGATAAACGCGTCAAAGCCGAGTTTATCGCCAAAACCCTTCCCAGAGATTGGAGCTGGGCAGTACTGGCAGGACTCGAGGAGGTTGCCAGCCTGTTGGGCGGAATAGATCTGGATGTTCGCGCAATGCTGGAAGGAACGGTTTTTCGATCACCGGAACCGGTCCTGGAGATCGAGGGGATGTACACTGACTTCTGTCTCTATGAGACGGCTATCCTCGGCCTCCTCTGTCAGGCGAGCGGGATTGCCACGATGGCCGCCCGGTGCAGGTTAGCGGCAGGCGAACGGACCCTCATCAGCTTTGGCGCCCGGCGGATGCATCCGATCCTGGCGCCGTTCATCGAGCGAAACGCGTTCATTGGAGGTTGCGACGGCGTATCGGTAGGTGTAGGGGCCGAGCTGATCGGTCAACCCCCGACGGGAACGATGCCGCACGCCCTGATTTTGCTCTACGGCGACACCGTCGAGGCGACGAAGGCGTTCGACCGCGTGATTCCTGCTGATGTAAAGCGAATCTCGTTGATCGATACCTTTCAGGACGAAAAGTTCGAGGCCACGAGGGTCGCCTCGGCTCTGGGCGATCGCCTGTACGCGGTCCGTCTCGACACGCCGAGCTCGCGGCGGGGCGACTTCAAGCGGCTTGCGGAGGAGGTTCGCTGGGAACTCGACCTGCGTGGGTTTGGGCACGTCAAGATTTTCGTAAGCGGCGGGATCGGTGAACGCCAGATCCGTGATCTGCACTCGGTTGTGGATGGGTACGGAGTGGGGACGGCCATCAGCGACGCACCGGTCATTGATTTTTCGATGGATATCGTAGAGATTGAAGGTGGCCCTGTCGCGAAGCGAGGGAAATCATCGGGGGCCAAGCAGGTGTATCGCTGTTGCCTCTGCCACGAAAATCGGCTGAGGCCGCAGGCAGAAGAGCCTCCCCGTTGCGAGTGTGGCAAAATGATGGAGGGCCTGCTCAATCAGTGGATAAAAGGGGGGAGTCTTGTCGATCCTCTCCCTCCTCCCGCGGATATCCGGCAGCGGGTGATCGAGCAGCTCGGCTGGCTGAGCGGGCCGTGAGATGAGGCGCGTGTGCTTCGTCTCCGGCTGATCATGGAAAGAATCACAATCAGCTTGGCGAGGCCCTCTTCGAGAACTAGAATATGAGTAGAGTTTCCAAGCTGGCGAAGGAGTGAAAGATCGAATCGAGATGAAGGCGGAGTGAGGAGGAGACCGATGAATGCCAAGGACATCATGACAACAAAGGTGGTGGCCGTGGGTCCGGAGATGCCGATCAACGCGATCGCGGCTCTACTCCTCGAGCGCCACATTAGCGCGGTGCCGGTCATTGACGAGGACCGACGCGTCCTTGGTATCGTCAGTGAGGGGGACCTGATGCGCCGGGGTGAGGCCGCACGTCGTCGGTCCTGGTGGCTTGCCACCTTTGGGGAGGCCGAGGACCTTGCGCGCGAGTTCGTCAAGACCCACGGGCAACGCGCGAGGGATGTGATGACCCGGGAGGTCCTGACGGTGAGCGAGGGAACACCCGTCGCCGAGATTGCAGAGCTCCTTGAGAAAAAGGGGATCAAACGGGTTCCCGTAGTCCGGGATGGGCGACTCGTCGGGATCGTGAGCCGGGCGGATCTCCTGCGGGGACTGGCTGTGCGAGGGCTCAAGCCGGTAGCCCCCGAGGCCCGGGATGACGAGGCGATCCGGACCCAGCTCCTGGCGGTCCTAGCGCGGGAGCCCTGGGCAGATACCCATTCCCTGTCGGTCGTGGTAGACCATGGGATTGTTCACTTCTGGGGCCTGGTGGGTTCCGAGAACGAACGGCAGGCCCTGAGCATTGCCGCCGAGAATATCGCAGGCGTGAAGGGGGTTCAGAACCACCTGCGCCTGGCGGGGGAGGTGCCCCTTTTGGCCTAACACCGGCTGGACCGATCCCCTCTCATCAAGGCGGGGTGCCACGCTGTGAATTCACTTCACTGCTGTGGTCTCCGCTTTGCGTGTTTGAAGCGGGAATTTGTCGAGGCGGCCGTGGGCGAACCTACCGTCTGCGCGTGGAGAATACCGTGATCATAAGGACCTACATGGTGGTGATGTGGTTCCTTTATAGCCTGGGTGGGCCGTGGGATTCGGGGATAGCGGTGGCGTGGGGCCAGCCAGGCAAAAGGAGAGATGTCTGATTTAGTCCGGGAACCGGAGGGTGGAAAAGGGTGAGGCAAGATCCACGGAGGTGGCATCTTGTGCTTCTGGTCCTCATCGGGCTCGCATCGGGGAGAGCCGTGGGGGCCGACCGTATCTCAGTCGCGGTGAGTATTGATCCCTTGGCGGACTTCGCGCGGCGGGTGGGAGGAGATCGGGTCCAGGTACTCACACTGATCCCTCCCGGGGCGAGCCCCCACACCTATGAGTTGAAAGCGTCCCAGGTGGCGCAGGTGGCCAGGGCACACCTGCTCGTGCTGAACGGGGTCGGGTTCGAATTCTGGGCCGACAAGCTGGTCAGGGCGGTGGACAATCCCGCACTCGAGGTTGTCGATACCTCAAGGGGGATTTCCATCCTCGAGGCCGGTGAGCACGAGCAGGCCGACCGGCACGCTGACACTGATCACTCCGGCGGCAATCCCCATATCTGGCTGGACCCCCGGCAGGCCATGGTGCAAGTGGGACATATCCGAGATGCCCTGGTCCGCGCGGATCCGGATCACGCAGCGATATATAGAACGAACACGACGAGATTACTGACCGAACTTGGGAACCTCGATCGAGAAATCGTCGCTCAGGTCGGGACATGGAGGCGGCGACAGTTCATTGCCTTTCATCCCGCGTGGGTCTACTTCGCTCGGCGCTACAGCCTGGAGCAGGTGGCTGTAATCGAAGCATCCCCGGGGTGGGAACCTTCGCCGGTCGAGCTTGCCCGGGTCGTTGAGACGGCGAAGCGGATCGGTGCCCGGGCCATTTTCGCGGAGCCCCAGTTCTCGCCCAAGGCCGCGGAGACCATCGCCCAGGAAAGCGGTGCGCAGGTGCTGTTTCTTGATCCACTCGGATCGACCCTGAAAGACCGTGGGTACGGCGCGATGATGCGGTACAATGTAGCCCAGATGGCCTCTGCCCTGCGGTAAGGGAGACGTGATGGATTCCATCGTCGAGTTGAGCGGTGTGACAGTTCAGTACCATGGTCTCATTGCGCTTGAGGAGGTCAGCCTGCAGGTGATGCGGGGCGAGTTCCTTGCCCTGATCGGGCCCAATGGCTCGGGTAAGACCACTCTGGTCCGAACGGCCCTTGGACTTATCGAGCCGACAACAGGGGTGGTCCGCCTCTTTGGGAAGGTGCCCCGTGACCTCGGGAGTGAATGGGGGCGGGTCGGGTACGTCCCCCAGGTGGTGCAGATTGACCCCCGTTTCCCCATCCGGGTCTTTGATGTCGTGCTCATGGGTCGATACGGACAGGTGGGCCTGATCCGGCGTCCCGGGACGCGCGATCGCCAGGCGACCCGCCTCGCGTTGGAGCGCGTGGGTCTCGCCGACCTTGCCGATCGACAGTTCGGCCGGCTCTCCGGCGGGCAGCGGCAGCGCGTCCTGGTGGCGCGTGCGTTGGCCACGGAGCCAGAACTCCTCATCCTGGACGAGCCGACCACCAGCGTGGATGTGGGCACCACCGAGGGGATGTTCGAGCTGCTCGATACGTTTCACCGACAGGGGATGACCGTGATCGTGGTGTCCCACGATGTGGGGGTGGTGGCGCAGCATGTAGACCAGGTCGCCTGCCTGAACCGTCGACTGTTTGCCCACGGCCGTCCGGGCGAAGTCCTGCAACCTGATGTGATTGAATGTATGTATGGCCACGGAGCGGTCGTGGTTGGGCACGGGGACNNGTCATGGTTGGGCATGGGGACCTTCCTCACATCGTCGTCGAGCGCCACGGACCTGGAGAGGGGTGATCCGTGCTCGAGATCTTGAGCTACACCTTCATGCAGCGGGCTGTGGTTGCCTCGATCCTTATCGGGACGGTGACCGCGGTCATCGGCGTGTACGTGGTGCTGCGGGGGCTCGCGTTCATCGGGGCGGGGATCGCCCACGCCAGCTTCGGCGGCGTGGCCCTGGGATTTTTGCTGGGAGTGAACCCGCTCTTGTCAGCGGTGGTGTTTTGCCTGGGTACCGCCTGGGCTATCGCCTGGACAAGCCGCCGGGCAGAGGTTCGAGAAGACACGGCCATCGGCATCTTCTTCGCCGGTACCATGGCCCTGGGGATCCTCTTTATCGGTCTCATGGGGGAGTACAACGTGGACCTCTTCGGCTACCTGTTCGGCTCGGTCCTCTCGGTGACCCGCGAGGACCTGTGGCTGAGCGGGGCACTGGGGGTTATGGTGCTTGCCGTCGTGGGACTGTTCTTCAAGGAGCTCCTCTTCATCACTTTCGATCCCGAGATGGCACAGGTGAGCGGTGTGCCCGCGCAGGGCCTTTACTTGCTCCTCCTCAGTGTCATGGCGCTCACCGTCGTCCTTGCCATCAAGGTGGTAGGAATCATCCTGGTCTCGGCCATGATCGTGATCCCGGCGGCGGCGGCCTACCAACTCACCGAGGACTTCCGGGCGATGATGGCCGTGGCGGTCCTGATCGGAAACCTCTCGGCGGTTGCCGGCCTGCTCTTATCGGTCCGGCTCGATACCGCCTCCGGGGCCACCATGGTGCTGACAGCCACCAGCTGCTTCTTCCTCAGCGTGATTCTCTCCCCCCGACGTTGGCGGGTGCGTACACCGCCTGGCTAATGACGGGCGATACCACTCTGGAATATCATCGGTCCTCTCGATCCCGTGAGATGACCATCTGCGAGAGATGGTCGCCGATGTATTCGGACATGCCCGGCAGTCTCGACATCTGCTGAGTGACATTTCGGAGGATCCCGTGAGCGACATCGATCCTGAAACGCCGGCCTCTTGATGGTCATGAACAAGGAGGACATCATGAGGAAGCTTGGAATCTTCATGGCGGCGATTACCCTGAGCGGCCTTCTCTTGGCTCCTCAATCATTCGCTCAGCGAGCCCTGAAATGGAAAGCAGGCGGAGGCTGGAATCCCGGAGACCATTACGGACGCATGTATGATCCCAAAACTGTGGAGACGATCCGCGGTGAAGTAGTCAGCGTGGACCGCATCATCCCCCAGCGGGGGATGTCCCATGGGGTGCATCTGACGGTGAAGACGGAGCGGGAGACCATGTCAGTCCACTTAGGTCCCATCTGGTATATAACGCGCCAGGATACGAAGATTGAGCCCAAAGACACCGTGGAGGTCAAAGGGTCCAGAATCATGTTTCGAGAGAAGCCGGCCATCATTGCCGCAGAAGTCAAAAAGGGGAACCAAGTCCTGACGCTTAGGGATGAAGATGGCTTTCCGACGTGGAGTGGCTGGAGACGCCGCTAACTTGAGGGTTGTTCTCAGGCTGCGTATGGATTGCGACGGGTTGCTCCAGGACACGGGTGTCCTGAGCCACATCGTCGGGTCGCCGGCAGAGGCGGCGAAGTCCGCGAAAAGCCTCTCACCTGCGGCACCCCTGCCTCACTGAGGTAACCCCCCGTCTTTTGTGACCTTCCAGCCTGATTTCATTCCTGAACTGCGAGCTAGGGTGGGACATCTCTGTCTCAACTCATGTTTTTCTCTGTGCCGGGACAGGGTCAAAATAGCGTGGAAAATCAAAGGGTTGCGGTGGTAAGAGGGAAGGCTAGCTCGTGGCACCCCCTTTGCACCGTATCGGGCGGACCGTAATCGGGAAGTACCGTAATCGGGAAGTTCGGATTCCGAGAGGCTTGATAAGAAAGAGGAGTAATGGGTAAGCATCCAAATCCGAAGGGGCGACCAACTCGCAGGGGACCCCGAGGGTGGTTGGTGGCGGGGGCAATCGTTACGGGTGGGATTGTTGTCGTGGCCGCCTGGCATGTTGAGGTCCCGCCGCAAGTTGACACACGCGGTTCCATATTGACGTCAGGGACGGTGGTCCCGGCCTTGGTGCGACGGGAGACGCGGCCAACCCTGGACCCGGCGGAATTCACCGGTAAAGCTGCCCTCGCTTACCAGATCGCGCGGGAGATCCCGGACGTGCTGGACCAGCTCGACTGCTACTGTGAATGCGACAAGTTCTTGGACCACAAGAACCTGCTCTCTTGCTACATCGACTACCACGCGGCCACGTGAGACATCTGCATGGATGAGGCGCTGGATGCGTCTCGGATGGTGAAGGCAGGATATCAGATGGCAGAGATCCGTGACCATATCGACCGCAAGTATAGAAGGTAATCGCTCGCCTGCTCGGAGCGACCTACAAGGATTTCATGCTCGCACAATTACAGGATGGTTTCCCGTCACTTCGGAGCAGGCAAAAGCGTGCTTCGGTATTATGCAGCTGCTAAAGAAAAGCTGAACGCGATGTTCGAGAAATTCCCTGAACAGATAAGAAGACTTTCGGTTCTCCTTGCCGTCGTCATTGGAGGGACGCTGGTACTCAGGTATGTGATCCTGCCCGCATCGCTTGTCGAGACACGAATTCATCGAGAATCGACAATACAACGGGAAGTGGCAAAACAGATAAAGTTTGCCGGCACGACGGTCTGCGGTGACTGCCATGAGGACATAAACGCGGTGAAAAAAAAGGGTTTTCACAGGAGTCTCGCGTGCGAAACATGTCACGGACCTGCGGCGACGCATACCGAGGACGCCTTCACGACAAAGCCTTTTGCGCCGAGGCAGAGGAAATTCTGTCCCTTGTGTCATGCATACGATCCATCGAGGCCAACCGGGTTTCCCCAAATCAATATTACGCTTCACAATCCGCTCAAGCCCTGTATCACGTGTCATGATCCTCATGATCCAAAACCTCCGACGATCCCCAGCAAATGTTCCGCCTGTCATGCAGAAATTGCCAGGACCAAGGCGGTGTCTCATCATGCGCTCGTCAGGTGCACGACATGTCACAGAGCGCCGAGGAGACATCGACTGAACCCGCGGCGTGTGCAACCCACAAAGCCGGATTCGAGAGAGTTCTGTGGGAAGTGCCATCGGGAAGGATCGAAGAGAAAAGACGCACCGAAGATAGACCTGGCCACCCATCACGAGAGATATCTGTGTTGGGAGTGCCATTATCCCCATCTGCCGGGGGGCGCGTGATGGTTCGAAGGGACTTTCTCCAGGGCCTCCTGTGGTTTCTTTCCAGCATTCTATTGTCCAGGAATGGTGTGAAACGTGCCATGGCAAGTACGAATGGAAAGACCGCTGCAGATGCGGCTGGGAGTGGGGAATCCACGATTGAGGGATATGATCCCTCAAAACACCGTTATGCCATGGGAATCGACATAGATAAATGCATCGGTTGCAACAGGTGCGTCGAGGCCTGTACGACCGAGAATGATGTCCCCGAAGAACCGTTCTTTACGCGCACATGGGTGGAGCGGTACGTTATAGAGAGAGATAAGAGCGTACACGTGGAGACCATAGGTGATGGAAGAGCAATGCCGAAGGAGAAGATAGAGGAAGTTACAATCCTGCGGAGTTTTTTCGTTCCGAAACTCTGCAATCAATGTGAGAATCCTCCCTGTGTCCAGGTGTGTCCTGTCGGCGCAACCTTTTCCACAGACGACGGGGTGGTGCTGATTGATAGCGAACGCTGTATCGGATGCGGATATTGCATTCAAGCCTGTCCGTATGGAGCCCGGTACCTCCATCCCAAAACGCGAACGGCCGACAAATGCACGTTCTGCTACCATCGGCTTGTCAAGGAGATGCTCCCCGCCTGCGTCGAGGTCTGTCCAACGGGAGCACGACTCTTTGGCGATTTGAAGAACCGGGCAAGCCGGCTGGTGCGATTTGAACGGTCGAATAGGATTCATGTCCTGAAACCCGGTCTCAATACGCATCCGAAAGTGTACTACGCGAATCTTGATGGAGAGGTGCGATGAATCCTATAACGCACCAAACGTTATTCGAGCTCTTGGGCAGGGTCAGCGGATTCATTTATCCCAACGAGCTCGAGATCCGGTGGTCGATTTTGATTGTCGTGTATCCGTATGTGACTGGACTGGTGGCGGGAGCATTCATCCTCGCCTCTCTAGTCAAGGTCTTTAATGTCAAAGAAGTTCAGCCGACGTATCGCCTTTCTTTATTGACGGCCCTGGCCTTTCTCTTGGTAGCGCCGTTGCCCCTGCAAGCGCACCTGGGTCGTCCCTGGCGCGCTTTTGAGATATTCCTGACGCCAAATTTTAGCTCGGCGATGGCCATGTTCGGATTTGTCTATGCATGGTATTTGATGGGCGTGCTACTGCTGGAAATCTGGTTTGAGTACCGACGGGATCTTGTCGTGTGGGCAAAGGAAGGAAGATTCCC
>JABAOD010053345.1_pt1 | contig 10339 bp, 10 predicted proteins | sample 7062151 | NCBI WGS metagenome assembly JABAOD01 (sample SAMN14538626, study PRJNA623070) | marine sediment metagenome | biome: marine biome [ENVO:00000428]; feature: marine pelagic biome [ENVO:01000023]; material: deep marine sediment [ENVO:00002113] | place: India: Gulf of Khambhat ... | reverse complement strand
GACCTCGTTTCACATTGCGGGCGACGCGGTGACCCCGATCGACTTCGGCGACGTGTGCCTCAACTACGACAAGGCCGCGATGGCAGCGCGAGGCCTCGCCGTTCCGGACGAGCTTCGAGCACTCACCGGCCCTGAGTACGCAGGTGCCCTCGTGGTGCAGAACCCGGCGACGTCGTCACCGGGTCTCGCCTTCATGCTGGCCACGATCGCCGTCTTCGGCGAGGAAGGCGACTACACCTGGCTCGATTTCTGGTCCGACCTGCGCGCAAACGAGGTCGTCGTGGTGTCGGGGTGGGAGCAGGCCTACTACGAGGAATTCGCCGGCGGCGGGGCGGGCGACATCCCGCTGGTCGTCTCCTACGCCTCGTCGCCACCCGCCGGGGTCGTGTTCGCGGAGACCCCGCCGGACATCGCCCCGACCGGCTCGATCGACGTCGGCTGCTTTCGACAGGTCGAGTACGCCGGGGTCCTCGACGGCACCCCACGCCCGGACGCAGCCCGTCGTTTCATCGACTTCATGCTGTCGCCCCGCTTCCAGGAGGACATGCCGCTCAACATGTTCGTGTTCCCGGTGACGTCGACCGCAACGCTGCCCGACGTCTTCGTCGACAACGTGGACGTCCCCCAGCAGACCGTGACCCTCGATCCGGCCGACATCGAAGCCAACCGCGATCGGTGGATCTCGGAGTGGACGGACGTGTTCAGGTGATGCGACGAACGGGGGTGGCAGTCGGTCTCGCCCTGCCACTGCTGTTCGTCGGATACTTCTTCGTCTACCCGCTCGTCACGGTCCTGGTGACGGGGCTGGCAGGTGGCGAAGGCACGTCGTTCCTGCCCGCTCTCGCCGCACCGGCGACGCGCAACGTCGCCTGGTTCACCGTGTGGCAAGCGGTCATCTCGACCGTGCTGACGGTGATCGTCGGCATGCCGGCGGCCTACGTCATGGGTCGCTTCGCCTTTCCGGGGCGTCGTGTCTTCCGGGCGTTCCTCACCGTGCCGTTCGTGCTTCCCACGGTCGTCGTCGGCGCCGCCTTCCTCGCGCTCTTCGGTCGGAACGGGGCAACCGGCATCGATCTACGGGGCAGCGTCGTCGTCATCGTGATCGCACACGTGTTCTACAACATCGCCGTCGTGGTGCGGACGGTGGGCACTGCGTGGGAATCGCTCGACCCGGCTCTCGGTGAGGCGGCGGCGACCCTCGGCGCCTCACCATGGCACGTCTTCCGGCAGGTGACCCTTCCGCTCCTGCTGCCTGCCGTGGCGTCTGCAGCGAGCATCGTCTTTCTGTTCACGTTCACGAGCTTCGGGATCATCCTGATCCTCGGCGACATCTCCACGAGCACCCTCGAAGTCGAGATCTGGCGCAGGGCGACCGGTCTCGGTGACCTCGGCGGCGCCGCCGTGCTCGCGGTGCTCCAGCTCGTCGGGGTGAGCGCCGTCCTGTGGTGGTACGCCCGGTACCAGCAGCGGCGGTCCGTCGCCCAGCGCTCCGGGCTCGGCCGGCTCCGCCCCGTGCGAAGTCGGATGGAGGCGACGATGGTCGGGGGCGTCCTGACCGCCACGCTCGGCATCGTGGGCCTGCCCCTCGTGCTGTTGGTTCGGCGATCGCTCACCGTCGACGACGCCACCGGGCTCGGGAACTACCGCTCCCTCTTCGATCAGGCCGAGACCGCCCTCGTCGTTCCGCCAGGAGAGGCGATCATCAACTCGTTCGCCTTCGCGCTGCCCGCGGTCGCCATCGCCCTGCTCATGGGGCTGGCGGCGGCGACGCTGGTGACGAGGGGGCGGGGCCGGGCCGGGGCCGCGATCGACACGGTGCTCATGCTCCCCCTCGGCACGTCCGCCGTGACGCTCGGGTTCGGCATGCTCCTGGCTCTCGACGCCCCGATCGATCTGCGCACCTCCATCGTGTTGGTGCCCATCGCCCACGGGCTCGTCGGCCTGCCGTTCGTGGTGAGGACGACCGTGCCCATGCTGCGATCGATACAACCCGTGCTGCGCGAAGCCGCCGCCGTCCTCGGCGCCGCACCGGGCCGGGTCTGGCGTGAGATCGATCTGCCGCTGGTGGCGCGAGCCGCCACGGTCGGGGCCGGGTTCGCCCTGGCCGTGTCGCTCGGCGAGTTCGGAGCGACGAACTTCCTCGCTCTCCCCGACCGCCCCACGCTCCCGGTCGCCATCTTCCGGCTGCTGGGTCAGCCAGGGACCATGGGGAGGGCGATGGCACTGGCAACGATCCTGATGATCCTCACCGGACTCGCCGTCCTCGCGATCGAACGGGTCCGCACCCCGGGAGGCGAGCTGTGAAGCTCACATGTCAGGACATCCGGGTCCGCTTCGGCGCCATAGAGGCGCTCGCCGGGGTCGACCTCGACCTCGCCGAGGGCCACCGGTTGTCGATCGTCGGTCCGTCGGGCTGCGGGAAGTCGACGCTGCTGAGGGTGATCGCCGGGCTGGTGCCCGCCGCGACGGGGCGGGTGGTCCTCGATGGCTCCGACATCACCGACGTTCCACCCCACCAGCGGAGAATCGGCCTGATGTTCCAGGAGCACGCCCTGTTCCCGCATCGTGATGTGGCCGGGAACGTCGGGTTCGGACTGCGGATGCTGGGCGTCGCCGCCGAGGTGATCGACGCACGCATCGACGAGATGCTCGCAATGGTCGGCCTCGCCGGCAGGCGGCACAGCCCGATCGACACCCTCTCCGGTGGCGAGCGCCAGCGGGTGGCACTGGCGCGAACGCTTGCGCCGGAGCCCGACATCGTGCTCCTCGACGAGCCACTGGCCTCACTCGATCGTGTGTTGCGCACCGATCTCCTCGACGAGATCACTGCGATCTTCGCCGATCTCGCCATCACGGCGATCGCCGTCAGCCATGACATCGAGGAGGCGTTCCGATTCGGGACGGATGTCGCCGTGATGGCGCCGGGCCGCATCGATCGCATCGGCGCCGCTCCCGACGTCTGGAACGACCCGGCCACGACATACACGGCAGGCTTTCTCGGATTTGCCCCGATCGTGGCCGCCACCCGGACCGGCGCCGGCGTCGGCACGGTGCTGGGGACGCTCGATCTGGCGGCCCCTCCCCTGGCCTCCCACCTGGCCATCGAACCGGACGGTCTCCACATCGCGCGCGACGGCGAGATCGCGGGTGACGTGCTGCGCGCCGGGTTCGAGCACGGTGCATGGCGTCACGTCATCGCTCTGGTCGACGGCTCGGAAGTGGTGGTACATGCGCCCGTCCGGCACGACGGCACGGTTGCCTTGCGCATCGATCCGGCTGCCGTACGGTTCGTTCAGCCCACCAACTCGGCCGTGTAGACGACCTGGCCGAATGCCGACGCCATCGTGAGGGCCGAGATACGGGCGACCTCGCGACCACGGACGACGGTGCCGTCGGCCGCAGTCAAGTCGTAGGTGTGCATCGCATCCGGGATGAACAACACCTCGTAGCCGAGGTCGGATGCCATCCGGGCCGTCGACTCACAGAGGGTGTGCAGCGGGCTGCCGCAGATCGCCATCGACCGCAGCTCGTTGGCCCGCATCCATCCGTCGAGGTCCGGCTCGCCGTAGAAGGCACTGGACGCCGTGGTCCTCACCTCGAGGGCCGGCGTGACCTCCGCAAGCAGGCTCTTGAACCTGTTGCCCTCCTTGGAAGGGTGCACCGGCGATGCCTCGTCCTCGGGGTCGTACGCGACGAAGACGACCGGCCAGCTCTGCGACGCCCAGCCTGCCAGCAGCAACTCGATGTTGGCCTCGGCACTGGGGTTGCTACGCGGTCCGAAATACGTCTCGTCGTCGAAGCCGACCTGTGCACCGATGACCACCAGTGCCGTGGCTCCCATCCAGGATGTCATGTCCTCGTTTCCTCCTGCGCAACGTCCACCCAGCGGGCTTGAGCGACCCGCACCAGATCGTCGAGCGACACCGGGTAGATCGTCGTCGGTGTGCCCGCGGCGGACCAGACCTCATCGTGCCGTCGTAGAGAACGATCGGCAAGAACCTCCACCGAGTTGACATATCCGAGGGCGGGCGTGCCACCGGCCGCCCAGCCGGTGTGATGGCGTGCTTCCTCGAGCGATGCCCGCCTCACCGGGCTCCGACCGGTGGCGGTGGCGAGCAGCTTCGGATCGACACGCCGATCCCCCGAGANNCCCCCGAGATCATGACCACGACCGGTTCGTCACCGGCCATCATCACGATCGACTTGGCGATCGCCGACAGCTCACAGCCGGCCGCCTCGGCGGCATCGGCCGATGTCTTGGTGCCGTCGGGGAAGACCATCGGCTGCACGTCGAGACCGGCCGCTGCGGCCAGCTCCATGAATCGCACCGTCGCCGGGGGCAGATCGTGCATCGGCTCCGGATCCTAAAGGAGCCTGCGCCCGCTCAACCGTGCGCCGTCTCGATCACGCCTTCTTCGGTGGCGAGGAACCGCACCTTCCGATCGTGCGGCTCGGTGGGAAGATGGTCGACGACGAGGCCGGCTGCGGTCACCCCGACGGTGAAGGCTCCGCGACGCGTGCCGGCGAGCAGCCGGTCGTAGTAGCCCGCTCCCCTCCCGAGACGGTTGCCGTACACGTCGAAGGCGAGCCCGGGGACGAGGAACACGGTCACGTCTTCGACCGAATACTCCGTCGCCGAGGCGTGTGGCTGGAGAAATCCGAAACGATGGACCTCGAGGGGACCGTCCAGCGCATGGATCGAGAGATCCCCGCCGTGGTCCGGCGTTCGGGTGGCGAGCAACCGGCCGCCGAGCCCTGCGTCACGCAGCTGCGCCAGGTCGACCTCGTGCGCCATTGCGAAGAAGGTCAACACCCTGTCGGCGTTTTGGAGTGGTGGCCAGGATCGGAGCCCATCCACGACGGCGACTGAGAGCGACTCCCAGTCGATGCCGGCGGCGCGGTCTCGTGCCCATTCCCGCCATTCCGCCTTCGAGGCCCCCGGATCGGGCTGTGCGCTCATCGCCGGCGACCTTACCCCGGTGATGTCGCCGATCGCTCCGAGGTCGGGCGAGATCGACACCAGCGGTAGCATGACGGGAGATGGAGGCACCCGACGACCGGGATCGCGTTCGCCCGCTGCCGCCCGACAGCGAACCCGGCGACATTCCACGCGCACCAAACGTGCGGGCACTTCTGCCGATGCTGGCCGGCGGGGCGATCCTGATCGCCTTCATCCTCGTCCTCGCCTCCGGGGGCGTGGGTGGGGACGACACCGTGCCTGGTGCCACGGACTCGACGACGACCACGCGCGACTTCTTCCGCAACGTCGACCCCACCACGACCATCGCGGTTCCGACGACGATCGTCACTCGCGAGGCCCCGTTGTTCGGTGAGGTGCTCCCCGCACTCGCCGACGGCCTCAACGTCGTCGTCGAGGACGCCTCGGGATCGGCTTCGGTCGCTCGCTGGCGCCTCAACCGGCGCTTCCCACGCTTCCTCGACCTGCCCGAGGGCCCCGGCACGAGCGCCTTCGACGCCTCGGGAAGCCTGGTTGCGTCACTGGGAACGGGCAACGCCGGGCCGAGTACGCGCCTGTTGTCGATCGGACCGGCGGGAGGCGGCACCCGACCAGCGTTCGTGGCCACCTTCAGCTTCCGCTGGCATGACACGACACCTGGGCTGCTCGCCGTGATCGGACGGCAACCCGACGAGGAGTCCCCCGGCCTCTATCTGGTCGAAGTCGACGCCGAGGGCAACGTGACCGGTGCAGCACGCATCATCGATGCCGACCTCGCGTGGCGAGTCGCCGGCTTTCACGACGATCGCATTGCGATCGAGGATTTCAGCGGTCTGGCATCGAGCCTGAACACGCAATCCCTCGGGACCCTGCGTCTGTTCGACGTGACCGGTGCCGAGATCGCCAGCACCATCGGGGAGGCGTTTCACACGTCGACGAGCGTCCTGGTGGGACCCGCCGAGACAGAGGATGGCTTTGCGTACACCATCTGGAACTGGGACCTCGACGACGTGACCACTTCGCGGCGCTTCCTGATAGACGGTCTGCCGGCAGCGATCAGCCCGAACGGCCTCCACGGTGCCACCGTCGTCGTCGCCAACACGTCGACGGTGGTCGTCCGCAGCGAGGACTTCGTCGTGCCGCGACGCATCGGTGTGCCCGCTTCGATCTCGCGAATCATGTTCTTCACCGACGACCACCTCGCCGCGTTTGCGGAATCGACGGGCAAGTTCTTCGTGATCCAGTGGAGGGCCGGCATCGTCCACGAGTTCGAACTCGACGGTGCAACCATCAGGGCCGTTGCCGCCCCCGGTTTCCCGCCCAACCATCCCTCCGCCGTGCCACTCGAGGCGACGGGCTAGCCGAGAGCCACCCTCAACGGCCGAACGAGATCACCGCGGGTGCCCACGACGACGTCCGCTGCGCCCAGCCATGTCGCCATCTCGAGCAGATCCGTTGCCAGCCGACCGGCGACGGCAACTCGATCGACGCCCTCCTCGTGGAACGCACCCTTGACGAGGAGACGACCCGCCTTGCGATCGAGCTTGAGATCGACGCGCCCCACCAGCCGTTCATCGAGCAGGTACGGAAGCACGTAGTAGCCGTGGACCCGCTTCGGCTCCGGCACGTAGATCTCGATCCGATAGTGGAAGTCGAAGAGGCGCTCCGCGCGGTCGCGGTTCCACACCACCGGATCGAACGGCGACAGCAGCGCGCTGCCTGTGACGGTCCGAGGCCGGGTGGCCTCCGGGTGCAGGTACACCGGCCTCTTCCAGCCGGGGACCTCCACCTCTTCGAGCCGCCCCTCGTCGGCGAGCCGGGCGAGGATGGGTCGCACGGTGGGCGCATGGAGCCGGTGATAGTCGATGAGATCGGCGGCGGTGCCGATGCCGTGGGCTTCGGCGGCCAGCATCAGGAGCTCCTCGTGGGCCTGCTCCGGAGGAGGCGTCGGGAGGTCGAGGATCTCCTCGGGAACGACTCGCTCCGGAAGGTCGTAGACCCGTCCGAAGCTCCCATTGCGATACGCGGTGATCTCGCCCTGGGCAAACAGCGCCTCGAGCGCGATCTTCCCCTTGCCGTACCCCCACCACGGGCCTTGCCGTTCGCCCGAATCGGCGAGATCGCTGACGGTGAGCGGCCCGTGGGCCGCGATCTCGTCGCGGACCGACTCGATGTAGCCGGGATGCTCCTCCATCAGCTCGCGGTAGCGACGCCATCGCAGCGGCTCGTCCATCCGCCACCGCACCAGGGGGTGGTGCGCAACGGGCACGAGCGACGCTTCGTGGGCCCAATACTCGAACACCTCACCGGAGTGGCTCGTCCAGGCATCGAGCGCATCGACGTCGTATGGGCCGAGCCGGGCGAACATCGGGAGGTAGTGGGACCGGGCGACGACGTTGACCGAGTCGAGCTGCAGGAGCTTCATGTCGCCCATCGCTCGCCGGAAGTGTCGCCGGTCGATCCTCCCCTTCGGCCGGGAGCGCGCCAGCCCCTGGGCGGCGAGGGCGATTCGGCGGGCGGCGTCGACGGAAACGGTGCGCATCTCGGTCCGGTCGGAGACGGTCGGGCTACGCTAGCCACACCATGGCTCGCAGGCTCTACCTGGCACTTCGCACCGCAGCCGCAGCCGTGTTCTTCATGCCGTACACGATCCTCATCGCCACGGTGATCGTTGGCATCGCCCTCGTACGTCAGGACGCGCCGGTCATCCAGCGTCTCATCCTCCACTGGTCGCGGGTCTTCATCCGGCTCACCGGATCATCCATCGAGATCGCCGGTCGCGAGCACATCGACACCGACGGACAGTACGTCTTCGTCGCCAACCACCTGTCGAACGCCGACATCCCTGCAATGTTCCTGACGGCACCCGTTCCGATCCGCTACCTGGCCAAGAAGGAGGTCTACCGGATACCAATGGTCGGCCTCGCCATGCGGCGAATCGGGATGGTGCGGGTGGATCGGGAGCGGGGCAGCGCCATCCATGCCGAGGTGAACGCCGGTGTCGCCGAGGCGACGGCGCGGGGGCACTCACTCATCATCTTCCCCGAAGGCACCCGCGCCGTCGGTGGTGAGCCGGCCCCGTTCAAGAAGGGGGCCTTTCGCATCGCCATCGCCAACGACCTGACGATCGTCCCGGTGACGGTCGAGGGCACGTGGGAGATCTGGCGGCCAGGGGCGAAGACGGTGACGCCGGGGCACATTCGCACGCTGATCCACGAGCCGATCCCGACGGCCGATCTGTCCCTCGGCGACATCGACCACGTGAGAGATCGCGCCCGTGACGCCATCGTCGAGGGGTGGGGGCGGCTCCGCTCCGGTGCCGACGCCTGAGACCTCAGAGAGCCACAGGCCGATTGCGACTACTGGATGCTGGGTGTCTGGGGGGCCGGGTCCATCACGGCCCGTCGCACGGCGTGCGGGACCCCGAGGTAGAGACCCACGACGAGGGCGGCGGCCAGGGCCGGGACGGTGGAGAGCAGCGAGACGTAGATCGGGAAGGCGATGAGGAGGGCGATGACGCGACCCCACATGGCTGCCCGTCGTGCGGTCGTCGTCGTGTGCGCGTCCATCGTGTCCATCCTCGATCGGTGTGTCTCGTGACTCTGATCGGCGGCTCTTCGGCGATCTTGAGGACACCTCAGTCGTAGACACCCGTCATCAGTGTCCTTCCGTCTCGGACCTCACAGAGGAATGCTCCTGCGGACGTGACCAGCTGATAGCGATCGCTGTTGCCCTCGCCCTCCCACCACCGGCCGATCTTCCGCCACGGTCCCGCCCACGAGAGCACAGGCACCCACCGGCTGCCGAGACGCACCCTGACCGGAATGCCGTCGTCCCACTCAACCTCGAGGGGATGGGGCTCCGGGGGAACCAGGGAAGGTGCGGGCGACGGCACCGCCCCGGGCCATGGGGCGGATGGATCGCGCCGTGGCGCCGGAGTCGTCTGCCCCCATCGATACCACTGCACCCGCTCGGCGGGGTCGCGGCCGCCCTGCGGTCGCGCCTGGAGGACGCCGTCCTCTCCCACGATCGCCTGGGTCTGGATGAGGGCCCGGTGCGATTCGGCGCTGGTTCGGGCATCCTCGTGGATCGCGAGCTGCCGGCCGTCCCCCGAGATGTCGGCGGGCTCGAGTCGCAGCCGGACCACTCCGCCTCGTATACCGGGGCCACTGTCGTGCCGTTTGGCGTCGAGCCAGGCGCGGAGCTGCCAGCGCACCCGCTCGGCGAGCGTCTCCTCGTCGAACGGGTCCTTGTTGCGCCAGACACGAACCCGTTCCTCCCCGTCGGCGGCGACGGCGGTGACCTCGACACGATGTGGAGCCGAACCCGAGGCTCGTATCTCGGTCAACAGACGATGCGCCATGCTCCTGGCGAGGAAGGCAGCCTGGTCGAGGTTCTGGAGCGGCGGCGAGAACGTCTCGTCGATGGTGAGATCCGCCGGCACCTGCCTGGGTGAGAGCATCCCGTGCTCACCGGTGGCGAGCCGATGGGCCCGCAGCCCTTCGGAGCCGAAACGCGACACGATGGCGGCCCTGGGGATCCCGGCGAGCTCTCCGAGCGTGGTGATGCCCAGCCAGCGAAACGTCTCGGCCATCTCCTCCCGGTCGAGGCTCGAGATGTCGAGCCCGGCGAGAAACCCGGCCGTGTCGTCGACGAGGACGACAGGGTCGGCGGGCTCTGCCTGCAACGCAGCTCGTCTGGCGAGAAAGGGACCGTCGGCGAGACCCACACGGAACCCGGGCCCCGTGACCCTGTCCAGCTCCTTCGCCAGATGCTCGACGAGCTGCTCCTCTCCCCCGTAGAAGCTCACTGCGCCGCCGACGGGAACGAGCACGAGACCGGGCATGACGATCTCGATATGAGGAATGATCGACTCGATCGTCTGCGCCACGGGCTCGAAGCGTGCTGCTTCTCCCCCCGGGTCGGCGATGAAGGTCACGACATCGGGACACACCGCCTCGGCCTCGCGGCGGCGCATCCCGTGGGCGATCCCGGCATCGACGGCGAGCTGGTTGCGCGCCAGGACCCGGTTGTCCTCACCGACCGCCTGAGCGGGCCTATCCGGCGGCGCGTCCGGACGCCGGAGCGGCCAGTCCGGGTACCACACGCAGAGCGTCCGCTCCATGGTCCTCCACCTCGATCGTCCTCGTCATCCCGCGCATGACCTTCCCCGACGCTTCGACGACCAGACGACGACTCCGCAGCGCCCCGTGTCCGTCGTCGGTCCCTTCCCAGTGGATGCCTTTCGCCTCGAGGCGGAGCTGGGTGACGCCACCCGGCAACCCTCCGGCGATCGGTCGCAGGATGAGCGGCGATCGTCTCGTTCTCGCCAGGGTGGCCAGCGTCCTGAGCTGGGCATCCTTCGTTCCCCGTGCCACCTCG
>JABAOD010009557.1_pt6 | contig 10344 bp, 12 predicted proteins | sample 7062151 | NCBI WGS metagenome assembly JABAOD01 (sample SAMN14538626, study PRJNA623070) | marine sediment metagenome | biome: marine biome [ENVO:00000428]; feature: marine pelagic biome [ENVO:01000023]; material: deep marine sediment [ENVO:00002113] | place: India: Gulf of Khambhat ... | reverse complement strand
TCAGATGGAAGATGCGCTGCACAAGCGAATCGTGGGACAGGACGAGGCAATCAACACCGTCTCCAAGGCGGTGAGGCGGGCGCGTGCTGGCCTGAAGGATCCTAGGCGCCCCGTGGGCTCGTTCATCTTCCTGGGTCCCACCGGCGTCGGGAAGACCGAGCTGGCCAAGGCCCTCGCCGAGTTCATGTTCGGCAGCGAGGAGGCCCTGATCAAACTCGACATGTCCGAGTTCATGGAGCGGCACNNCATCGGCTACGACGAGGGCGGCCAGCTGACAGAGGCCATCCGTCGACGGCCTCACAGCGTGATACTTCTCGACGAGGTCGAGAAGGCGCACCCCGACGCCTTCAACATGCTCCTCCAGATCATGGAGGACGGGAATCTCACCGACGCCAAGGGAAGACGGGTGGACTTCCGCAACACGATCGTCCTCATGACCTCCAACGTTGGCGCCAAGGATCTGATCAAGGGAGTCAGCCTGGGGTTTTCCATCCACCAAGATGATGCCCGTTCGGACAGGGACCAATACGAGAAGATGAAGGACAAGGTCCTCGACCAGATGAAGCGGACCTTCCGACCCGAGTTTTTGAACCGGCTAGATGCCATCGTCGTCTTCCATGCTCTGAACCCGGGCCACATCAAGCAGATCGTGGATCTCATGGTCGCAGAGGTCGAGGAGCGGCTGGCAGTGCGGTCCATCGGTCTCACCCTCACCGAGGAGGCCAAGGAGTTGCTCGCCGAGGAGGGCTACGATCCCAACTACGGGGCCCGCCCGTTGCGCAGGTTGATCCAGAGCAAAGTGGAGGACGCCCTGTCGGAAGGGTTCTTGGCGGGGGAGTTCGAGGAGGGAAGCAGCGTCCTCGCCGAGGTGGAGGAGGGGAACCTGGTTCTTCGGGCTCAGCAGGCGGAGGCTGTTACCTCATAGCTCCTGCGCCGACTCCGGACCAACCGTGCGCCATCAGCGAGGAGCCACCGGCTCCTCGTCTCCGTTTCTCCAGGCTTTGACACTCAACGGGCGCTGTGTTAAGATTTGGTTAGGATTTATCGCCGCTAGGAGAGGGCGCAGGACATAATTCGATAGCATTTATCCCGGATCTGAACTGGACCTAAGAGTACCTGAGGAGATCGCGCAGAGGCTGTCCCCCAACCACGCAGGACAAGACCCATTGGCTGAGCCATCAGCCAGCGCGTGACACCCGATCCCGTACCACAGTGATGAGTGTACTCTCAGGTACACTCATCGATCGCTTTCGGCGACGTCACCACCAGGTCCGACCACCGGGAAGGAGGGAGGCCGCTACGTGGTGAGATTAGAGCTTTCCATCCGGATTGTCGGGATGATCGTCTTCGCGGCGATCGGCTGGCTTCTGGGCGACTACCTGGTCGAAGTTTCTGGTACGAACGCGGCCTTCCGCTACACCCTGGCCCTCACGCTGGCGGGCGCCGCGCTGGGCCTTCTGACCGCCCCTTGGCTGATCCTCAGGCCGGCCTTCCTGATCCAGCGCAGCATCCGCCAGCTCCCGGTACGTGTGCTGCTGTTGGGAGGGGTCGGATTGGGGCTGGGTCTGCTGATCGCCCTTCCGCTGGCGATCGCCCTCTCGTTTCTGCCTGACCCCGTCGGGGGAATCACGCCCATCGTGGCAAGCGTCCTCCTGGGCGCCCTGGGCACTGCTGTCTTCACCCTGCGACACGAGGAGATCTGGAACCTCATCGCCGGTCGGATCCGGGGGGAGGCCCCACCCGTGGAAGATGAAGAGGAGCTCGTTCTCCTCGACACCAGCGTCATCATCGATGGGCGGATCGCCGACATCAGCGAGACCGGCTTCATAGACCGCACGATGCTGATCCCCCGGTTCATTCTGGACGAGGTCCAGTACATCGCTGACTCGCCCGACACGCTCCGCCGGAATCGAGGCCGCAGAGGATTGGATATCCTGAATCGGTTGCAGAAGGGACGCGGGGCGGCTCTCCGCATCACCGACATGGACGTCGAGGACATGCGGGATGTGGACGGCAAGCTGGTGGCCCTTGCGAAGCGGCTCAGCGCCACCGTAATCACCAACGACTACAACCTGAACCGGGTGGCCGAACTTCAGGGGGTGCGGGTTCTCAACATCAACGAATTGGCCAATGCCGTCAAGGCGGTGTTCTTGCCCGGAGAGGTCCTGGAGCTCCAGGTGATCCAGGAGGGCAAGGAGCCCGGACAAGGGGTAGGGTACCTGGACGATGGAACCATGGTAGTGGTGGAAAACGGCCGGCGGCACATTGGGACCACCCAATCCGTCCTCGTAACGCGCGTCCTTCAGACCGTGGCGGGGCGGATGATCTTCGCGCAACCCCAGAAAGAGGACTAGCGGTACCGCTTCATGCCCATCATCACGGTCTCCCGGCAGTTGGGCAGTGGGGGCAATGAGATCGCCGCCCAGGTCGCCGAGACGCTAGGCTATCGCTTCGTCGACCGCGAGATCATCCACCACGCGGCCCGTGAGGCCGGAGTGCCCAAGGTGGCTCTCCAGGAGATGGAGTTCGAGGGCCACCGCAGTTTCATCGAACGAATCCTCGACGGCCTCAGGACCATGCCCGCCATCCCCGACACTCCCCAGGCCTCAATCCGAGAGGCTCAGGCCCAGATTCCCCTGCCGTTCGGAGGAATCCTCACTCCAGCTCTTCCTCCAGTGGCGGCCACCCTCAAGGACTACGTCAGCATGGTCAACCTCGTGATCGAGGACCTGGCACAGGACGACGATGTGGTGATCGTCGGACGAGGTGGACAGGCCATCCTCCGCGACCACGCGAACGCCTTCCACCTCCAAGTGATCGCTTCGGTGGCGAGCCGCGCGGCACGATTGGTGGCTCAGCGAGACTGGGAAGAGACACACGCCAAGGCACACATAAGCGCCAGCGATCGGGCCCGAGAGGACTACATGCGCCGGTTCCACCGCATCGACTGGCTTGAACCGGGTCACTACGATCTCGTGATCAACACAGATCGACTCTCAATTGAAGCCGCTTCCCAGATCGCGCTGTCGGCGCTCCAGCAACGCCGGGTGCCGGGATCAGTCCCCGATTCGGATGAAGGACAGGGCTGACCGTCCGCGTCTCCAGCGATGGCGCTGAAGCTGACCAACACCCTGACGGGCCGCAAGGAGGCTTTCGAGCCTCTAGAGGAAGGCCGAGTGCGCATGTACGTGTGCGGTCCGAACCTCTACGGACCGGCTCACGTAGGCCACGCCATGAGCTACATCATCTTCGACGTGCTGCGCCGCTACCTCGAGTACCGGGGCTATCAGGTCACCCACGTCCAGAACTTCACCGACGTGGAGGATCGCATCATCGAGGTGGCCCAGGCGGAAGGAACCACCATCGAAGCCTTGGCCGCACGGTACATTGACCGCTTCCAACATGAGATGGATGCCCTCAACGTACGGAAGGCCGACCACTACCCTCGCGCCACGGAAGTGGTGCCTCGCATGGTGGAGATGATCTCGGGGCTGCTGGAGAAAGGATATGCCTACTCGTCGGACGGGGACGTGTACTTCCGCGTCGAACGGGACGAAGACTATGGCAAGCTCACCGGTCGCGCCCTCGAGAGCATGCGAGCGGGGGCGCGGGTCGAGGTGGACGGACGTAAGGAACACCCCATGGACTTCGCTCTTTGGAAGGCGTCCAAGCCGGGGGAGCCGGCGTGGGACAGCCCTTGGGGTCCGGGCCGTCCCGGGTGGCACATCGAGTGCTCGNNCCACGAGAACGAGATCGCCCAGTCCGAGTCCTTCACCGGGATCGTCCCCTTTGTCCGCTTCTGGGTCCACAACGGTCTCCTGCGACCCTCCGACGACACTGAGAAGATGACACGTCATCTCAGCAACTTCGTCAGCACGCAGGAAGCGCTCGAGCGGTATCCGTCAGACGCTTTGAGGCTCTTCATCCTCTCCTCCCACTATCGGAGCCCTCTCACCTGGTCCGAGGATGCGGTGCGCGCCGCCCAGCGTGGGCTCACCGGGCTGATCGCCGCCCTTCGGCCTGCCCTCGGCAAGGAGGAGGCCGCAGCGCTGGACCAGAAGAGGGTGGAGACGGTCGAGGCCTTTGTCGCGGCGATGGACGACGACCTCAACACAGCTCAGGCCCTCACCCCTCTGCATGGACTGGCCCGGGCCATCAACGAGGCGAAGGACCAGGGAGCCGGCGGGAAGACCGTGGCCGCAGCTCAGGAAACGCTGCGAGAGCTGGCTGAGGTCCTGGGCCTGCGACTCCGGGAAGCTCGCGAGGTCGATGAGGAAACCCGACGCTACATTGAGGAGCGGATCGCCGAGAGGGATCGATTGCGGGCTGAGCGGAACTGGGACGAGGCCGACCTTGTCCGTTCCCAGCTTGCCGAGCAGGGCATCGTGCTAGAGGACACCCCGCAGGGAACCCTCTGGCGAGTGGGGACCAAACCGGAGGCCTCGGATGAGGGGGCGGACGGTTGACCGACCCAGGCATCAAAGGTATAATTCCGCTCCAGTCCGCGGACAGGTTCGAGAGGACGGTCCCCAGATTGTCCTGCTGCCCGCCGGAATGCTCCGGAGGGAGGTGCGGAGCCGGCGGGTTCTCGTTCGTCAGGCTGGCGTAGCTCAACGGTAGAGCAGCGGTTTTGTAAACCGCGGGTTGGAGGTTCAATTCCTCTCGCCAGCTTCCGGAAGGGGGTGAGCATCGAACCGAGCCCTACGCCGGGTATGCGGCCCCAGCTGAGCTCCGGCCCGCGGGCGGGTACCGAAGTGGACAAACGGGGCTGACTGTAAATCAGCTGGCTTTACGCCTTCGGAGGTTCGAATCCTTCCCCGCCCACCACAAGCCGAGCCGGGCGGCCGAGCGTGCGGCCGCCAGCGAGGTCGCAGCGCTTGGCCAAGCGCCCACGTAGCTCAGTCGGTAGAGCACATTCTTGGTAAGAATGAGGTCACCGGTTCAAATCCGGTCGTGGGCTCTAGATGTGTGTGAGGAGGAGGTAGATGTCCAAGGAGAAGTTCGTACGCGACAAGCCCCACGTGAATGTGGGAACCATCGGCCATGTCGACCACGGCAAGACCACCCTGACTGCGGCCATGACCAAGGTCCTCTCTTTGAAGGGACTGGCCGACTTCCGTCCCTTCGACACCATCGACAACGCTCCTGAGGAGAAGGCCAGGGGGCTGACCATCGCCATCTCCCATGTGGAGTACGCCACCGACAAGCGTCACTACGCCCACATCGACTGTCCGGGCCATGCCGACTACATCAAGAACATGATCACCGGGGCGGCGCAGATGGACGGAGCGATTCTGGTGGTGAGCGCGGCTGACGGCCCGATGCCGCAGACGCGGGAGCACGTGCTGTTGGCGCGGCAGGTGGAGGTGCCGGCCATGGTGGTGTTCATGAACAAGGTGGACATGATGGACGACCCGGAGCTGTTGGAGCTGGTGGAGCTGGAGATGCGGGAGCTGTTGACCAGCTACAAGTTCCCGGGGGACGAGATCCCCATCGTGAGAGGGTCAGCCTTGAAGGCTTTGGAGTCTGACTCCCAAGACCCCGATGCTGAGGAGTATGCGACCATCTGGGAGCTGTTGGGTGCCGTAGACGAGCACATCCCGACGCCTGTTCGGGAGGTAGACAAGCCGTTCTTGATGCCGGTGGAGGACGTGTTCAGCATCAAGGGCCGGGGCACGGTGGCCACGGGTCGTGTGGAGCGGGGCAGGATCGAGCCCATGGTGGAGATAGAGATCATCGGGCTTCGGGACGAAGTGACCAAGACCACCGTCACCAGCCTCGAGATGTTCAAGAAGACCCTGGACTATGCCCAGGCGGGGGACAACGTAGGGTGTCTTCTGCGTGGGATCGAGCGGGACGAGATCGAGCGGGGTCAGGTGCTGGCGACCCCCGGCTCCATCAAGCCCCACACTGGGTTCCAGGGGGAGGTGTACATCCTCAGGAAGGAGGAGGGAGGCCGTCACACCCCCTTCTTCACCGGTTACCGGCCCCAGTTCTACATCCGGACCATGGACGTGACAGGCGAGGTCCAGCTCCCCGACGGCGCCGAGATGGTGATGCCGGGGGACAACGTGAACCTGGGAGTGAAGCTGATCGCCCCCGTGGCGCTGGAGGAAGGCTCCCGCTTCGCCCTGCGGGAAGGGGGTCGGACCGTGGGCGCCGGGGTCATCACCAAGATTCTGGACTAGAGGGATGGCCCGGAAGACGGTGCGGGTCGTGGTGACACTAGAGTGCACCGAATCCCACACGCGCAACTATGTCACGACCAAGAATCGTCGCAACGACCCCGGGCGGCTTGAGCTGATGAAGTATTGTCCGGAGTGTAAGAGGCATACCCTCCACCGCGAGACGAAGTAAGGGGCGGGGGTTCCCGCCCCTCACTGCGGTGGCGCAAACCGAAGGCCAGGAGGATCGTGGCGAGGAGAGCACGGCGGGTGGCACGGCGGCCTAGGCCGGCATCCGTCGCTCGGGAAAACCCCATCAGCCGCTTTGTGAAGGAGACCCGCTCGGAAATCCGGAAGGTAACCTGGCCTACCCGCCAAGAGGCCTTGAACATGACCGCAATCGTGATTGCAGTGACGCTCACCATGGCGATCGCCTTGGGGCTGCTCGACTACTTGTTCACCCAGATCTTCCGCCTGCTGGTGGCGTTGGGCAACTAGGGACACCGACGACCGATGGCACAGGAACAGGTCAAGGAAGACGCGGCGGACGAGCTCGTGACAGCCGCCGAGCCGGCGGTCGAGGAGGCCTCGGACCAGGTCGCCTCCGAAGCCGACGAGCACGCGGAGGAGGCCGAGGAGAGAGCGGAGACGACGGAAGAGGAGGATTCCGCCGAACCCGTCGCTGTGGAGCGCGATGACGCAGCGATCGAGTTGGAAGACGAGCCTGCCGAGCCGGAGGTCGATCTGCCCGAGGGCACGGCCTGGTACGTGATCCACTGCTACTCGGGGTACGAGTTCAAGGTTCAGCGAAACCTCCTGAATCGCATCGAGTCCATGGGGATGGAGGACTACATTTTCGACGTGGTGGTCCCCACCGAGGAGGAGGTAGAGTTGCGGGAGGGGAGGCGACGCACGGTTGAGCGGCGCATCTTCCCTGGCTACCTCTTCGTCCAGATGCTGATGACCGACGACTCCTGGGCGGTGGTCCGCAACACCCCCGGGGTCACGGGGTTCGTGGGTTCGGGGACCAAGCCCACCCCGGTCCCTCAGAGCGACATCGACAAGATCCGGCACCGAATGGAGGAGGAAGAGCCCCGCGTCAAGGTGTCATTCCGGGAGGGGGAAGGCGTCCGCATCGTCGATGGCCCCTTCGCCGATTTCATGGGCACCGTGGACGAGATCAATCCGGAGCGGGGCAAGGTCAAGGTGCTAGTGTCCTTTTTCGGTAGGGAAACCCCGGTCGAACTGGACTTCCTCCAGGTCGAGAAAGGGTAGCTCCCCCTAGCTGGCTGAGCCGAGCCGCTCCAGAGAGGGAACGTGGCCAAGAAGGTAGCCGCTATCATCAAGCTGCAGATCCCGGCCGGCCAGGCCAGTCCGGCCCCGCCGGTGGGGCCGGCCCTGGGCCAGCACGGTCTCAACATCATGGCGTTCTGCAAGGAGTACAACGCCCGGACGGCGGGACAGCCGGGTATGATCATCCCCGTGGAGATCACGGTGTACCAAGACCGCTCCTTCTCCTTTGTCACCAAGACTCCCCCCGCCGCTGACCTGCTCAGAAAAGCCGCAGGTGTGGAAAAGGGATCGGCCGATCCCCTCCGGGAGCCGGTAGGAAGGGTGACCCGCCAGAGTGTTCGCGAGATCGCCCAGGTCAAGATGAAGGACCTGAATGCCAAGGACCTTGATGCGGCGGAGCGGATCATCATAGGGACCGCCCGCAGCATGGGGATCCAGGTAGAGGACTAGCATGGGAAGACGCGGCAAGCGCTTCCGCGAGGCTGCAGCCAAGATCGACCGCTCACAGGCCTACCCCCCTGAGGAGGCGATACGGCTGGTCCGCGAGACTTCTCCTACCACATTCGATGCTACCGTGGAGGCACACCTCCGGATGGGTGTGGATCCCCGCCACTCCGACCAGCAGGTGCGGGGGGTGATCCTGCTCCCGCATGGTACGGGACGCGAGGTCAAGATCCTCGTCTTCGCTGAGGGCGAGGCCGAGAAGATTGCGGAGGCCGAGGGGGCCGACTACGTGGGCGCGGACGACCTCATCAAGAAGATCGAGGGCGGATGGCTGGAGTTCGACGTGGCGGTGGCCATTCCTCAGCTGATGGGCAAGGTCGGAAAGCTGGGCCGGATCCTCGGTCCGCGCGGCCTGATGCCCAACCCCAAGGCGGGGACGGTGGTCCCGGCGGAGGACCTTCCGCGAGTAATCAAGGAGTCCCGCTTGGGACGGGTGGAGTTCAAGATCGACAAGACGGCCAATCTCCACGTCCCGATCGGGAAGGTCAGCTTCAGCGCCGAGAAGCTCGTCGAGAACCTGGCCACTCTGATGGAAGCCGTGGTTCGCGCCAAGCCCGCCGGGTCCAAGGGCCAGTACATCAAGAAGGTGGTGCTCACATCCACCATGGCCCCGGGGGTGAAGGTGGACATCCCGCAGGCGATGGCTATGCGGGCCGCCTAGCCTCGGCCCGCCCGCTGCCGCGCTGGCGGCACGCTCTTTTCAAGATATATAGCGCCTGAGACAGCAGGGATCCGCCCGTGGGCGGGTTTAATCTCCTGCCGAGGCCGGCGACGAAGACAGCGCCTTCCTGCCTCGACGGGGAGGCGCGTTCTAGTGGGAAGAGGATTCTAAGCGAGGAGGTGAATAGCATGGCCCTTTCGCGGGAGCGCAAGGATGAGATTGTCGGGGAGCTGGAGGATATGTTGCGGAGCAGCGAGGCCCTGCTCATGACCGACTACCGCGGGATGACGGTTGGTCAGATGCAGACCATCCGAAACCGGCTAGGAGAACTTGACTGCACCTACCGAGTCGTGAAGAACCGGCTGGTCCGGCTGGCCATGGACCGAGCTGGTATCGAGTACGTCCCGGAACTGTTCGACGGTCCGACGGCGATTGGGTTCTGTCAGCAGGACGTGGTGGGGCCCGCCCAGGCGCTTGTGGCGTATGCCAGAGAGACCAAGATCCTCACCGTCCGTGGAGGGCTCATGGGAGATCGGGTCCTCGACCAACCCCAGGTAGAAGAGATCGCGTCCCTCCCCACCCGCGACGAGCTGCTGGCCCAGATGATGTCTCGGCTGCAAGCTCCGGTCCGCGGGCTGGCCTACGTCCTCTGGGAGCAGGTACAGGGCTTGCTGAGGGTGGTCACGGCACGGGCGCGGGAACTCGAGGGAACTACGGAATCAGCATAGGTTCAACGAAATGGAGGTGAATCAGATGGCGAAGAAGGCGACGAAGAAAGCGGCAGCCAAGGCCTTGACCATCGACGACCTGGTGGCCTCGGTGGAGCAGATGACGGTGTTGGAGCTCAACGAGTTCGTCAAGGCTCTCGAGGAGCGACTGGGGGTCTCGGCGGCAGCGCCGGTGGCAGTGGCAGCGATGCCAGGTGCAATGCCCGCGGCACCAGCGGAAGCAGCCGAGGAGAAGACCGAGTTTGACGTGGTCCTCAAGGAAGTCGGCGCCCAGAAGATCCAGGTGATCAAGGCTGTCCGGGAGCTGACCGGACTGGGCCTCCGCGAGGCCAAGGACCTGGTTGAAGGCGCCCCGGCTCCAGTCCGGCAAGGCGCCACGCAGGAGGATGCCAACCAGGCCAAGCAGAAGCTGGAGGAGGCCGGAGCTACGGTCGAGCTTGCCTAGAAGGGATCCCGGCCGCTAGTCCGCGTGGCCGCTGCCGCGGTCGGAATCAAGGCGATAGAGGCCCCGGTCCTCCGCAGCAGCGATCCTGAACGGAATCTAGAGACTCTCGAGCGAGGCGATCTCGCCTCGGAGCCGTTCGAGATCTTCCTCGAGCTGACGCCAGGCCCCGTAGTACTCGCGGACCTCGTGCTCTGCGTCCTCTGAGGGCTCCTGCGTCTTTCGTGGAGGATGCCCCATGAGCTCTTCCAGCTTCTCCTGAGTCGTCTTCAGGCTCTGACCGGTTTCCGCCATCCGGCGCTTCAGGATCGGGAGCACCGTCTCTTTGACCAGCAGCGCTCCATCAGATCCCAGCTCGATAAGCCGCTCTCGTGCCAGCCGTTCGCGCCGCTCCGCCTCCTGATAGAGCAATTCCCGCTGGCGAGTCTGCACCTCAGGAGGAGTCGCGCCACGGCCGACCGGGAGCGGCTGGCTGAGCGCAGCCTGGGCTTCGGCCAACCTCAGTCGGGCCACGCGCCAGGCTCGATGCCTCTTCTGCAGTGATCCCTCGGC
>JABAOD010030497.1_pt1 | contig 10353 bp, 8 predicted proteins | sample 7062151 | NCBI WGS metagenome assembly JABAOD01 (sample SAMN14538626, study PRJNA623070) | marine sediment metagenome | biome: marine biome [ENVO:00000428]; feature: marine pelagic biome [ENVO:01000023]; material: deep marine sediment [ENVO:00002113] | place: India: Gulf of Khambhat ... | reverse complement strand
CTCGGTCAGGGCGTAGGCGCCCAGGTACTCGGCGGTGGCCAGCTTGGGCAGGTACTTCTCCTTCTGCTCCTCGTCGCCGAAGAAGACGATCGGCAGGGTGCCGATGCCGACGTGGCCGGAGAAGGTGACGATCCAGGAGGCCGAGCCGCCCCGGGTCAGCGCCTCGACCACCAGCGCCGAGGTGGTCTTGTCGAGCTCCATGCCGCCGTAGCGCTCGGGGATGTCGATCCCGGTCAGACCGAGCTCGGCGACCTCCCGGAGCAGCTTGAGGCTCAGCTCGCGGTTGGGCTTGGAGAGGTTGTCCTTTTCGGGCAGGATGCGCTCGCGCGCGAACTCCCGCACCATCCGGTCGATCTCCTTCTGCTCTTCGCTGAAGCGCTCACGGGTGAAGATCTGCCGCACCACCGGCTCGACCAGGAAGGCGCCGCCGGCGGGCGCGGCCGCGGGCGCCGGCCGCTTGCGCTCGGGAGCGGCCTTCTCGGCGGCCGGTGCGACCGTCTTCGGGGAGGGTTTCTCGGCTACCGGGGATGTGGTGGATCCGCTCATCGCTCTCGCCTCTCTCATCCGGTCGGGTTCACGAAGGGGGGCGTCGGACAGCTCGGCAGGGCGCTCGGGACCGATCCGATGCTTCGCCGCACTGCGGCCCCAGTATAGCACTATTTTGCTGCACCGCGGCATGGCGATTCTGGAGCCGTAATCACCTCCGAAAGGACTCTTCCGGCCGCCACCCGGCGGGGTAGGGGTCGACCACCCGGCCGGGCGTTTCTCTGGATAAGGCCCTCGTCGATACTTGAGATGCAAGGGGGGCGAAGCGTTCCGCCGTCCGCTCTCGGGGACCGGCTCGGCTCTCCCGAACTCTCATGAAATCGAAAATCAGCCTGCAGATCATTGTGGCGGTGTCCGCGGTCTCGCTGGTCGCCTTCGGCAGCTCTTCGGTGGTGCTGGGTGGTCCTGAACCGCCTCAACACCTCGATGATCGCCTTCAAGTGGGATGCGCCGGTGCACTACTACCCGAGCTGGCAGGAGATCGTGGTCACCCTGATGATCATCTTCGCCGAGATCTGGGTCTTCCGCTGGATCGTGCTGCGGATGCCGGTGATGAGCGAGCATCCGAGGTCGGTCGCTATTGCCCGGAGCGCCGCCGACCGGGCGCTGGCGGCCGGTGCGTAGCCGAGGAGGTGGCTCGATGGAGACCTACACCTACGTCAACATCTTCGAGACCAAGGGCCTCGAGTACCTGCTGCTGATCTGCTTCCTGGTGCTGTTCATCTTCCTGGTGCGCTACCTGCAGCCGCCGTCCGAGGAGTCACGCAGACGGCGCCGCCACGGGCGGACCCCTCCCCCCGGCCTGACGATCCTCCTGGCGTGGCCGCCCCTCGCCGCCGGCGCCCGCTGGCTGGCCAGGCTGCTCGGCCGGGTCGGCGGGCGCTGATCCGCGACCCCGCCTCCGGCAAGCGGTGCGGCCCGCCGCCGCCGCTCCGGGCGGGCCGGTCACCACCCTCAGGGACGGTGGCAAGACGACGCCGAAGGGCTACGCTGACGGCAGGCATGCAGCCGGGAGCCACGCCCGTGAGTCGAGCCGTCGAGCCGTCCGTCTTCGAGCGCATGGTGGAGATCCGGCGCGATCTCCACCGCCATCCCGAGCTGAGCTGGCAGGAGAGGCGCACCGCGCGGCGGCTGCGGCGGCGCCTGCGCGAGCTCGGCATCGAGGCCCGGCCGGTCTGCGGCACCGGCCTGGTCGCCGACCTGCCGGGGCCGGCAGGGCGGCCGATCGTCGCCCTCAGGGCCGATCTCGACGCCCTGCCGATCCAGGAGGAGACCGGGCTCGAGTTCAGCTCGGTCCACGCCGGCGTCATGCACGCCTGCGGTCACGACGGCCACGCGGCGATGCTGCTGGGGGCGGCGGAGATGCTGGCCGGCGAGCCCCGGCTGCCGGCGCCGGTGCGGCTGATCTTCCAGCCGGCCGAGGAGCGCGGCGCCGGCGCCGAGGCGATGCTCGAAGAGGGGGTGCTCGACGGCGTCGGCATGATCTTCGGCGGCCACCTCGACCGTCACTTCCCGACCGGCTGGATCGTCGCCGCCGAGGGCCCGGTGAACGCCTCGACCGACGGCTTCCGCATCTCAGTGCGCGGCCAGGGCGGCCACGCCGCCCGGCCCCACGAGGCGGTCGACGCGGTCGTCGTCGGCAGCCTGATCGTCATGGCGATCCAGACGATCGTCTCGCGGGAAGTCGATCCCGCCCACCCCTCGGTGGTCACCGTCGGCCGCTTCGACGCCGGCACGGCCGGCAACGTCATCGCCGGCCAGGCGCTGCTCGAGGGCACCATCCGCGCCCAGGACGAGGCCGTGCGGCAGCATCTGCAGCGCTCGCTGCGGCGCATCGTCGAGTCGGTCGGCCAGCTCCACCAGGCCCAGCTCGAGGTCGAGCTGCTGGAGGGCACCCCCCGCCTGGTCAACCATGCCGGCGCGGCGCGCCTGGCGCGCCAGGCGGCGCGCCTGGTGACCGACGACGGCAAGGTGCGCCGCCGAGCGCCGGTCAACATGGGCGGCGAGGACTTCGCGCAGTATCTGCAGCGAACGCGCGGCTGCTACGTCCGCTTCGGCGCCCAGGTCAGCGGCCGCGAGGGCTACCCCGCCCACTCCAGCCGCTTCGACTTCGACGAGGAGGCGCTCGCCTTCGGCGCCGCCTGGTTCCATCGCATCGCCCTGGTCGCCGGCCGCGAGTTGACCGGCGAGACGGCGCCCGCGGCGCCGGCGGCGGGCCGGCCGTGATCCGCATCCGCGAGGCCGTCGCCGGCGACGCGCCCGCCATCCGCTCGATCTTCAAGGCCACGTACGGCGAGAACTACACCTATCCCTTCATCTACGACCTCACCGAGCTGCAGAAGCTGATCCTGAGCAGCGACACGCTGATGCTGGTCGCCGAGGAGGACGGCGAGGTCCTGGGCACCGCCTCGGTGCTGCTCGAGAGCGGCGCCCTCTCCGATCTGGTGGGCGAGTTCGGACGCCTCGCCGTTCGCCGCTCCGCCTGGGGCCGCGGCATCGGCAACCGGCTGCTGGCGGAGCGCGTACGGCGGGTCGAGGACCGTCTCCACGTCGGCTTCATGGAGGCGCGGGTCACCCATCCGTACTCGCTGCGGGGCGCCCTCGAGCACGGCTTCGCGCCGGTCGGCTTCCTGCCCATGAAGCTGCGCTTCGGCGAGCGCCGCGAGCACACCACCCTGCTGGTGCGCTACTTCGGCGGCGCCCTGGGCCTGCGCCGCAATCACCCGCGCATCGTTCCCGAGGCCTACCGTCTGGCGCGCACCGCTATGAGCCTGGCCGGCGTCGAGCCGGACCTGATCGTCGATGAATCGGCGGCCTCCTACCCGCCCGGCGGAGAGTTCGCCGTCCAGGAGCTGACCGACCAGGGCTACAGCTCGTTGCTGCGCATCGAGCGCGGCCGGGTGCGGCGCCGCGAGGTGTTCGGGCCGATGCGGCTCCACTACGGCTTCTTCAAGCTGCGCGCCCGCCACTCCAACTACCTCATCGCGCGCCGCGCCGGCGCCATCGCCGGGGCCGTCGGCTTCACCATTGACGAGCACGAGCAGAACGTCCGCATCTTCGAGCTGATCTGTCTGGAAGAGCCCGCGATCCGGTTCCTGCTCGAAGAGCTGGAGCGGCGCTGCCGTCACGAGCTCGGCACCTACTGCATCGAGATCGACGTCTCGGCCTACGCGCCCCGCATGCAGCGGACCCTGGTGGAGCTGGGCTACCTGGCCGCCGGCTACCTGCCGGCCCACAGCTTCCACCGGGTGGAGCGTCTCGACGTGATCCGGATGCTGCGCCTGCTGGCGCCCTTCCGCCATGGCGACCTCGAGCTGGTGGCGCCCGCCGACGAGACCGCGCGCCTGGTGCTCGAGGAGCTGGAGAGGCGCCAGGCGCTGCCGCGCATCGGCGCCGCGGTGGAGCGCGCCGGCCTGTTCGGCGGCCTCACCGAGGAGCAGGCGCAGCGGCTGGCCGGCCTCTGCCGGCGAGCCTGCTTCGAGGCCGACGAGCGGATCTTCGGCGAGGGCGAGCCGTGTCGCGAGACCTACCTGGTGCTCGCCGGCGAGGTGGCGATCGAGGTCGGCGCGCCGGCGCGGCGGGTCGGCACCGTCGGCCCCGGCGAGTCGCTCGGCGAGGTGGCGCTGCTGACCGGCACGCCGCACTCGGCGAGCGCCACCGCCATCGGCGCCGTCGAGGTGGCGGTCATCGGCCGCGCCGGGCTGGCGGAGCTGATCCGCCTGCGACCCGACATCGGCGTCGTCCTCTACCGCAACCTGGCCTGCGGCCTGGGCGAGAAGCTGCGACGCACCGACCTGCGCCAGGCCGCGGGCGCCTAGCCTGACACCGCCTCGATGCCGCGCGACCTCGTGAGAAGGTCGGGCTCGTTGTTTTCCCTATCTCAGGTTGCCGTCCGCTGGGACCAATTCCCATCCAGTCTCAGAGAGCTGGTCCCACCCCCTGGCCGCCGGTTTTTTCACTGATGCGCCGATATTTCGGTGGCCCTACCTCCTCAAGTGCTCCCTCCATCCCCATCCACCCGTGGCCGGAAGTCATTTCCTGTCAATGGATTACAGAGCACCAGGCGAGCATCGGCGGCACCCCGAAAGTACGCCTGCGAACGGCATGAGACTTGCCATGATCCTTCGCCTAGGTACCTGGGTCACCTCCCGGCCTGATACAGGAGCAAGAAGGAGCCAGGCAATGAAACCACACGACACCCACCCCGCGCGCCGCACGTGGGTAGGCGGCGTGGTGCTGTTGCTGCTCACTACCATCGCTGCCCCTGCACTATCCGAGGGCGAGCACTACGACAAGAAGAACTCCGGCGAGAATCAATTCATCGTCAAGGCGGAGCGCGGCCGGATTCAGGAGGTCGCCTATCGCACCGGTCTGCAGGTCATCGGGTCCACCGGTAGCGGGGAAGCGAACGTCTACCTCGTCGAGGGGCCCGCCCACTATTCGCCGGAGCTCGTCCAGGCTCTTGTGAATGAAGTCGAGGGAGTCCTGAGCGTCGAGCGCGTGGAGCTGGCATCACTGCCCGAAACCGGCGATGCAGCCCTCGAGCATGCGATGGCCGTCGTTCTCGATCAGTCCATGGCGGCAATCCTGGAGTCGGCGGATTCGTCCGGCCCCAGCCACCATAAGGAATTCAACAGGTTCTTCGGCGTCGACGACTGCCAGGACATCTCACAGGACTGTCCCTGGGCCGGGTACACCGATCAACCGGCGGCGAAGTTGCTCTGGATCCACGAGGGTCATCACCTCGACAAGATCTTCGGCCACGGTACCGTGGCGGTGATCGACACAGGCGTCGACCCAGGGCACCCGGTCCTCCGGCATGCCCTGGTCCCCGGCTACGACTTCATCCTCGAACAGGAAGGGATCGCGTCGGACTGGAGCAACCTGGACGAGTCGATGGCCGCAAGCCTGGAGCAGTCGATGGCGGCCATCCTCGAGCAGTCGATGGCGGCCATCCTCGAGGGTGCCGGCGAGGCGGTGATCCTGAATCAGTCGATGGCGGCGATCCTCGAGCAGTCGATGGCGGCGATCCTCGAGGGCCTGGACCTGCCGCCGGCCTTCGGCCACGGCACCATGGTGGCCGGAGTGATCCGGCTGGTGGCGCCCGGCGCGAGGATCATGCCGTTGCGGGTATTCGACGGTGAGGGAACAGCTCATCTCTTCGACATCATCCGGGCGATCTACTATGCGGTCGACAACGGCGCCAACGTCATCAACATGAGCTTCAGCGTCCAGGAGTTCTCTCCCGAGCTTCTGCGCGCAGTCAACTATGCCCACAAGAGAGGCGTAGTCTGCGTGGCTTCGGCGGGTAACGCCGCCAGCGAGACCCTCGTCTACCCCGCCGCGTTCGGCAACGTGTTGGGCGTCGCCTCGACAGGTCTCGACGACAATCCCAGCCCGTTCACGAACTCCGGCTCCGACCTGGTGTCACTGGCAGCTCCCGGTGAGGCGATCATCACGACCTTTCCAGGCGGCGTCTACGCGGCGGCTTTCGGCACGTCGTTCAGCGCGCCCCTGGTCTCGGGCGCGGCCGCCTTGCTGAACAAGCCGAAGACGAAGACGGACCTCGAAGACGACGATGGCAAGAAAGTCGACATCTTCGCCGCCAACGCCGAGGAGGCGGTCGCGTTCCTAATGCGATTCTCATTGCTCCAGACCAGCGACGACTTGAGCACGGACGACCTCGGCGCCGGGCGCTTGAACGTCTTTCGAATCCTCAAGAACAAGATCGAACTCAAGCTGGACAAGGACCACAACGAGGTCAAGGTCAAGAACTGAGGGTCCGGAAACGAGCCTGTACCCGCGACCGCCCCGCAGCCGCGACTCGTGGACAGCAAACGGGCCAAGGGGAAGGTTGCCGAAGATGCACAGCCGCGATCGACCGCGCCCAGACCGCAGCCCGCTGCAGGCCGCCCGCGACGCTCTGGAGATCAAGCGACTCGAGCAACAGGTCAGAGAGTGCGAAAACTCGGCAGTTTGCGCCCTCTCCATGCTTCTGGATCTCAAGGACCTGCGCACCGGACTGCACGCCACCAGGCTGGCGGAATGGGCGGTCCGTGTCGGAGAACAGCTCGACCTGTCGCGACAGGACCTGCGCGACGTCGAGAACGCCTCGCTCCTGCACGATATCGGCAAGGTCGGAATCCCGGAGACGATCCTCGCCAAACCCGGTCCGCTCTCACCTGAGGAATACGAGCTGGTGAAAAAGCATCCCGAGTACGGATGGGCCATCTTGCGGGTGATCCCCCCTCTGGCGAACGCCAGCCTGCTGGTGCTACACCATCACGAGCGGATCGACGGCAGAGGATATCCGGGAGGCCTGCGAGGCCAGCACATCCCCCTGGGCGCACGGGTTGTCGCGGTGGTGGACGCGTTCGACGCGATGTTGTCCCAGCGCAGCTACCGCGACGGTCTCCCGATGCAGGAGGCCATCCTCCGCCTGCAGGCCGGAGCTGGGAGCCAGTTCGATCGGCGGATCGTCGAGCTCTTCACCCACATGGCGGACGAGGCCGACGAGGTCATCCGCGTTGCCCCCAGCACCGCCTGATTGCTAGCCTGCCGGACGCGGAGAACCCACCAGGGCAAAGGATGCCCATTGGTATGGGTGTGGGTTGACCTTTCGGATCTCCGTCATCGCCTGCTGCAGAGCCAGAGCCGGAGGCGCACCCGCGCTCAGGCCACGGTAGAAGCCGGCCAACAGGCCATCTGTCGCGGCCTCTGGTCCATTCCACAGCGGCAGGAGAGCGCAGCGGGCTCCGGCGTAGAGGAGTCCGCGCGCCAGTCCAACCCAGGCGTAGCCGTCGGTCAGGTCGCGAAGGTCCTTCCCCGCACCACTTAGTGTCACGATCTCGGCTTGCAGACGGAGACCGAACAGCTCGAACAGACTCAGGCGGCCGTCGGTGAGCTCAAGCGTGGAGAACATGGGATTGTCCTGTCGGTAGGAGGCGCCAACAGACAGGTGGAGGCGGCAACAGTCCTGACTACCCGAGCGCAGGTTCTCGAGGCTGGCCTCCCGTGTGCGCAGTGGCTCACCCCCGGCTAGCGCCTCGGACAGCTCGCGGTTCGCCTCCCTCGACCCGCCGCCGGTACCGGTCGCCGACAGCACCAGCTGGCCACGGGCCGCGGACGTGGGGCGAGCGTGGCACATGCACAGAACGTGGGCGCTCGGCGCATAACTGATCGCATAGCGCTGGCCGAGGTACTGTTCACCGTCGTGTAGGGCATGGAAAGGGAGATCGTGGAGAAAGCGATGGGGCACGACGACCAGCTGTGACGCCTGCAGGTGCGGAGCCACGGGACCGAGGAGCTCTTCGTAGAGCTGTCTGAGGACCGCCTCTGCCGTGGCGAGGGAGCGATCCGGGGGCCTTGCATCACGGCCGCAACCGGCCTGTACCTTCGCCAGCTCGCTGCCCAGCTCAGCCTGCAGTTCCCGAACACGCGCAACCAGGCTCACCGGAACAACCTCGAGCAGCTCCTGGCCAACAACGCAGACGTAGACGCTGTCGCGAACGAAGTAGTACTCCAGCAGCAGCGTCCCTGCTGGCAGAGCGTTGTGGACCTCATCCAGGCTCCCCGCCACGGCCCCCTGGAGAGAAGTGAACTCCCGATCGGTACGCTCCAGATCGCGAAGGGTCGCGGCCAGTTCCTCCTCATGGCGGCGACTGGCTTCCTGAAGCTCCGAGAGCCCCTGCAACGACAGCTTCTCGCCCGCGAGCTCCGGCATTCCGATGCGCCGCTGACACCAGCTCAGCTCTTCTCGCAAGCGGCGCACGCGCTCCACCTGAGCACTGCGGGCAGGCGTCTGCTGGGGCGGTGCCAGCCCACGAAACGCCAGCAACTCCGAGATGCTGCGCGCCTTGGCCTGTTCGACACACGCGAAGACGGCGCTCGGCGACGCCTCAGGCACCCGCTCCTCGGCAAGGACGGCCACCAGGCTCTCGTAGACCTCCAGCCTGTCCTCCATCATGCCGATCTTCAGCTCTTCCGCCGGTAGCCTGCTGCGCAGGCTCTCGAGGCCGACCCGGGCACGAAGGTAGGCTTCGAAAGCCTCCCGGTAGCGCTCCGAGGCCTCTTCGGCCCGGCCGAGAAGAAAGTGCGCCTGATACTCGAGGTCCGGCCGATCGAGTGCGCCCAGGAGCTCCAGGGCCGACCAGCAGGCCCGTCGCGCTCTACCCAACTCGCCAGCCGCCAGTGCGAGGCTGGCCTCCAGCAGCCGACAGACTGCCACCCTGGAAGTCAGGCCTTCGGCCTCGAGAGAGCGGCGGGCCTTTCGAGCCAGCTGCCCGGCCTCGATCCGGCGGCCCTCTCTGGCCAGAGTCAGGGCCTTGTACAAGTCGACGATGCCTAGCCAGACGCGGTTCTGTTCACCGGCGAAGATCCGACGTGCGCGATCCAGGGTCTCGAGTCCGAGCACGTACCGATGCTGGCGAATCTTGCCGAGGGCCACGAGCGTGAGAGCCTTGGCCTGCTCGTAGGCCATCCCCAGTCGCTCGAAAGCCAAACAGGCCGCTTCGGCGGTCCGCGACTGCTCTTGGACGAGGTTCAGCTCGAGGTAGATTTCGGACTCGTCGAGATCACAAAGGGCACGGTGGTAGGCCTCGCCCGTGGCGTCGCACTTCTCGCGCGTGGCCCGATAGAGATCGATCGCCCGGGTGTACTCACCGCGCAGATAGTAGAGGTAGGCAATGTTGTAATCGACCTCGACCTCCATCACGAGCAGTCCGCTCCGCCGGCAGTAGTCACGTGCCTCGCTATACACTTCCTCGGCCCGCTGCAAATCGTGGCTGCTGACGAGGAGAGTCGCCAGATCTCTCAGGCAGACAGCCACGTCCTCGGGACTACCGACCTCGAGAAGCTGCCGATAGGCGGTCTCGAAGAGCTCCAGGGCCTCCCCGAGGCGCTCCTGGCGATAGGCGATGGCGCCGAGATTGACCCGCAGCCTGGCACTCCGGAGACGATCGCCTTCTCGGTCGAAGACCCTCCGCGCCTCATCCGCCCACTCCCGCACCTCCTCGTAGCGCCCGAGGTAGGCCAGGACCTGGAGGCCACTGTTCCGGGTGATCGCCGCTTCCAGCTCGTTGCCCGACTCGTCGAACCGCTTCAGGGCCTCCTCGTACCGGGCAACCGCCTCGGCATAGTCACCATGTACATGGAGTACATTGGCCATCGTCCGAAGGCTGCGCCCGATGGAGAAAGAATCGGCAACCTCCTGGGCCAGCCAGCAAGCAGCGCGCGCTGATCTCTCGGCATCGGCAACGTCGACCCGGAGCTGCCGAGCGGATCTGTCGCAAAGGGCCGCAACGGCGGCGGCCTCAGATAGCTTCGGGTGGTGCTGGATCAGCACCTGGCGGCCGGCGTCGTCTTGGGCGCCAACCAGCTGGTCCAGAAGGTCACCAAGGGGAGAATCCGAGCCCCCGGTATCGTTCATCGGGTCCCCTCGCAAGGGGATTGGCAGGATCTGTTCAGCGTGGCCTCGGACCAGGACGTGCGACCCGATTCATCGTAGCAGTTCCCCAGGACCACGATCGGCCGCACCGGCTAGACTGCGCTCGATGCGCGACGAGCCCCGCCGTCACCGCGGCTACCTGCTGCTGCTGGCGCTGACCTGCCTCAACACCATCCCGTGGCCGTTCGCCGGCCGCGCGCCGGTCATCCTCGCCGGGCTGCCGGACTGGCTCTGGTGGAGCGGCGGCTGGACGGTCGCCCTGTCGGTGGTCACCGCCTGGGGCATCCTGCGCTACTGGAGGGACGACGAGCTTGAGTGACCTCGGCGGGGCGGTGGTCGTCAGCAGCCTCGCCTACGTGGCC
>JABAOD010003377.1_pt1 | contig 10360 bp, 13 predicted proteins | sample 7062151 | NCBI WGS metagenome assembly JABAOD01 (sample SAMN14538626, study PRJNA623070) | marine sediment metagenome | biome: marine biome [ENVO:00000428]; feature: marine pelagic biome [ENVO:01000023]; material: deep marine sediment [ENVO:00002113] | place: India: Gulf of Khambhat ... | reverse complement strand
GTCCTACTCTTTCCGGCGATCATCACTTCCTGGTTTTCCGACCGTTATCTGCAGCAGGTGGACAAAGTGGGATGGGGTCCCCCCACGAAGGCACTCCTGGGAACTCTCCTCCTGATCATCGCCAGCTACTTGGTCATAGTCCAGGACCCGCTTGTGGACCTCATCATGCGGGAGCCTCTGACATGGCCCCTGCTAGTCCTCCTCCACTGGTTCCTTGGCACTCGTGTGGAGATTCGGCTATCGGAAAAGCTTCGGTTTGGCTCCCTCAAGAGGCTGGAGGATGTGGTCCTCAACGGTGGCCTCTCCGCCTCCATCCTAACCATGAACCGGAGAAACAGGGAGTTCGTGGAGAGGTACAACCCACAGGAGGTGATGGGGAGCCTGAACAAGGCGAGGGCCAAGGCCCTTCTCCTCACGGGGGGAATCCCGGTTCCGGACAACTACCTCCTCGTGTCTAGGAGGGAGCAGATTGCTCAAGCCATGGACGCCCTCATGAGGTTGCCGAAGTTCGCCATCAAGCCAGCCGATGGGCACGGAGGGGAGGGCATCATTACCGTTCACGGGCGTTCGGGTATCCTGTACCGCACAGGCGACGGCCTTCTACGGCCCGAGGACCTCCTGCAGCACCTCGGCGCCATCTTGGACGGCGATTACAACGACGGGAGGCCCGACGAAGCTCTGGTGGAAGCCCTCGTGGAGTCGCATCCAGGGCTGAAGCCCATTGCGCCAAAGGGGGTGCCTGACATCCGCGTCCTCTGCTTCCGTGGGTATCCTGTCATGGCCATGCTCCGTTTGCCCACTCGCCAGTCCATGGGCAAAGCAAACCTGCACCTGGGGGCCGTGGGCGCAGGCGTTGAAATATCCACCGGGACTGTGAAGTTCGCCACGTGGAAGGGGGAGCTCGTCGATCGTCATCCCGACACGGGGAGGAAGCTCAATGGCTTTCAGGTACCCTTCTGGAAGGATGTGCTCGAGATATCCTGCGAGGCCCAGAGGGTCACTGGCCTGGGCTACGCAGGGGTAGACATCGTTCTCGACGCTCAAAGGGGCCCCCTATGCTTGGAGGTCAACAGGAGGCCGGGCCTCGACATCCAGAAGGCGAACGGAAGTGGGCTGCTGCCTCGTCTGAGGGCCATAGAGGGCCTTCAGTCAACTCAGGAGGCGCCCGAGATAAGGGTGCTGAGGGCCATGGAAATGGACCGGAACGGGTGGAACGGCCTTAAGACAGGTCGTGGCTCGCGGGGGGCTCCTCTGCCCCCTCTGAACAGGCTCCCGCTTTCCTCCTTTGTACCGGACAGAGGTCTCCTGAAATGACTCGTGACGGTAGAAGGGGGAAGGAAATTGTGGTCCGAGTACGAAGGGCCAGGTTGAGACGAGGAGCTCTGGTGGTGGGGGCTCTTGTGGCGGCCTCCCTCCTAATTGCATCCCTAGCGGTGGCGGGCCTCATCAGCCTGCCACTTCAGGGCGTGTACCTTGGCCAGGACCACGACTGGATCTTGCGAATCACTCAGGCTGGCGCGCTGATAGAGGCTGGTTACCAAGGAGAGGGCATCACCATATGCCTGGTGGACACAGGGATAGACCTCATACATCCGGATCTGTCAGGAGTTAAAGTCAGAGCGTGGAAGGACTTCATCAACGGCGAGCCCCTTCCCTACGACGACGGCGGCCACGGAACGGCCATGGCGGGGCTCATCTTCGCCAACGGGAGGCTGAAGGGTATAGCACCGGAGGCCTCCGTCATAGTGGCCAAGGCGCTGCGGTCCAATGGAACTGGCAGCTCAGAGACCGTCGGGAGGGCCATTAACTTCTGTATGGATCCAGACAGGGACGGCGACCTGCGCGATGGAGCTGACATCATCTCCCTGTCCCTGGGAGCACAAAGGACGCCCTTCACCACTAACGCAGCTGCAAGGGCCGCGAGGGAGGCCATCGAGCAGGGCATGTTCGTGGTCTCGTCGGCTGGTAACGATGGAAGGGAGGATGACGGAGATGTGGGGACCCCGGCCAACGAACCCCTGGTATTTGCCGTTGGCTCCCTCAACCATCGCCTGGAGGTGGCCGCCTTCAGTTCCAAGGGCAATAATACATCTGAAGGGATATCGCCCAGGTCCGATCCGAATAGGAAGCCGGAGACAACGCTACCTGGCGTCGGCCTAACCACGACAGCAAGGAGCTCCTCCTACACCGCCATAACCGGAACCTCCGCGTCTGCCGCCCTTCTCTCCGGTCTCTTGGCGCTCCTCTTGGAGGCGCACCCTCAGTACCAGAAGGCGAACGCGGAGGCGGTCCAGGAGCTCAAGAGCGTCCTTGCGCGGACAAGTCTCCCCCTGGAGGGCCAGGAGACACCCCACGATGACTGGTACGGCTATGGGCTTCCGCAATTCCATGAGGCATACCTCTCCCTCTCGACACCGCTCGAGATGGGGGTTTAGCATGGCAAGTGGACATTCGAGGCTACCGCGAAAACCCTATATTTTCAATCTTGTTGAGGAATGCTTAAGAGGCCTCACGGGCAATGGACACCTGATAGCATGAAAGCTCTCACCGCGTCCCTCCTATGCACTATTCTCCTCCTCTCTCTCCTGGGAGCTCCCTATGGGGCCCAGGAGTCCAACGAGAGCAAAGAGCTCAGCGGTGAGGACGGAACGGACTTCGAGTCGCTCCCGAGGGAAGTGGAGGTTGACCAGCAAGTCGGCGAATTCGAGATCAGGTCCTTCGGATCCCAAGGGGACAGGTTGAGGGTCAGATTCAAGGCCGACTCTGGGGAGCTCAGGCTTGATTTCACCTCTGAGAACAACACGGTGGAGGTCCAGTTGCAGCTGACCATGGAGGCCTTGATGGAGTTCATACCTGCAGACGGAGGGGGGCCTCCCCCCGACCTGAGCGTGCAGACCGTCCAGAGGTTTGAGATTGAGGATATGTTCTTCGAGGCGCTCGTTTTCGAGGAGATCGCGGATGGATATAGAATCGGGGTGGAGTACAGGCTCTTGGAGATGGGCCCTTCCCTTGGATTCAACTTCTGGGTCTTCCAGAACGAGACGCTGCTTCCCGTATCCTCTGAGAGGCCAACGGCGGTCCTGGTGAGGCCGACGGAGGTGAAGTTTGACGTATTAATCTCCTCCTTCCCCTTTGAGAGTCTGGACAGCAATTTGGCTCTTGAGGTCGAGCTGAAGACAGAGGTGGAACCCAAGCTAAACTTCACCGGTGCCCAGGCGGAGTTGGAGGCCATCGGGGAGCGTTATGCTGGCTACTTCCGGTGGTCGAAGAACGCTACTGTAGACGGTGAGACGGTCCCGGTCATCTCGACCGTCTCCAGCACTGAGACAGAGTTCGAGATTCTCCCCGAGGTGGAGCTGGAGGTCGAGAGGACCGTAATCCTCTCCTACCCGAGGGGAGATAGGATTGTCCACGACCCGATGATTGGGGTCTCAGCTGCCCCCATCCTACCGCCACCTCCACCCCCAGACAACGGTGGTCTGGACGGAATCGTGGATGTCATTGCGCCCTTCTCCAACACCGCCTACCTCGTCGTGCTGGGAGCGGCTGTCCTCTTCGTGGTTGCCACTTTGTTGGCACGAAGGCGTCGTGCCTAGAGCCATCTGCTTCTCCCACGTGGAAAGCACAAAGTCAATTATTAGTATCTCAATGGGAGGGGATATGGTCAGCATAGCCGATTTCCTACCGGAGCTTCAGAGCGGTGCCCTGGCCCTGGCCACGGTGCTCTCCCTAGTCATGGTTACAGTTTCCGCCTTGTCATACAGAAGGGCCCGGGAGGCACGCGTCCTCCTCATCTCCTTGGCTTTTGGCTTCTTCTTCGTGAAGAACCTACTGCTTTCCTATCTAGTGTTCATGGCCCTTCTGGAGAACATCCTCCTCTACTCTGCCGCCTTTGACAGCGCCATTCTCCTTAGCTTCTACATCGCTCTCTTCCGAAGGAGATAGGCCTTGCAGGAGCTCCTGGAGCTTGACAGTCGCCGCCGAATCTTTGAGTTCCTCCAAGAGTACCCCGGCCTCCATCTAAGGGAGCTGGAGAGGCAGCTGGGGATGGACGTCAGGGCCGTCAAATATCACCTGGATTTCCTCGAGAAGCATGAGGCCATTGCCTCCCTGATGCAGGAGGGATATCTCCGCTACTACCCCCGCAAGTGGGATGAGGGGTATTTCCGGGAGCGCATCGGTGCCTCCGAGAAGAGGGTCCTAGGGCTTCTTAGGCAGAGGGTGCCCCTTCACATTACCCTGCTCCTGATCGAACGGGGAGAGATGTCAGGTGAGGAGATTCAACAGCAAGCAGGGATTGCCGCGTCGACCCTGACCTACCACATGAAGAAGCTCGTCCGGCTGCAGCTTATAGAATCTAGGACGGAAGACAGAAAGAAGGCCTATAGGGTAGCTGACCCGGGGACACTAGTCCAGCTGCTGATGGAGTACAGGCCCACGACGGACCTCGTTGAGGACTTCTTGGACCTGTGGAAGAAGATTCAGATCTGAGGGCTCCGCGTCGACCCAAGGTTTTTAGCGGCTTCTATCGTATTCTTCGCCACTCATGGCGGAAGAGGCCGAGCCGACGGCTGAGAAGCGAATGGACGTAGACGACAGGGTGGGACTGGACAGCTTCGAGTTTGATGACGAGCCCTTCATCACCGTGGAGACTCAGCTCTGCCTTGAGTGCGCCCTGAAGCCCTGCCTGTACGTCTGCCCGAGCAAGGTGTACCGTTGGGACGGCGGCCTGGTGTACAACACGGAGGGCTGTATCGAACTGGGCGGCTGCTTCATTGTCTGTCATGACCTTGGGAACAAGGCCATTCGCTGGAACTATCCCCGGGGGAGCAAGGGCGTCCAGTTCAAATTCGGGTGAGCCCACTCCGGTTCACACTTATTCATCCTTCCAGCCTAATGCAGCTAGTTCAGGTCCTTTCATCCAGCGACTCCACTTCCAACGCTGAATTCTGGACTCCACCTTGGGATGAGTCAGGAGTATGACAGCTAGGGGCACAACGACTCCTAGGACGTTGATGATCAGCATGAGAAATGCCAGTGGGGAAGCGGGCGGGAAGAGGAAGTTGAAGAGGCCTAGACCGATGATGATGATGCTTGCGGTGAAAACCTTCAGCCAGGTCCTTTCAGCTGCCCTACGAGCTGCTTCGCCCCGCTGCCATGGAGGACGAGGAAGGCGGCGCGCTAACTCCAACAAGAAGGACGGTAGAATAAGAAGGGAAATGTCCGTCGGCGAGATGTAGACGGCCGAATCGGGCCGCCTATCCCCGAACCGGAGTATCAAACCTGCCTCCCGCACTCTCAAAGTGAGTCCCAGGGGCAGTGTGACCATGAAGATTTCGATTCGCCTGCCGAGGGAGAATTCATGGCTCTTCCGATAGGTGTATCCCAACCTATCCAGGGCTCCTTCGATGGCCTGGAGCACCTGCTCCATAGGCAGAAGAACCTTACCCCTCCATCTGTTCAGCATACCTGAGATTCCTCCGAAGCCCCTTCCACAAATTCCCCTCGAATTCACTGTTGCTGAAACGGGAACGAAAAGAATAACTTCCGACGTGAAATACCCCAATGCCTTGGACGCGATAAAGACAGAGAACCTCACGAAGATCTATGGACGAAGAGGCGCCCCTGCGATCGAAAACCTTAACCTCCGGTTATCCCAGGGAGAGCTCTTCGGCTTTCTAGGCCCGAACGGCGCGGGCAAGACCACCACCATGCGGATCCTTACGACCCTACTGCGACCAACCCGGGGACGAGCGTGGGTTGCCGGACACGACATCATGGAGGAGCCCTTGGAGGCCATGCGGCACGTCGGCTTCATGCCTGAGAATCCCGGCTTCTATGCCACCCTCACTGGTCGACAACATCTCCAGTATTACGCGAACCTCTACGGGATGGATAAGTCTGAACTGAACGGTCACATCGACGAGATGCTTGCGCGGGTCGGATTGGCTGAGGCGGCGGACATGAAGGCCAAAACTTACAGCCTTGGAATGAAACGACGACTGGCACTCGCCGGTGCCATTCTCCCCAATCCTAGGATACTCATCCTCGATGAGCCATCCTTGGGCCTCGACCCCGGGGGGATGGCCTTCGTCCGCTCTCTCCTCCGAGAGGTCAACAGCGATGGGACGACGGTATTCCTGTCGTCCCATATCCTCAGCGAGGTTGAGAAGATCTGTACCCGGGTTGGCGTCCTCCACAGGGGCCGCCTGTTGCGAGTTGAAACACCCAAAGAGCTTGTTCTGACAATCGGTTCGACGGGCGCGGGCCTACAGGTTGAGACGAAAGGCGTTGGGCCCGAGGTCGTTGAAGAGCTAAGGGCAATCGAGGGGGTTACTCAGGTAGAAGTAGAGGGAACGCTGGTACGGCTCTTCGGTTCCTTGAATGATGACGCTATTGCCGAGGTGAACCGTCGGCTGGTGTCAGCCGGTGTCGCAGTCCTGAGTTCTCGTAGGCTAGAGGCCAACCTCGAGGAAGCATTCCTTGCCCTCACTGAGGAGAGCTCATGAAGGGACTGCGCTTCTTCGCCGGATGGATTCATGTCGCCAGGAAAGAAGGACGAGCCACTCTCCTAAGCCCCCGCCTCCTCATCATCGCCGGAATCCTGGCCCTGGCAGTGCTGGCCGGAACTTACGCCATAGCTCCAGGTGTCGGAGGCGGTTTCGGGGCACCTAACCGTATCGTGTTCGATATCATCTACGAGGAGGGTTTGAACACTAGCCGCCCTGCTTTGGCTCTATTCGCCGTGACGCCGACGGGAGATTCAATTCCGAATCTAGAGGTGCGCTTGGTGAACCTAACGTCGGCTCGCGGACCTGCCGAAGAGTATGAAATCTTGAGGACGAATTTCACGGACGCCACCGGGTGGGTGCGCTTCGAGGGGCTGTGGTCAGATTACCCCGACCATGAGCTGGGCCTAGTCATCGCCGATGAAAATAGTGTCCGTCTCAGCGTAGGTACTTACTACGAAGGGGGGGAGCCGATTCCGAACTGGGGGCACCTGGAAATCCGGACTATAGCGCTGGGCGGAAGCCCCGACCAACAGACTCTATTCGCGCTCTTCCACGATACCCAAGGGAGAGCCTTGGACGAGGCGGATGTCTACATATTCTATACGCCCTGGGATGAGGATATTCCCTTTGATCCATATGCGGAAGAGCCGCCGGGCGGATGGGAGAGATACCTGAACGGGACCACCGATGAAAGAGGTTTCTACCTGCGTCCAGAACCCCTGGGTTCGGGGCATTATATAGTGCGAGCAGAGAGGGGTGAGTTAAACGGGACCAGCAATATTGGCTTCTATGCAACTCCCGGACCGGGCTTCCCGGAATATGGCCCCGACGCCATTCTTCTCTTCTCGGGCCTGCTCTTTGTCCCTCTCATTCTCCCCGTTATGGCCCTCGTTATCTCCTACGATTCCGTGGCGCGCGAACGTTCCGAGGGTTCTCTCGACATGCTCCTATCCAAGCCCGTTACTCGGATGGGGGTAGCGTTTGGGAAGCTCTCGGGCGTCTTCGCTTCCATGGCGGTGCCGGTCGCAGTGATATTCCTGGCCGCCGCAGGTCTCGTTTGGGGGTTAACGGGTCAACCTCCAACGGGTCCCTTCCTCGCTGGTTTCTTAGGTGCGGTCCTCCTCCTTCTCCTCGTCTACACCCTTCTCTTCCTGGCTGTCTCTGCCAACGTGCGAAACCTGGGGACTGCTCTCCTCGTCTCCATCCTCCTCTTCCTGGTCTTCGCCTTCTTCTGGAGTCTGGTCAGCTTCATCATTGCAAGCATCTTCGCCACCCCGGGGTCTGTCAAATGGTTCCAGATCGCGGTTGTGCTATCGCTGGTCTCCCCTTCAAGCCTGTACCAGCAATTGCTGTCCCTCTCCGTGCCGGGATTCCTCGGGGGCTTCTTCTTCGGTGTCGGCGGCCCGACCCAGGCTGTTGCTCTATATTGGATAGCGTCGGCAGCAGTCCTGTGGGTAGCAGTTCCCCTAGTTCTCTTTCTTCTCGCGATGAAATACCGTGTCACGGAAGCGTGACAACCTACGCAGGTTTCCTCTGCCCGAAGCTGGCTGACGCGATTCTCACCGACCCTAGCTCTCACGCTGTCAACCGAACATATGTAGACAATGAGAGACGGTCGCGAAGGCGGTTATGGCGAGTCGATCGCGACATTGCCTCTCGCACGGCAAAGGTCGCCTATTCGAATTCAGCCGAGCCCACTCCCTTCTTGCTTTCCGATTCTAGTCGAGGAGTGGGAAGCATGCATGCAGCCGATATCTGCTTATACTCGTATAGCATTTCTACAAACCATGGCGTTACCCCGAAGGGGAAGATCTCCCCGAGAGTCGGTCCCCGTGCCGACCCGGTTCGCTACGGAAGAACTCGCGAGAATTGAGAGGGCTCGTGGCCTCCTTGGACTGCCATCCCGCAGCGCCTTCATTCGCGAAGCGGTGCTCGACAGACTGGACGAGGTCGAGAGCGCGGGAGTCCTCCAGCTCCGGGATGTGGACGAGGAGGAGGCGGCGAGGCTGATGGACGCTTATCTACGGGAGCATCCCGGGATTCACTACGTCAGCGAGCTTGTGGAGATCCTGGGCTTGGAACCGAGGATCGCCTTCGCTGCGGCTCAAAGACTGGTGGACGAAGAGCGGGCCCGAGGGAGGGAGTGAATGCCGACCTTGTCCCGGCGGGAGGGGGACGGAATCGTGGGGAAGAGAATTGTCTACCTTGCCCGAAAGGTCGAGGGGCCGCGGCTCGTCAGGAGGAGCGGCCTGCATCGAGGCCTGTGGGGGAAGCTGTACGACGCGGAGGCGTACGTGGACCTCCCCATCGAAGGCGCCGAGGTTTAGAGGCTCGTCCAAGGACCTCCCGCTTCATCGGCTGAACCCGCCGGGTACCCCCCGGCTTGCCTTGACGTTAGGCAAGGACTTTGAAGCTCTGCCGTGCCGGAGGCGACGACGATGGTGCCTAGGGCCTCACAGCCTGAGCTTTTTAAGGAGTGGCACGTATCCAAGCCTCGATGCTCTCCCAAAGGAAGCCCGATTGGCTCAGTGTCAGACTTCCTGGGGGGGAGTCTTACCTTGGCATCAAGAACACGCTCCAGGGTTCGGGACTCCACACAGTCTGTGAGGAGGCACGATGCCCCAACATCGGGGAGTGCTGGGGAGGGGGAACGGCCACCATCATGCTCCTGGGTGACATCTGCACCCGAGGTTGCCGCTTCTGCGCCGTGAAGACGGGGAACCCCCGCGGACAAGTGGACCCCTTCGAACCGATAAAGGTGGCCGACGCAGTGGCAAAATTCGGACTGCGTTACGTCGTCCTGACCTCCGTTGACAGGGACGACCTGCCCGACGGAGGCGCCTCCCACTTCGCCTCCACCATTAGCGCCATCAAGGCTCGCGACCCAGACATCATGGTGGAGGCCCTCATACCCGACTTCCAGGGAGATGTGGAAGCGGTGAAGGCTGTCGTGCGCTCCGGCCTGGAGGTCCTGGCCCAGAACCTCGAGACGGTGGAGAGGCTCACCCACGTCGTCCGGGACCGGAGGGCCGGCTATGGCAGGACCCTCCTCGTCTTGAGGAAGGCGAAGGAGATTCGTGCCGACATCTTTACTAAGTCCTCCCTCATGCTAGGTCTAGGCGAGGTAGAGGCGGAGGTGCTCCAATCCATGCGCGACCTGAAGCGGGCTGGCGTCGACATTCTCACGCTGGGCCAGTACCTGCGCCCGAGCCGCAGGCACATCGAGGTCTCCCGTTACGTCCCTCCCGAGGAGTTCGACTACTTCAGGGAGAGGGGAGAGGAGATGGGGTTCCTGTACGTCGCTGCCGGACCCCTTGTCAGGAGCTCCTACCGGGCAGGGGAGTACTTCGTGGAGAGGGTGCTGCGGCAGAGGGCTTCACTATTGACCGGGTTAAGGAGGTAAGTGGATGGGCGAGCTGTTTCAGATCGTCGGTCTCGACGGTAGCTATGACGAGAAGCTAGAGCCCAAGCTCTCGGAGGACGAGCTCTTGAGGCTCTACCATCACATGGTCTTGACGCGAGTACTGGACACCAGGGCAGTAGCGCTTCAGCGGCAGGGAAGGATAGGCTTCTTTGTTCCCAGTCACGGGGAGGAGGCCGTGCAGATCGGCAGCGGATACGCCCTCGGGCCAGAGGACTGGATGGTCCCCGCCTATAGGGAGCAGGGGGCGGCCCTCTTCAGGGGTTTCCCCATGAAGACCCTCGTATCCCAGCTATACGGCAACAAGAATGACCTCCTCAAGGGAAGGCAGATGCCCAACCACTTCGGCAACCGGGCCGTCAACTTCGTCACGCCCTCCAGCCCGGTGGGGACCCAACTGCCCATCGCCGTCGGCATATCCTGGGCG